>JAEEGL011438344.1_pt1 | contig 62938 bp, 48 predicted proteins | sample 9134231 | NCBI WGS metagenome assembly JAEEGL01 (sample SAMN16246548, study PRJNA631951) | gut metagenome | biome: gut microbiome; feature: rumen; material: fiber-attached | host: Bos | place: Iran: Karaj | collected 2018-10
AAAGATTTTCAAGAAATGCGTGGAAAAGAATATGATGATGTTGTTAAAAAAATTGACAACATCTATAATAAATATAAAAATAGAATTACTATTAGTGTTTTATTTGATAAATGGAATTTATTAGGATATAAAAACTCACCTTTAGATTGCGGAAAGGAGGCTTTCTTATATTTATGGAGAAACAGAGTTATGTGTTAAAATATAGAGAGAAGCATCCTAGATGTAGATATTGTTTGTTTAAGAAACATATTACTCCACCTATGGGCAATTGTTGTGGATATAATAAATGTATTCTTAAAGATAGACGTTTAACAGAATGAGATTTTATATTTTGGATATGGCAAGGATGTTTTTGCAAATGGTTTAAAGCAAGGGAGGATGACATTGATATATAAATTATTTAATGAACCGACATTGGGAACAATGCGGCAGGTATTATATAATCGTGGAATAAAAACAAAAGAAGATCAAGATAAATGGGTTAATGCTTCTTTTTGAGGTGATATGAATTCTCCTTTTGCGTTTGGAAAAGAAGAAGTAGAAAAAGCTGTAGAATTTCTTCGATTTGCGGTTCAAGAAGAACATAAAATTTGCGTTATAGTAGATGCAGATGCTGATGGTTTTACTAGTGCCGCAACTATTCTTAATTATATGTATGAGCTATATCATTGGGCTGGAAATAATAGTAATGATCAATGTAAAGAAAAATTAACTTATATTTTACACGATGGTAAACAGCATGGTTTAGCAGATACTATTAATAAAATTGAAGATGATGTTGAACTGGTTATTATTCCAGATGCAGGTACAAATGATATTGATGAAATGCAACAATTAGTAGATTCTGGAAAGAAAATTCTTTGTATGGATCACCATGAATCTAGTAATTGAATTCATAATGATAATGTAGTTATTATTAATAACCAAATTTGTGACTATCCTAATAAAGATTTGTCTGGTGCAGGTGTTACATGGCAAATATGTAAAGCTTATGATCATATAATGGGTTTAGATAATATTGATAGTTGGGAAGGTGCGAATCGATACATTGATTTAGCTGCTCTTGGAAATCTTTCTGACATGATGGATTATCGTAGTGTTGAAACAAGAGCGATAATTATTCAAGGTCTACAAAATATTAAAAATCCATTCTTTTATTATATGTGTGAAAAAAATAAATTTAGTATTGATAAAATGGGTGGAATTAATTATATGTCAATAGCATTTTATGTAACGCCTTTTATTAATGCTATTGTTCGATCTGGCACTATGGAAGAAAAAGATTTAATTTTTAAATCATTTTTAACAATGTATGCTTTTGATAAGATTGAGAGTGGTAAACGTGGTCACAAAGGAGAATTGGTACCAAGAGTTGAAGAAGCAGTTAGAATCGCAGCTAATGTCAAAGCTCGACAAACAAAACTCCAAGATGCTGCAATGAATTTGCTCGAGCAACGAATTCAATCTAACCGATTGACAGAAAATGGTATTATTATCTTATTGTGCGAACCCGGAGAAGTGGAAAAAAATCTCGCCGGACTCGTTGCCAATAAGATTCAAGCGAAATATCAGCACCCATGTCTCGTACTCACAAAGTCAAAGGGGAAAGACGATAAAGAATATTATTATAGAGGAAGTGCCAGAAATTATTCAATGTCAGAGATAGAAGATATGCGGCAGCTTTGTGAAAATACTGGTGATGTAGAGTATGCACAAGGCCATAGTTCTGCGTTTGGTATTTCTATTCCTGAATCTAAATTAGAAGATTTTATTAAAAAGACAAATGCAATCTATAGCGAAGCTGCACAAGAACCTGTTTATTGGGTTGACTTTGAATGGTTTAACAAAGATATTGATGGTCAAAAAATTTTGATGATTGCAAATGGAAAAGAATTTTGGGGTCAAGGTTTACCAGAACCTTATGTCGCTATACGTGATATTCCTTTAGAATCTGTCCAACTTTTATCTCCAGATAAACACCCTACGTTAAAAATACATTTATCTAATGGTGTAGATATTATGAAATTTAAATCTTCTCAAGAAGAATATGAACAATTTATTAAACCTAATATGTATTTAACTGCTGTTTGTAGATGTGCAAAAAATGAATGGGCTGGACGTGTAACTGCACAACTTATTGTTGAAGATTTTTATATTAACGAAAAATGGGTGTTTTAATGGGATTAAATATTTTATCCTTATGTGATGGAATGGCTTGCGCACGTATTGCTTTAGAAAGATGTAATATAAAAGTTGATAATTATTTTGCATCTGAAATAAAAGAAATTGCAATTAAGTGCGCGACCGCTAATTATCCTGATATTATTGAAATAGGAAATGTAAAAAATGTTTCTTATCAAGATGGAATATTAAAAACTGAAAAAGGTAATTTTGAAATTGATCATTTTGATTTAGTTTGTTTTGGATTTCCTTGTCAAACTCTTTCAATTGCTATGCCAACGGATAAAAGAGTTGGATTAGAAAATCTTGAAAAGAGCGGACTATTCTATGAATGTTATAGAATTTTAAAAGAAGTTAATCCATCTTTCTTTTTTATTGAGAATGTAGCATCCATGAAAGAAGAAAATAAAAAATTATTAAGTGATCTTATAGGCTGCAAGCCTGTAAAAATTGATAGCCAGATATGTGCGCCTGCGATGCGAAAAAGATTATATTGAACAAATCTTCCACATACGCCTTTTATTAAAGATGATTCAATAACACTAACATCTGTTTTAGATAATGGTTGAGTAAATAGAAAAAAAGCCAGAGCTTTATTAGCTGGTAGCGATGGCGGTTTAAATTCTTGGAGACATATGCCCGCAAGATTCAGGCGATATTATTATTCTCGTTTTGATAACCTTGTATTTGAAAGTGAAGAAAATTTTAATAAATGTTTGAAATTAACAGAGCCATATATTAAATTATCTGCAAGAGAATTTAAAGAACAAACAGCTAATGATGAAGAACTTATAAAAGAAACATCTAAAGCAAGAGTGTTATCTAAAACTGAAATGGAAAAATGTATGACAGTTCCTGTTGGATATACTGATATGTTAACAAGAGACGAAGCATATAATGTTTTGGGAGATGGGTGAACAATAGACGTTATTTGTCATTTTTTTGAACATTTGACAGAAACAAAAAAATATGGTATAATTAATTTAGAAAATTAAGGAGAAAGAGGTTATATGGCGCGTTTTGAAATGCATTCACATAGTGATATGTCAAATATTCGTCTTATTGATTGTATTAATACAGTTGATTCTCTTATTGATTATGCCATAGAAATTGGTCTTGAAGGAATTTGTCTTACAGATCATGAAGCTCTAGGTAATTGGATTAAACTTGATCAAAAGAGACAAAAGATCCAAGAGAAAAATCCTAATTTTAAAATTGGATATGGTAATGAGATTTATCTTGTTGATGAACGTAAATCAAATCAACGTTATTGGCATTTTATTCTTATTGCTAAAGATCCAATAGGTGCTAAAATGTTGCGGAAACTATCATCAAATTCTTGGATTAATAGTTATTTTGATCGCGGCATGGAAAGAGTACCAACTCTTAAAGCTGAGATAATGGCATGTGTAGAAGAATTTGGTAAGGGTCATCTTATTGCATCTTCTGCATGTCTTGGTTCAGAACTTGATTACTGTATTCTTGAAATGGATAAAGCTGAAAGAGTTGGTAATATCGAAGGTAAAGCTGAGTATTATTATAGAATTGTAGATTTTGTAAATTGGTGCAAAACTATCTTTGGTAACGATTATTATTTTGAAATTCAGCCAGCTCAAAGTAAAGAGCAAATGATTGTTAATCGTCGTATGAAAGCTCTTAGTGATTATTTTGGAGTTAAAATTGTAGTAACTACAGATGCTCATTATCTCAAAAAGATAGATCGTGAAGTTCATAAAGCGTTTCTTAATTCAAAACAAGGTGATCGAGAAGTTGATGAATTTTATGCTTATGCTTATCTTCAAACTACAGAAGAAGTAATTGAAAATCTTGCGGGAACTGGTCTTGATTATGCAGAACTTGAAGCTAATACTTTAGAAGTGAAAAATAAAATTCAAGATTTTGGTTTTGCACATAAGCAACAAGTCCCACAAGTTCCTGTAAAAGACTATCCTAAAGTAATGTCTAAAATGGGGTATAAAACTCTTGATTATCTTTATTCAAGTGATAATCCGCAAGAAAGATATTGGGTTAATTATTGTTGTGATAAACTTAGTGAATTAGGTTTATTTAATGATATTTATCTTGCGCGACTTGAAGAAGAAGCTGATATTCAAAAAGTCATTGGAGATAAATTAGGGACTTGTATGTTTGCTTATCCAATCTTTTTGCAGCATTATATTGATTCATTCTGGGAAATTGGATCAACAGTAGGCGCAGGACGAGGCTCCGCATGTTCAGGACTAAATCATTATCTTCTTGGTATCACTCAGCTCGATCCCATTAAATATAATCTCCCCTATTGGAGATATAGTAATAAAGAACGTATTGAGTTGGGCGATATTGATATTGATATTTGTCCATCCAAGAGAGAAGAAATTTTTAAATCAATTCGTGAAGAAGTTGGACAATTAGGATGTGTTCAAGTTTGTACATACGGTACAGAGACAACGCGTTCAGCTATTTCAACTGCTTGTCGTGGGTACCGATCAAAAGATTTTCCAGATGGAATTGATAATGACATTGCTCAATATATGACAAGTCTTGCGCCAAGTGAACGTGGATTTGTTTGGCCGGTTCATGATTTGGTTTATGGTAATGAAGAGAAAGATCGTAAGCCAGTAAAGAATTTCTTGGCGGAAGTTAAAAAATATCCTGGACTTCTTGATATTATTGAGAAGATTGAAGGATTGATCAATCATCGAGGTATTCATGCAAGTGGTGTAAACTTCTATATGAATGATCCATTTGATAGTGCATGTTTTATGAAAGCAACAAGTGGAGCAATTGTAACTCAATTTTCTCTTCACGATGCAGAATATTGCGGCGATGTTAAATTTGATTTTCTTGTAACAGAAATTCAAGATGTAATTGTTCAATGTCTTAATATGTTGAGTGAATATAATGAAGTTGATCAAGATTTAAGTTTACGACAACTCTATGATAAATATCTTCATCCCGACGTTCTTCCAATAGAAGATGATAAAATATGGGATACACTTGCAGAAGGCAAAGTATTAAAACTTTTTCAGTTTGATAGTCAAGTTGGAAGCCAAACTGTAAAAATGTTGCGGCCAAGGTCACCACGTGAAATGGCAAACTGTAATTCTGTAATGCGTCTTATGGCTGCAGAAAAAGGTGGAGAAACACCAACTGAAAGATATAAGAGAATGAAAGATAATATGTCTCAGTGGTATGATGAAATGCGACGGTGGAGAATTTCTTCTTCTGATCAAAAGATTCTTGAATCATATTATCTTGAAACTTATGCGACTCCCGCGCAGCAAGAAGATATGATGATGATTTTGATGGATGAAAATATTTGTAATTTTAGTCTTAAAGAAGCAAATGATGCTCGTAAGATTTGTGCGAAAAAGCAAATGAATCGTATTGAAGAATTGCATGAATTAGTTCTATCAAAAGCAACTTCAAGACAACTTGGTGAATATGTTTGGGAAACTGCAATTAAACCGCAAATGGGTTATAGCTTTAGTCTTATTCATAGTCTAGCTTATAGTTTTGTAGGACTTCAAACAATTTATCTAGCAACGTATTTTGATCCTGTCTATTGGAATACTGCTTGTCTTAGAGTAGACGCAGGACTTGACGAAGATGCAAGTAGTAATTATGGTAAGATTGCAAAAGCAGTAGGTAATATTATTCATCGTGGTATTCCAATGTCATTAATTGATATTAATAAATCTGGGTATATGTTTGAGCCAGATGTAGAAACTGGTAGTATTGTATACGGGCTTAAAGGATTGAACGGTGTTGGTGGAGAAATTATTCAAGAGATTATTGAAAATCGTCCATATGAAGGATTAATTGATTTCCAAGAGAAAGTCAAAGTTAAAAAGCCAGTTTTAATTTCATTGATTAAGAGTGGTGCATTTGATAAATTCGGAGATCGAGAAGAGATTATGCGGGAATATATTTGGTCAATTTGTGAACCAAAAAAGAGAATTACATTACAAAATTTTAATGGATTAATGGAAAGAAATTTTATTCCTGCAGAATTAACTTTTGAAAAAAGATTGTTTATTTTTAATAAAGCTCTTAGAAAATATTGTAAATTAGATAAATATTATACATTAGCAGATAATTTCTATGAGTTTTATGAAGAGTTTTTTGATGTAGATTTAGTTGAAGTATATGATGGTTATCTTGTTATAGATCAGAACGTGTGGAAAAAATTATATACAAAAGGTATGGATAAAGCTAGGAATTATTTTAAAGAACATCAAGAAGAGCTATTAAATCAATTAAATCGAACTTTATTTAATGAAATTTGGGATAAATATGCTCAAGGAACTTTAGCGATGTGGGAAATGGATAGTCTTGGTTTTTATTATCATGATCATCCATTAAAAAACATTGATAAAATAAGTTATAATATAATTCCTTATAATCAACAATCAGATTCACCTTCTATAGAAAGAACTTTTAAACGTAATGGTATTGATATTCCATTATTTAAAACTTGTAGAATCGTTGGTGCAGTTGTAGCTAAAGAAGATAATAAATCTTCAATTAGTTTGTTGACACCAGATAGCGGAATTGTTACCGTTAAAATGAGTAGAGATTATTATGCTAGACTTAATAGACAAATTAGTGAGCCGCAACCAGATGGAACTAAGAAAGTTCGAGAAAAAGGATGGTTTACAAAAGGAACTCTATTAATGTTTAATGGATTTAAACGTAGTGGTATGTTTTTTCCTAAAAAATATAGACATACTAAATCTCATCAATGTTATAAAATTTTGCAAATAAACAATGATGGGACAGTAAATATGACAGCTTGGCGTTGGGGAGAAGAAAACGATGAAAATTAGATATTATGTAGGAGATCCAATTATACCTTGGTGAGTTCGAAAATTAATTGACCGCGGTTTAATTTTAGAAGTACGTGGCTCTGCCGCGGTCACTTTTTATTTAGTTTTTAGAGAAACTTTTACTGGTACTAATAAAAATTATTTATATGATGGAGATTTTCTTGAATTAAATGAAGAAACAGGATCTGTTACTATTGGATATTCAGATTGAGATAGAGCCTTAGAAGCAGATTTTAGAAAACAAAATTGAGAAAAATTTAAAGAATCTTTGAAAAAAACTGAGCAAGATAAAAAGAAAAAAATAAAGCAAGAAGAAGAATATATAAGTAGTTATTATTCATCTTAGGGCAAAAATAAATAATATATAAAACAAGAAAAACATTTTATATATTAAGAAAAAAACATTTTTATAAAGATGATAGGAGAAATATGGTAACATTATTTTCTACTGGATGCCCTAAATGTCGAGTTTTAGAGCAAAAATTAAATGCTAAAAATATAGATTTTATCAAAAGTTCTGATATTCAAGAAGTAATTGATCAAGGTTTTATGTCTGTTCCTGTTTTAAAAATTAATGATAAATATTATGATTTTAAACAAGGAGTAGATTGGATTAACAATGAAAATTAATATTAAATTAAATAAAAATTTTCAAACTCAATTTAATAAAATGGTTGAGAAATATGGGGAAGAATTTTTAAAACTCCAGGGATTAGATGAAAGCACTCTTAGTTTTACAGATTTTATTGAAGGTTTTATTGATTCTGATAATGTAGCTAATACTTCTATTGATGCTAATGCTAATATTGCTCAAAAAGATATTGTTACGCTTCTTTCTGAAATGGCAAAACCAGATCAAAAATTATTAGTTTTTAATAAATTATATTATGAAATTAATAAAAAATATGGATATAAAATAGCAAATGAAGCTATGGAAGCTATGTGGTCATATGATATTTATATGCATGATTTTAATACAGCTACTTTAGTACCTTATTGTTTTGCATATGATATTAAACCAATAGTAGAAAAAGGATTATATTTTATTCAAGGATATAATGCTAAACCTGCAAAACATTTAGATAGTTTTATTCAAATTTTAATGGAGGCTATTGCTTTTCTTAGCCGCAGACAGTCTGGTGCTTGCGGGCTTCCTAACTTAATTCCTTATCTTTATTATTATTGGAGTAGAGATATTAAAGATGGTTATTATACTAAAGATCCAGAAACTTATAAGAAACAACAAATTCAAGCACTTATTCATAGACTAAATCAGCCTTGGGTACGTTCAGATCAAGCAGCTTTTACTAATGTAAGTGTATTTGATCATCCTTATTTTGAAGCTATATTTGGCGGAGCAGAATTTCCAGATGGTAGCTTTATGATTGATGAAGAAGAAGAAATTATAGAATTTCAAAAAGATTTTATAGACGTGGTAAATGAAATTCGTGAAGAAAACATTTTTACTTTTCCTGTTTTAACAGCTTCTCTTCTTTATCAAGACGGAAAATTTGTAGATGAAGAATTTGCAAAATGGGCTTGTGAAGCTTCTCGTAAATGGAATATATTTAATTTCTTTACCGATTCTAGCGTAAATAGTCTTTCTAATTGTTGTCGTCTCAAAAGTGATATTGAAGAATTAGGATATTTTAATTCAATTGGCGGAACGGCATTAGAAGTTGGTTCTGTAAAAGTTTCTACTTTAAATATAGCAAGATTAGCATATCAAAGTGAGAATGAACAAGAATTTTTAGTTAAATTAAGAGACTTAACAAAACTTAATCTTAAAATTCTTGATGTTCAACGTAGTATTATTTTAAGAAATGTTGAAAAAGGATTACTACCTAATATATCTTGCGGATTAATGAATCTTGATGCAATGTATTCTACTGTTGGAGTTAACGGTATTTTTGAAACAATGCAAACTTTTGGATATACAACTATTGATGAATTTGGAAATTATAGTTATACCAATGAAGCATATAATTTAGGGCAACGAATTTTTAAAGTTATCCAAAATTGTATTGATAATTTTATTTTAGATAAAAATTATAAAGTTAATATAGAACAAGTTCCCGCAGAACAAGCAGCAGTTAAACTTCAAAAAGCAGACGAATATCTTTATCCAGATCGAGTTGTAAAAGATTTACCTTTATATGGGAACCAATGGATTCCTCTTGGAATTAAAGCTACTATCCAAGAAAGAACAAAAATTTGTGCTGCCTTTGATAGTTATTGTAATGGAGGATCAATTGAACATATCAATGTAGATGTACCATTCAATAATTTTGATCAAGCTTGGAATATGTTAAATTGGGTTGCACAACAAGGTGTAACATACTTTGCATTTAATGGTAAAGTAGCACAATGTAAAAATTATCATAGTTTTTATGGTAAAATTTGTCCTGAATGCGGCGAACCAGTTGAAACAGAATATACGCGAGTTGTAGGTTTTTATACGCCAACTCGTAGTTATTCTAAACAACGTAAAGCAGAATTTAATCTACGACAATGGGATAACTTAAATGAAAATTAAAGGAATTATTTTTGAAGATTTTGTTAATTATAAAGAGCCTAGTATGACAATTGAATTTCCTTATTGTGATTTTAAATGTGATAAGGGATGCGGGCGACAAGTTTGTCAAAATTCTGAATTAGCTTCTGCTCCTACTATAGAAGTACCTATAACTAGAATTGTTAAATTATATATGAATAATAATATTACTAAAGCAATTGTTTTTCAAGGACTAGAGCCTTTTGATTCAAAAGATGATCTTTATCAGTTAATTAAAGTATTTAGAGAATATACAAATGATAATATTATTATTTATACTGGATATACAGAAGCAGAAATTTATAATGAGATTCAAATAATTAAACGGTTATTTAAAAATATTATTATTAAATTTGGTAGATTTTTCCCTGATCAACCTCATCACTATGATGAAGTTTTAGGAGTAACCTTAGCAAGTTCAAATCAATATGCCAAAAAGATTTGTTAAATAAAAGGGGTAGACAAAATAAATGTCTACCCTCTTTTTTTATATCTATTGACAAAAAAAATTTTTTTTGATATAATTATATAGATGAAAGAAGGAAAAATGCTTGTTTATAGATATGAAAAACCCGATGGCGGCGGGCCTTGATTTTATAAAGACGGTACTATTCGTTATCCACTTCCGTATGAACATTTATATATAGATAATCAAGAAAAATATTTATATGGTTGTGATTCTTTAAAATCTTTATTTAATTATTTTTCTACTCAAAAAGTTGATATAAATAATTGTACGCTACAAGTTTATGATATTCCAGAAAAGAAAATTATAAGAATAGGAGAAAATGGACAAGTTAAATTCTTTAAAAAAGATATAGAATAAAAAGGAGGATAAATGGCTGATGTAGAAGTAGGGACTTTATATGAGCTTAATAAACAAATTATGGCTCAGTTACCTCCACAAAGCAATGATATAATGAATCATAATTGAAACGTAATAGGAGATTGATTTGGTAAAAATCAAAAACGTTGATTCATGTTAATGTGCAAAGAGCGTTCTGATTTTACTTTTATACATATTAAGGATAATAAATTTATAAATGCAATCCAAGAGATACAAGAAGTTTTAGAAGAGCGCGGTCAAATTTTAGCTATTCAATATGTTCATGGAGAAGATTATTTTGAAATTTGAATTAAAGATAAAACAGAAGAAGTTTTCTTATATATTTTATTTGAAGCTGAATGAATGATTGTAGAGGTTTAAAATGCATAAACTAATTGTATTCGCGGATCCTTTTCAAGAAGTTGAAATTTTTGAAGTTTTAGATGATATTGAAGGAAAGACTCATAAAATTTCTCAATTAAGATTACCGCAAGAGTCTGTTAATTTTATTAAAAATTATTCTGAAAGTTTGCAAGATAAAGTAGAAGTTGTATATGTTGGACCAAAAGATTATGTTACTTATTTTGTTTCACAAGTAAATAAATTTGATTTTGTAAAAGCGTCTACATGTGAAGACGAAAAAGGAGAATAGAATATGCTTAAATATCTAATTAAAAATACTGCTGAAATTCGTGTCGAAGATGAAGACGCAGCCAATACTTTACATAAAGAATATGAAGATTTTGCTCGTGATTCTGGATGTATTTTAAATTCTTGGTCACAAACTTTACGAACTCGGAAACAAGCAGGAGAAATTGTTGAAAGCTGGTATATTTGTAAAGTAGTTTTAGTATTTAATGATGCTAAAAATCCAGATATTCCTTTAAATAATATTAATTTTGTTATGCAAACAAATATTCCTATTGAAGCAATTAGCCCATGGGATGAAGGAGTCTAAATGAAAGCTATTTGAACAAAAACACTAAATAGACAAGATGAAGAGGTATCTATTCAAGTGAGATACTTACCAAAAGCAAATCATATCGAGCAGACAGAAATAGGTTCTTGAATTGATTTATATACATATGAAGAAGTAACCATTAAACAAGGAGAACAAAAATATATTAATCTTGGTATTGCAATGAAATTACCTGATGGATATGAAGCAATTTTAGCTCCAAGATCATCTACATTTAAAAACTGGGGTATTCTTCAAACTAATAGTATTGGTGTAATTGATTCTACTTATTGCGGAAATAATGATATTTGGATGTTTCCCGCACATGCAACTAAAACAATTACTATTCCTGCGGGAACTAGAATCTGCCAATTTAGGATTCAAAAAGAACAACCAACTATCAATTTTGAAACTGTTGATTCTTTAAATACTGTAGATAGAGGCGGTTTAGGATCAACAGGAGTTTAAAATGAAAAGAGTGTTATCAATAGATCAAAGTTCAAGAGTAACAGGATATGCTGTATTTGATAATAAAAATCTTGTTACTTTTGGACATTTTTCAATTCCCGCAAATAAAACAATGGGACAAAGATTAGAATCTTTTTTTAATCATCTAAAAAATTTATTAGAAAAATATAATATTCAAACATTATATTTTGAAGGAATTCAATATCAAAATAATGCAGAGACATTTAAAAAATTAGCTATGATACAAGGTATTGTTTTTTATTGTTCTCAAGTATTAAAAATTTCTTCTAAAGAATTAACTCCTTCCCATTGAAGAAAAATTTTAAAAGAGAAACATAAAATTTCTTTTGGCAGAGCTCGAGCAGAACAAAAAGAGAATGCACAAAAATTTGTAAAAGAATATTTTAATAAAGAAGCAACAGAAGATGAATGTGATGCAATTTGTTTAGGATTGGCGGCGCTATATGAAGAAGATAGTCTCAAATCTGCTTTTTAAATTTTTTATACTTTTACCTGTATTTATGATTATTATTGTTCTTTGTTTAATTAGTCAAACGTTAGAACCTACTTTAATTAAAGAAGAAAAAAAAGTAGAGCCAATTATTTATGATCAGCCTGCAGATTGGACTACAATTAAAGCTAAGCCTTTTCAGATAAAATCAATAGAACGAGAATTAAAAGGTCACTTTGTAGATGTAGAAGCTCCTTGGTGTTTTTTTACTATTGCAAGAATTTATGGTTATGAAGTAAATATAGATGATTTTTATAGTCAATTATTAGGATGGACAGATGATTCTGATATATATTATGAAGGAAAATTAGGGCCGGATTGGTTAGTTGAAAATTCATTATTGTATATGACAGCTAATAACTATGATTTTTCTGTCAAAGATATATCTAATAAAGATATAAATTATTTAATAGCCGCGAGTAAAAATAATTATCCTATTGTAGTTTGGCTTAATGGTAAAGATTGGACTCAAGGAGAACCTTTTATTATATATAAAGTTGAAAATAATTTTGTTAGTATGATTAATATTAACACATATTTAACTTTAGATAAAGATATATTTGAAGCAAGATGGAATCAATGTGGCCATCGTGCAATTATATATGGTAAATATTGATAAAAGATAAAAAAAAGAGGGGTATACTCTATTTTAAGAGTATACCCCTTTATTTTATTTTCAAGGATTTTGATCACTATTAAGTGAATTTTGTAAAGCTTTTACAGAACTAGGACCAAAATATCCGTCTGCTCCTTCTGGGCCAACATCAAAACCATGTTTAATTAAGAAGTTTTGAATAGCTTTTGAAGTTGCAGGTCCTCAATATCCGTCTGCATCCGCACCAACTTTTCGTTGAATTGCGCGTACAAGTTCTGAACCACTACGCTCTCAAGTTACAGAATGAACTCCAGGAAAATATTGTCAACTAGAATAAAATTGTCCAGAAATAACTCCATCTTGAGTTGTCCCTAGCGCTGCTTGTCATGCTCTAATAGTTGCAGGACCGGCTGAACCATCAATAATTAATTTTCCATTTGATGTACCCTCTGAAGCTCCATCTGTTGCTTCTCCTGCATAACGAAGAATGCAATCTCAACCATGTCCATATGTATAAATATTTTTAACATTAGTCTCAGCACCAGATTGATCTCCTGAAGCTCCGCCAGTTGCACGACCACGTTCATCGATTGACGCTTGAGCAATTTTTGCATTTCATCCATATCCAGAAATAACTGCCGCAGTATGATATGTGTCATTTAATAATATATCTCCAGGCTTTGCTTGAGATAAATCTGCGGGAATACGTTGTCAACCACGTTTAGTAAAATTACTAGACATGTTACCAGTATAACTAGCATCACCAGTATCAAAACCAGCTTCTTTTGCAGCCCAAATTACTAATGAACTACAATCACATTCTCCGCCATCTCGAATATCTCAACGATTATATTGATCATATCCAAGAGATCAAACTGCACATGCAGTATACATTAGTTCACAAAACTTGGTAAGTTTATTGCTTGCCACTTTTGTTTCCTCTTTCTTTTCTTCTTTTGGAGTAGAAGCAACAGGTTCATCTTCATTAATTTGTTTTGTTCAATTTGCTTTGATGCGGGAAGGATAATCTACAATACATCAACTAAAGTCAGTCGCTCCTGATACATCATCAAAATAAACTTCTCCTGTACTTAAACGTTTAGTCCCTTGCTGTCAAAGACCAATATCACCAGCTTCAGTTGGTCAACTAGCTTTTCATCAAGCGATTCAATTAGCATAATCATTTAATTCATTTAAGTACATGTTATTAAGTCAAGCAGAACCACTTGTATATAAACCTGCATAATACCCAGCTTCAATTAAAGTTTCACAAAAAGCTTTAATAACATCAGTTAAAGCTCTTTTAGATAATTGAAATTGTCTAGGATCTTCTACGTCCATATAAATAGGCATATCAAATTTATGCCCTGCTAATAATCCAATTAAATGTTGAGCATCTTTTTTAGCTTCTTCTACAGATGTTACAACAGTATAATAATAAGCTCCGACGTGTAAACCTGCGGCGGTCGCTCTTTGATAATTTGTTTCAAACTGAGGATCGGTATAGCGTCCTAATCGGGTTTCATTACCGCCAGCTTTAACAATAACGCCCCACAGATTGTGTTTAGCAATCCATGAGGCGTAATCAACTGTACCGTCTCAATGAGAAACATCTATGACGGGTTTTCTTTCCATTATTTGCTCCTTTTATGCAGAATGTTTACCTTTTTTAGCAGGTAAAAAATCTTCATCATAATCATATTCTTCTATAACTTCTCCATATGGAATTTGAATAGCATTTGCCGCATATGTTTCTGGTAAATTAAGCATATTTTTAAAGGCTTCATATAATCCGCATGAAGCTAATCCGCTAATCATACCAGTAACTACAGTATTAAGATCTAATGTACCTAAACTTCAAACTGCAGCCACTATTCCAATAGAAGCTAAAATTATAGGAATAAAACTATTTAAAATTTTATTATGAAGACTATGAAGAGAATAGCCTACTCCAGAGCAAGCTATTAAAATTATTGGAGAAATAAAATTTATTAATTCAGATAAATCCATATTACTCACCTTCGGGAGTAATGATTCCTTCTTCCTCGAGCTCTAATAGCATTTTAGCACGCTGAGTATCAGAAAGCTTTGGATAATCATTAATAACATCAACGGCATTTTCTCCACGCTTAACGCGAAGAATTACAGCCTTTTTAATAATTCTGTAAGCAGCATTTGTTACCATTTTTTCACCTTCTCTTTCAAATTAAGCAATTCGTTTAACTGATAATCTACCATGAGCATCAACATTAATATCTTCTGTCCCAGTATTTGTAAGAAGAATAGTATCCGCGGCAGCACAACAACAAGTTTTTACAAAAGTGCTTGCACTAACATTTTCTAGGTCACCCGCGGCTGTTGATACAGTTTTTGCAGTAGTTTCTTGTAATGGAGCTCCACCTAAAGTAACAGCAAGTTGAGCAGTTCCACCTGCTGTAGTGGATCCAATATTACAATTAAAAGAAATTTCATAAATAGCATTTCTTTGAGTCAAACCTATAAAACTAGAATTAAGTCGATAACATTCTGCGCATCCAGTATGTAAAAGAACTGTATCGAAGATTACTGATTGTCCCGCTGGAATTACTTGGGCATTCGTATTTGAAAGTTCAATCATTGTAAACCCCCTTTAATCAATTAAATTACATACCACCATTAAAACCGGGGCAGAAAGGGTTTGGACCTGCATTATAGGTAAAACTATTAGGATAAGTAGGAATCATATTTATACGATTCTGAATAGGGTCAAGCATTTGAGCAGTACGAAGTATTTGATTTTCATCGCGTAGACGTTGCATGTCAGAATTGGTTAAGTAGTCAATAATACGTTGAGTTTGTGCGGTTGTATTTGCATTGATTGATGCAGTATTCATCGCATTATTAAAATTAACTCCGTCAATAGCACGGAGAGTATTGCAGCAGCATTCGCTTTGATTAGCAATTGCTTGCTGTTGCCCTAAAGCAAGAGTTTGGATATCGCGTTCTAATTCATTATATTTATCCATTACTTGCCCAGTAATATATTGGGTATTTTGATTACTGTTTTGCATTGTTTGAAGAGCACTTGCATTAACTGCGGCTAATGTTTCGCGTTGATTGGCCATTGAATTTTGATTATCAAAACCACGCTGTACTTCATTTGAAGTAGCAAGATTTTCATATCCAATAGCATTAGCAAAGCCATTATTGCCTCAGCCACCAAAACCACCATTGGCAAGGATTAATAAAGCAAAGATTCACATGAATCCCATTCCATTTCCCCAACCATCGTTGTCTTTCATCATAACTGCAACATCACTAGGACTCATCATGCCTTCAGCCATAAACAGCCTCCTATCTTAATTTTGACAATATAGTTTCAGGATTTACTCCCATTTGTGCGGCCATATTATAAAATGCTGATTTTGCATCTCCCCCATTTTGCTGGATATAATTCATAACATTATTATATTGTGGATTATTTGCAAATAACATTTGCATCATTTGCTCAGGGTTTTGTGAATGGCGCACTTGATTATACATATCAAATAAAGAAGATGATTGCTGCTGTTGAACATTAGAGTTAGAAAAATTAGAAAGTACAGAATTACTCATTATGCATCACCAAATCTTCTATCATTTTTTTAAAATCATCAAATTCAGATTTTGTTACATAATCTTGGTTTGTCTGCGGCATATCTACGTTTTGTATTTGTGGCTGTTGTGCGGGCTCAAATAATGGAATTTCATGAAACGCAAAAGCTTTGGTTTCCGCATACCCCGCATCATCAGTCTTTTTAGTATAAAAAACATCCCTCTTTGAATCCATAAAGATAGCATTAGAATTGGGCCCCATTAAGTAAGCTTGAACACTTTCTGGCCCCATAACTTGTAAAACATTATTAATGGATTGAGGTTGCTGATTCATAAAGGAAGGCGCACTCATATTATTTTGATTTCCTATTGGATAATTGCTCCTAGGTACAGAGCTATAATTATTTCCAATCCACATACTGTTTGTTGACGGCGGCATTCCTCCATAGTTATTTGACATAGGCATACCCTTTTCTCCTTTTCTCTCTATTTGATCATTAGAAGCATCAAATTCTTTATTCTTAATGTCAAATTAAATAGTTTATTCTACAGGTTCTTCTTCTGGCTCTTCGTCTGCTCCACCAAGAAGATCTGCAAGAACGAGTAATAAGTCATCAATTGTTTCTTGAGCTTCTGCTAATAAAGCTGGGCCATTAGCAAGGAACTCACGATCTGCTAATTCTTTTTCAGTGTAAAGAACATAGCGATAGAAAATCTTAGTTTCATCTCATGCTTCAATTAAAGGACTATCAACAACACTTGTAATAGTTTGTCCAGTAACGACTTTAAATTCTTCGCCTTCTACTGGAACATAATTAAAAATGCCTTTTTGATAATCAATAATTTGAACATGAGGATCATTTTCTGATTCTACAATATATTTTTCTCCATTAGAAAAGTCAAATGAAACCACTTTATAATGTCATACTTCAGGAACTGATTCATGGTGAATTGTGAAGTATTCTTTCTTTAAATAACCTAATGTAAGATCAGGATCAGTAATTTCTTGATTAGACTGATCTATAATAGGATATTCATATGTAAAAGTTCCTAAATCGGACATATCATCGGTAATAGTTTCAGGTGCAAAAATTTCTTCATCCATGAATTAGTCCTTTCTATTCTAAAACAAGATCATTATCAGAATGGCCAAGAATATGAGTAGTTAATTCAGTTCAACTATTTTTTCGATTATCTTCAAAACTTGCAGCTCTAGAATTACTATTAAAATTAGTTAATCTAATAAGTCCATAAATACAACTATGATTTACTGGTGGAGTGCTATCAGGATAACCTGTACAATAGAAACCCATATTTCCATTTGTAGCAGGTACTTCTGATCCATTTTCCATTGAAAACATTATTGCTCCAGTATGAAGATTAGTTGCATTTTTCGAGGCTAGTTCAATTCATCTAAGTCGACTATTACTACGGTAAACTAACAATACTCTATATACAGAAGCATCTTGATTCATTATATAAGCTAAAAAAACATTATTTTCTGGTACCATAGTAGCTTCAATTGTAATAGCTCCATTGGTTATAACTCCTGTTTTATTACCACGTAAACCATATAATTTATCATAATATCTTAAAAACATTTTTCTAGCATCTAAATCAACTAAATGAAAAATATTATCATCTATATTAAGTTCACTTACATTTTTTTTTATTTCTGTATCTTCTGCCATATTTTGTCTCCTTTTTTCTCTTATGATAGATCTAAGCTCATATACATTTGACGTGCAATTGGTTTAACTACAACAGGGTCACTATTTGTTGTTCTACGATTACAAACATTAATTCCAGTTTCGATAAAGTGTGCAACATACAAAGCTTGATGCCCTAATTCGTAAAAAGTATAACCAAAGTATGTTCATCCAGTAGGATCAGGATCTTTATTATCTCAATATACTCATAAATAACTATTAGAATTAATACTTTTATTAGAATTAACGGTACATTCTACTGTTATTATACCAAGATAATTTTCTCTTGCAGTATAGTCACATATATCATAAGTGGTATTACCAATTTTAATTTGAGAAATTGTTGGATTAGCCATAATAAAATTCATCCCCTCTCTTTTTAAGCATCTAAAAGAGGACTGGTATATAACATAAAAGCATGTGGAGTAACTGTACTACTTGCACTTGATTGTCTATTAAATAATACCATTGCAGTATGATTTATAGTAACTGGATATACATAAATAGAATTTGTATCATATTCTAAATAGCCTCAATATTCATAATCAGAAGGAATATCACTATTATCTCAATAACAAGTTGCTTGAACCATAGCTGGGACTGTCACTGAAGATTGTGGATTTTTATATATTCTATGTCATTTTTTTATGTGCGATCTAAAATCAAAATCACACAAATCATAAATAGTATCATTTATTTTAATTTGAGAGATTGTTGGATTAGCCATATTTTACTCCTTTATACATAGTGAAAACTTATTCAAAGCTGAAGTGCTGTTGGAGTAAAAGTAGCAGTATATCCTGAACCTCGTATATGAGCTACTTTTATATATTCTTCTTTAAGTTCATACACATATATATAAATTGTACCTAAATTAAAAGCTAAATAAGAAATAAAATATTTATTTGAAAGTATATCATCACCATTTCAAGTTACTGTTTTTGAAGTAGCTCCTGTTATACTTTGTTGACCAACTGTTCTTTCAATTTTATGATAATCAATTTCCATTCCACCTGTATCTCTTAAAGCATTATCACATATATCATAAGTAGTATCACCAATTTGAATTTGAGAAATAGTATTATTTGCCATAATAAATCACCACTCTCAAATTAACCCGTTAATGCTGTACTATCATTTAATGCGGTAACACTAGTAATTGTTATCATATAATCAGTTGAATTAACTTTATTATCTCTGCTTGTTGTAGAAGTTGTAGGAAAACTAGAAACAGCAGTTGTTTGTTTATTTAAAGTAAAAGCAATATCTTTAGAAATAATATGGTAATTAGTACCATCATATATAAAAGTTACTACATCATTAGCTTTAATATATGTCGTATCAGTTAAAGCTGCTCCATGTCAAAATATAGGTTTAGCACCTTTAGAATTAACATTTAATGTAGGATTTTCTACTGTAACACCCTTAGTAAATTTAACTGCTACAACTCCACCAACAGTAAGAGCATAACTACTCAAGGTTACAGCTTTAGCCGCTGTACCTGCGGCAGTTGTACAAGTACCATATCCTTGTCCAAGACTAGTATTAGAATAAGTAGTATTATTATCTCAAGCGCTTGCTTCGATTCAATTTGTACCATCATATATAAATAATACAACTGCTCCTGCAGTTCAAGAACCTGCGGCATTAGTGCCTGGTGAAGTTGTGCCATATTTCTTTATTGATTTTGCTGCTAATAAAGTTGTGCTGCCCTTAGTTGGCGATGCAGCTGTGCCAGAATTATTAAAAACAGTTAAAGTTGGATCTGCTACACCATTTGCATTCGTAAATTTAACTGCAAGAGTCATACCATTAATAAAACTTAATGCTTCTGTAGTATTAGTTTCATTAATAATAACTTCTTTAGCTGCGGTTGCAGCAGCAGTTGCACAAGTTCCATAAAAAGTAGAGGTAACAGTATGCGTCTTACCTCCGGCAACTACTTTGCCAATTGTTTGACCAGCCATATATTACCTCCTAACTTATTCCTGTAACTACAGTTTTCTTTGTAACCCCTGTTACAACCGTCTTCTTTGAAATATTTGGAATAGTGAAAGCTGTTCCAAGAGTTGGAGCAGATCCAACAGAAGTAACATTCGGTACGGTAAATGCAGTACCGGCACTTGCACTTCCAACGCTAATCGCTGTACCAAGTGTAGGTGCAGATCCAACAGAAGTAACATTTGGAATTGTAAAAGCGGTTCCAAGAGTTGGTGCAGTTCCATTTGTGATTGTTAAAGTACAGTTAGCTACGCTTGCAGAAGCTGCACTTCCCGCATTTGTAACATTAGGTACTGTAAATGCGGTTCCTAATGTTGGCGCAGAACCAACACTTGTTACATTTGGAATTGATTTAGTTGATACACTAATATTTGGAATTGTAAATGCTGTACCTAAAGTCGGTGCAGATCCAACACTGGTTACATTTGGTACCGTAAATGATGTACCTACAGTGACAGAATCTCCTGTAGTTACAGTAACAGAATCTCCTGTAGACACTGTTCCATGTACTGCATTATCATCTTTAATATTATAGGTAGTGCTACCTAATTTAATTTTTGAAACATCAGCCAATTATTTCTCACCACCTAAATATTCATTGTAATTGTTTCATTATCATAAGTGAATATATTTGTTCAACAAGGACTTCAATCAGTTGCCTTATGACCTCTTTCTAATTTTCAATTTTTTGCACTTATTGTAATACCTTCTGTATTTTCACAACCATTAGCAATTGCGGTAAAACAAATAAAATTATTAGGTAATACAAAGGTAATATAATATCTATGTCAATCTGTATCTGTAACATTATAAGTAATAGTTCCGCCACCGGTAGCAGTTCCTTCTGAACTGCCATAAACTTCTGAAGGTTCACTTCATATGCTTGAACCATTTCAATATTGTGGAGTTAATCTTACAATATTTCCAGTAGTTTGAATATCAACAGAATAAGTAAAAACGTCTCCTAAAGACATTTCTATACCAAAATTTGTAGATTGTCCAGCATTAGAACTCGCAAATGCACCCGAACTTGTAACACAAGCAAAACGAATACCACTAGTTTTATTTGTTAAACCAGAACCATTACGAGTACTTGTTGCAGTATTACCAGATATAGTGTGCGGAGCATAAGTATTAGTTAATGCTCAATCTCTTAAAGAGTTTGTATAATCATCATAATTAATATTTTCACTAGTAAGTTTTAAAAGATTATACCCACCTCACTCAGAAAATCTATCTACAATAGAATAAGTAGTATCATCAGTACCTTTAATAGCTTTAATATCTGCCATATACTACTCCTTTCTATTGGAAAAATTCAATTGTTTCATCTGAATAAGTTGCTAAATCTTCAGGAGCTGGACTCCAATCAGTTAATTTATTTCCTCTTTCAAATCTTACTCTGAATCTTCCATCAACCGTTCCAGAAGCAGAAGCTCCTATATAATAACGTATTACAGAAAAATATTCTTGAGCATAAGTTCCTTTTCTAATAAGTCCAGTATAGCCACCTAATCTTCATGAAGTATTTGATGAAGGACCATATATAACAATATGAGTTGAATTTGAATAAGCTGTTCCTTCTAAAAATGGAGTACCTTCTGTTTCTACTGCCATTAATAAAGCTTTGTTATTATTAATATTTTCAAAATAATCATTTATAGGAGCTCCATGATTATTTCCAGTAGAATTAGGCCAGAGACAAACTGATCCACCACTTGTACTCGTTTTAGTTCCAGATACAGAAAATCAGCCGTTTTCTTCTTGAGTAACAGTGATTCCCTGAGAAGTTGCTTTTTTATTTGATAAAGAATATAAATAAGTTTGTGTTATTGGTAAAATATTAGTTTGACCAAAAATAGAAACTTTATCTTGTAAATCATAGGTAACATTATCTAGTCCTTTAATTTGTGAAATTAAATCTGCCATAATATCACCTACTCACTATATAATTCAATTGTTTCATTACCAATAAATCTTGCAATATCTTCTGGCGCAGGACTTCAATCAGTTGGTTTATTTCCTTTTTCCAATTTAACTCTTTGTACTTCTGCTGGACGTCTACTACCAGATACTGCAAATTCTACAGACAATTGAGAACCATTAGCTAATGCATCTGTAACTCCAGAAGTCATATTAGTTGGTATTTCAAGAGTTTTATAATAACGAACCCAATTTTCTGATAAAGAAGTTGTTAATGTTTGCATTGGAGTATAACGATCATATGAACTAGAAAAAACAGAAGATAATCTTGAAGGAATTGAAAATCCAAAATAAATACCTACATTCATACTTGTATAAGTGCTTTCTACATCTGCTAATCTAGCATCAAAACTAATAGTATAAAATCCTTCATTATGTTCTGAATAATCAAGATAATCTACTATAAATTTTGCATATGCAGCACTTGTTGTAGGAGTTAATCGAATAATTCCATTCTCAGGAACGGTTGATCTTGTTTTTGCTATTTCACTAGTCGTAAAAGATTTAGTATTTCTTAAAAGATTGCGGCCGCCCCATATAGAATAATCATCCCTGATATTGTAATCAACATTATCAGCGGTGGCTTTTATTTTTGAAATAGTTGCCATTAAAAGCCACCACCTTTCTATGCAGGAACACTAGTTGTTGTAGATGTTCCACTAAATGTTGAAGTATAAGTTTTAGGTACCGCGATATTTCCTGTAACAAGTCGTACTGCTGTACCTGTAAAGGTAGGAGCACTAACAGAACCTTCGGGAGTATAACTACCTGTAGAAGTTATTGTAGCTGCAGTACCAGTAAACGCAGGCGCAGAATTTGTACCTGCTGGTGTATAATCTTGAAGAACGAGTCGTTTACCTGTACCTGTAAATGTAGGTTGAGAGACTGTTCCTTCTGGGGTATATGATCCAGTTGAAGTAATCGTTGCAGCTGTACCTGTAAATGTAGGTTGTGTAGATTGATAAGCTGCATCACCAGTTTTAACAGTTGTATTAGCTCCTTTGGTTGGTAATGTACCAGCAGACCATCCAGAAGCAGAACCGTTAGTTGCAGTAGTAAAAGACATTACTTCATTTGCAACTGAAGTTCCTGTAATAACTGTTTGATCAGTAACAGTTAAAGAAGGTAATGTTCCAACAGCAGTAATGCTATTAACAGTTGTTGTAGTTCCAGCTGTTTTAACTGAAATAGTTGGGGTACTAACTGTACCAGCTGGTGTATAAGATTTACTAACTGAAATTGTTGCAGCTGTGCCACTAAATGTTGGTTGTGACACTGTGCCCGCAGGAGTATATGTTGTAGTACCACTACTTGCTGGACTAACTGTTAAACCAGTTGCTTTAGTACCTGTAAATGTAGGGGCAGCAACGCTACCTGCTGGAGTATATGATTTGCTAACTGAAATAGTAGCAGCTGTACCAGTGAATGTTGGAGCACTATTTGTACCAGCTGGTGTATATGTAGTTGTGCCACTAGAAGCTGCACTAACTGTAGCTGTTTTATTTTCTGTAGACGCAGTTGTGGTAGTAACATTACCTGTAGCGGTTACAGTATGAGTATGGTTACCCTTGGCCGCAGTAGATGCAGTTGTACCAATAGCAAGAGAAGGACTAATCTCTACATATGCAGATCCTCCCCAACGCCAAGTAAGATTAGTAGTTTTATCTACGTAAATTTTACCTTCTTCACCTGTTGTAGGGAAATTAGCTTTTGCCGTATATTCAAGAACATCATCTACATAACTAGGAAGAGCTGATGTAGGAACAGTACCAGTTAATTTACTTGCATCTAATGAACTAGATGAAGTTAAAAATCCTGTCACTGTATGAGTATGAGTTCCTGTTGCAGTAATATGACCTTGAGCATCATATGTTACATAAGGAACTGCTAAAGTAGAACCACTGGTCGCAGAAGACGTGCCAACAGTTCCTGCTGTAATGCTATTATCATGATTTAAAACAATTCCGCTAGAAGAGTTATGAGTTAAAGTTAACCCAGTACCACCTAGATTAGCTAAAATTTGTTTTAAATAATCTGCTCTCATACTTCTATTGCTAGTAGCAGTACCAGTTCATGCTTCTGTTTTAGACATCGCAGAGTAAGTCGTATTATATTGACCATGAGCTTGCCACCGAGCTGTAGTTGTTGCAGTTCCAGCTACATCAATAGCCCCTGCACTTCAATAAGTCATTAAGATAAACATTTGAGCGCCATAATGAGTTGTTAATCTATTATTTGCACTATAATAACAATCAATTGCGCCAGTTGTGCCATTTTTTAAAGTCAAATTTAAAGTTGCATTACCACTCCCCGCATAAGGAAGATAGTAAAGAATAGTTAAACCGTCATAGAGTGCGTCAATAGTCTTTAGCTCGCCAGTTCATGTACTTGTTGCCTCAGTTTGAGTTCCTATTACGGTATGTATACTGCCTTTTATATCATATTTACTATTATTAGGCAGCGTAATACTAGAAATCTGTGCCATTTACGCCCTCCTAAAAAAAAAATAAGTTTTAGAAAACATTTCAATATAAAATAAAAAGGACAACTCTGTAATTATACAAAGTTGCCCTTGAAAAATAGTTTACTCGTAAGTCGCTTCAGTAGGAGTATGAGTAAGAGTAATATTTGGTTTTGAAACTGTACCAGATGCAGTGGTAGTACCTGCAAGCTGAGTTTTTGTACCAGTAAAAGTAGGTTGAGATACAGTTCCCGCGGGAGTACCTGTAACACTAACATCGCCTGCAGTACCAGCAAATGTTGCGGTGTAAGTATTTGGTACTGGAATATTACCAGTAACAAGACGTGCACCAGTACCAGTAAATGTAGGTTGAGAAACTGTACCTGTAGCAGTACCAGTAACTTCAATTGTACCTTCTGTTCCACTAAAAGTTGCAGAAGTAGGACGTGAAATATTACCTGTTACTAAACGAACAGCTGTACCAGTAAATTCAGGAGCACTAGCTGTATAAGTTGCGTCTCCTGTTTTAACAGTAGTATTACTAGTGGTAATAGAAGCACCTGTTGTGTATCCTAATTGATATAAACTTAAAGTTTCATCAGATACACTATAATAAGTGATTGCATTGCTAGGTGCAGTTGCCCCAGGAGCTGCGGCAACAACAGTTTTCGCAACGGTAACCGAAGTTGGATTCTTAATAGTTGTAGTTGATCCTGCAGTTGCAACAGAGACCGTAGGTGCTGCAACTGAACCTGTAGGAGTATATGTTGTAGTACCAGAACTAGCTGCACTTACAGTGGTTGTTGTATTCCCATTTGTAAAAGCAATTGTACCTACAGGAGTATATGATCCACTTGCACTAACGCTACCATTACTAAAAGTTGGCTGTGATACCGTACCTGCTGGAGTGTATGTAGCTGTGCCACTTGATGCAGCGGATACAGTTGCAGTTTTATTACTAGTAGCATTAGTTGTTACAGTTACAGTACCTTCAGGAGTAAAGCTACCTGTAGAAGTTAAACTAGAACCACTAAAAGTAGGTTTAGAAACTGTACCTTTAGGTTGATAGTTACCACTAGTATTATCAGTAGCAGTAATAGTAACAGTACTAGAAGTACCAGTAAAAGTAGGTGTAGAATCTAAAGCAGCACCTGTAGCTTTATCATACTTTACTTTATTTTTAGTAGCTAGTATACCATGTGTAGAAAGTTCATCTAAAAGATGTCATTTAGTACCATCAAAAAGAAACTCTTTATTATCAACAAAAACTAAATCACCTTTAACTGCAGTTTTATTAGAACCGTTGATAGAAATTGTAGTAGTAGTTGCACCATCTGTAAGTGCAGTTGTAGTTACACCAACAAGACGAACTCCATTATCAATTGATTCAAGAGATTCAATTTCACTTCGAGCTCAAGTATCTTTTATATCATAAGTATTACCATTGGGTAATGTAATTCTTGAAATATCTGCCATTAAAATTTTCGCCTCCCATTAAAAATCTATTCAAAGTTCACGAGTAAGAACTAAAGTTTCAGCAGCGATATTTGTATCAAAATTATCGTTTACTTTTGGAAAATCAGAATCTAATCTTTTTGTACCATTTTTATCTTTAGCTCTATTAGTATCACTTAAATTTATATAATCAGTTCCAAGATAAGCGTTAACTTTAGCTTGAATACGGTTTTTAACTTCCATGCTATAGACAGGCAAATCTCCTATAAAACTAGTACCATCTCCAACAGCAACACCTGTTTTACCTGTTTCCTGAAAAATATAAACTTGCCCTTTAATAGACTGTAAATTACCCATAGTTGAATTATAAGTAATTAATTCTGAATCAGGAATTATGTGGAGCCGTTTTCCATTATCCATGTCAACATACATGTCACCAAGATTATTGCTGCCACTACGTTCAATGATGAAAATTGCGCCATCTTGGTGAGCTACAGGTAAGGAGGTCCCTTGCGCTCCACGATAAAACTTAACTTTTCCAGCCATATGGCCCTCCTTTGTACGAAGAAATAGAGGGGTATATAATATACCCCTCTATAATTTGTAAATAATAGAAAACTAAGCTAAGCTGCCCCAAGTAAGTGCAGCATCAGTATAATCTTTAGCAGCTTGCTCTGCGGCTGCAGCTGCACCAGCAACTTCAACCTCGGTAGAGTCAACTGCGGTAAGTTCACCATCAACCTGAGTTACGCCAGAGACAACAAAGACACCGGAGTGAAGAGCGGTACCAGTTGCATCGAGATCTGCATCAAGAGCTGTAACGGCAGTATTAACAGCACCATCTGCATAAGCTTTTGCGCCATAAATAGTATTAGCAGAAGCTGCATCACTAGCTTGACCAATAACCTGAGTCTTAGCACGAGTTGCTGCACCAGCTGCATCAGCGGCTACACTGTCAACACCGGTAAGGACGCCAGCTACCTGAGTTACACCAGTAACTACTGCAACTGCTTCAGTATCAGTATCAGAGGCACCTAAAGCTGCATCTAAATCCGCATTAAGAGCTGTAACGCCAGCACCAACTTTCTCGTCAACATAACCAATAACTGTGGTAGCTTGAGAAGTTGAAGGAATAGTACCAACGGTGTCAAGAACGTCAGCAACATCGCCAGTACCATAAGCGATATTACCAGCATTTAAAGCAACCTCAGTAGAACCAGTAATCTTACCATCGGTGATAGTAATACCAGTTAAAGCAGAACCAGATGTAGCAGCTGCGCTAGAATCAAGTTTTGCAATTTCAGCTGCGATCTTGTCGTCAACACCTGTGCTTGCTGCAGTTTCAAGAGCATTAAGTTTCTGAGCAACGGTAACTGCAGGATCATTGCCACTAGCAGCTTGATAAATAATCTTAGAAGCTGCGATCTCACCAACAGTAGCGGTAATTGTATGATTTGTATCAGTAAGAGTAATTTCATCTGTGCTAGAAACTGAATTGTACTCAATTAAGTCTGCAACGTTAATATAGAAAGTATCACCATTAGCGATAGTCATTGCGATATAAGCACCAGAGGTAACCTGCTGACCACCAATTGTAATAGGATTCTCTGCAGTAGGATGGACTAAACTACCATCAGTAGCGACCATATCTTTAGCAATGTCGATTGTGCCATTAGTAATAGCAGTTCCACCCTGGCTGAAAACGTAACGATAAGCATAAGTATCATTAGCGCCACCGGCAGTCTTGGTAACTGTAACAGCAGCATTTGTTCCACCAGTACCAATAGCAGTATAGAGCTCAGCAAGAGCACCTTCTACATTAGTTGCGGTAAAGTTGCCTGCGGTATCTGCGATAGAAGCATCAGCAGCGGCACCGCTAGTAGCGATATCAGCAAGAGAATTTTCAAGAGTGGTAACTTCAGCAGAGTTAGCTGTATCGCCAGCTGCAATCTGCTTATCAATATAGTCGATTAGATCGGTGTACTCTTGATTAACAGGTAAAGAGCCAATCTGTTCACGGAGAGTAGCAAGATCTGCTGCAGCAGTTGAGGAACCACCATCATAAAGGACTGTGCCTTTATAAATCTGATGAGTACCAGCTATAAAGTAAATTGTATTAGCATCAAATGCTGCAATTTGTTCCGCAGTCGCGGTACCGGGAACGTAAACAAATTTTACTAAATTATTAGCCATGCATTTTTCCTTTCTTTTAGGTTAAATAGAGTCTCATCTATTTGCATTAGCAATTAGATTATATTTATTATCTGACGCAAGCCAGTTATAAATACCGTCATTAGTATAATATAATTTATCTTCTTCTCCAACAGTAGGGAACTCTTCTAATGTTGGATAATGTAAAATCGGAGTTAGTCCAGTTGCAGTAATTTGATGCCATCCATCATTATACTGCCATAAGACATTAGTTTCAAAAACAAAATAGAAAGTTTTGTTTATAGGCGGGGTTGTTACTCTTTCTTGATCTGTATCATAAGTTTTAATCGCTTTATAGTAAAGACGTTTTCCTCTCATATCTAAACAAATCTGATTTTCATCAGAAAGAAAAATAACTTGGCCGTCTACTACCTCAAGAGATTCTAATTTTGTAGAGGTAGTATATATTAATTTCATTTGTGCCATATTAATCTCCCACCTCTTCATCAAATAATACAAACTGCATAGCATCTCACAAAGCTTGATGATCGCCCTGAGCTTCTTCTACCTTAGTATTCAACTCTCCTAGAACTTCTTGTTTTGCAGTTTCTATTAATGGCTGTATATCTTGTTCAATTATATTGTCTCAATTATCTACAAATTCTTGTAAAGTTTGGATTTGTTCTGGATCAATCTTATCCAAGAGCTTCTGAATCTCAATAACTTGATTTTGTAAAGTAACAACAGCATTGTTTTGATCTTCCGCAACTTCTAATGCTTGTGTAGCAATTGTTTGCGCGGCCGCAGATAATTCTTGAATACTTTCTAATGTCTCTTGGAATGTTTGAGTTGTTTGTAATGCTTGTTCTGCATATTCTCGAGCAATACGTGTATTTTCTTCTGAATCCATTGCTATTTTACGAATACGCATAAATTCAAGCTGCATATCTTCAAATTCAATTTTCTGATCAATCATTTGTTTTGTCATACGATCAGAAAGATTATTAATTTGAATAACTAATTTTTGAAAATCTGAATAATCATCTGTTTCAGTATATGTTTCTCCTGCATTAGGATCAATTAATACATGAATAGTAAAATTAACTGACGTAGCAATACTAACTTCATCTACTATTTGAATACAAGCTAAGACATTACCTTCATAAAGCATTGCTTTTGGATAAGCAATTTCCCAAGTTGGCGGGAAATCTTCATCATCTTCATTTTTAATTTCTGTAAAAATATTATATCCTTTAATATTTTTTTCTTGATGCAACCAAGAGAGATAAACTTTAGTATTAGGCGTAAATTGCGCGGCAGCTTCTTGTGTGAAAATGATACGTAGTTTTCGGCCAGCTGCATCGCCAGCTCCTACAACGATTGGATCAGGAATATTTTGACTTAATGATTTTAAATTAATAACAGTTGCTTTTAATTCATTAGCCACTTAGACATCCTCCTTTCTATGATTCAGCTAGCGACGTATTATTGTTATTATTTTTATAATAACCTACTCGTGGCAATTCTCTGATTTCTTCCATTAAATAATCTATGAAAGTATCACCACCTGCGGTTTTATAATACAAATAACGTCTTTCTATTGATTGTAAACTTAAATCATCTATTTGTTTCACATCATAACAAAATTTATGATGTGCATCAATAAGATAACTTCTGGCCGTTTCTTGTAAACGTTCTTGTACAAGAGCTAATGTTTTATCCATCTGCTCTTGATGTTTATGTGTTTGTTCATTTTGAATTTTTAATTCTTCAATTTTACTTGATACTCCATCAATATGATGATCTAAATTAACAACAAGAGAATCTATTTTTTTATCTAGATTCTCTCATCGTTCTTGTCTTTTATATTTTTCACCTAAGTGAATATCAATTTTACTAAATCAAAATTCAAGTAAACTTCAAAGACCTTTTCCTGCAGCAAGAATTGTTATAATTAAAAGAATTAATTCTGATAGAGGATAGGATGAAAACAAATCGTTTAATTCATTCAATTTATTTTTTCTCCTTTCTATCATTATTTGGATTATTGATGGCTAAATGTAGCACTTGTTAAGAAACTCGTTGTATCAATTGTAAGCATACCCGCAGGATATTCTTCTGTTGGAGTTGAAGGTTCAGAGTTAATAGGTACAAAATCTGCTACTTCATTAATATTTAATGGAGTATAAGAAAAACAATCAGTTAATTTTTTACTAACTTCAGTAACTTTTGGAGTAACTCATGTAGGTATTAATTTATCATTATCATCTTTATCAACATATAATATTTGACCTTCGCTACTGAATTTTGGAACCGCTCCTTTATCATAAACGGATACTAAGGGGACACCATAATCGTCATCTGTAAAAGCTATTCATGAAACACCACTATCATCAAGACCTAAAAAAGTTCCATTTAAATGAGTATCAGTTCAATGATAGCCAGGCACTAGTCCATTTCCTGGATTATCAGCATCTACCCATGCACTCGCTACAGGGATATCATTTCTAAGATCTGTTATATCTGCTCATGATATTGTACCATTATTATCAATTTTTAAAATTTTATTTACAGATCCACTACCAGTGGCAGGAGCAAGACCTGCAGAAGTACTAGAAGCTAAAGGAATAATTATATGATTTTTTCTAGTTGTATGCCCATATGAATCTATTTGTATAATTGGATGATCACCAGGATGATCATTAACAGCATTACCTAATTGCATTCCAAGAATTACATCTGTTTGACTGTTATCAACAGGAGTATTGTGACTTATGGTTCATCCAGAATTACTATTGTAATTAACAGAAATTGGATTAGTTCCAGAAATTGAAGCATTATATCATTCACCTTTTTCATTAAGAAATTTAGTTGATGATCCACTACTATTAATTTGAGGTCCATCTGTTAATTTTCCATTAGAATCTGTTTGGACGAGCACATTTGAAGATGCAGGATTTCCAATACTAACTTTATCTCCTGAAATAGAGATAATTTTACTGCTTGGAATAGAATTATCTGATATATTATTCCCTGGGATAGATCAATTATTTGATGGAGTAATTGTATAAGTATCATTATTACTAAAATTTGCACTTCAAATATTTAACCATCTTTGATCTTCAGTAGTATTTACATTTGTAGTAGAATTTTTAATATAATTATTTTCATCATATCGAGGATTACGAACTTTATGTGTAATTGATTTTATTTCATTTGCCATATTTTATTCCTCCTTAGTCCGCAATCTCATAAGCCGCATTAATTATTAAATAGGGATTATTTTGTTCTTCTTTTGGAATATATACTATAATTTTGCTTTCATTATTATATAAATTAATTTCGTATATATCTTTGTCGAATATAACAAAATCATGATAATTAGTTCTTGTATCACCAGCATCGCCTGGAAAAACATGAATAATATTATTTTTATCGCCAGCTTTATCTTTTTCTTTAGCTACTTCTGATTCTGTCATATTATCTATTTTTACAATAATTGAAGGTTCTCAATCATTTTCATGGTTTATTTTTGGACTAAAATCATCTGTTTCATAAAATTTAAAAATAGGAACAGAATGTGGATGTTCTATTCCTATTTGACGATAACATCTTTTTTCAATAGCATCTTTTGATTTTTCAAAAGAAATACAATTATTTTCATCAATTTGGGTAAAAGGATATTTATATTGTTCAAATATCATAATATCACATCTTAAAAATATTAATTATTTGACATTGTTGAAAGTCAAAATTCTGTTAAAGGAGTGTCATTACTATCAATATTATCATTATCATTAATATTATCAAGCGTAATTTCTTTAAAGACAGTTTTATTTGCCACATAATTATTTGCACTACTGTTAACATCAATTTCTATATCGTTGACATTAACATCTGATGGAACTGGCATATCAATAGTTTGAGTTTCAGGCTCACCATCAACTTCAGTTGTGTACGTTATAAGTAGTTTATTTGGAAAAGCAGGATCGTTTTCTATTTTTTTAATTTCTCTAATTGTTCCATCTGCTTTAATAACACTATTGTCGGCCATTGTAAATTGTAATATTGTTCCATCTTGAGTATCATTTTCAACATACTCAATTTTTTTAGGTAAAGGTAATTTATTATTAATTGGAGTCTCTGTATTAGTATTACTATAAGTTACATATATTCGTCCATAATTTGAATTATTAATTCTTGTTTCTACTCTTATGGATTTAATATCTTTATAATCTCCTAAATATTGATAAACAGATTCTTTGTCAGTAGTTTTAGGATTATATAAAGTTCACATAGCTACTCAGTATGTAAGTGATGTTGGTGTTTTAATCTTATTTGTATTAACACTATATTTATCTTGATTTTGATTATATGTAATTGCATCAAAATCATATAAAGTATTAGTACCAAGAATAGAGTCTTTATTATCAGGAGTAACTAAAAAGAATTTTTCAGGACCTATACCTCGAGCTCCACGTGGAATATGGAACGCATATTCTTTTGAAAAAGGATGATAATTACCTGGAGAACTATTAGGAGTAGAAGAATTATCTATAAATACTTTTCCATTATATGTATAATTTTCTTCATATCCTTCTACATCATATGAAACATATGGAATTTTAAATCCTAGATAAATTCAAGCAGAATCTTCATCAGAATTATTTAAATTACGACGAACATTACATCAAGTATACTCAATGGTATCATTGTAGTTATTATCATCAATTTTACCTGGCACCATTTCAATATTTCGTCCATCATTCATTTTTAATGTTGGAATTTTTGTTCAAGCTTCTTGCTTAGATTCATCTTGTGGTGTTTCAGGATTATCATCAACTGATGCATTTACCGGATTTTCAGTTGTAACAACAAAATTTCCGGTTAAATTTCCTGATTCATCTTTTTCTTCTGTAGGATACGCATAATCTCAATCTTTACTACTCATATTTTCGAGATTATCATCTTTTAAAGTAGGTATTAAACCTACAGCTTTTTGTCGTTCAGCATCCAAATTACCTAAATCTAAATTAGGTATACCACCGGAAGGCCCAACAATTTGACCTATATATTCTGCGTATAAAGCATCTACATCAGTAATGCCTTCTACATTAGGATTTTGATAACGTTTTAAAGTACGTCTAAAAATTTTACCATTATTAGGATTTAATTTATTTTGTGTATCAATTATACATAGCTCATTATATCATACATCTGTATAATTAACATTTTTAAAACATTCATTCATAGTTAATGGAACTAAAAGTTCTGAAGTTCATGTAACTGAATCTCCTGGATTATAGAGTGTATTATCATCTTTTTTAATACCAGCAGCTCTTAATCTATACGCTTCTGTCTTAGTTAATTTTGTTTCAGTATTTATCTTAGCTTGATAAGCTGGATCTTCTATACTTACATATTCAAAACTAGCTTTAATAACGGGGGAAACTCCTTGCTTTCCACCGTAGAAACTTTCTAAAGCCATATTGTTTCCCCCTTTTCTAAGTTTCTTGTGATACTATTCTATATTCATAATCTATAGTAAATCTATCTGTAGGACTATTTTTCTCAGCTACTATTCCTAAGTAAGTAATATTAAAATCTTTTAATTCATAAAAATTAGTTTGACCAATTTTTACTTCTTCTCCATTAATAGTAATTATTTGTTCTGGGTGACCTCAAACTGCGATATGATTTACTTGATTTACATTAGCTTGTAATTGACTTCCTCCAACTGTACCTTGATCCAAAAGATTTGCAACTTTATATATTTTTGCTTGTACTAAATTCAAATCTAATTTAGTACCATAATAAGTTGAAGAATCACTAGGATTTATATATTGAAGATTATGACTTTCAATTCCACTTCTTTCAGTTTCAATTACCAAAAAAGGGAAGCCTCCTTCTTGTTGATACTTTGGAGAAAAAGCAAATTTAAAAGTTACAGTTGCAGGACTTTCAGATTGAGAATTACTAAATTCATCATTTAATTTCCAATCTTGAGTTTCTTCAATTGAGTCAGTATAATGTTCTTGTTCTATTGTTAAATAAGTATCATTATCAACAATAAAAATATATTGAGGATTACTAGTACGTTTATCTAAATATACGTCATGTATTTCTCATTGTGAAGGAGTAGAATCTATTATATGTTTATCATCAATAACAGCAGCTCTTATTAATCCTTTGTATTTATTATCATTACGAGGATCTTCATATAATATTACTTTACTGGTAATATCATCTAATCTTGGTGTAGGTGGAATAATTAATCTTTTAATATTTTGAAAATGATTAAGATCTGGTTCACCTGAATTTTCTGTGCATAATTTTAAATTTAATGTTAATTGATATTTTCTATGTTGTGGAACAGTTAATTCCATATAATAAGTAACACCATATTGTATTTTATTCACAGTACTATTTTCTGTTGTTCCAATCAAATCTAAACAAATATCTTGATAATTGATACCACCACTATCATTTCTAAAATATTTTTTTAAACTACTAGTTTTGGTTGTATCTAAAATTGGGTCTATATAAGTAAAATCTTTATTATAACGATATTGACCCATACCATAAGTAACACTTTTTGCCATTATATCATATCTCCTTTTACAATCTCTCAGAAACTTCATTTAATGTAACAGTCATATTAGCTCCAGGTCCTAGAGTTAAATTAATATTTTGTATCATAAAGTCTCCATATGTATTGGTGCTATGATCTGAAACTTCAACTCTACTATTAGGCTCTAAATAAAAAGCAGGTAAAGCTGTAAGAGATAAAACTTTTTGATATTTAGTATGACTAAATAATTCATATCTCAAAGCTTCATAGGCACTATTCAAATATCCACCAGTAATTAAATTAGAAAATACCGTATTTGGAACTTGTACTCAAGGTTGACCATTTAAATTACATTCTTCTTTTTGAGCGTTTAATTTATCTGCAGAAGAAGATACATCTCTTAGTTCTTGAATAGTTGTATTATCAGATCAATTATCATCTGGATTATCACTATTTAAGAACACTACGTTTGGAATTTCTGGTCTAAATAAGCAATTAATATTATCTTCATGATATACATCCATGCGGCGACCTATATTTTGTACACTATATCCTCCAAGAGAAGAAGAACTAGCATCAATAATATCAAAATAAAAATTACCTTGCGCTAATGATTTATAATGAATAGATCCATCTTCTTCTTGCCCAAAGAAACACTGTTTATCTCTGCGGAGATTGTACTCATTTGGTCAAAAAGAATACATATCTTGAAAATAAGGGCCTGGATCAGTTCCATTTGCATTGGCTTCTATTCCATAAAGATATAAAAAAGTTCTTCAATCAATTGGATAATATGGCCCTAAATGTGCATGTTCTGTAGGATCAAGCATTGTAGAACTATAGACAATTGGTCGGCGTCGTGTATCGTCAGAAAAATCTTCTTTTAGATATACATCTTGATAACCAGTACCAGTTCAAATTTTAAAATCATTATTTCCCGCATAGTAAATTTGATCCATATTTCCGACTTCTGGTAAATAAGGTATTACAATTTCGTTACCATCTTCATCTAAAATAGGATTTCCTTTTTCATCTGTAGAAACAGTTTCATAAGATACTCATTTACCTAATCTATTGGTTTCTAAAATTGTTTCACCATTAGAAAAATCTGGATGCGTATAATAAATTATATCATCAAATTCTCCATAGGTCCCAACGTAAGAATTAAATTGTATTTCATCTCAATTTAATAAAGTAGAATATTTAGGTAAACCTTCATATCTTTCAGCATTAATATAACCTTGAATTTCTGGTTTTTCATCTATTACTGTTCTATATCGAATAAGATATTGAACATCACTACTAGTACTTTTTCTTATACCATCTATAACAAAATCATTTTTTATATTATTATAATTAGGAGTAACTGTAATAGATGTAATATTTTTAGTATCAGAAAAAGAGTACATAGTTTTTTCATTTGTTGTGTCTATTAAATATTGTATTTCAGAACCAGAATCTAATTGAAATTGACCCTCTTGTAAATTTACATGCCGCCCAGGATTTCCAGATTCTTGTAAAATAATATTTGACTGTGTAACATTTAAATAATTTTTTATTTCTCTAAAGTGAAAAATTCCATATACGTCATAAAAATATTCATAGTTACCTAATTGGTTTTTAATTGTATCTAAAATAGTACAAACAGTATCACCTGCCGCGCCAGTAATTTCTCCAGTAGGAATGAAATCAGCATAGACATAACCAATATCATCGCCTTTTTCATATTTTGAATATCCTTCATCGGTTTTATCTTCTAGAGAAAATTGATAAGACTCATCTATAGTTGCATCATTTTGATGCAATAAAAACACTGGAGCTTCTCCATTTCATTGCATTACTTGACGTATTCTTAAAGGAACATCTTGAATAATAATATTATTTAAATCTTCTCCACCTCAATGATGAACTAGTTCTGTAATTATATTATAATATAATACTTTTTGTTCAGTAACAGTACCATCTGCTAACTGTGTTGTCATTAAATCAAATTGTACGGTTGAAGGTAATTTTCCTCCAACGTCTCCATTTAATAAACACATTTTATCTTTAAGCTGTAAAGTTAAATTAACTGCGGAAGATGTTGCAGAATTCATACTAAAAGAATTGATGTAAAAAACACCTTGCGGGAACCATAAAATAGGTCAATCAGAAAATCTTTTTGTTTCATTCTTTACACCTATTTCAATAAAGATTTTTTTATTTAAAGAAAAATCCATTCTTAAATCTTCAACATCATAAGCTCCACCGTCAACAGAACAGGATAATGAAGCTGTTCGTCGCACACTACTATTTCCATCTTTACTAATTGATCCAGAAGAGATAACCCCATCAATTTCTTTGATGGGGTTTTCATTTCAATCTAATAAAGTCATATTAATATATTGACGTTGATTTACAAAATCATCAATTTCCGCAAGGAAATTTCTTTTTTCTTGCTCAAGGTTTAAATTCGGAACATAAGGATTTTCTAAATAAGGATTATTTTTTAAATGAGCCGTATAAGACTCTTCAAGGTAAGGATAAGTTTTTCTCATTTATTTATCACCTTCTTAATCTTTATTCACTAATCCAAAGTTTCTTTAAAATACTAGCTCTGTAATTTATCATGCCGTTAATAGGAACTTTTGCGTTACAAATTGTATAATCAGTAATATTTCCTTCTGCATCTTTGCTAGGAAAATCAACTGGATATCAACCTTGATTAAGATAATAAATTTTATATTCTGGTTTACCATTATTTAATATCTTATAAATAGTATTATATTCAGGATGAACAATTTCAGTTTTGACGTTTATATCAGGATCTTCTAATATTGCATGTCAATTTTCAGATATTGCTCTTCAAGCTAAAGTATTTATATCTAAATTTTCATCTGCAATTCATTGTCCACTTAAATTAATTTTAATAAGAACATCAGATTCTTCTCAGTCTTCTAAATCTTCTCCTGTACTAAGTGGATAAACTATTCACCAATGAATCATGCCAGAATCTTCTTCTCCTGATGGAACATCAAAAACAGAATCATCTAGAACAAATTCTCATTCATCTAAGAATTTTTGTCTATCTTTTGGAGCTTGAACCATACGTTTTCCTAAAATAGATATGGCTTCAGTAGGATAATCAGTTTCTAAATTTAAAACTCCAGATCTGCTAACAATAAAATCATTAGCATCAGTTTGAGCTGTTGATTTCATTCTAAGTATAGCGTAAGGAGTTCCATCGAAAGAAGTAGCTCTCCAATAGTCAACAGATTGTTGAGTCATTGTATATCCACTATCTTCTTTATCATAAGCATAGTATTTCGCGGCAATCATTGGAGCAATTTGAGTAGAGTAATCTCATTCGCCTGAAACTTGTCCTACAATATTTTCTGCAACCTCATACGCATTAGGTTCAGAAACATCATTGTATTTAACTTCATATTCAAGAATATAGTCAATAGTAGCTTTTGCTCCATCAAATAAACCTATATCTCTTACTATCATATTAGATGGAACTTGATAATATCCTCGTTCATTAACAAAAATAGTTCTTTCTAAATTCACTGTTTGGTCATAAGGAGAAGTTAAAATTAATCTTAATTTATAACCTAATCCATAATTTTTTCTAGATTTTTTTATGCCTTGTTCTACGTCATATTGTAAAGCTCTAACTATCTTATCAGTTCATTCTTGTCCATTTTCATCAGTTTCTCCAGAAAAACCTAAATCGGCTCCAGTATTTAAATTTATTTTTATTAATTCATTTCCAGGCCCGAAAGTTTTACTATCTTTTTTAATATTTTTTGCAGGAAGATAATCACCGATATTAGCAACATAAACATATTTTATTAATTTACTTAAATCATCATTATATTCTTCTTGACTTTCTCATTTTTCTCTCGTTAATTTTTCAAAATAGCCATTGTCTCCGCCTAAAGGATAATAATTATATTTAGGATAATTATTTCAAGGTTTTGTTGTTTGATAATAATATTTTTTATCAGTTACATCTCTAATATCCGTAGTTAAAACAAAAGTAGGAATTTTAGAATCTTTATTATTTATATTTTCATATAAATTATTTTTATTAATTTTTTCTATAGCTCATCAATTATCACTTAAATTATAACAATTAGAACTCATATGAGGATCAGATTGATAATCGTAATAATTATATTCAATTCAATTATTTTTCTTTTCTCAATCTGTTAAAGCAATATAATAAGGTTCAATTTCCTCATCATTTTGTTGCATAGCTTTATTTATATTTTCCCTAGTAAATATTCTTATATAACAATTTGTTTCAATATTAGGAATTTCAATATACTGATTTCCAACTTTATAATAAGTTATTTTTCCATTAATTTCATAAAAAGAATTTTCTTGTTCATCATATGAAAAATAAGGATATTCATATATATCGCCTATTTTTAAATAAATTAATTTATATTTAATATACAGATCTTCTAATCTCTTATCGCTCATATCTTCTACAAGTTTAAAAATTGGTTGATTTTTTCATACTCAACTACCATTTGTATCTTGAATTTGAATTGACTCTGTTGCTAATTCATAATATTCAATATTTTTTCTATCTAATAATTCAGTATTTAAAATATAATCTTTAGTAAGATCAATAGCATTTTTATTTTCAGAATTATTATTAAAATTTTCAAAAGAAAAAGGCGTATCAACATTTACAAGATTAGTAATTTTATTGTCATTTAATCTTTTTATTCTATAGCGTTTATTATCATCAATAACGGCATTATAGAAAATAATATTAGATTTATTATTAACAACTCTTATTTTATCTATATATTCATTATTATTATTTTTTTCTTGTAATATATAAACACTATCTACTATTTTTGTATTTGTTTGTGCTGTAGTAATTGTTCCTTTAATTGTTTTGAATGATGAACTATTTCGTTTATTATTATTACTTAAAGAAAAATCTGTTAATTTTGTTCTATCTATTGATTTTGTTTCACCAACAGGATCATTCTCATTTTCATCTTTTATAGAACATTCAATCCCTTGCGGCAAATTATAAATATAAATAGATTCTCCACGTTTTAATGAAATATTCAAAGATCCAGAAAAATCATCTTCTTTTTTAAAAATAAGTCTTTGCTCTACAGAAAGTTTATTCTTAAAAGAAGGAACTACAGTTATGCTATCAATATATTTATTTTCTCAACCAATTATTAGTCTAATATTATCTTTTAATCAAGAATCAAGATCTACTATATTTTCATTTTCATAAACAACTGTATTATTATTATCATTTTGATTTCCTGAATTATTTTCTATGTAATGATATGATATTACTTTTCAACAATCAAAAATTTGTGTTAAATCATTGCTAATAATATTAATGTTATTATATTTTTCAGAATTAATTTCATTTTCTATTTTTATATTATTACTATCAGTATCATTATATACAATATGTTTAGTTCATTCAACCTTTTTATATAAATTATTTGAATTATCATTTGACATTATTCAATAATTATTATTTTCATTATTACCAGAAATAATCTTAATATGTCTAGTATTACCTAATGGGTAACTTGATTTAGCAGAATCAATAAATGCTTCTATTTCTTCTTTAATATTATTTTTTTCTTCTAAAGTCTTCTCAAGATTATTTACATATGTATTTATTGTTTCAAAATTAATATTAGAAACTGATTCATTAGAAGATGTGCCAAGATTTTCTAAGAAATTCCCTAAATTTTCTGCTAAACTTTCTATACTAGATGTAGTACCATTTAATTCATTAATATAATTATCCATTATAGTATTATTTGGAATATTATTTTCTGTTAAGTCTAATGATTGTTCATTAATACTATTAGGACTAATAATAGTATCCTGAATAATATCAATTTTACTGTTATAATATTCGTCAAATATTTTTAATCCATTTATTTGATCTTCTTCACTATATTCTTCATTATTTTTTGGTATAGACAATAAAAGAGTATAATTAAATAAATCATCTAAACTTTCAAAATCTTGTACAGATAAATCAGATGTATTATTAAAATTATTTTTAATAATACAATCTCCGCCAGATTTTCTATACAATACTAAATTTGTTTTTTCAATAAATTTATCATTTCCTAATTGTTGATAATATTCATTTACAGAATTATTTTTTATTGGATAAAAATTATTATTTTCATCTTTATAATATGTTGAATTATTTGAATTCAATTTAGTATAATAATAATTTAAATATTCTGAATAATTCTCTAAAGAAGATGATTTATTAAAATTATCATAGATAATTATTTCATGATTATCATCAGATTTATGTTTATAAACTGTTGAATCTAATAAATCTCTTTCTAAGAAATAAAAGCTATTAAGAAGTATTTCATTAGAATCTTTGTCTACCCTATAATAAATATTTGAAATAGAATCAGTATCATTAAGAGGATGATCTATTGGTTCTCCTCCAAAAGTATCATAAAGATTGTTTATTATTTTATCTTTTTTGATATATTCTTCTCCATTAATTTTTGCGTTTGCTTTATAATAATAAGTTTGTGCGGCTAAAGAACCTATATAATTGGTTCCTCCTTTTCCATTATCTATTAATTCATAAGAATTACCGCAAGCAGTTTCTCAATCATTAATAAAATCTGTTACACTTACACCAGATTTAGCTCATAATGGTTCTTTATATTCCATTTCAGGTTCTCATCTAAGTATCCCATTTTCATCAAGATAAACTCGACCAACTTTTTCTTCTCATTCTTTAGTCTCACTATTAAATACTGAGATAGTTAATCCAGTAGCATAAGGATTAGTACCTTCTGGAGTTAAAGCGTCTAAGTCATATCATTGAGGTAAAGATTCAAATTGAATTTTAACATCTTTTAATTTAATAGAGAAAGAATCAAAATCTCTATTTAATCCTTCATAAAGAAATTGAATTTGCTCTCCAAGCGTTAAAGTTTCTGCTCAAGATCTTTCAGATAATCCGGTTTCTATTATTTCATTTTGTTCATTTTTTGTAATTTCTTTGTTGTCTATTGGAATTAATCCATGCTTATCATTTGCTTTTACAATATTGACCATTTTTGTAGTGGTCTGATCCGCATCATTTGCAGAAATTCCAAAAATTTGTCCTACATATCTATGTTCTTCATAAGGGGCACTAATTCCACTGTCACTGTCTATAATTTTAGTTAAGTTTTCGTCGTATACATTAACTACATCATAAATTCCAAGAGCATCAAGTTGATCTAAAGAATTACCGTCACCAACTTCATATAAAGTTGCAGAAAAATTCCATATTCTGCGGCCAAGCTGTGAATTTGGTGTTAAGCTAACACCATCAATCATAACAATGAGATTACCTTCTGTCATAGATCTATATAATTTAGGTTCTCCATCATTTAATCATTCTATAGCTTCTTCTCTAAATTTTCTTTCTCACCATCAATTTTCAAAAGGATATAAATCGTGATTAGTTACACTTGCAGAATCAGGATAAGCTAATGTATTTTCTCTAACAGTGTCATTGCGAACCATATATTTACTGTTCATATGAATATCATATGCTTCCATTTCTTTGCTATAATCCAGCTCGCTTAAGAATTGTCTGTTATAATCACTTTCAGCAACAATTAACCCACTTAATTGGAATTGTTTATAATGCAATTTTGCATTTTCTGCAAATTTAGGATAACGACCACCTAAAGTGTCAATTTTGATTCTACTTACCACTGGAGTCATACTGGTAATTTGAGCATTATATCTAATAGCTAATTGACGATTACCTCTACTAATTAAAATATCATGGAAATCTGGATAGACAGATTCAGCGCAAACAATGTTTGGAGATCAATTACCTTTAAGAGTTAAGTATTGACAAGCATATTTATATTCAGTTAAACTACTCAATGTATTATCAGTAATTGTTCTATCAAGACCTTTTGTTGATTCATTAAAATAACAATCTATTAATTGTCAATTTTGAAAATTATCTAATGCACTTGCACGTTTAATAAAAAGATACCCAGCATCAAGATCACTTGTTTTATTTGTAATACGTAATTGTATCTTTCCATCTTCACTAGTTACTAAAACTTTTTGACCTTCTGCTTGTTCTTCAGTATCTGCAGTAACATATCCTTTTCCATAATAAGGTAATTCGCGTCTATTTAAAAATTGGAAGAAAGGACTAAAATTTCTAACTTGAGATTCGACTAATTTAAAATCAAAAGATTTTGAAAAAGTGTATTGATTATTTGTAGTAAAAGTTAAAGTGACAACATAATCATCATTTAAACTAATTTTAGTATTATCAATATTTTCTTCTTGCTCTTCTTCTATTTTATCACTATTGGTAATAGTCATATCACATAACCAATAGAAATTGTTAGTTTTTTCAGCTTTAGAAGGATATTGAATTCCACTATCTCGTACAACTACACCATTTTGATTTGTAACTGTTATACGATAAGACATAAGATATTCACTATTTGAAGTAGTCTTAATATCTCTTTGATAATATTCTGTGTTTGCATTTTTATTTAATCCTGCATCATCAAAACCAGCAAAAGTTAAGTTCCCCGCAAATGGAATTAAGCCTGGTATATATTGCGGCACCCGCACAGGTACAATAAAATCAGAAGGCAGATTAGTAATAGAAATATTTGTTCGTTTTAAATAATCATCAAGTTCTGGTGTAAAATTATTAAAATGTACTGTAATTTCTGGAATAGCTTTTAGTAAACATACACTAGATCACTCTGAAAAATAAGCTCTTTTTGTAGATAAATAATCACTATTGATAGAATTTAATGAGATATTTGGATCATTATTTTTATCAAATCTTAATTGTAGTTTGTAATAACTATTAACTACAAATGTTCTTTCATTAACATCATTTTGTTTTAATAAAGTGGGTGGTATATATAGAGTATAATTATTTGCATCTCTATTTAAATCTAAATAAGGGTTAACATTTCCTTCTAAATAATCATTAAAAGGAATAATCCACACTCCATTGACTAATGCCGTACCAGAAGGTGTTTCTACATTAGCATCAGTGGCGAAAGCATTTTTGTTAGTTCTTTGATCAACTAAAGTTATATGTAAATAAGATATATCATAACTTGAATTGTAAGGAGAAACTGTAAAATGGACTTCCGCCATCTGAGTATTAGGAAAAGCTGGCATAAAAGTGTCAATGAGTGGAGGATAAAGTGTACTTAATACTGTGGCCATTTTATCCTCCTTTTCTGTTAATTATTATTTTCTAGTGTTAATTTATATCATTCTTTAATATTAAAATCTTTAGGTTCATTTTTTTGATAGATCATATGCATTGGAGCTGAGAAAAAATTTTTAACTGTATCAAAAAAATCTTTTAAAGAATAATTTAAAATTGTATTGTTATCATTATAAAAAATATGACTAAAAATTGAGCTAAAAGAACCAGAAAATTTTTGTAGACTATTTCCACTACCAGTTGTTATTTCTACTTCGTCAATTAATACAGAAGTAGAAGTTGGTTCATTAGGCATCTTCTTCCTCCTTTATCTCTTGGGTAGAAGATGCTAAAGCTTCTTGATAAGCTCTTTGTTGTTCAATTAAATAATCTTGTAATACTTGATCTTTTAATTTTAACAAAACTTTGCTTACTGCATCTTCCATTTCAGCAGAAGAAATATTATATTGTTTCATTGTAGAATCAATTCATTGTTGAAGTGATCCTTGTAATTGTAAACGCATTTGTAAATTCATATCCTTTTTTCTCCTTTTTATGAATAAGTTAATTGACTACTAGTAGGGCTAGTTGGTGGTGCATCTTTATTGAAATTATGAGTGTGAGCATTATATGCGTTTTTAATAGCTGTAAGTTTCCTATTTATCTCAGTAATATCACTTTTAATATCGCTTATACCTAAAGTGGAAATTTTAGCATCAATAAGATCATCAACTTCATCTTCTGTTGTAAATGCCCTTAAATCAATAGAAGTTTCCGAACTAGAACTACTAATATCACTAACTCTACCATTACTAATTGTAATCTTAGGCGCGGATACACTTAAAGATAACCATTGATTATTAAGACTACCGCTAACAGAACAGCCACCATAAATGTCATCAATTAAATCAGTAGTTTTATCTATTCAAGTTCCATCTCCCATAAAACGTCGTGCAAAAACATAATTTTGAGTACGAATAGAATAAGCTGAATCTATACCTATATAATGATGTTGTTTCTCTTCAGGATGGCTTCGAGTAGAAGTTATACTTGGTTGATATTCTAAAATACCTTTATAAGCATCTTGCACGGCTAAGCCATTTGCAACAGATAAATTCATATTTACAACAAAATTCTCTCTATAATTAGAATAATTACCAAGAAGTTCATTGCGATAATATTCTGGATAGATTCCTATATCTCCACCACGACTTCTGACTGCAAAAATAGGATAATTGAAAAGATCTGTATCTCGAGTTTTAGATGACATTAATACATTTCATGCTGTATCAGAAGAATTTAAAATTAACTCTGTTTGTGCTTTAGCCTTCTCATTAGGATTTTGTCCTACAAGAACATTTTGAATACGACCACCCGCACGTAATAAAATTTGTGGATTTGTTAAGTGATGAGCATTATTTTTGCCCATATTATTTGCAATAATTCAAACTTTATCATCAGCTGAAACTTCTCCAAAATTACTACCTCTTAATGCGAAAGAATTATTCATTAAAAATAAACCATATTCAGAATTAGATGATTCATTTTCTTGTTCAAAAGTAGTAACAAATTTAGCTTTTATATTTTGTGCTACGGGTTCTATTTTTTTATTGACATCAATTTTTTGAACTTCTGTGACTTCTTTTCCAGCTGTAAATAAAGTAAAATATTGTTCTGGTTTATTATTCTTTGCAGGATCGAAGCTAAGTTCTCCAGCATTAGTTTGCAATAAAAATCCTGAATTTGGAGTAATTATTTCCACAGGTTTTGTTTTTAAATTATTTAAAGATACTTGTTCATCTGATATATTTATAGTCGTATATGTATCAACGGTAGTTCCAACTTTTGCTTCTATCTTACCGCTAGTATAATATTCTGTTTTAGTTGGAATACTAGCTTTAAATACTTGTCATTTTAATTCATTGGTACTATAATGATTATCATTATTAATTCCTTTTACTCATTCTTCATCTAATTTATCGTTTTCACTAACTATAATATATTCATCTCTATTATTTTCATTTCTTATTTTTTTATACTTTTCAACATTAGTTTTTCACTCATTATCTATAAAATATCATGTAGAACTAGCAGAAATAATATTATTAAGATCACTTGAGTTTAATTTTTTATAAATGCTATTATTATTTCCATCCATAATTAAATAATATTTATCTGTAGTTCACCCTAAATTATTTAAAGTAGTAAGCGTTGATGAATTTGGAGCCATTTTTCAAGTTGATGTTCGTCTAGATGTTCTATAATAAATACCATTTGTAGAAACTGGCTTAAAATTACGGTCATATTCTGTATCTGAAAAAATTTCTTCAAATGCAAAATATATATTTTTATCAGATTCTTTTTTATAATATGTTATACCTCAATTAATATCATATATATAATGATTTTGTTTATCTTTATAATATAATGTATCATCAATTTTAATATTAGTAATATTATAATATGTTGGCTCATTTTCAGAATTAATAATACAACAAAATTCAGTATCTTCAGATTGTTCATATATAGTTTTATTACTTAAATCATTACTTAAACGATAAGATACTTTTGTAGAACTAATTTTTTCAAGCTGAACATATTCTATATGTTGAATATATTTACTATCATTTCAATAATTTTTTACATAAACATTTTTAATCTTATTCTTTTCCTCTATTGTAACATTATTAGTTTCAAGTTTAAGTCAAATATCTCAATATAGTCTTATATCACTTGAATTTGTAATTTCTTTATATTCATTATTTTCTTTTTCAAAAAGCGTTCCTGAGTCAATAATAAATTTTTCAACTCATAATTTTTCTTTTTTATCAGATTCTTCTTCAGCTTCTTTAATTTTATATCCAAAAATTTGAACATCATTTTTATAACAATATATATTACTAGGTATAGATTCATTTGTAGAATTGTTATTAGAACCACTATTAGAATTATTATCGTTAGAGCTATTATCATCATTAAGATTTTCTCTAAATTCTTTTGTAGAAGTTAATTTTATATAAGGATATCTATTATTATCATCATAAATTTTTTGATCTATAAAACTTGTAATATTTCCATTAGTAGTATTAGTATATTTATAATATGCTGATGAATTTGAATCTATCTGATAATAATAAAAATAATTTTGATTATTTTTCTTACCTTTATAATATATATTTTCAGGAGTTATTCGTGCTTTTTTAATAAATAAATAATCATTTTCTATATTATTTGATGTTTCTTCTTTTGGAAAATAATAATAATAAGATTCACTATCAGATTCCTGTATATTAGTATTTTCATCTAAAATTTCATATTCATTATTTTTATAAATATTTATTTTAAATTCTGAAACTAAGATATAATAATCATTATTATCTTTAGTTATTTTATAATAAGAAAAATCATTATTGGAAATATTATTATCAGAAATTTTATCTTTCATATCTTTTGATACATAATAATTTTTATTTTCTTTTTCAATTTTATAATATGGATTTATTTCTTGTCCTATAAATTGATAAGAATTATTATTTTTTATATAAAAACCAGGATAAATATCTATTTTATTTATAAATTTGCCACCAATATTTATATATCTATCACTGCCATAGCGTCATAATTCTATTAAATTTTCTTCATTTTTACCTTCATCAATACAAGCAATTCTTTTACTAAACTCATTAAAAATACCAATATTTTTATGCAAATCTGTTGCAATATTAACATAACTTCCATTTCATTCATTGGTTGAATTTTCTGTATCAGTATTTCCTATATTAGTATCATCATAACCTTTTAAATGAATAAAAGTGTTAGAAGAACCGCTTCTATCTCCTAAAGACAATTGCATTTTACTAGTATTTTCTTCTGTCTCTAAAATAAAATGATTATTACTAAATAATACTTTAGATCTTAATTCTTCTGTATCATAATCTGTTGGATAACCAAATAATGAAATACTTTTACCATGCAAAGCTATTGGTCTAATATATTCTCCATATGGATTAACATCATTACTATTATCAATGACAATACGTCCTCCAGATATTCTTAAAGTTGGATCTTTAATTAGGAAAGATTTTCCGTCAGAGTCTTCTCTAATATTCGTATCAATAGAATGTCTATCTTTTTCAATACTATTAAAATCATTAATTTTTCAAGACTGATCTTCTATTGGATTAGGTGTTATTCCAAGAGCAGATATAAATAATTGCCCTAATGTATTATTTCCTACATCCATTTTAAAACCAATATGGGTAGGATTAGCTTTGCGGTCATTAAATGCCGGAATAGTATTAACAGCAAAATTAGTTGTATAACTTGTTTCTGGATAATTAGTATTGTCATTGGCATTTGTAATAAATGCTGGTAAAGTTGTTGTAACATTACTAATAGAATTTGCAACAAATTCACCTTTTCCATTAATACCGGCTAAGAAAGTTCTAGTATCTTTATGATATTTTACTGGTAAATTATTTCCGTTTTCTTGAATTTTTTGCTCATATCTATCTGATCCATTGTGTCTAAAAATACTAAATAAAGAAGGTGCAGAAGGATCTAATTGAATCTCTAATGAGTCTCCTTCTTTTAAATAAGAATCTGATTCTTCGTATAATTTTTCAGAATTTAATGAATCATCCGAATTATCCAAAGAATTATTAATTTTATTCATTTCCTTAACTTCATCTTTATTTAAAGGTTTCCCTTTGATAGAAATATAAGGATTTTCTCCAGCTTGTAAAAGAATACCTGAAGATTTATGCGGGATATCTTTTATATGATACTTATTATAATATCCAGAATTATAATATCCAAGATCATTTTCACCATCTCATTCAATTTCTCCAGTTTTAGGTTTTGGAACATAATCTCCTCGATAAGGACCTTCAACTTCTCCAAGACCACTAGCATAATAATGAGTTTCTTGAGATTCTGATGGCAGCTTAGGATCTTCGTTATCATAATTAAATTTTGTAACATAATAAAGACTAGTACGTCCTAATCTCCATCCACCAATTTTACTAATATCACCTGGTCTAAGCTCAATACGACCTTCTGTATAATTATCACCGCTATCAATATTTGTATTTTTATATTTACCAGTAGGATTGTTATTTTCATCAACACCCACATCTGGCAATCCAAAAGTAGCATTACCTGTTTTGGCATCTAAGAAAATTGATTGAAGACCTTGTGAATAACCAAATAAACCAATTTCTTCTTCATTGTCGCCGCCACCGGTATAAGTCTCTGTTTTTCCCATTAAAATACCAGTAAAAAGATTAGTAGACATATCTTTTTCACCAGCACCTATTTGTGGAGCCATAACATAACCATTATCATTATCAATAGTAACAGTGTTACCATCTCAAGCATTTAAAGAAGCAAGACCAAATGTATTTAAAGTCATATTAATAGGAGCAAAAACAGTTGCAACTTTTTGATTTATTTCTTCTTCATCATCATTTTTTCAAACTTTATATAGTTCAGCTTCAATACGATTATTAGTTTTACTTCCATCATAAATATCATCTGGAAGTACGTAAACCATAGGATCATTAATAGTAGAAATAAATTTTTCTTCATTCTCTATTATGTTATAAATATCTCATAACAAGCTATCTTCTTCATTACGTTTTAAAATAATCTTTGATAAACTATTGCTATCTTGATCATCTTTATTATTTAATAATTTAATACATGCTGTATTTTCTGTATCTGCTAAACCACCTTTAGCGGTAAAAATAATTTTTTTAATACTATCAGGAATATTAATTAATTTTAATCCTTGATTGTGATTATAAACAGGATTGCGGCCGTCCGCATTATATATAACTTCATTTAAATAAAAATGTTTGTCAATTGAGATTCTATTTATAGATAATAAATTTGTTACATCTTCAATTAATTCTTCTTCATTTGTATTGCTTTCTTCATATCAAATAATAGGTAAACTATAAAAAGCATAATAAACTTGACTATCATTCTCATCTATCTGATCTTTATTTGTCTGATTATTATCTTTATTTTTTACCTCAGCTTTTGCACGGAAATTTTGAATTAAAAACTTATTCTTAATAAAAGTATCATCAAAAATAATTTCATTTGCAACTTTATTATTTCCTAATGTCAAATTTTGTAATTGAAAATATTTTCCTATATCATTAGAACCTTCTTTTGGATTTCCCGCAATATTTCACTTACATATTGTTGGTGTTATTTCTACATTTTTTTGATATAAAAATAATTTTAATCCTCTATTATTACCATCCCAAGTAATATTAAAAGGATCTGTTGCTTGTCATCATGTTTTATCTACATTAAACATTTTATTTACAGTAATATTATTTTGAACATTTTCTTCTTGAACATCTTCTTGAGGAACTTTTTTTGTTTGTAAATATAATGTTAAAGGTTCTTTATTTAAAATAGATAAATCATCATTAACAGAATTACCAACATATTCAATTTTTGCAATAACATCTGTACCATTAGTTCCATTATTACCTTGTTTACCAAAATAGAAATTAGTATCTTTGTAATAATCTTTTCCTCCAAAAGAAACATGACATGTAATTTGATTTGCATACGCATTTGGATCATATATTTTTGCAATATTAAAATTAACTTCATGTCCTTTTATTAATTGCAATAAATTTGTTGCGGGATTTGTCATAAAATAAGAATCTTCTTTTTTGGATATTAAAGTATTCTCTATTGGAAAAATTCATTCAACTTGATAATTACTACCAGAAACTTCTATTCCAGATGGAGTAAATAATTTTACTTGTAAAGGTAAAATTTCTAATGGATCTTTTTTACTGGTTGAAGTAGGAGTTTTTCCATATTCATCATATTGAAAAACTTGATCTCCATTTACGATTTGAACTCTATAATCTGATGTAATAGAATCTGCTTGATTTAAAAATTCTAATGATGCAGAACCTACATCTATATATTCAATTTCATCTGCATAAGCATCTTTTATTTTTTGAACATAGCAAGTTACAGTAAATCCTGTACTGCTAATAGAAACTGGATATTTAATTCTAGTAGCTCTTCAAGGATCATCTGTATTAATTACTATATTGTTAGTATAAATAAATTTTTCAATTTTATTTAATTGACTTTGTCTTGCGGAAGAGAGCATAGCATTTTCTGAAAGAGTGCCATCATTTTCAAAAACTTCATCTAAAAATAAAGTATAATTATTTGCACTATCTGCTATTGCTCATCTATATCTATAATTTGGATAAGCAGTTGATAAAGAATAGCCTTTTTCTTCAAATTCATCTTCATTATCAGTATCTTTAATTAAAACTCTAATTGTAGGAGAACCCGCATCATAACTAAAATGAGTACCCAAATCAGATTCTAACATTATATCTATTTTTGCAGCATTGTTGAAAACTACAAAAGGATAAGCTAAAATAGCTTTATCATCTGAAGAAGGTTCATAAATAGCAACACATTTATAATTATTTTTGTATGCTTGATTATCTCCAGAATTTATAATTATAAATCTAGATGAAGAAGTACCTTCTGAAATTTTTCTTCAACCTATTCCGCCCAATGAATGATAATTTGAAGATTGAGCATTTATGACAGAAGAGTCTTCTTTAAATCAAATATATGAAGTATTGGCATTGCCAGATAAATCTTCATATAATTTTCTCGTTAAAGTAGCTTTTAATCTTATTTCTTCATTATCTGCTGTTGTATCAAATACAATGTCATATCCTGAATCTGCTTCAACTTTTAAAGCATAATCTCCAGATTGAATCTCTATTGGATTCATCGCATATATTTGTAGATTTTTAACAAAAATATCTGGTCCACCGCCATTATTAGCTTCAGAAGTAGGTCATTTTTGTTCATATTGTTCATCTTCAATGAATCCTTCTTTAAAGAATATAATGCTTTCCAAATGATCAAAAGTTTCAAAATCTATATTAAATACTTGATATTGAGAATTTCAAGTATTAAAAATCATTGGATTGCCCATCATATCATCAGAAGTTCAAGTATATGAAACAATTTTATCTTCTGAATCTCCAACAGCAGTATCTTTTCATTCATTGTAATTCTTTTTTAATTCATTAACTGTACTACAATTTCTTAACTCACTAACTGCAACTTGATATGCTAATATAGTTGAGGTAATTATATCAGTATTTTTTTCAGGATTTTCAGCTTGAAAATTTGAATAAGCTACACTAATTTTTTCTAAAGGTTGATCTATAAGACCAGTATTTTCTCTTGTCCATTCATTAATATTAGTTTGAAAACTATTAATAAATTCTTCACCTAATTCAAAAATAGTTTTTGGTTCTTCATTTTCTATAAAAGTTATATCTTTACTAATATTTTTTAAAATTTCTCCAGCAGTTTCACCATATCCTTTATTTAAATTTTCAAAAACAAAGTTAAAGATTAAACCATATTTAGCCCCAGCTTTTCTACGCTGAGCTATATCTAAATTTGTTAAAAAGTCTGCTCTCACCATAAGAGCTGTACTATCTTCTTTATATACATTTAAACGTTTGTTGTCAAAAATTATTTTATTTTCTGAATTTGAAACATCATATAATACTTGATAACGATGACCTTTATTATGATAAAGTTTATTGTCCGCGGAAGCCGGATGAAAAGATCTTAATCCAAATTGTAAATCTTTAATATTTTCATCTTTTCCTGAAAGAAGATTAGTACCAACAATTGAAAATTGATTAACTGCGGCAGCTATAATACTTGCAGAACGATCTGTAACAATTGAACTAGCTCTTCCAATAATAATTTTTTCTTTAGAAAAATCTCCTTGAGGAACTAATACATATACAGAAGTTTTTGGAACATATACATCTTCTACATTCTGACATATAGCTTCTATTGTACCACCACTGTATTCAACTTGATAAACAGCTTTACCATGTCGCAAACCAATATTCTTTTTAATTATTGCGATAATAGTTTTATCTAATTTTAAGTCATTATTGCGCTGTGTGACAACAGCGTCCAATGCTTGCAGAATCGCTTCTTGTAATTCTGGTATATTTGCCATACTGCGCTCCTTATCTCTAATAAAAAAAAGGAGAAGAATCCTGTGAGATTCTTCTCCTAAACATTTTCCTTATATCTCACTCTTTTAAAAATAAAAAGTTAGATATAAACTTAATTTGTTTTTACCCTTAAATTGTTCTATGAGCATATTGGAACGCTTTATCAGATAATCCTAATAAAGCTGTTCTAATATCATCTGCATCAGTAGCGTTCGGGAAAGTTGCTTGAATTTCTACTCTTTGCTCTGTAGTAGATGGACTATACATACCAGAAATATTATTTTGATTAGCAGATTGTGCAGCTAAATTACCAAGATTATTTTGTAAAGTATTTGAAAGTTGTCTGATAATTGATACAGCTCCAAGAATATTTTCAGTATCAGTTGCATTAAGAACTAATTCTTTCTTATGCAAAACAGCTAACTTTCCACTCTTTGCATCTTTAATACCTTCATTTTCAGTTCAATCACCAGTATAACCACCAGTATCCATTCATGAATATCCATATCCAGAATTAAATAATGCTAAAACTTGATCTGCTTTTCAAGTACCATTAGCTGCCGCATAATTGCCATACCAATATCCACCGCCACCTCAATCGCCATGCATCCAAATACCATATGCATCGCTATAAGGACTTCAATTATCATTTTGTTGAGCTTGTTTCGCAGCTTCTGCTTCTTTTCTTTTTCTAAGCTCTTCTGCATTTACGATTTGACCATTTTCAATAACATCTTCACCAGATATTAATCTCTCAATTTGTAATTTATATTGTCTAGCTTCTTCAGCTTTAGCTGCTAAATTTTCATTTGCAACTCTTAATGCTTCTCCTAATTTACTAGTTTCACTAAGAGCACCTTTTAATCTTTCTTCATATTCAGCCATCTGTTTAGTAGCTCTTGCTAATTCACCATCATCGGCAGCTAAATAACCAAATAATTCATTGGTTGCAGAAGCTAAATTATGTGTAGCCAATGCTGCTCGATTTATTGAAGTTTTTAATGAATCAGCAGAAGAACCAATTTTATTTAAAATTCCATTTGGACCTGCCATTTGATTAGATAATCTATTTGCTTCTCAACTAATATTAGCAATAGTATTTTCCGCAGCTTCATCAATTTGTGGTAATACTTCTTGACTAATTTGAGTAGCTAAATCTTGTCAAACAACTCCAGTATCTTCTTTAACTCTACCATTTTCATCATACAAAGTATTTAGCATATTCATAGCAGCATTGGTAGTATTACTTGAAGTATTATCAATCATTCAAGTAAGAACATCATACATACCATTAGTAGTATCTGCATAATCATCACGTAATGCTTTAAATATTTCTTTATATTCTGCTGATAATGCAGCTAATGCGGCTTCTCTTGCGGCTTCATCATCTTGATATTTTTTACTAATAGCTGCTATTTTTTCCATATAATCATTATAAAGACTAATCGCTCTATCATTATTGGCAATAGTTTGTTCTTTTGTCATTTCATATGCATCATATCGAGATTCATTTAATTCATCTTGAGCTTGTTGTACTTCTCCTTGATCTGCAGTATAAACATAACGATAATTACCTTGAGTATCACGGCGTAATTGCATCTTGTTTTTATTGCGCTGAGCATCTTCTAAGGCAATTTGTTTTTGAAGAATCTCTAATTTAGCATTTGCTAATTTTACGTCATATTCAGACATAGTAGCTTGATTTTCTAATAAATCTAATTGATCTTGCATTTGAGCTCTAATTTTATTTTGAGTTTGTAAAGACATACCTTGAGCATCATTTAAAAGACCAATATATTTAGAACGTAATTTATCAATTTCAAAAGATTTTTCAACATCATCTTTATAATTACTCATATAATCTTTTTGAAGCTCTCACATTGTACTTTGATCTTCAAGATCCATCTGACCAGGACCGCCACCTCAAAGTTCAGTGGTCATATTTTTAATAGCTCGATTTATACTTACTTCAAATCTTTCAACAAAATGCTCTGCCAATTCTTCTGCTTGATCATACATAGCTTTTTCAGCGTCGTTCATTTTTTCTTCAATTTCACGAATTAACTCTTTATCACCAGTTGTTAAAGCTCTTTCATATTGAGCGACTCAGAAATTATAACTAGTTGTTAATTGATCTAATTTACTTTGCATTGTATTACTTTGCTGATCCATAATATTTAAAATATCATCATAACTATCTTCACCATAATATAATTGATAAGTATCATTTATCTGTTCTAATCTATCTAATAAACTATCATATCCATCAATTTGATGTTCTATATCATCTTCTATTTCATCCATTAGATCAACATAATAATCTCGAGCATCTTGAGCATCTTCTCTCATCTCTTCTGAATATTTAATTACTTTCTCTTTACTAGCTTTATAAGCTTCTTCTAACGCAGCTATGTTATCACCAAAAATATTATCAGGAGAACTTGGATCATCCATTCATTTTTGCAAACGATCTAAATCTTGTTTAGCCATACCTAATAAACCATTAGAGAGAGTATCTTCATCCGATACGGCATTTCTTTGCGCTACAAAAAAGTCAATTGTACTTTGAATAGCTTTCTTTTCATCACCGGTAGCTTTTTCTAAAGCTTTTTGTTTCTGCGCAATAAGTTCATCATAATAAGCTCTTGCATCATCTGCGCCAACATTTCAGATAGTATCAATTTCTTGTAAGGTTCGCTTTAATTTTGTATAAGGTGTATCATCTATTGATCATCTATCAATAAGTGAACCAGATCTAGGAGTATGGAATAAAGCATCAAGTTTTGCAGCTTCTTCTCTTGCTTCTTTAATATCATCAATAGCACTTTGTGAAGCTTTATAAACATCAATCTGAATATCTTCAATAGAATCTTTAAGATTTTCTAATGTTGCAGTAATATCTTCAATTTCTGTTTGAATTTCATTCATTCGTTTAGCTTTTTTAAGAAGATCTTCACCTTTTTTATCTATCTTAGAAATTACTTCTTCAATTTGTTTAGCTAATTCTTCATCACCAGCTGCAGCTGCCGCATTATACTTTTCAATCATTTCATTATGAGCTTTATCAATTGCTTCGGATATTTGCTCATAATTAGAAATAATGCCATCTTCATCATAAACTGGATCTGGTATTTTTCAAGTAATACCATTTTGATTAAGCAAATCTTCTAATTCTTTATCAGCTGTTTTTAATTTAGCTTCAACATCTACTTTTTCTTGCTTAGTAAGAATTTTTAATTTCTTTTCTTGAAGGCTAATTTCTTTCTTTAATAATTCAATTTGTTTATCATAATTAGCTCTAGCTTTATCACCAGTTAGACGATCATTTTCTTTTTCAATCTTTGATAAAACTTTTTCATTTTTCTTTAATTGATTATTTACTTCTTCATAATAATTTTTCTCATGTTCTTTTTTCTCTTTTGGCTTAATAGTTTTCGCGGAACCACCGCCTCCGCCACTACCACCTTTACCACCCTTATTGTGAGCAAGGATTTGATTGTGGCCAACATAATAATTGTGATTATGAGAAACTTCAAAATTATAAACAGTTTGATATTCAATGTCAATATCAATCTTATGAATTACATGTCAAGTACCATCTGCAAATAAGACTCAATCTCCTACTTTAAGATCTGCGGCATGTATTCATTGAGGAATACCATTAATAATTTTATTTGTTACAAAGAATCGGTGAATACCAGTAACTCTTAATTTTTCATTTTTGATATGCAAGGTATAAATAGGTTCTATAGTATTATGAATCATCGTTTGAAGAACTTTACTATATTCATTTATGCCAAGTTTTTCATTATATGAAAGAACTATATCATCTTTTTGAATTTGTTCAATAGGCTTAAAAGAAGAATCTGTTGTAACTAAAGTACCTGCAACAAAACAACTGCCTTTACCGCCCTTATTGTGAGCAAGAATTTGATTATAACCGACATAATAGTTATGATTATTAGAAACTTCAAAATTATATACAATTTGATGTTCAATATTTATATCAATTTTTCAAATTAAATGTCAAGTACCATCAGCGAATAATATTCAATCGCCAATTTTAATATCTTGCACAGGAATTCATTCTAAATTATTTCGTTTAACCAAAAACCTATGGATACCCGTTACTCTTAACTGTTCATTTTTAATATATAAAGTATAAATAGGTTCAACAACATTATGAATCATTGTTTGAAGAACAATACTATACTCATTTTGTTGAGTTTTTTCATTATAAGAAAGAACTATATCATTCTTTTGAATATCTTCAATATTTTTAAAGCCAAAATATGTAGAGATCTTAGTTCCTGCTACAAAACAAGAACCACCGCCTCCACCTCCTCCTCCATCTCTCCCAGACATAGAAGTTTTGGCGCCACCTGTTGGAGCAATTCTTTTTAGACTTTTTATTTTTACTCCACCACCAGAACTTTCTCCTGTTCCGGTTTTTACTTTCATACCTGCAGCAGAAGTTTTCTTTGTAGCAACATCACTATAATTTTGTTGATCATAAGCAACACCGCTATATACGCCAGAAGCGGTTACGGGATTTAAAGCCGCAGCTAAAGCTGCTCCAGGACCAGCGTTTGGATCTGCAGAGGGCATAATAGAAGCTGATCAAGGAGTTGTCACTTCTCGAGGAGTAAAACCAACTACTTCTTGAGTATCATTAGCTTCTACTTCTCCTGGTTCAAGCTCTATTTCATATCCCATAGCTCTTGCAGTTTCAACAGCCGCATCTCCTACTAATCCTAAAGAGTTAAGAAGATTTTCTAAAGCTGCAATAGCTTGTGCATCATTGGCGGTTAATTCAAATTCTGTATTAGCATAACCGTCAAATTCATTTAAAGCAGCTCAACATTCATCAAATACTGCCATTGCTTGAGTATCATCCGCTTCTATGTGAAGAACTTCTTCTGCAATAGCATCATGATAAAGTTGATCATATGCTTCTTCCACACCATTTATAGCATCTTTAAAATTTTCTATATTATCTTCCGCAGTAACAAAATCTGAACTTAAGGTGCCCGCATCTAAATCTAAAAGATCTTCCATGTTATCGGTCATTTCAGCAATTGCATTGCTACGATCTTCAAAATTATCGCTATCAAGAGCTTCTAATCAATCATCCATTTTTTCTGTAGATTCGTCAATAGCATCTTGATACCGAAGAATAGCTTCTGTAACTTCAGCTAAATAATCTGCATCTGTTTCTAAAAATTGAGCGCTTTCACCCAAAGCTTCATTTAATTGCTCTAATTCTTCTCAATTTTCGTTAATATATTTTCCTAAATTTTGAAAACTTTCTTCTGCAATGTCCGTATCAACAGGTTCCATTTCAGAAAAAGAAGCCATCACATCTTCAGGATTTTCAGGAATCTTTAAAGCATCATTTAAAGAAAGCCCTTTATCTAATCCTTCTTGTATTCGTTGTAATAATTCAGCAACTTTTTGATCAACATCTGGATCAGATCAATCTATCATATCAGAAATTTTTGCTTTATCTTGCGTAGATAATTCATTATTTATAGTAAAACTATTTAATTTATCTCGTCCCTCTTCACCGTAATGATGAAAACGCATTTGCGTATCTCCAAAAGGACTAATAATATCTTCTTTTCAAATTCCTTGATTATTTTGAATTTGCTGATCTTGTAATCTCAATGTTGCTTCTGCTGCAGCGTCTATGTTACCAGTTAATTCACTATATTTTTTAATTAATATATCTATATTAGAAGAATCAACTCCTTGCTGAGCAGAAATAAATTTATTAATATCTTCATAATTTCCTGTTTTAAAAATCGAATTAAAATTACTTAATTCTTGATTTAGAGCGTTATCTCTAATAGCATTTGATGCTTCTAATACGTCTGAATATTTTTCTGTAAATTCTTTTGATACAGCTAAGTTTTTAGATGCTTCTGCTAATTCTTCATCTACTTTAGTAATATCTTCTGCTATTTTTTTAGAAGCTTCTCCTGTAGCAATTAAACCTTCTTTTACTAAATCATTTCTTTTTTGAGTTAAAGAATTTATTTTTTCCTGCTGAGTTTCAATATCTTGTTGAGCTGTTTTTACTAATTCATAAGGAGTTTGATCTAATTTATTAACTTGACCTTTTGTTGCTGTACCACCAGTAATTCCTGTTATACCTTCTTCTTGATGATAAGTAACATTATATCGTTCTTTTTGATCATCTGTTAATTCATTAACCATTTCATTAGGATTAATTTTATCTAATTTAGCTTGTTGTAATGCAGCATTATTATTATAAATAGCTTCAGTAGCTTCATCAATTTTTGTTTTTAAATCCTCGTATTTTCCTTGAGAAATTAATAATGCAGCATCATTAATTCCTAAAAGTTCAGCCTGACTTTCCAAACTTTGTTTAAATTCATCTGATGCTTCTCCTGTTTGTTTATAAGCATCATATAATTCATTTAAAACAGGTGCAGTTTCATTTAATTTACTTGCTGTTTCTGCAGTTTGATCTGTTAATTCATTAAGAGCTTTTTGTTGAGCCTCAGCTTCTTTAGCTTCATCTCATAAGTACTTTAATGCTGATCCACCTAAAATAGCAGTTAATCCTATAAGAGCAATTCCTATTGGACCCAAAGCTGCTCAAATTGATGCTAATCCTCCAGCTAATTTAGTAGCAGCTGCTCCCGCAGCAGTTTCTGCGGTTGCTAAAGTAGTATTTACTCCAGCTAACTCAGCTGCCGCCACCATTTCAGCTTTCATTGAAGTAGCATTTTCGATATTTTTTATAATATTTTGTTGTTTTATTTTTAAATTAGTAACTTCTAAAACTTGATGAGCTGCTAAAGCAGTATTTTCAATAACTTGAGCCTCTTTTAAAGCTTTTATCCCATCTGACATACTTTTAATACTTGTTAGCACAGTAGGAATTAAAACTCCAATTCCAGTTAAAATTTGAACAAATTTTTCCATCGGACCTAAATCATCATTTGTTAATATCTGTCCTAAATTTTGAACTGTTATAATAGCACCAGCTAATTCACCCAATGAAGAAGTAACTTTAATAACTCCTTCAATAGCATTTTGAGAGACTATATTTTCAATTTGTCCTGTAGCAGTATCTTTATTTTGTTCATCTTGTGTTCTAAGTCCTTGAAGTTCTTGCTCTTGTTTTTTAGCTTGTTCTATACCAGATAAAATTCATCGTTTAAAAGTATTCGGATCCATAGAACTTGCTGCTTCTCCTAAATTAGAAAAACGTCTAATTAATTCATCTAATTCTTGTTCTAATTGATCTATATCATCCGTTCCTGTAATTAATCCATTTGTTACTTGTTTAAAAGTTTCATTTAATTGATCAAAACTAGCTTCACTTAAAACTCCAGCATTTTTTAAACTTTCAAGCTGTTGTCCAACTTGATCTGATGCTAAGTCAAACATTTGCAAAGCTTTATCCGCGTCTACTATTCCTGATTTAAAATTCTCATAAGCTGTTTGAGCTCTACCTAATTCTTTCGATAAACTCATTATTTGTTGAGTTTCTTCTACAAAGTCTTCTTTTGAAGCTAAAGCTGTTAATTGCTTATTAGATAAATTTGCTCTTGCTTCTTCTGCTTCAGTAAAGCTTATTTTTCCAGTTTCATCATCTTTATTTACAGCACTCGGTGTTTTAAGCTTTGTTCCATAAACCATATTTAAAACATCTAAAGTTCCCTGTAATTCTTCTTCTTTAGCTGCTAACTGTGTTGTAGTATTAGATCAATCTTGTAAAGCAGCCATATATTGGTCATATTGTTCTTGATTCATTTTTGGAGCATTTTCTGCCATTGTCTTTATATATTGACCCATTTCTGAATCGCCTAATCCTAATTGATCGAGAACATTTCCAACATTAGCAATATTATTTTTTCTAACTTCTTGTAATTGCTGATTTGAAATCATATTATTAACTGATCTAGCTATATTCGTACTAAATAATTGTCCAAAAGCTGATGCTAAAGTTAATAAAATAGTAGGACCATCACCAATAGATTTAAAGACAGTGTCTATTCCATCTGCCAATTTAGTCAATGCATCAATAAGTGGATAAACCATATCTGTAGTAAATACATCATTAAATAATCCTTCAAGAGTTGTATTTAATTTTTGAGTTCTACCAGCTAAAGATTCTGCATATTCTTGATTCATTTGATCAAGAGTACCCGTGGCAACACTACCTGTTGCGCCTTTATATTCTTGATACATATCAGAATTATCCATTAAAGCCATAAAACGATTAACCTGATATTTACCTGCTAACGCTTGTGATGCAGCAACCTTACTTGTTTGATCAAGGTCATCTCAAATAACCATAAGATCTTCCATAATGTCGCCAACATCACGGATTTGACCCATTTCATTAAGAACTTGTACGCCTATTTTTTCTAACTCAGCTGTAACTTTTCCTAATCCAAAACCGTCCTCATCTTCTCCACCCGCAGCAATATCAGAAAAACGAGCATATAATGTTTTAAGACCATTACCAATTTGTTCTGGTGCTTCTCGTGTTACAGATTCAATAGTAGCAATTTGCGCAGCAAGTTGCTCTCCACTAACACCAACTGCGTTAGCCATTGACGCCGCACGCTGTGAAGCTTGTGCAAGTTCACCTACATCAGCCGCAGACACATTAGCAATTAATGCTCAATTGTCCATTTGTTGAGTAAGTTCTTCGATACTTCCTTCAAGACCATAAGCGTTCATATATGCAGTTATTTGATCAGAAGTAGTAGTAGTATCTTGTTGAGAAGCATTAGCTAATTTAGCAGATAATGTTGCTAACTCTTGTGACTGATTAAGATCATAACCCTGCTGAGCAAATACCAATGATGCATTAGTCATACCTGTAGTAGACATACTAACAGCTTTTGCTGCTTCATTAGCAGATTTTGCATATTGATTCATTGAATCTCTATTATAATCAGTAACAAGCATAATCTGTGTTAATGAATCATCTAATTCTTTTACATAGTCTACAGATTGATGAATTGCATTCATAAATTGACTAAAAAAACTTGAAATAAGTCCCCATCTAAATGTATTGCTAAAAGTAGTAAATATCTTATCTATCTGAGACGAAGTTCGTTCAATGCCTCCATTAAAATTACCAATTTGAGTAATCAAATTATTTAAAGCAGCTTGTCCTTGAGACCCTGCCATGTTAAAAGCAGTTCCAAGCCCCTTTGCATCAACTCCTGCAGTTTGTAATTCTGTTTGTAATTTACTCAAATCAAGAATTCCGAGAGAAGAATTAAAAGATTTTGTTAAAGAAATATTTAAACCTTCTAATTGTTTACGTGCTTCACTTACACGGTCAGAATTTAAAAACTCTTTATCTCCCATTCTTTGAAGAGACAATTCTACTTGTTTAATTTGAGATTGAAGCTTCGTTAAACCACTAGCGTCTAACTTAGTATTAATATTATATTCAACAGTATTGGAATATTTCAAAGTATTTCACCTTCCTCTCGGAATGTCCTTATATCTCTATAATAGACTTTTTAGTCTATAACAATATCTACTATTAAATAAAAAATTCTTTATTTGTCTAATAAAAAAAGAGCCTTATGATTTCACTCATAAGGCTCTTTATATATATTAAGCATTAAATAAACTATTTAAAACTTGTTCAGAATCTACTGGATTCTCTACTTGTTGAGGACGTCGATTCATACCTCATTCATCTGCAATGTGTAATGTTTCTTTAATATCATCGTTTTGCATTACTTCATTAACTTGACCAGCCATATTTTGAAGAACTTCAGAACTAAAAATCTCAGCTTTATTTAATACCCCTCCAATACAAA
>JAEEGL010290447.1_pt1 | contig 62937 bp, 43 predicted proteins | sample 9134231 | NCBI WGS metagenome assembly JAEEGL01 (sample SAMN16246548, study PRJNA631951) | gut metagenome | biome: gut microbiome; feature: rumen; material: fiber-attached | host: Bos | place: Iran: Karaj | collected 2018-10
GTAAAAGGCACAAGCATTGGGATGCTGATCCACGAGCATAGTGTAAGAAATGCCGCACCCATAGCGACATAAGCCAGACCCCTTGTTCTAAAGCGCATGTTTCCGCCTCCTTTGCCATTATCTTACCAGAAGGAGACATATATGTCAATTTTAGCAATCCGTTTTTACCTTGACATATCGAAGACATGCTCTTGACTTGTCAACGGGTTCCAGGTCCCACGTGAGTAGTAGATCACATACAGAACGAACAGCAACAGGTTGTGAGCGATCATACATGCCCAAGCAGCGACCAGATTCAAATGGAAGATCTGAGTCGTTACGTATGTCCCCACAATCCTCACGGCCCACATCCCGATGATGTTGAACACAAAGGGAACGACCGTCTTCCCCGCTCCCTGCAGGATCCCTTCGATGATGATCGAAACGCCGTAAAAAGGCTCCGAACAGGCGACCATCCGTAAGACAGTGCTTCCTAAAAGGATCACAGCGGCATCCTTACTGAAGATCCCGACCATTTTCGGAGCGAACATAAACAGCAGGCTTCCAGAAAGAATCATAAGCAGGACTTCACAGGTCAGAATCACTCGGGCCAGATCTTTGCGTCGCTGTTCATCTTTTGCGCCGATCGCATTCCCGGTCAGAGTCGAAGCTGCAGTCATCATACCGTAGCCGGGGATGTAAAAGGCGGATTCGACCGTGTTTGCAATCGTATGAGCGGCCGTCGAGAGTTCCCCGAGAGAGTTGATCATCGCCGCGAATGCGACGTACCCAAGAGAGGTGCCGAACCGCTGGAGCATATTCGGAAAAGCAACTTTGAGGCAAGGCCTCAACACTTTCCAGTCCGGTTTCAGAGACTGGCCGCGGGGAGAGTATTCAGGATGAGCGTACAAGGCTGCCGTAATGGCGATGCCTCCGAACAAAAAGGCCACCGCACTGGCCGCCGCCGCACCGATCACGCCCATTCCGGCGCCCCATATTGTCCAGTTTTTCCCGAGAATGACAATGGTTCGAGGAGAATAGATGAGGAAAAAGTTCAGTACGACATTGACGACATTCATAAGAACGCTGACCCGCATGGGCGTCCTCGAATCACCGAGAGAGCGCAGTACGGTACCAAAGATCGTACTCGCAGCACGTGCAAGCATAGGTAGATATAGGATAAAGAAATACCGCGATGCAAGATCACGAATTGACGGGTCAACCTGCATCCACACGGGGACTTTTTGGGCCAAGCCCAGTGTAAGAGCCGTAAAAAAGATTCCTGTTGTCAACGCTGCCAGCACAGACTGTGCTACCGCTCTTCGGGCCCTGTCCGGTTCTCCGGCGCCACAGGCCTGGGAGATATAGGCAAGGAACCCCACACCGAACGCAGAAATCGTACTGCCGACCATCCATGATACTGTTGTTGTAGACCCTACAGCCGCCGTAGCCTGTGTCCCAAGGGATCCGACCATTGCCGTGTCGATATACTGAACCGCTGTGAACAGCAATTGTTCCAGCATCGTCGGCCAGGCAAGACTGAATACTGCCGGAAGCAGCGCCCATGCACCGTTGAGTCGTGTTTTGTTTGGTTCCATTGATTCTGTATCTTATGCGTCGGACCGGACCATAGACAGATTCGGTTTGTTTCCTTTCATGTTGATGAAATACACATTGATTCGCATGGACAGATGTCCATATCCCTATTTCCAGATCAACAGCGCAGGCGTTTCACGCCTGTATTCCTCCCAGCCCGGCTTGACGCTCTGCCGTTTTTCCGCCATGGGAATGCTTATGAAAAGGAACATGGCAGTGTTGAGCAATGCCCCAAGAAGAAACAGTAGCCGGGGGACTGCACAGAACACAGCCAGTGCCACGCCCCACCACATCAGGATTTCACCCAGATAATTGGGATGCCGTGACAGCTTCCAGAGTCCTTCCCGAATCAGCCCGCCCGTACCCTTCGAGCGAAAGCGGTGCATCTGCATGTCTGCCGTGCCCTGGAGCGCTACTGCAAACAGTGAAAGCAAGCAGAACAGGACCGACAGGAAGCCGCCTGGATAATTCTCCGTGATGGCATAAAAAGCAGGAAGCGTGCACATGTAAACGATACATGTCGGTACAAGATGGATACCAAAGAGATTGACGAAGGGGTAGAACGTTCCGGTCTTTTCACGCAGCATACGATAACGCCAGTCCTCATGATCAAGGCCGTGGAAAGTATATGCCCAGTTGCCCGTAAGTCTTAACGCCCAGATACAGACTGTTCCGAAAAGCAGCACGGTAAATCCATTCAGAGGATAGCGCAGCGCACACACACCCAGGATAACAGGCGGCTGTACGCTCCAATAGGGATCATACACAGAAGCATTGCGGAAGAGAAGACTGAACAGAAAAACGATGACCGTCGCAAAGACATCTGCCTCCAGAAGCTTCAGCCATACAGGTCCCGGCAGTCTGTCATAAGCCCAGATCCCCAGAATGGAAGCCAGGATGTAGATTCCGGCAATGATCAGAAAACTCATCATCCGATTCCAGCGCCTGTGCATGTTTATCTCCTTTCTGTCAAAAACCCCGCCGTTTCAGGCAGGGTCATACTTTCATTGTCTATCGGATCAGCCGTGTACCCAATAGATGTTTCTGAATCAGCAGAAGATCCGAAAGCGCGTCTTTGCCGTCCCGATCGATATCTCCCGCCTCCAGCTGATCTCCATCCAGCTTCAATGTTCCGAGCATGTATTTCTGGACCATGAGAAGGTCCGCCAGGGCAATCTTTCCGTCACGGTTCAGATCGCCCCGGACAGCGATCGTATAGGTTTTGCTCGTGCCGGAAGCATCGGTCACGACCAGCCGGTCTCCCGTCTTCATCGTTTCCCCCGCTGCCTTCTCGTTTCCTTTTTCATCAGCAACCGAAAGCGTCACGCCTTCTTTGGCAGTCAGTTTGTTCAGAAACTGCTTTCCCGTAAGCCCTGCCGCAGCTGCGGATACATAGTTTCCGTTTACGCTCCCTGTGCCTGCAGAATAACCGTAAGTCTCCGCAAGGATCTCGCTGCGGTCATAGGTTTTCCCGTAAAACTCAAGAATGCCGTATGTAATGCCTGTTGCGATCTTCTGCCTGCCCTCTGCACTTGTAAGTACAGCCCGGTCCTTTGCATTTGTATGGAAGCCGTTCTCCAGAAGCGTGACAGGGATATTGGTCTCACGGATCATGAACAGGTCATTGGTCACAACCCCGTTATTTTTGAATCCGGCAGCGGCACAGACATGTCTGAGCAGTGTCCTGGACAGACGCAGATTCCGGTCGACATTACAGTAATTCGTGTAATAGTTGGCTATCTCCCAATATGTGTTCGTCAAGCGGTACGAAGTAGCCCCGTTGACGCTGGTATCCATTGGATTCCCGCCGGGAGCGTTCGAATGCAGGGAGATCATGAGGAAGTTATTCCAGATCACAGGATCGTTCTCAAGCTCGAAAACCGCTTCCAGATCCGGATGAATCTTCCTCTTCCTGTTGTAATCATAGGGAGTATTGAAATAGGTATTCTGCAGATCATGGTTATTGATCACGCTCTGCATGACTTTGATGAGGCGGCGGATCTCGGCGATCTTTTCATCCGCTTTCTGGGCATCTGTACTTCCGGATTCCATGGCCGCACGTTCAGACGTCCTCACCCGAAGCAGATAATCCAAAGCGATCTTGTTGACGTAAGCCATGCGTACACAGTTCGGCATGACATCCGACGAGCCTTCCCTCGTCATGTAGACGGTCGCTCCGCAGTTTTCCAGATTCCTGCGGATCGTTTCAGCAACAAGGCGGTTATGCAGGCCTTCGACAAAACTGCCGTAGGCCGGGCCCGATGTGTCACTGTGACCGGGATCAAGAATGATGATCTTTCCCGCAAGCAGACTGTTCCTGATCAGCGGGTACTCGGAATAGTCAGGAGCTGCGGCAGCAGACAACGTCTGTCCAATGCAGAAAAAAGCAAGAAGAGCCGCAAGAAGCAAGGCGCAGATCTTCTGTCGTCTTATCGTTCTCATCTTGCTCCCTCCTTAACCTGTATTCTTCGCATGATCGATGTGTATTCTCAGAACAGTTTTCTGAGCAGGCTCAGTTTTTTCTCATCAAAAGGCGGACGGCGCAGCGCCATGTCCTTCCCTTCCCTGGCAATATAGACGCTCTTCATATGAGAAAATGCCTCAAAGCCGGCCCTTCCATGATAAGCACCCATTCCGGATGCTCCTACGCCCCCGAAGGGAAGATGCGGGTTGCTGAGATGAACTACGGTATCGTTCAGACAGCCTCCGCCGAAAGGCAGTTCGGTCAGGATCCTTTCCGTGACATCCTTGTTGCGGGAAAAGAAATACAACGCAAGCGGATGCGGCAGCTTCTGCAGAGGCTTGATCACATCTCGTCCGATGTTCCTGTAAGGGATCACAGGCAGAATAGGCCCGAATATCTCTTCCTGCATGATAGGAGAATCCAGATCGATCCCCGTAAGTATCGTGGGAGCAATCTTCAGAGTTTCCCGATCCCACACGCCGCCGCACATGGCACGCTGTCCTTTCAGTAGTGCGACCAGCCTTTCAAAATGCTTTTCATTGACAATCGAGGGATAACTTTCCTCTTCCAGAGCGTTTTTGCCATCCAGATATCTGTTGATCTCTGTCGTAAGATGAGAGATCAGATCCTGTTCCACACTGTCATGGACAAAGACATAATCCGGTGCGACACAGGTCTGGCCGGCATTCAGAAGCTTCCCCCAAATGATTCGACGGGCTGCCGTTTCCAGATCCGCCGTGGCATCTACGATAGCGGGGCATTTCCCGCCCAGTTCCAGAACCACGGGCGTGAGATTCTCCGCAGCAGCTTTCATGACGGTCTTGCCGAGGGACTGGCTTCCCGTAAAGAAGATCAGATCCCAACGCTGTGCCAGCAGTTCTGTGTTGACATCCCGTCCGCCTTCGATAACACAGACATATTCCTTCGGGAAAACAGAACCGATCAGTTCGGACACTGCATGAGAAGTCTCAGGAGCATAGGCGGACGGTTTCAGGACGACGCAGTTGCCTGCCGCAAGAGCATCCACAAGGGGAAGCAGAGTGAGCTGGAGCGGATAATTCCAGCTTCCCATGATCAGAACAACCCCTCGAGGATCCTGATAGACACGGCTCTTTCCGGGGAAAAGGCTGAGAGGAGTACGCACGTTCCGCGGCCTGCACCAGCGGTCCACACTGCCGAGCATGAGCTTGATCTCCGACCTGACCATACCGAGTTCGGTCAGGAAGGTCTCACCTGCCGACTTGCTCAGATCCGCCTTTACGGCGTCCGTCAGCATCTGCTCTTTTTCATTCAATGCCCGCAGCAGCTGCTGCAGCGCATCCTTTCGGGATTCTGCCAGAAGCGTGTTTCCCAACTGGAAATAGTCTCTTTGCTGCTGCAGAACGGAAGCGATATCCATAATTGTTCTCCTTTATCAGAATGTAATCCAGGTCGGTTCATGTCCAAGTGCAGGAAGGACCCGGTCGACAAAATCCCGTCGTGTCATCCTCACGGTCGCATGGTTTCGGCATGGATGAAAAGCCAGCCTGTCATAAGTCAGAAGGTCCTGATCCAGCACAAGACGAACACGGCGATCCAGGTCATAGATGAGGCCGAGAGGACTCACTGCTCCGGGGCGGATATGCAGGTATTCCCACAGAGGATCCTCCGGAGCGAACGACAGTCTGGAACAGCCCAGCGGTTCCGTGATGTCCTTCGTATGGAAAGGTTTGTCCGGCGGCATGATCAGAAGATAGAAATCCGTCTTCTGCCTGTTGCAGAGCCAAAGATTTTTGGGGATTCGGGCGTCCAGCACCTTTTCGATAACGGCACAGTCCTCCATGGTATCGGCCGGAGCGTGCTCTGCCCGCAGATAACTCACACCCGTTTTTTCAAGAAAGCGGTAAACGTTTTCTTCATCTTTGTCCCGAGGCGTATTGGGTGCCCCCGGATACACGGTGATATCATTTACTTCAAGCATGCGTTCACTGCGGCACGGACCCGCAGATGATGATATTCCTCCATGTTCGGGAACATCTGATGCATGTATACAGCGGAGAACTTCTCAGACGGATCGATCGTGACCCAGGTGCCTGCTGCGCCGGTCCAGCCGAAATCGCCCACAGAACCGTTGCTCCCGCCGATCCCGATGTCCATCATGGTACGGACGCCGTATCCATAACCATAGCCGGCAAGATAGGAATTGCGGAATATCCTGAGCTGTTCCTCATTGAGCATGTTCGTGCGCATCATGTCGATCGTCTTGCGTCCGAGGATTCGGGTGTCTCCCAGCACCCCGCCGTTGGCCAGCATCTGAGAGAAGCGCAGATAATCTGTCAGGTTGGAGAAAACGCCTGTGCCTCCGGCTTCGTAGACCGCATCTTCCTGATGGTTCCTGTCGAACCGGGTCGTGTCAACACGCTCAAGGCTTCCGTCTTCACAGCGTTTGTAGACACGGCTGAGATGTTCGCGGTCCCAGTCGTTCCGGAAGCGGTAGGCAGCGCTCGTCATCCCAAGAGGTTCAAAGATGTTTTCCCTCATGAATTCTCCAAGGCTCATTCCGGAAGTCACTTCCACGAGAGCATTGACCAGTTCATGGCCGGGTCCATACTGCCAGCGCGTTCCGGGCTCCCACAGCATGGGAACCGAAGCAAGTTTACGGATTTCCTCCAGATGGGTCCATTTTTCATCCGGGTGCTCCTTGTTCAGTTCAGCAGTCACAGCGGCTCTGGCCTGCGCGCCGGGATTGTCTCCCTGTGCGTTCAGTCCGACCGCCATGTTGAACGCGTGACGTACAAGGATGGGCTGCTTCGCACTGCGGATATCGAAAGTGCCGTCCTCCAGCTTCGTCCAGACTTTCATATCTTTGTATTCAGGAAGGTATTCGGAGATCGGGTCGTTCATAAGCAGCTGTCCGCGTTCGAACTGGATAAGTCCGCTCACACATGTCAGGAGCTTGGTCATGGAGAAAAGGCGGAAAAGCGTATCGGGTCCGACCGGTGTCCCATTCTCCACATCGGCATAGCCGAAATAGCCTTCATAAAGCGTTTCCCCTCCCTGCGCAAATGCAAGAGCGCAGCCTGCAGGTCCGTTTTTCACGAACTGTTCCAACAGTCTGGTCACGTCTTTAGTCGACATCGATCTGTTCCTCCTTGCAGTGTGTTATCGTCTTTTCAAGTATAACACATCCGATCCGTTTTCGAAACGGATCGGATGAAAATCAGCCTATTGATCGAGGCCGCAGGCAAGTCTCAGTTCATCCATGTTTCTGCAAAGAGTCTGAGCTCCGGCCTTCAGAAGAGCTTCGTCGGACGAATACCCCCAAGTCACATATGCGCCTCTCAGGCCTGCATTGGCTGCGGTTTTCACGTCCACCGGAGAATCGCCCACATACAGGCAGTCAGCTGGAGATATACCAAGCATCCTCAGGGCAAACAGAGGCATGTCGGCAGCGGGCTTTCTCGGCAGGTCCTCCCTTTCTCCCAGTGTCAGATCCGAAAGGCCGGGAAGCAACGTTGAGATCAGTCTGCAGGCGCCTTCATCGAACTTGTTCGTCACGACCGCGATCCGGACACCGATGGCTTTCAGGTCCCGAAGAAGTTCAGGGATCCCTTCATAAGGGACGGTATGATCCAGAAGGTGAGCACGGTATGCCTGCCTGAAAGCTGCAAGCGTTCTGTCCACCGTTTCTGCATCCGTTCCTGCCGGCACGGCACCTTCGATCGTCCGGCGTATTCCGTTTCCTATGAGTCCTCTCACTTCATCCCGGCTCTTGTTCGGGAATCCTTCCTTATCGAGAGCATAGTTCACGGCTGCGTGAAGATCACCCAGGGTGTCCAGAAGAGTACCGTCCAAATCAAACAGGACGGCACCGTATGATAGTATCTTTTCCATAATTTCAGTATATCACAATTCCCTTCAGCTTGCATTTGCGGACTGCGGAATTTATAATTCAATCGTAGATACCCGACATGATGAAAAGGAGGTTGACTGCGTGGAATATCCCCATCACATCCATACTGTAGGCAGTTCGGATCCGGCGATCCTGGCGGATCCCATCACGAAGAAGTACTATCTCTTTTCTTCCGGAATCTTCTTCACTGATGGTCCCCGCACCCGGGTTCCCGGAACGATCACCTGCATCGTCAGCGAAGATCTGATCCATTGGAGCGATCCCGTGACCGTGTTCGACTGCCGCGGCACCGACTTCTGGGGCCCCAACGGATACCCCGCAACGGAATGCCATCTGTACCGAGGCAAGTATTATCTCTTCGGCTCCGCTTCCGCACCCGGTCTCATTCGAGGCACTATGATACTTGTCGCCGACAATCCGCTAGGGCCTTATACCTGGATGGAAAACCATCCTGTATCGCCCAGGACCTGGCAGACACTGGACTCCACCCTCTACGTCGACACACAGGGAAAACCCTGGCTCGTCTACGTTCACGAGTGGGTACAGGTCAGTGACGGCCAAATCGCATGCCAGCCTCTGTCGGACGATCTGTCTCATACGATCGGAGATCCCATGATCCTCTTCCGTGCGTCGGAAGCTATCTGGAGCGATGATCAGATCTATTCAAAAACAGACGGCGGCGGCGTAACAGACGGTCCGTGGCTGCACCGAATGAAAGACGGTTCTCTTATCATGCTGTGGACGACCCGTTCACGGCTCGGATATGCCATGGGCTATGCCAAGAGTCTGTCCGGCGAGATCTGGGGGCCCTGGGAACAGATGGAAAGGCCTCTCTATGCTCACGACGGAGGACACTGCATGCTCTTCCGCAAGCTGGATGACGGACAGCTCATCATGTCCCAGCACGTAGCGGACCGAGGTCCCAAGATGGTCACCCTTTTCGAAATGGAAGAACGCGGCGGCGATCTGCATATCGTGAATGAGATCACGGGCAACTGGGCGCATACGATCGGGGGCAACGCGGAGAAATACAAGTACGATACGCCGATCACGACGGAACCCGCGTTCACTCATCTGGCTCCCACGGGGATGGCTGCCTTCTGGGGAGAAAGGATGGGCACCTACCGCCCCTTCCCTAACGACAGGAAAGGAGAAGACTGATGGAATATCCCGTACATGTGCATGATCTGCGCATCAGCGATCCCTGTGTCATGGCTGATCCGGTCAGCCGCAAATATTACATTTATGCCCGCAGTTTCTCCTTTGGAGTGACTCCGCCGCGGGACAGAACAGATGGGACCTTCTACTGCATTGTCAGCGAAGATCTGATCCATTGGAGCAATCCGATCCTGGTCTTCGAACAAGGTGACTTCTGGGCAGGGCTCGACTACTGGGCTCCCGAAGGGCGCTGCTACAAAGGAAAGTATTACATCTTCTCTTCCTTCCGGGCTCCCGGTACGCTCCGTCGCTGCCAAGCGCTCGTCTCCGATGATCCTCTGGGACCATTCTCTCCTCTGGGAGAGCCTCTGACACCTGATGGCTGGCAGTGTCTGGACGGACATCTCTATATCGACAAAAAAGAACGTCCCTGGCTCGTCTTCTGCCATGAATGGACCCAGGTCTACGACGGACAGATGTGCGCTGTGCCTCTGGCGGACGATCTGACGCATGCGGTCGGTGATCCCATGATTCTCTTCCGTGCCTCCGAGGCACCCTGGGGAGACGATTTCGTGTACAGCGCCGGTGACGGCGGCGAGATCACGGACGGTCCGTGGCTTCATCGCATGCAGGACGGATCGCTCGTCATGCTCTGGAGCAACCACACCCCCTACGGGTATGCTGTAGGCATAGCCAAATCCCTGTCCGGAGAGATCTACGGTCCCTGGCAGCAGTTCGACAAACCCGTATTCTGCCATGACGGCGGACATGCGAGTCTCTTCCGTCGGTTCGAGGACGGCATGCTCATGATGCCTCTTCATGTTTTCGGCAAGGGAGGCCCCGGTCTGAAAGTCCTCATCTATGAAGTGGAGGAATGCAACGGTCTCATTGAAACTGTCAATGAATTCACCGGCAACTGGTTCGATGCGATCGGCGGACATCCGGGGAAATACCGCAGTGCGGTGCCATCAACCGTAGAACCTGAATACACGCATCTTGCGACATACGGAGGGCCTTTCGCACGGCGCCGCTTCTCCCGCGGGGCTCCGCCCTCGATCCATCATAAGGGCAAACTGTTCAGGGAACGCTGAGTCCTATATCCAGACGTCTACCTGTAAGTGAATCAGCAGTTAGGGCTTCCGTCTTTGTACGGAAGTCCTTTTGCTGTCTTCCGATCGAAAAGCGAGCGTTCCAGCAACGAAAGATCCGCAGTACGATACTGCGGATCTGTTGATGCCCGTTTCCGATCGGAACATGGGGTGCTATGTACAATACGGGATCGTTCGGATCATTCTTCTGCTGTTTTTTTCGGAACAGCAAACTTTCCGTCCACACGGTTCAGAATGAGAAGGATCAGAATGAGGAGAGCGGCGCTGACTCCGAGGGCGACCCAGGGAGAGCGCATGAACCCGGAGATCAGATAACCTGCAGCACAGACGGCCGCTACAAGCGTCGCATAGGGAAGCTGTGTTTCTACGTGCCGGATATGCTGGCAGGCAGCTCCGGTAGATGCCAGTATTGTCGTGTCGGATATGGGAGAGCAATGATCCCCGTATACGGAGCCTGCCAGAGTCGCACCCAGAGTCGGGATCAGAAGTCTCTGTGCACCTTCCGCTGAGCAGATCATGGTAACGATGGGGATCAGCATGCCGAAAGTCCCCCAGGAGGTCCCCATGGAAAAACTCATAAGCGCAGCCACCACAAAAATGAGGAAAGGCAGGAACCCAAGCGGAAGAGACGTTCCCGAGACGAATCCGGAAATGAATTCTCCGGTTCCGATCAGCTGGCGGCACACTCCGCCAAGACTCCAGGAAAGGATCAGGATCAGCATCGGAGCAACGATATTGCTGATTCCCGAAACGATCGTGGTAACGAAATCTTTGGCGGTCATGAGTTTTCTGGGAATGTAGAGCACAAAAGCGGTGATCAGGCCTGCAAATGCTCCGAGCGCAAGACCCGCAGTGGGATTGTAGCCGATCGCCTCGGAAAAACTGACGCCTCTGAAATAGCCGCCCACATAAGCCATTCCGAGGATCGCACAGACAACAAGCACCAGGATGGGAAGCACAAGGTCGATCACTCTTCCTTTAGTGTTCCCCTGTGCCTCTTCCCCTTTGTTCTCCTCATCTTCATGCACAACGTTTTGCTCCGCTTTTTTCATAGGTCCGAAATCGAGCCCCGTAGCGCTGATGAAGATCACCATAAGGATGGTCATAAGAGCATAGAGATTATACGGTATCGTGGACAAGAATACATGGAAGCCGTCAGTCTGGCTGACTTCGCTGGCCACAGCCACAGCCCAGCTGGATACGGGTGCAATAATGCACACAGGGGCAGCCGTGGCATCAATGATATAGGCTAGTTTCTCACGTGAGATCCTAAGCCGGTCAAAAATGGGGCGCATCACGGTGCCGACTGTCAGACAGTTGAACCCGTCATCGATGAAGACGAGCACACCCAGAAGAGACGTGGCGAAGGAAGCGGAGCGTCTGCTCTTCAGTCTGCGTCCGGCCCAGCGGCCGTAGGCTTCGCTTCCTCCCGATTTGGCCACAAGGGAAACGACCGCCCACAGCAGTGCCAGGAAAATGATCATGTAGGCATTGTCGGCGATCTTGGAATACATCATGTCAAAAGTCGTTGAGGCGGCTGCTATGATCGAGCCTCCTCCGGCAAAAGTGTAAATGAGCACACCGGAGAACAGTCCGATAAAGAGAGAAGAATAAACCTCCTTGGTCAGAAGAGCAAGGACGATGGCGATAATCGGCGGCAGGATCGACCACCAGCCAGTCTGTATCATTGTGAATTCCATATTTGCCTCCTTGGAGCGAACTCTTTTTCGTCCGCGCTGTCCAAGTCCTGTTGTTCCTCTTTCTTGGATTCTTCAGATTCCAGGAAGAACAACCTGTACTATCTTTCCTGTCCTCTGTTCCGATCGGCGGCTGTATCCTCATCTCCTCTCCGCACACCGCAGAACGCGATCCGTCAATGGGATTATTCGCAATCGACGTGGGATTATAAAAACCGGGACGGTTCCGGACAGCCGGAACCGCCCCGATCGCATCAGTCATGCAGATTTAGGTTTGTTATTTATCTGAGTTTCCAGGCCAGATCGTTCAGGAACAGCTGCTGTTCCAAACCATCTACCGTAGTATCTTTGCCGATATGGACAAATTCGATACCCATCATGTTCGCCCAGTCCTTCATCTGTTCGGCGGTCACATCATAGCTCAGAACGGTGTGATGGGCACCGCCTGCGGCGATCCAGCATTCCACGCCCGTCGTCAGGTTGGGCATGGCTTTCCACATCACACGGGCAACGGGCAGGTTCGGCATGGGAAGGATGGGCTTCACGGCTTCGATATCCTGCACGATCAAGCGGAGCCGTCCGCCCATATCGATCAGGCTCACAACGATTGCCGGGCCGGCATGTCCTTCGAATACCAGACGGGCCGGAGGCTCACGGTCGCCGATGCCAAGATCATGTACTTCGATCCGAGGCTTATCTGCAGCCACGCTCGGGCAGACCTCCAGCATGTGTGCACCCAGGCTGTATTTCGCATCAGGCTCCAGATTATAGGTGTAGTCTTCCATGAAAGCCGTACCGCCGGTCTGTCCCTCGCTCATCGCCTTCAGGATGGCTGTCATCGCGGACACTTTCCAGTCGCCTTCACCGCCATAGCCGTATCCCTGAGCCATAAGATGCTGACTGGCCAGCCCGGGAAGCTGTCTCATGCCGTAGAGATCCTGGAAAGTATTGGAGAAGGCCATGCATCCTTCGGCATCCATCATTTTCTTCATGGCGATCTCTTCGCGAGCCTGATAACGCACGGTTTCGATATCGTCGGTATTGAAATCATACTCCGCGCGATAGGTCTCCATCAGACTGTCGATCTCTTCCTCTGTCACGGCATTCATCGTATCGACCAGTTTGCCTACCGGCCAGGTGTTAACCTGCCAGCCGAGCTTGATCTGAGTTTCCACCTTATCGCCTTCGGTCACAGCAACTTCACGCATGTTGTCACCGAACCGCATAACTTTGAGGTTCCTGGAGAACATGACGCCGACAGCTGCGCGCATCCAGCTTCCGATCCGTTTCTGGACATCATCGTCTTCCCAGTAACCGGCGATCACCTTTCGGGGCATCCTGAGACGTGCAGCAATGAAGCCGTGCTCTCTGTCTCCATGGGCGGCCTGGTTCAGGTTCATGAAATCCATGTCGATCTCTTCATTGGGGATGGAACGGTTATACTGAGTCGCGAAATGGCAGTAGGGCTTCTGGAGATCCACAAAGCCGTTGATCCACATCTTGGACGGGCTGAAGGTGTGGCACCAGGTGATGATGCCTGCACAGTGCTCATCATGGTTCGCTTCGCGTACCACGTCGGTGATTTCTTTGTTGGTTTTGGCAGTCACTTTGTAAACGAGCTTACAGGGAAGATTCCCGGTCGCATTCAGCTTGTCCGTCATCTCCTGCGCACGTGCTGCGACGGTCTCCAAAACTTCGGGGCCGTACAGGAACTGGCTTCCCACCACGAACCAGAATTCATAATCTTTCAGCATATTGGTTTCTCCTTTGTTTTATAACTTCCAGTCGTTCGGCTGCGATGCGCATTGCAGTCCGTCGGACAGTTCTTCTACTTTGCATTGTACGGGCAATCGCAGTTTTTTTCAACTGTCAATCGATGCAAACGGTTTTTTCAGCTGCATTTTTCTTCCTCCTCTTCCGAATCGGAGAAGATTCCGGAAACACGGGCTGTCAGATGACCTCTGCCGTGACTTCGATCTCGACCAAAGCCCCCTTGGGAAGAGCCTTTACAGCTACGCACGAGCGGGCAGGTTTACCGGTGAAATGGGCGGCATAAACAGTATTGAAAGCCGAAAAATCCGCCATATCCGCCAGATAGCAGGTTGTCTTGACTACGTTTTCCAGTGTAAGCCCGGCCTCGGACAAAACAGCTTTGATGTTGGCAATGGCCTGTTCGGTCTGCGCCACCACGGTCGTTCCGACGATTTCTCCTGTCGAGGGGTCGAGAGGGATCTGACCGGATGCGAAAAGCAGTCCTCCGGAAACGATGGCCTGAGAATAAGGGCCGATGGCTGCAGGTGCTTTCTCGGAACTGATGTACTTCATCTTTCCTCTCCTTTCATGTTCGTTAATCGATCTTAAGAATGAGATTCAGGATGCGGCGGACGTTCGTCTCCAGCTGTTCTCTGGAGATAAGGCCCAGCTTAAGAGCTTCCAGAAGGCGCTCAGGGAATCCGCATCCCATCTTCATATCGTTTCCGGCCGCAGCTTCGCGATACTGTTCTCCGCGGGTCCACCAGTCTGTCGTCACCATGCCTTCCCAACCCCATTCCTCTCGGAGGATACCGGTGAGAAGGTCCCGGTTCTCGCTGGCACGAACGCCGTTGATGACATTGTACGACGACATGATCGTCCAGGGGTCGGACAGTCGGACGATCCATTCGAACTGCCGGATGTAGATCTCCCGGATCGCGCGTTCACTGGCTCTCGAATCGCTTTCCTTTCGATTCGTCTCCTTATTGTTCAGGGCGAAATGCTTCGGTGTAGCTGCGATCCTTTCACTCTGGATGCCCGAAACGAGTGCCGCTCCCTGAAGGCCCGCAAGAAGCGGATCTTCAGAGTAATACTCGAAGTTTCGTCCGCATAGCGGATTACGGTGGATGCAGACGGCAGGCGTCAGCCATGCCATGATATTGTTTTCCTTGGCTTCCAAGGCGCCTGCCTGACCGACTTTCCGGGCAACTTCCGGATCCCAGCTGCAGGCGATCAGAGTCCCGCAGGGGAAAGCCGTTGTGGTCACGCCGGTCTCCGGACGGAAACGCACTCCGGCAGGTCCGTCCGCCGTCATGATGTTCGGGATCCCGGCCTTTTCGTTGTTTCCATAGCCATAGGTGTTCGCGACACCTGTGTTGGGCTGGCCCCCCATGAGCCAGGCCAGATCTTCATCAGACAGAGAACTGAGGAACTCGTCCATCCCAACCTTGCCGTCAGCTACTTCGGAGAGCTGAGGTCTGCGTTCTTCATCTCTGACATGTCGCACCATTCCGGACACCGCCCGTACGGCGGGAAGCCGTCCGTCCCGGAAAGGCAGCGGTTCAAGTCCATTGGCTTCAGGTTTCGCAGTTTTTTCTCTCCGGGGCATGATCTCAAAAGACCCGTCAGCCTTCAGTCTGCGCGGAAGGTCCGTCGGAGCCATCCGTTCAGTCAGCTGTTCCAGGACGAGATCATCCGCCAGTTCCAGAGTTTCAGGCGCAGGCTCGGTATCCCTTACGCTTGTCCCGATATGGAAGCTGTAGTTTCCCTTTTCAAGGAGCCAAGCGGATTTGGCCACTTTCCCAAGATCGTCATAGGAAGCCATGGCATACCAGGGGAAGGAAACCGTTACCGTCTCGCTCTCACCGGGCCGCAGACTGCGCGTTTTGCGGTATCCGCAGAGGACACGGGCCGGTTTGCCCAGTTTTCCCTGCGGTGCGCTCACATAGACCTGGACTACTTCCCTTCCGGTCCGTTCTCCGCGGTTCACGACCGTAACGGAAGCTTCGGCCCGTCTGTCTCCGAAAGTCACGTGCCTGTCCCTGAGTTCGAAACGGGTGTAACTCAGGCCGTATCCGAAGGGATAGACGACTTTTTCCGCAGCGCCTGGGATCGTCTCGAAATAACGGTATCCTACATAAATATCCTCCGTGTATTCCACATAATCATCAGAGTCATAGAATTCAGCGGCGAAGGGGTAATCTTTCAGATCGCGCGCAAAGGTATCAGCCAGTTTGCCGGAAGGGCAGGCTCTGCCCGTCAGGAGTTCCGCTTCCGCGAGTCCTCCTTCCATACCGCCCTGCCATGCGAGCAGTACTGCACTCACGCCGTCATTATCCTTAAGAGCTGCAGTCTCGATCATTCCCCCTACGTTCAGGACTACGACAGTCCTGTTGAAAGCCGCAGAAACTCTCTCTATGAGCCGTTTCTCGGCATGCGAGAAGTAGAAATCACCATCTTCGAAGATCCTGTCCGCCATCTCCACCAGATTCCGGCTGACACCGACATGCTCCGAGTGCGGATCGAAATCTGCTTTTCTGTCCCAGCCCTCACCCGAAAAACGGGATATGGACAGGATCGCCGTGTCCGTGAAGGCCCGGGCTCCCTGCAGAAGCTCCTCGGGAAGTTCCGGCTCGACCGTCAGGCCCGGCAGACATCCGGAAGCATATTGTTCTTCCACATTCTTTCGATAGAAATCCGCCGTCCCGTCATAGATACGGTCCCTGCCTGTCGTCTCTGCCAGGCCTTCATACAGATTGCGGACGTAAGGTACAGTCACGTCACCGCTTCCGCCTCCGCCCTTGACATAATCGAAAGTCGCTTTTCCGAACAGCGCCACACGGGTTCCGGGTTCCAGAGGCAGGGCCTGCTTCTCGTTTTTCAGAAGCACCATGCCTTCAAGCGCCGCTTCTTTCGACAGTCTGATATGTTCCGGTCCGGCTGTCACACGTCTCCCGTCTCTGCCCAGAGGCAGCCCGGGAAGATATCTGGCTCTTATCCATCTCTCCATTATCTTTTCCTCCGAATTCATCAGTTGTCAGCTCGATTATAGCCGTTCTTCATGCGCAGACTTGCTTCGTGCAGGACACGGTTCAGCGTCTCTGTCGTCTTTTCTTTTGCCATTCGGCAAAGAGCTTCATTCGCTTCTTCACACAGTGTCATATCCCCGGATTCCGCAATTCTCCGATCGTATTCCAGTACGATCCGGCGGCCTTCCGTCGCGACGGCATTCTGATAACGTTCGACGTGCTGGATGCAGGCCGCATAATTGGCATCTGCAAAAGCGTCTATCAGACGGCTCCCCCAGTAGAAGTTCTCAGTGGACGTATCCAATGTCACGTTGGACACATACGACGGCATCCGGGAAACATTCACATAGAGCGGGAGCAGTGCGCTGAATGCCGTGGACCCGAAGCAGATCCACTCGATTCCCTTAAGCGCCTCCGGTTGTTTTCCCCGGATCTGGCAGACACTGGTCACTCCCGTACGATTGATGCCGATGGAACGATACATCCCGCGTTTTCCCGTATCCTGTCCCGAATAGGGGTTATAGGGTGTTCCCTGGTAGTAGGCGGACAGAACATATTTCACATCCTCTACCGCGACTTTGCGGTCCGGCACGAAGGACCAGGGGATGTCGTCGCTTTCCGGTGTGAATTCAGCATTCGGTCCCTCCCAGACATGAGAACGGGGCGTCAGATAACGGCCCATGAACCATGCGCGGGGTGTGTTGTAGATATGATCCATATCTGTGTGGGAACCGAACACGTCCCTCGGATTGAACCGGCCGTCCTGGTTCAGATCGAGATCGTTATCACGGATGAATTCTTTCAGGTCCGCAGAACAGAGATGTTCTCTGCCTTCTCCAAGCGCATCATCCAGATCGAAAGCATCCATTCCAAACTGATTGGGAGCAACGACACAGACATCATCAGGCACACGTCTGGCCATCCAGTGATGTCCTCCGATCGTCTCCATCCACCAGACTTCGTTCTCGTCGTTGAATGCTATACCGTTCGATTCATACGTGCCATAGGTCTCAAGAAGCTTGGCAAGGCGAAGCACGCCTTCCCGTGCCGAACGGATATAAGGCAGGACAAGGACCACAATATCCTCTTCTCCGATCCCTCCGGGAAGGTCTTTCTCCCTGCGGGAAGCTGCCTTTTTATATACAACCATGGGGTCCGCAGCGAGGACTCTGGGATTGGACGTGATCGTTTCCGTCGCCGTCATGCCCACATTTGCTTCATTGATCCCCGTAGCCGCCCAAACCCCGTTTTTGGGGTCAACGCTTGGGCAGGCAGTATAGCGCAGGGGATCGTCCGGGAGTTCGATCTCCAGATGGGAGATCACGCTGCGGTACTTCTTTTTCTGTTCCCGCGGATTGACGACTATGAGTTTTTTTACGTCAAAGAAGCCGTCATCCGTGCGGGCGATCATCGTGGATCCGTCGTTCGTGGCCTTTTTTCCGGCCAGAAGAGTCGTACAGGACATGTTTCCTCCTTTGTGTCGAGCAGAACTGAAATCAGATATCGATCAGGCTGTTTTCATAGGCTTCCCTGAGGCGCTCCTCCTTTTTCACCTGCAGCTCCTCCACTTTCTTCCGGCTAAGGGGATAGAACACGAACAGGATCAGCGCCATGAGGCCAAACAGAAGCGCGGGGATCAGAGTCGCGAGATCGTACATGGTCTTCAGATTCGCCAGTGTCTGGACGGCGCCTTTTTCCACTTTATAGTGCATCCCGAGCAGTGCACCGTTGACGCAGACGGCAGCCAGCACCTGACCGGTCTTGCGGAAGAAGTTGAAGAAGGAATAGGCCGTTCCGTCATCCCGGTTTCCCGTTTTTACTTCAACATCGTCGATCGCGTCTGTCGCCATGGCCCACAGCTGCATGACGACTGTCGTAAGTCCGAAACCGCTGATGAGGCAGAGTGCGAGGAAACACCACATGAGGATACCGGGTTCAAGTCCCCGCAGGAAGAAGAGGATCAGGTTGGCTGCCGCAGCAAATGCCACGCCCACAGCACAGACTTCTTTCTTGCCGAGTGTCTTCGACCATTTCGGAAGCAGGAACATCATGACGATCATCGGCGAATAGGTGCATGCCTGGGAAGCAAGGTTCATCCAGTTCGCATTGAAATAATCGTTGAAGAGATAAGTATAGAAGCTCTGTGTAAACATCTGTCCCGCGAGAAGCAGCATGGCCGTAAGGCTGACAGAAAGGAAGGCCCGATTCCGGAAAAGCTGCTTCACAGCCTCAGCCGCTGCTCCTTTTTCCACCTGTTTCGGCTTCGTTTTGACACGTTCGCGGTTCAGAGCGAAGGAAACGAACAGCATGATCATGGAGCATACGGCCATAAGGATGACGCCTTTGAGAACGGGACCGTACTGCATGTCCGTGATGACCTTTCCGTTCTCTCCGATCACGGCGGCGCCGGAACTGTCCAGGCGGTCGGCATAGGCAAAACTGGCGATCAGGAGCACAGGAATGGAACCGAGAGCCGCGCCGATCGAGCGGAACACGGAAAGCTTGCTCCTCTCCTGTGCGTCTGTCGTAACGACAGAGGCAAGAGACCCGTAAGGGATCTGCAGCATCGTATAGATCATGCCGAACAGGACATAAGTCACCGTTGCGTAAACACGGGTCGCAGATTCGTGTCCCGTCTCCCCCAGCCCGGGCCAGCGCACGAACATGAGGACAGCCGACAGGGCCAGAGGCACCGCAACGTATAGGAACCACTGCCTGTATCTTCCGAATCGTCCCGAGGGGATCCGGTCACAGATGATGCCCATGATGGGATCGTTCACGGCGTCCCAGACGCGTGCCACGATGAACATGAGCATGATGAACAAAGGCGTAAGGTGAAAGATATCTGTGTAGAACTTCTGCAGCAGGGTCGTGACCAGGCTGAACACGAGGCATCCCGCTGCATCCACCAGCGCATATCCGAAGTAGTCCTTGCCCTTCAGGCCGCTGGTCCTTGCGATATAGGATTCAGACATTGGGCATCTCCGAAAAAAAGAGCTTGATCCCGAACTGATCGGAACCAAGCCCAGTATATCATATTTTCCTTCCGTCAGACAGATTTTTCAGCCTGTTCTGTCAATTGTTGCGCGGATCGGCCATAAAGGCGAGCAACTCGTCCCTTTTGCCGTCCAGATAGCGTTTCCAATGCCCCGGATCTATGAACGGGTTAGGACCCTGCGGATCCGCTTCCTGTTTCTTTCTTCTTCCCAGCGTATCATTGTTGTCGCAGTGATTGCCCAGCATAATGTCCACTTTTCTGTCTCGGACTTTGGCAAGGGATGCAAGATATACCTGCCGCATCCGGAACTCGGGATCACCGATCTCCCTCAGATAAGAGGCACGCAGCGTATTGAATCCGAAACCGCCGTAGTAACCGAAACACTTCCGGCCTTCTTCACCATCTGCTTCAAAAAAGAGAGACAGGACCCCGTCCGTATGGCCCGGGCAAAGCGCGAATTCCATCCGGATATTTCCAAAAGTCATGACATCCCCGTCTCGGATGACGTCATCAGGCTCAAACAATTCGTCTTCATCGTCATGAGTGTCCATGATAAGAGAAAGCCACGGCTTTTCCCGGAAGTTCACAGCGTCCGGTTCTCCGAGATAGAGTTTCGTTCCGAACATCCTCCGGAAAAAGTTCGCGCCTCCGATATGATCCAGGTGGCCGTGAGAATGGATGATCCAACGAACATCCTGTGGCCGGAAACCCGCTTCCCAGATTGCCTGAACAAGCATAGCCGTTGCACCGCAGTTGCCCGAATCGATCAGCAGAAGTCCGTCTCCCGTGTCGATCAGATGTACACAGACCCAGGAGTCACCCACATACCAGACCGGTCCGTACAGGTGGAAGGGATGCACATATCGGCGTTCCTGATCAATAAATACAGATCCGAGTTCTTCGTACCGGACCGCTTCCCGCCGCGTTTCATAAGCTTCGTATCTTTCCTGCATTTCAAACCTTCCTTTCCTTTTCGTCTTGCTAAAAGCAGGACTGCCGTCCGGTGCCGTATGGCACCTTCCCGCGTGTCCTGCCTGTTGTTTGGTGCCGAAGACCGGGCTCGAACCGGTACGTCCTCGCGAACGAGGGATTTTAAGTCCCTTGCGTCTGCCAATTCCGCCACTTCGGCTTTATTTACTTTTTCCCTGTGGAACCGAACCCGCCTTCGCCCCGAACGCTGTCGGGAAGCTCGTCCGTCAGAATAAAATCAGCCTTATAATAAGGCGCGAGGACCATCTGTGCGATCCGCTCACCGGGCTGTACCGTATAATCCTGCCGGGATTTGTTGTGGACAGGAACCTGATACTCTCCCCTGTAGTCAGAATCGCAGATCCCCACGCAGTTTGCAGGCGCAAGACCGTGCCTGGCCGCAAGGCCGCTTCGTGCATAGATGAATGCCGCAAATCCATCGGGCAGAGCGAATGCCCAACCAAGAGGAACCATCCTCGTCTCGCCTGCAGGGATCAGAAGAGGCTCATCCAGGCAGGCATACAGATCATATCCCGCCGACTGATCCGTTCCGCGGGAAGGCAGGATGGCATGATTTCTCAACCTTTTGGCCTGCAGCTGCATAGACCGAACCTCCTTTATTGAATCGATTTTATTATACGGCATAGCGTTTCCCTGTTCAAGAAAAAAACGAAAGAGAGGTAAAAAAAAAGGGATTAGGGTCTTTACATCCAAATCCATTTTGTATATAATAAGCATTACCGTGTGTTGGGGAGCATAGCTCAGCTGGGAGAGCACTTGCCTTACAAGCAAGGGGTCACAGGTTCGAGCCCTGTTGTTCCCACCATTTCGTTCGAGTGGCCCGGTAGTACAGTTGGTTAGTACGCCAGCCTGTCACGCTGGAGGTCAGGGGTTCGAGCCCCCTTCGGGTCGCCAGAAAAGATAACTGCTTGTATTTTTACAAGCAGTTATCTAAAAGAAAACTTAATGCCTCGGTAGCTCAGCAGGTAGAGCAAGGGACTGAAAATCCCTGTGTCGGTGGTTCGACTCCGCCCCGAGGCACCAAAGTTTTTATGCGCCTTTGCTGGTGTAGCTCAACTGGCAGAGCAGCTGATTTGTAATCAGCAGGTTGCGGGTTCGATTCCAGTCACCAGCTCCAATCGTTCCCCTGTCAATTTAATATACGGAAGGGTTCCCGAGCGGCCAAAGGGAGCAGACTGTAAATCTGCCGTCGGCGACTTCGGTGGTTCGAATCCACCCCCTTCCACCAAACAAAAACAGCCTTTCGGCTGTTTTTTGTTTGGTTTGATATAAAGGGATAAACTCGGTATCCGCTAAAAAGTTTTAGATATATCACTCCCCTTTAACCCTTTTACTCTTTCTGTAAGCAAGGGGGGTGATCCCCGTTTTTTTCTTGCAAAGACGTATAAGCGTGCGCGAATCGGTAAGTCCCACCGCCTCGGAAATCTGGGATAGACTCATGTCCGTATTTACCAACAACTCCGCACTCTTATGAAAGCGCATGTTGGCTATGTATGTAGCAATCGGTACGCCCACAACTTCGGAAAAAAGACTTTCTATGTGATTAGGCGATAGGTGTACGGCTCTCGCACAATCTTTGACCGTAATCTTTTCTGTAAAATTTTTAGCTATAAACCGTTTGACAGTCTTTACGGCTTGCGGAGACGAAACGGTAACAGATTGCATCCTTTCTTTAAGGCGGCATAAAAATTCGTAGATGCGATAAGAAAAGTAAGTTTCGTCCGGTTTACCTTTTTCAGTCGCACGTAAAACTTCCTCAACCAAATTTCTGAATCCGCCGTCATCGTCCCCTAATCTTATTACAGGTCCGTCGTGGGTAAGAAGCGAACAAAATCTTTTGACTAAATCGTTGGGGTGAAGATGTAGATAGTAAAGTTCGGCACTGAATAAGTCGGGATGTACGGGCCAGTCGGTCGTACTTGTAAAAGGGCGCGTGCAATCGTAGAAAATAAGAGTGTTACTATCGGCGCAAAAATTCTCTTCGTCCAAAAGAATATTCGTATGCCCTCTCGGCGTATAGGCAAGCAGAAACGAATCAAAATTTTCACGGTGCACGTAATAGCGCGGTCCGACGAATTCGTGCCCCGCAAACTGTATCTGAAATATAAGTCCCGACAGATCTTCCCGCGGCCACATAAATCTGACCGTGCTGTCCATCACAAAGTCGGAAATAACTTTTGTTGTTTTCATCGTAAGAAATGGTAATTTTATAGTTTATTTTGGCATTGACTGCATGATATACACAGTATATAATTGTATTATACAACAAATAACATATGTTGTCAAGGAGAGAAATTATGTGGAAAAACGTGATTTTGGTTGTTTTGTCAGTAATGTTGGGTTGTTCGGTATTCATCACAGGTTGTGCGAAACATCACAGCGGCGGCGATAGTGCCGTTTCCCAAATCCAACTTACCAAAAACAACTTAACCTTCCAAGTCGGAAGCGCAAGAGAGTTTTATGATGACGGAATCAAAACCGAGGGTTCGAAAACAATAGCAATTTACGATAAAAATATGTCCTCGGCAACCTTGGAAACGACGGTATCTTTGGACGTGGACGAGCAAGCGGGCATCATTTTCGGACAAAAAGAAAGCGGCTATTATTACTTTTGTCTATACGATTACAGACAAGTAAAATTTATGAGGGTAACGGGAGAAAAAGAGTATCTCGTTTTTGCAACGAATATAGTAACGATAGCTGCTCGCAATTATGTAAAACTCAAAGTAGTGGTCGATGGTAACTCTTGCAAGGGTTACGTCAACGACGTGTGCTATTTAAATCGGACGGAAAAATCTTCCTTTGACGGAGCGCTGGGGCTGCGTGCCGATACGGAAGGCGTTCCGTTCCGTTCTACCACACTTACGAACGAAACTAAATATGAAAAAGCGGATATAGTCTTATTCGGGCACTCTCACGTACAATGCTGGGAACATTTAGAGCAAGATTTGGCTTCCGCAGGTAAAGCGGTTAATGCAGGACTCGGCGGTTCTATTATTTCTCAATGGATGCCGAGAGTAGACGAACTTACCGCATACGGGGCGAAAAAATATGTGTGTTGGTTAGGTTCTAACGACATCGGCGCAGGTATCCAGAACGACGTATGCGTGGATAGATTGAACGCTATGTTCGCACAAATCGCAAAAGCCGTTCCCGATGCCGAAATATATCTGTTTACCGAGTTCTATCAACTGGAAAGCAGCCGCGCAAACGAAACATTTAAGGCAAAAATAAGAGACCTTAATTCAAAATACAAAAACGAATTTTACGGAATAAATATCGTCGATATATTCGACGTGGTGTTAGACGATGACGGCAAAGTCGACGATTCGTTGTTTCGGGATGTGTATCACTTAAAGGCTGACAAATACGATAAAGTAACGGAAAAACTTCTTAACGCAATGCAAAATCCGATAAAAGTAAACGAAAATACCGGCGTAAATGCGGTAACCGGCAACAAAACGGGCGATTATATAGTGAGCGAAGGAACAAACTCAGCGTGGACAATACAGGAAAACAACGGTTCAGTCTCACTCGTCTCCAACGAACAGACTCAACTTATCACTTTCGCAAACCGTGAATTCAACGGCGGCACGGTCGAATTTTATATAAGAATCCCCGATTCTTCGTTTTCGTCTCACAATGTAAGCGGCGTAGTTATCGGAGCCAACCATAATTACGTCAGACATGGCGCAGGCCTTTATTACTGCGTGGGACAGTCAAAGTGGGGCGACCTCGTTTGTTTTTCCAAAAATCACACGACCTTTACTTGGGAACATGAAAATAAAGTCCCGCAAGGATCCCTTTCGATAGGTACGGAATATAAGATCAAAGTTGTTTGGGATAAAGAAAACAATGCGTTACACTACTTTATTAACGATATATACAGGGCATCTACCACTTGTTCCGTTGCGCTGGACGGAAATAAAATAGGTTTTTATGCGGATAGTGCGGGAGTGCAATTCAGAGATATCCGTATCAGCGACGAACTTGAACTTGACGGTGTAGATTATTTCTTTTCAAAAGGCACAAATACTTCGTGGTCAATTTCCGGAACAGGAAAGAAAGTCGTATATGAAGCAACCGCAGGCAACATGCTTACCTTCAATCAACAGTTCGATAACTCAAATAAGTGGCTTATCGAATATGATTTAACGGCAACAGGTAGTAATTACGCTAACAGTTTGGTGTCAGGCCTTATTATCGGAGCGTCTTCGCCCGTAATAGACAGTAAAGATACGTTTGTGGCAGTAGGCAGATGCGCTTATAACGGTGAATTTAACGCATACTCCTGCGTAAACGGAAAAATAAGATGGGAAGACGATAATAAAGTAGTAGGAGCCTTCAACGAAACAGGTGTAAAATATCACATAAAATTCATTTGGGACAAAGAACTCGGAACAATCACCTATTACAGCGGAAACAAGGTTATAGGCGTGAACCAGCTTTCTATGACATTAAAAGGAAACTACTTCGGTCTGGTTTCGGACTCCTCAACCAAATTTGAAAACATATCTATTACCGCCGTATGAAAGTAAAGATTGAAAAATCTTTATTAAGACTTTAAACTGAACCATCAAAAAAACACCGTAAAGGTGTTTTTTTGATGGTTCAATATAAAAACGTATACAAGATTTAAGCGGAGGCTTTCGCCCCCGCTTAAATCTTGGAGAATATGAGATGAAATAGGCGTTTACGCCCATCCGTCTGGCAAATATCGTATAAAAGTCCGTGCCCTTTTAAATTCGTCGGACCCTCTAAAATCTTTTTATTCTTTTTACACTTTCAAAAACAAACTCTTCTCTGTTGTCTTCCCGATAAGTTTCTATCTTAACGTTATCCAACGTCAAACCGTCTATATGCCTGAAATATATCCCCTTTGCGGGCAATATCTGTCCGTATACGTAAACTTCGGGATAGTCTTGCGCTTTTTCCGGTACGGTTTTGTTATATTCCTTAACTCCGCCGTCAAGTTTTAAATAAACGTTTTTTAAGGTTATATTCTCCAACGGACTTTCCTTCAGCCCACAGATATTACTCGTCATCTGCCAGTCGTCCGTTTCTTTCGTTCCGTCAAAACTCTCCGCTATACCGAATACTTTCGGATTTTGTACGGTATCGTTCGCCTTAAAACTATCGTAATTCCACGGCATAATCTCATACTCTTCATACGGACCGTCCGCCGTTATATTTTCCAGCAAAATGTTTCTTATCCTACCCACTTCCCTGCCTTGCGGTCCGCGCATGCGCTTTCCGACGTGAACGAAAAGAGGTGCGTTGACGTTCGTCATTTTTACGTTTTTCACGATTATACCGTCTACGATCGCACCGTCCACGCTTTCAATCGCTATCCCCGTAATCCGCGTTTCTTTTATCTCGACGTTCTCAATAAGAATATTTTCGAAACCGCCGTTCGTTTCCGTGCCGAATTTGATTGCGTTGCAACGGCTTTTTATCTTGCAATTCCACACATGGATATCTTTACAAATATCCAACCTGTTAAGCGTATAAGACGATTTGAATACGATTCCGTCGTCGCCCGCTTCCACGTCGCAATCGCGGATACGCACGTTTTTAGAGTTGTCCGGCGAAATACCGTCGATATACACCCTCATTTTGATGCCGAAAATATCCACGTTTTCGCACCCTGCGAAATATAACGCCAAATCGGTCGCGTTGTAAATTGCAAGATGAGAAATTTCTACGTTTTTACAGTTTTTAAGCGCGATACACTTTGCACCCCTATGTTTTGTCGCCTCGCCGCGCACTCCGTCTTCATCCCAAACGGAACGCATATCTATCTTACCGCCGCCCGTAATTTTTACGTTCTCGCAATCTATCCCCACGAACAACGACGTGTGGTAATAGGTATGCGACGAGTCCTGATAAACGGGATAATCCACCTTTTCTTCTGCGGCATAATCGTAATACGTTTCCGCTCCCAAAACTTCCGTGTCTTCGGGGATCTCAACCGTTACGTTGCTTTTAAGGAAAACGGTACCTAAAACGTACCTGCCCGTACCGAACTTTACTGTACCGCCGCCGTTTGCGCTGCATACGTCAACGGCGTTTTGAACCGACTCGGTATTTAACGTCTTTCCGTCGGCTACCGCACCGTAATCCGAAACCTGATATATCATTTGATTTTCACCTTTGTCAATACGCTGTAGTCTCCGTCTCTTTCCGCATTACTTGCAAACACTACGGAAGGTGTGTTCACGCCGCCTATTGCTGCTTGAATCTGATACTTTCCCGTCGGCATCTCTCCGGGGATCTCCAAAGAAATTATTTCGTCGTACTCCCCCTCGATCCATTTCCGTATATCTACGTCGGTTTCAAACGTCTTTTCAAAGCGACCGTTTTTCAAACGGATGTAAAGCGGCAATCTATGATAAATCGGTGCTACGCCTACATTTTCAATCGACAAACTTACCGTCAGTTTTTCGCCGCGCCGTACACACTTTTCCGTTTCTACCGTCTTAATGACGAAATGGTAACCCATTTTCGCTATCCACTCGTCAATTTTGTCTTTTAATTCAAAGGGGATCGGAAAAGATTTCGTGTTAAAAGTGCTCACGTGATATTTAAGCGTCACGTCTATAATACCGTCTATGTCCCATCCCTGCCTATACCATTCCGATACCCACCAGTAACTTTCAAACGATACGGGCGCAGTTTGCCAAATATCTTTCGGAATCAGGGGAAATGTCTTGGGATAAATTTCGTTCATATGTTTGGGACTGCCGAGTCCGTCCGCTCTCCAACCGATATCCCTCTTTTGTCGGATATAGTTGATCAAATGTAAATTTACAAACTGCCCCATTAATTTCGTGTTCGGAAAAACGCGGATATAGATATCCATCAACGATTCCATATCTTCTATCGCGAAATCCTGACTTCCTTCTCCCCACGCGCCGCCGATAGACACATCTACACAATCGAGTGTTTCGTCTTTATCGAACCGTTCGCCGAGTTTTTCTATCGCCGCACCGAATAATTTTAAATATCTCGGATCTTTCGGGGAATCCTTCACCCTCATGCCTTCGGGACGTTCGGGACAGGGCATCAGCTGTTTCAACCAGTCGGGTACGTCGTCGCGGGCACACGTACTATGAGGCATAAGACGAAAAACTACCGTCTGATTCTTTGCTTTCGCTCTATCTAAAATGTCCTGAATAAAGGCATAATCGTATTCGCCTTGCTTCGGTTCGAATTCCTTCCATAAAGCACGAATATATGCGACCGTAGTATCGGGGAAATATCCTTGTTCTCTCCCGTTTTCTTCCACCCCCTCGGGCACGGGATAACACTCGAACGGTTCGGTTTCGCAACCTGCCAAACCGGTTTTCCCCACAATACAATCCGAATACAACGCCTCGTCTCTGAAATGGTTAAAACTCATAAATCCGATATACGGGTTTTGTTTGCTTTCTTTTTGATATTTATAAAATTTTTTTATAAACTTTTTCAATTAAATTCTTCCAACCTCTCTTTCAAACGATTGTAAAGCGACAAACGCGTTATAAGTACACCTTGGGAATAATTTCGTGTATCCCTGTCATGAAATTATGCAACGATGCTCCCCATACCGCATTGAAATACTGTTTCCCGTTTCTCACGTTATCTTCGGGTGTACGGGTTTCACCCGTTAAGCCGTGACCGTATAAAAACACGTCCGCTTCCGCATTTTCGTCCATTTTATTTATCTCATGACAAAGTAAAATCCTTTGCCCCGAGAATTCTATTATCGTATTGCGTGGAACGATCTCAGCCCTTTTTGCAAACCCTTTCAGTTCTTTCTCCAAATCGTTGTTTCCTGCTACGACGATAACTCTCGCTCCAGATTGTTCCATCATCTCGATCATAACCTTTGACGATCTTTTCCAATACTCTCGTACTTTATCTATTCGCCCCGCCTTTAATTCGTCAACCAAATCTCCCGTATGTATGATCACGTCGGGCTTGATTTTTGTAATTAACGCCTTATAATATCCGTAATCGGGGGATGCCGTGTCGCCTATATGCAATACCGTTTGACCGCCTGCGCCTTTCAGCAGAGTGAAAACTTTGTCCGTACTCTCTTCAAACTTTTTCTTCTGTTCTTCGTAAACGACAGAATTGCCCGTCCACATGCGTTCGGGCAAGTGCGAACAATCATTAGCGTAACTTTTCTCGGACGAAGAGTATAAAAGGGATAAATGACAATTCCAGTGAAACCCGCGATTGTTTTCGCAACCGAACAAATGCCGAAGCGCAACCCCCGTCGCCCCATGCCCTATAAGCAGCACGTCGGAAAAATCGGAAAGGTTTGATAACACCGGTTTTAACCCGTGTTCCACCCTTTCTATTACCGCTGATAAGTCTTCGACGCTATCGCCCCACCAACACGGCGGAAGTTCGTCGTCACAAATTACGCGAGAATATCTTTTCTTTAATTCTTCCGCCGTCGCCCCACTGAAATTCGGATTCGTCTTTGAAACAATTTCGTGCAAACACGTAAGCGGAGTAACCGCCAGATCCAACTCCTCGGCGACGATATTCGCCGTTTCCATCGTTCTGTCGTACGGCGACGAAAAGATCAAACCTCTGAAATTTAATTCTTTTAAACGTTTTGCCAAAAGCAACGTCTGCTCTTTTCCCAAAGGTGTCAACGCGGCGGCACCTTTCGGTAAAGACGGATCGTTCTTGTAAACTTCTTTCGGTACGATCTGCCCGTGCCTCGTCTCAAATATCCGCACTCTATCGCTCCTTACGTTTTTACCGTTTCTCGACTTTCGTATCTTCGCCTACTAAATAGATCGGGTTTGAGAAAGCAACCAGTACGTTTTCGTCGTTATATAACTCTACCCGCGCGAAATTGTACTTGTTTCGACATGACAAAACCCATTTCCATGAAACACGCCCGTTCTTAAGGGAAAGACGTTTTACTTCCTTTCCGTTCGTAATACATACGGCATAGCCGTCGCATTTTATATCCGTTGCGGCAAATTCAACGCAAACGTCTCTTCCTCGTATTAAACTTCCTTGTTGCTTTCCGTTTGCGCTAAACGATAAACATCCCATAACGACGGGATTGCCGCTCCACAGCGAACCGCGGCGGAACGCTTTTATAAAATTCTCTTCGGTTGGCTCGTCATCGTCGTCAACTCCCGCAAACGAACAAAAATTATTGCCGCTCGTCCAACCGTCAGAAACGGCGTGATGATTGTCGCTGTCGCCGTATCCCGTTATAATTATTCCGCTTTCTGACAAACGATCCCAAAGACGTAAATAGTCTTTCGCAGTAAAATTATCCCGCCCGACGGGAAACCCGACTTCAATGAGTCGTGCGCCGTAAACATTGTTATCTATAAGACGTTTTACGACGGTTTCAAATATTTCTTCTTTATCTTTTCCGCTTTTTACGTACTCGGTAAACGGATGATTCCAGGAATACGTCGCGCCGTGCCGTTGTAAGTACTCGACAGCCTGCTCGTTGCTTACCTTATAATCAAAAGTCGCGTATTCGATTACGGGTACCTTCGTAGAAAAACAGTTTTTGTGGTTACCCGCCCCCGTTACTTCAAACCCGACAAACGCCTTTACTCCCCATTTTTTGCCTGTTTTTCCGGCAAGTTTAATTTGCACCCGTCGCGTTTTTTCATATTCTAATTCTCTGTAAAAATCAAAAGTACGAAAAACAATTTCCGCACCGTTTTTTACTATTAAATTAACGTTGCAAAGCGCATTGTCAGATCCGCCGATATCCTCGCTTACGTCCTCGAACAACTTAAACGTGTATTTCCCGCCCTGTTTTTTCGGAAAGGGTAAATATTGAACAGGTTCGTTATCTTTTTTCCGCGGAAATTCCCCAAGCACGTAACAAAGCCGCGCTTGCTTATACGTGGGCGGTTGTGCCGACAAAATAAACTCGACGCACGCCTGCCCTCCTTCATTTATTTCCGCATCCGAATCCATTTCTACCGTAACACGGGAAAAAAGAGGATCGGAATGCTTCTTGCCGCCTGAACCGAATAAAAGCGCTTCTTGTTCGCCCTCATTAGCACGAACGCAAAGCGCAATACTGCCTTCATTCTCCTTGAATATGTACTCCCCCGTATTTTCTTCCCTGTCCTGAAATCCTGCGCGCACCCCGTTCGGAAGTACCGTGCAAAGAGACTTTTCGGGAAACGAAAATGAAAAATACTTGCCTTTCGGCTTGCCGATTCTCGTATCGTGCTCCGTCGTCCAAATATACTCTATCCCAAGCGATTTTGCAATCGACATATGTGAATTAAGCGAAGCCGACGCCTCGTGCGAACAGTGCAGATGCATATGTATCGGATAATATTTCACCACATTCACCCAAAAAACCTTATTTCAATCTACCGAAGGTTCTCCATAAACTCCAACAAACGTTCGGCAATATACCGATGCCCGTTGTCGTTGGGATGTATTTCGTCCTCGGCAAAATATTTCTCTCTCTGCTCGTCAATCAATGGGTTTATTTCCCAGTCGCGGCAAGCGTCTATAATGGTGATGCCGAACGACTCTGCAACCTGTCTTATGGCGTTTGCGTAGGTCTCCATTCCCCCCGTTCTTTCGCAACCTACGTCGTTTAACGCATTATTTTCCCCTCTACGATGCAACGGAGTAACGGCAAGAATAGTCGCCTGCGGATATTTTGCGCGCAATCTCGTATATAAATCGTGTAGCGCACCGTAAAAAGTTTCGGGAGTACTGTCTCCGAACGTTCCCAGCGGCGCGTCGCCGCCCGCAAAATCGTTAGATCCTCCGAATACGACGACGTAATCGGCTTTCTCCGTCATATCGTGAACGCGGGAAGCGAAATACATATCGTGCCTCGGCTTATGTAACGTCGGTTTCTTCTGATACGCTATGCGCGTTCCTCCCACCCCGTAAACGTACACTTCGGCTCCGCTTAACTCGGCAAACACGTCTGCGTACCGTTTCCGTTGCGACGACGTGCCCCGAACTCCTTCGGTTAAACTGTCGCCGAGAAATAATATCGTTTTTCCGAAAAGTTTTTCGGACGGCTGCTTTTCAAACGCCGCGTTCACCGCTTTGATTGCCGCTTTTCGCTCGCCTTTTCCCACGGGTTCGTCAAAATCGTCAAAATCGTTATCCGAAATATCCTTACCCGTCAGCGCCTTATACCAGGTCAAAGCCAAAAGATATCTCCCCACGCCAAAAGATGCGTGAAAGGTATCCCTACGGGCGTTTTTAATGCCGAATTTCGCGGCGTAAAGCATCGCTTTCCCGCACGGAATAATCCCGTCGGCGTTAATAAGTGCCGCCGCCTTTTTATAAGCGACCGCAATGTCCGAATACATCTGCTCTTCTCTTTCGTAGCCCACGTTTTTCAAACGATCGCTACCGTTTTCATAACCCCAGGTTTCGTGTATAAAAAGTTTTACGTTGGGACAATATTTTCTCACGTATTCCGCAAGCGCCTCCAAATACGGCGAATAGGTTTCGTATTTGGGACTGAACTGACTTGCTTGTTGCAAGGTAACGATATCCCAGTCGTCGCTTGCAAGTGCCTGACCGATACTGACTTTAATCCCCGTTTCTTCGCCGTTAAATCCCAAGGCGTAACTCATAGCGTCGTTCAACATGTTGACGTAGTGGGTTCTCAAAGAACAGCCGCCGATAAACAGATTTACCGTTTTGATCGACATACCGTCCGCCTCTGCCAACTTATGTAAATACCGTTGCGCGTCGCAAGAAAAACTATTCCCTATCGATAAAATTTTCACGTCAGTAATCCTTCTTTTATACAAATGTTAAATTCTGCATTCCTAAATAAATCAATCAGATAAACCCGTCAAGTCGCCCTTATGTTCGGGGAATTACTTATCAATCGTTCCCCATCCAGTCCAAAAAGGCTTTTACGTACAACGATTCGCCGTTTTCGTCCTGTTGTTTCCCTAAACTGCAATGTTTTCCGCTTACCAACTTGTAACGAATATCGGCTTCGGGATTGAACGCAAGCACCGCTCTGTAAAACAGCATGTTCTGCTCGTACCTGCACACCATATCGTTATCGTATAAAATCAACATCATTTTGGTAAATCTCGTATTTTCGTTTACGTAAAATAACGGGGCGTATTCGTCTATACGTTGCGCCAACTTATGCTCCCCGCGCTCCTGCGTCAACACGTTGAAATGCGAAGTCGTTTGAGCGCTGTCGATAAACCAGCCTTTTACGTCGTCAGGATTCAACCCCTCGTCTTCCAGATATTTTCGGTTAAGACAAAGCATAAGCGAAATCCACGCTCCCGCCGACTGCCCCATCACGACGACCTCGCCGTTTCCGCCGTAATCTTTCACGTATTTTCTCACAAACGCCGTTGCCTTTGCACAATCTACGAGATAATCGGGAAATTTCGCCTTGGGATACATTCTGTATTCCACGGAAGCAAACGCATACCCGACGTCGGTAAACGCCTTTGCCAACATTTGAAGCGTAGCCCCGTTTTTAGAACCGTGGTCGAGTCCGCCACCGTGAAAGTTCACTATCGTCGTAAAATTTGCCGTTTCGGGAAGATAGACATCCACCGACGTTTGTTCGTAGTTACCGTACTTTACATCTAAATACTGTTTCATTTTATACCTTCTTACAATTTTTCAATATTATAGCAGACGAAATCGCCGATCGGCAAACGCTTAACCGCGCAATCTTTTTCCCGATAACGTACCCTGATATTCCGTCAAGAAATTCTCGGCGTTCTTCTGAAAAACGGCGCAAACCCGATCGCCCTTAAAACCGAAATGCGCACTCATGTTGCCGAAATATTTATCTATTATCTGCGCTGACAACAGCACGCCGTTTTTATCGGTCCATCCAAGCGATACGGCAACGTCGTAAGTAAACCCGTCCGTCGTGGGCAACGCCCCGTATTCGTCGGAATAGCCGAACTGCGGAAACTTTCCGAAAACGTTGTGATTTACACCGAAGGGCAGAACTTTATCGCCCTGCCCGTTCGTATAGCGGAATTCGCCTTTGGTCTCGTCGGCGAATACGAAAGAAAACTTTTTTATACCCATCGGATTTTCTTCGCAAATGTATTCCGCGCCGTTTAATTCTTTGCGTAGCGGAGAGTCCTTTGCGCCTTTTACGGAACGGAGCGTCAATCCCGAAATCAAGTCGTTCAATTCGTTAAAAGCCTTCTTATTTTCGGCTAACGGTTGGTCTTTTATCTCGTCGACGAAGGTTTCTTCCAAACTACTTAATATCGTTTCGCGAATCAGGTGCGTTCCCTGATTGTCGGAATTGCAAGCGAAAAGCAAATCTTTTTCAGGGTAACAAACGGTAAGTTGATCACCCATACCCGTAAACGAGAATCCCCCGCCGCAAACTCGCCAGATCTGATATCCGTAGCCTTGGCGATACGCCGAATACTGCGTTCCGATACCGTTATCGGCAAGCGGACTCGTCGCGTCGCGAAGGTATTTTTCGTTCATCAGGCGTTTCCCGTTCCAAACGCCGTAATTCATTACGAACCGCCCGAACGCCGCCATATCGCGCAACTTGCAAATCATGGCGGAATCGCCCCAAGAATCTCCGTTAGGCGTTTTTAAGATTTTTGCGGTCCTAAAAGTGCCCATTTCGTCGAACAGTTTTTCTTTCAAATAGTCAAGCAACGGTTTTTGCGCAAGTTTTTCCACGAGATTGCAAAGCACCTGCGATCCGGGGCTGTCATACGCCCAAACCGTGCCCGAAGGGTGCATATTTCTTTTTTCGTTAAAGTAGTGATGCGTTCTGTCGGGATCGCCGGACACGAACCAGGACGACGAACGCCCAACGGTTTTCATGGTCAACATATCCCGAATCGTCTGGTCTTTAAGGTACGGCTCCGGCTCCCCGTCGATTTTTTCGGGGAAATAGTCGATAATTTTATCGTCCAGAGAAAGTTTGCCTTCTTCTTCTAGAAGACCCACCGCTACGCCTACGAAACTTTTGGTCTGGGAATATTGCCTGTGGCAAAAATCCTTATGAAAGGGTTTCCAGTATGCCTCCGCAAAAATTTTGTCCCCTTTCATAAAGAGAATACCGTGCGTTGCCGCACCCCGTTTTTCGAGTGTTTTAATAAATTTTATTACGTTTTCGGAAGATATCCCCGCCGACTCCGGCGTTATTTTTTCAAACATATCCCCTATGCACTCACTTTACCGCGAAGAATACTTTGTGTATTCTTCAAACAGTTTTTCGTAATTTTCGCGGATATCCGCATAAGAATACCCGTATTCCCGACGTCTGACTTCATACATAAACGGTCCGTTATAACCGATTTTTTCCAAAGCGCCTATAATTTTCATCCAGTTGTTAACGCCCTGTTTCGGCATCCAGTGTTTTTCGTAAACGCCGTCGTAATCGGAAACGTGTATCGCCGAAACCCATTTACCGAGCGTAAGGATTGCATCGGCAGGTTTATCGTGCAAGAAATGGTTGGTGTCGATACAGCATTTGCCGCCCTCGACCTGTTCGAGAATTTCGCGCATCGCTTCTATCGTGTGCGGGAACGAAGCCACCATATTTTCCATACAGATATTGTGTCTCGTCATGCCGACCATTTCCCGAAAGGACTTAACGAGTGCGGGCTTGCGCAAGTCCCAAAGCCCCTCCTCTTCACGGCCTGTTTTACTGTGAAATACGTAATGTTTGGGGTGATAGTTATCGCATATCGAAATCAGGCGACGGAATTCGTCTATTGCCCATAGGCGCACGCCTTCGTCGTAACTGCTGATATAGATAAAACGTTGAAACGGCAGATGCACGCTGTTTAAAACCAAGCCCTCGTCGAGAACGGCTTTCAGCCCGTCTTCGACGAGTTGCATACATCTTTGCATATGCATTTCGTAGCCACCCACCTTACCGAGCGACACTTCGACGCATTGAAAGCCCTGTTTCTTTATTTCTTTTAAGTCGGTAAAGAACCCTTCTTTCAATCCGTTCTGATCGAAAAGTCCGATACTCGTACCCAAATCCAACCGATACATATTACACCTCCGTTATCTGTTGAGATAATCGTTGTACGCAGGCAAATACTCCTTGGTGTTTTCCAACATTTCGTTAAAGAGTTTGCGTGCGTTTTCGTGAGAAATCGTAACGAGCGGATCGTTTACGAACGCCCTGAACGCCAACTCGTAATTTCCCGATATCGCCGCATCAACCGTAAGTTCCTGATTGTAGGCTACGCGCTGAACGAGATTGTCCACGCCCCGAGGCAACGCGCCCGCCGTAACTGGCGTAACGCTGTCGTGCCCGAAACACGCGTTTGTTTCCACTACGAAACCCAAGGGCAAATTGTTTATTTGTCCGACGTTCGGTAAATTAACGTTGGTAATCATCGACGAAAGTCCCAAAAGCGCTTTCATCTGCAAGACACCCTCTTCGCCGGAGGGATTGAGATTCAAAGGCTTTCTGCCCTCGATAATATCCACCGTATCGCGCTTGAAATCGCCGAGAACCCTTATTCTCCAAGAAATGGGCGTTAAGCCGAATTCCCACTTATGTACTTCGTCGGGATTTTCCAGATACCATTTCCCGGGGCAGAACTCCGCCAGATGTCTGTCGCCCGCCGCGGCTATACAGTCGTAGCGTTTAAAAAGATCGAATTTTACGCGGTGTCTGCAAGCAAAGTTGCTGTTCATCCAGTTGGTATCGGGTTTTCCGTAGCCTTTCTCGTAATATTTATCGGCAAAATCCGCATAAATATTCCAAATGTCCTCGTTTCCGTAACGGGCTTCGGTTATCCAGGTAAAATGATTTATCCCTAAAACCTTGGTATGGATATCGTGTCTTTCAAGACTCGTTCCGTAGCGTTCGTTATACGCGTCGCAGATAAGATTCTGCGTTCTGAATACTTCGTGGCAGCAACCGAACGCCTTGATTTTCGGGAAATACCTGTACAACGCCGCCATACACATAGTCATGGGGTTGGTGTAATTTATTACCCACGCTTTCGGGCAGTAATCGCGGATAGCCTCCGCAATCACCTTGTACATGGGAATAGTACGCAACGCGCGAACGATACCGCCGGGTCCCGTAGTGTCGCCGACAGACTGATAAATGCCGTATTTTTCGGGGGTATGGATATCGCTGCCCATTTCCGTAAAGGTGGCGGGAAGGATAGATATTACCACGAAATCCGCGCCCTGTAACGCCTCTTTAAGGGTTTCGACGGCGCGGTAAGTCCACTTACCTACCGCCTCTTTCTTCGCGGAATACATATTGCCTATAATCTCGTTAGCCTTGGCTGCATCTAAATCGATATCGTAGAGACACACCTGCCCGCTCATTGCGGGTTCCAAAGCCAGATCGCTCATCAGTTTTCTTGCCCAACCGCGCGAACCTCCGCCGATATAGGCAATTTTCACATTACTTGCCTTAGTATGATTTTCACCGTAATCCATCAACAATATCCTCGACTTATGTTATATGCTTTTTATTACCATAAAATAGGCTTTCCGTCGACGTAACGCCAGTATGCGCCCGACGAAGTCGGTTCTTCTTCCGAATAGAACGCAACGGTTACCGTACTGTCCAACAAATGATCGTTGCCCGACGCAAAGGAAATCCCCGCCCACTCTGATTTGGAACCTTCGAAATAAACGGTCTGGTAGGGTCTGTAATACTTATCGCCTACTTTTTTCATAAACGCCTGCTTGCCTACGGTTTTCAAATTCTTATCGACGACGAGTTGAACGATATATCCGTTATAACGGAAGGCGTAGTCGCCGATTGTCGTTAAATTTCTACCGAAAACGACTTTGTTTATCTTATAAGTGTTTCGAAAGGCGCTTTCTCCGATTTTAACGCACCCGTCGCCGATAACGAGTCCGGTAATATACTGTTCGTTATACCCCGCGTAATCGGCAATCTCGGTAACGTCGTCGGGAATAACGACGTCGGTACTTTTGGTCAGTTCTATCGCGATCACCGCTTTTTTATAGTTTACGCTCCCCGGCGCACCTTCCGTATAATACACCAGCCCGTTTTCGTCTTTGGAAAGTCTCGTCGGCTCGTCGTCGCGACGAACGTACCAGGCGTAATACCCGATCCCGCCGTTGCCCGACGTTCCCAAAAGAACGTTTATAGAAGAACGGTTGCAAATTTCCTTTAATAGCCAGCATTTTTCAAACGCCGCACTGCCGATATCCATAAGCGACTCGCCGAGAGTTATCTGATAGAACTTCCTGCAAGCCGCAAACGCCCTTTCGCCGATGGTAATAATACTATCGCCAAGCAAGATTTCACGAGTGAACAAACAGCCCTCGAAAGCGGACGCACCCACATTTATCACGTCGTTGCCGAGGCGGATATATTCAACGCTTGCGCAACCCGCAAACGCCTCATCCATAACGTCGGTGCGCGCGCCGTCGGGAATCTCCACTCCCGTAAGCGCGGTACAGTTCTTAAATGCCTGAACGCCTATAATTTCAATGCCGCTGCCGAAAGTTACCTGATATAGCCTCGTGCAATTTTCAAACGCGCCGTCGTAGATTACTTTAAGAGAGTCGGAAAATTCCAACGTCTTTAACCTTACGCAACCGGAGAAGGCGTTTTTCCCGATACGGGCGACGGAGTCGAACCCCGTTATTGTTTCCATATTATTGCAGAAGGCGAAAGCGTCTTCCGCGATATCCGTAACGTTTTTACTGAGCGTTACTTCCGTTATGTTGGAACAGCCGTAAAAGGCTTTCGTGCCTATATTCGTTACACTGTCGGGAATAATCACTATTCCTATCTGCGTCACGTAGGAAAAGGCTTCCGCCCCGATAGCCGTAACGGGTTTACCGTTGTATTGCGACGGGATATTTAAGATTCCGTCTTCGTAATCGCCCAAGCCTACGACGGCGTAACTTTCCCCCGAAAGTTCGTATTCGAGAGAAGGCGGCGTTTCTTCGGCGGCATTTTCCCCGCAACTTGCAAACGCAAGTCCGAGAGCCGAAAAAAGCACGCCTATCAATGTTACAAGTAATTTTCTTTTCATTATTTTACGTCTCCGAATCGACTTTCCGTTTTTCGTCATTTATGTTGACAGCCACGGAAAGCCATGCTATAATAAACGTATATTAATTCTGTAAAAGGAGGAAGATTTATACGTCTTACTATAATTTACAGCACAAAAACCAACCCGTGGGGCACAATATGGGACCTATGCATACTCACGATTTTTACGAACTTGAATTTTTAGCGTCGGGCGAACGGAATTACTTTACCAAGTCGCAAATGTATAAGATGCAAGCGCCCACTTTTTTGGTGATCCCGCCACGCTCCACGCACAAGTTCGAATCGAACGGTTGCGAAGTATATACTCTGCAAATATCCCCTGAAAGTTTAAGCGACGACCAACGCAATTTCTTAAATCAGGTAGCCAAGAAAGGCGTCGTACACTTTCCTTTGCAAAAACTTGCGTCTCTGCGTTCGACGTACGAGTCGTTGCTGAAAATATATTCTACTTTCCCGTTCGACACTCACAAAAAAATGACGTTCAATATCTACTTGGGCAAGTTGTTTTTTATGTTATATTCTTATGCGAAAGTCAAGAGCGAAGAAATGCACTACTCGCTGATCGAAGATATAAATCCGTCGGTCAACCCCGTTATTTTAAAAGTTCTCGATTATCTGCACAACCATTATAAGGAAAATTTTTCTCTGGACGATCTGTGCAAACACTTTCACATTTCCAAGTCCTACCTGTCCGCATCATTTTCGCGTACGACCAACACCACTATTTTCCAGTACAAACTGTCCCTGCAATTAGAGGAAGCAAAAAAGTTGTGCCGCGAAACGCGGTATTCCTACGATAAAATCGCGGAACTTACAGGATTTTCATCAGGCAATTATTTCCGCCTGATCTTCAAAAAGCACGAAGGGCAAACGCCCAACCAACACCGCTACAATTCCTTTGAAAAGCGCAAAAAAACAAGTTGACTTTTTTTAATATCCGCTATAACCTACCCCGTAAGCCGTAAAGATACGGCTTACGGGGTTTTTATTACGGTTTTTATTTATTCCGAAAGATTCAGAAACCTTTTACGATAAGGTGGAAACCCAAGTCGGAACGCCGCTTACCGTCGTCCAGCATCCGCCGGTAAGTTCGGGTGTGAACGCGGCGGTTATAGCGGTTTGACCGGCTAATAAATTAGCCTGCGCCGCTAACATTGCCTCAACGGAACGATAATCGTACCCATCGCGGCACCTGATAGCAATGAAAGACCTGTGTCTGACCATTGTTTTCCCTGCCGCTTCTGCCGCCGCTTCTCTTCCTTCGGGCATAACGACTTCGTTGCCTTCTCCCGTATAAGCGGTAAGATTGTTATCCGCAACGCCATACCATCTCATTTGAAAAGCGGCATTCTCATTATAGCAAATGCCATAGTTTGAAACCACGTATAAGTTTTTACACGTTATTGCACCGATCATCTCTTCGTTACCATTTACCGTAAATTTAGCCGTATAACCGCTATATTTGCCAAATAATGCACCAGACTGTAACCTACTACCATTAAGCCCAGTAAAAGTTGCATTGACGTAAACGTTGGTCAATTTCGCCTTATTCTTTGCGGATTGATAAATGGTGTAGAATAATCCTGCCCTTAGTTGAGATGCATCAAATCCCGTACCCGTAGCGGTAACGTAAACGTTCTCGACCTTCGGATCTATCGCATAGTAAGCAAAACCCGATACACCGTATTGTGTGGCTGTATTATTAATCATAAGTGCAACGTTCTTTATCGTACCGCCGTTGACAAGTGAGAAAAGTCCACCATATTTATCTTGAGAATCATATCCTTCGATATGATGACCTAAACCGTTGAAAGTACCGGTCAAACCTAATTCCGTACCAACGAAATCCGCAACATCATCCCATACTTTTTGGGCACCTTGTGCCGCCTGACTATTAGTGCCGGTTATATTACTTCCAAGAACGTAATAACCGTCATAATTGAAATCTTCAAGAGTAGCACCGGCAGGCGCAGCCGAACCCAGCGTTGCCTTCACTGTCGCTTTACTGTTGGTCGCATTATCTTTGTTGTTTCTTATAGTTCGGAACATGTCAAAGTCCGACATAGTCGTTAAGACTTTGGTTGCGCCGATAACGGGGGTTGCAAACACGCCCGTGGACGTGAATATAGTGATATAGTGTTCGCCCGTGGGGATATAGTTTGCTTCCGTTATGGTAAGAGTGCCTGCGGAATAGGTGGCAGTTATACTTTCCGCACCGATAACCGCTTCTTCAAAATCGCCGGTAATGGCAACGGATACGTTAACGGTAGCCGTCGGATTTTCCTTATCGATATAAGGCGTGCCGGGCGCGCCGTTAGATTCGGCAAGCACGGTTATACTGCCACCGTAATACGATTTCGCATTATCGGCAAGCGTCGGATCGTAATCATCTAGCTCGCCCGCAAGTTCCGCCGCAACGGCGACCTGTCTTGCCGAACGGGAGGTGTTTATACCGTCCAGACTTGCATAGATATAAGTTGTGCCGCTATCAACCGTTACATAGGCGCGCGCGGTAAGTTCCATAGCGTACGCTCTCTCCAACAATTCTTCTTCGCTAAGCGGACCGCTGTAATTTGTAAATAAATCGTTATAGTTTATGACCGAACGATAGGTTACGGCGTTTTCACTCGCATCGACGGCACTTGATACGGGAATATCCTTAACGCTGCCGCTCGTGAGAGTAGTTTCGTGAGTAAGTTCGCCGACGAATGAATTCGTAGGCGCAACTATCACGCCGAATCTGCTCGATACGCTCGCCTCGATTCTATTATAGAACTCGGGCGAAACGGTAGTAGTCCAACTGATACCGCTGTAATCGTCAACAAGCCTTATGTACGCGCCGTTCGTCATGGTGAAACCGGTCGTGTCAATATCGGCTTTCGCAGTGGCAGTCGGATGTAAGCCCATTACGCCTGCGAAAAAACACGCAAGCGCAAGTGCCAACAAACTTAATTTCGTTTTAATCAATTTCATAATTCCCCTTCCTTCAATTATTTTTTTACTTTTCCAGCTTGTGGTAAAATGTGCGTCCTGTCATACTACGGAGTGATCCATTCCGTGTCAAACAAGTCGTAATCCTCCCATTGTTCCTTCCCGCTGGTAAGCACGACGTCTTCGCTGATAACGAATAAGTCCAGTCGGGGTTCTTCGTATTCTTTCTTCATCATAATCCACCTCCTATAATTTTTTCGCTTTTCAACACGGCAATCCGCAACCGAATCTGCGCCTTGGCGGCGCAGACAGGCTGCGTATTACCGATTCGTCTTGTGTCATAACCGCGTTTTACGTTGAATACAACTGCGGTTTGCTTCTACGGAAGGTCGTCGATGATAATCTTTTTATCGTAAGAGCGTTTTAGGCGTTAAGACCTTTCCAGACGGGAACGCCGTCCACTATCGTCCAGTAATCACCGCTAAACGCCGTAAAGTCGTGGTTAGCGGCTTTTAAGTCGTCCATAGACGTGTAGTGATATGCGCCACGGCAATAGAAATCCATAAGAGTACCGTTCTCTGCCGCAGGTGCAGCGATGCCTTCGGGTATAACTCTGGTGCCGTCCGCAACGTACGCCGCCCTTTCGTTTTCAGCATAGCCGAAACCATAATATTTGTTAGACTTGTTCTGACGATAGTAGAAGCCGATATTAGATACGGCAAACACGTTGGTTAAGTCGATTATATTCTCGTTAGCGCCGTTTCTACCCGTTCCCTCACTTGTGGTGTACACACCCGAAAGCGTGTCAAACACACCGCCGCGCACACCTAACGATCCGTTTACCGTAAAGTCGCAGTCCAAGAAAATATTCCGTAACGTTGCCGCATCTGCTACCGTCTGGTATATATACATGAACAAAGCGTAGTTTTGTACCATAGAGAAGTCGCTGTCTATCTGAATATATACGTTTTCAACGGTAGGATCTATCGCATAATATGCAAAACCGCAAACGCATGCAGACGCGTCGGAATTTAAGTTGGTTAAAGCAAGGTTCTTTACGGTGCCGCCGTTGATAAGCTCGAAAAGCCCCGTACCGCCAGCGCCATTTAAAGTCAAATTGCTTATTACGTGTCCCTGACCGTCGAACGTGCCCGTAAGTCCGAGAGGCTGACCGACAAAATCACTGACTCCTGCCCAACCCTTCGTACAATAGCCGTCGGTCGGACGCACGTAAGTGCCTGCGTCTATATCGTTTGCTAATACGTAATAACCGTCGAATACGAGTTTAGATGCGTCAAGCCCGTCTATAACGGTCGCCGAAATTTTGGCGGTAGTAAAGTTCTTCCTTATCTCCGAGAACGCTTCGAAATCCGCCATTTCGGTGAATATTCCGCTGTAACCTTCGATCGCTACGGTATAGCCGATAGAATTATTGTAAAGGGTTATGGTCTTTTCCGTCTTGCCGTCCTTACTCGTCTTTACGCCGTAAACTTTATTGTTTTCTACCGTTAAAGCCGTGCCGTCGGAATCTTTCGCCGAAGTAAAGTTGCCGCCGAAAGCCGTAGCGAAATCCGTACCCGTTATAGCGTCGCCGTGTATCGCCGAGAAGTTGGTTATCGTGCCGTCGTAATTATACGTCGTAGCTTCGACGTGTATTGCAATATTCTTAACGGACTGTTCGCCGTTGATTTCGAACGATACGGAAATTACGGCTTCCCCGATAAGACCTTTACTCGTTATCGTCTGCGCGTTTGCGTCGTATTCTACGTAGTCGTTACCGGAGGTTATCTCAACGCTCGTTTCCAAATTGTTTTTACCGTATTTCGCCGTAACGACGAAGGGAGACGAGTTGTCTTCAACGGTATGCAACGTGATTTCTTCAACGTCAGTCTCGCCGTTTACCTTGAAATTGAGTTCGGGATCCTTTTCAACGTAAAGACTATGCCATATCGGAACACCGTCTTCAAGCGTCCAGTATTCGGCGTCGAAAGCGGCATAAGTATTTCCCGTATCCGCTTCCATTGCTTCAACCGACGCGTACTTTTTCAGCCCCGCAAGGGTATAAACCTTAAAGCCGTCGGGTATCGTTATGGAGTCGGCAAGCGTTTCGTTGTTTGCCTGCAAGTAATACTTGTTGTCATTATGATAGCCGATAACACAGGTCGAAATTACGTAAACGTCGGTGAAAGTGGTTACCGTGGCGTCGTTACGATGAAGTTCCATACTCGTATACGCAAAACTACCTTTGAACTTCAAACTGTTCGTGTAGCCGAATCTTTCATCCATTTCGAAGATACAGGCAACGAACGTGCTCTTTTCCGCGCCGCCAGTGATCGCCGCACCGACCTTTGTCTGCGTGCCGTCGTTGGCAACGCTTATATACACGTTGGAAATCGTCGAGTTTAATACCCATGCCGACAGAACGGTAGCATACGCCACGTCTCTTAAAGTTACGTCCACAAACGCTACGTTCTTAACAGTGGCGTTGACAAGATATCCGAAAAGACCGTAATCCCCTATCGTCATACCCGTTACGGTATGGCCGCAACCGTCAAACGTGCCGAAGAAACCGCATTTGGCAACGCCGCTCTGAATACCGCGCTGATGCAAAAGTTGACCGTTCGCCGCATGCTCGTATCCCGAAGCGTCTATGTCGTTAGCAAGAACGTAATATCCTTCCCATTTCCCCAAAGGTTTAGTCTCGTCTATCGGGTGATAATCCTTATTCGATGCGCCCTCAGGCTTCTTCGTGTATATTGCGTTTACGTTGAACACAGCGAAGTCTTCCGCTTTGGTAAGTATTCCGGTATAGCCTTTAAGGGTTATCCTGTAACCGTACGACGCCGCATAAGCGGTGATCGCCGATTCGAACTCGCCGTCCGCACTCGATTTAACGCCGTTCAGTTTGCCGTCCGCTAATTCCAGCGCAGTGCCGTCCGCGTCAACGACGGATACGATTTCGTCTGCGCCGAAAATAGTGCCGAGAACGGTAGCAATCGGAGTTCCCGTCGCCACGTCGCCGTGCATCGCCGAGAAGTTTTCTACCGTGCCATCGTAGTTATATACCGTTACCAAAACGTGTACGGGAACTTTAACCGAAACGTTTTCGCCGTCTAACGTGTAGGTTACGGTTATTTCCGCTTCACCCGCAACGCCTTTACTCGTTACCGTCTGCGCGGTCGCGTCGTATTCGATATAGTCGCTGCCTTCGGTAATTTCAACGGTCGTTGCCAACGCTTCGCCGTCGTACGTCGCCGTTACCACGAAGGGAGAACTGTTTCCGTCGCCCTGCGTGTAGATCGTGATTTCGGTTGCGCCGTCGTTGATCATAAACACGAATTCCGCCACGACTTCTATGGTGATGGTCTTTTTAAGAGATGCGTACGTTTCGCCGCCGGTCATGCCGCGCCACGTTGCTATAACGCTGATTTCCGTTACGCCCGACGCCAAAGGTTTGAACTTGCCGTTTTCCACTTCACCGACGGTGTCGTCGCTTAATTCATAAGCAACCGTAACGTCTTCGTAAGTCTTGCCGTTGAACGAAACCGTGCAACTTAAATCGATTTCCGTCGATTTGTCTATATAGAGCTCGTCTTCCGTTACGTTAGTCATCTGTAACGAAGGAAGTAATCCCCCGAGATCTACCGTAACTAAACAGGTGGCACTCGCTTCGCCGTAACGGACCGTTATCGTCGCCGTCCCCGTCTTTAACGCCGTCAGTTTGCCGAGATTGTCTACCGACACGACCGACGGATCAGAAGAAGTATAGGTCAGCGTCGCCCCTTCCTTGATCTCGGAAGGTTCGGCAATCAGCACGCCCTCGTCCCCTAACGTAAGCAACATGGTTTCGTTGTCAAGAACCACTTCGTACGTATCGGGCGTATCGTCACCGCCGCCGCCACCGCCGTTTTCACCACCGCAACCGATAAACAGGCAGGTGGCAACCAACGTGAAAGCAAGCACTACTAATAAAAGTACTCTTTTCTTTCCCATAGTCTTTTTCTCCTTATTTTATATTTTTTTATACGGATTTTTTCTCTTTTACAATTCGTTCGTCCGAATCATAACCCCGATAACCAACCGACTAACGTCGTCTTGCTCCTTATCTCCATGTTCGAAATATCCAGCCACTCGATATCATTCGCAATACGGTCGATATACATCGCCCTGTCTTCCGCATTGATCGTATAGCCCTGCGTGTCAAGTAACAGGAACAGGTAACTTATCGCTTCGATCTCGATATGCTTGCAGGTCCTGTCGTATAACGCAGGATCGACCGCCGCAAAACGTTCTACTTCCGATTTCGCCCGATCTATCTGCGCAATCCATCCTTCCAGAAGTCCTATGGGCCAGTATTCGACCAGACTCATTTCGGCCGAGGGCGACGCCTGGTACTTGTCTATAAGAACGTTCCTGTAATACGCACGCACGGACTGGAAAAGTCTTAACATCGTGGGCGCGGCGTCTCTGTACATCGCTTTCATCCACTTTTGCGTAAGTTCCTCCGAACTAAGAGAGGTGTTCCAGGAAAGTTTGGCGTCCAGATATACTTTAAGGTTGGTCCATGCCGTATTTGCGCACCTGTTGCGGTCCTGATACTGCGTAAACCAGAAATCATTACTTTGATTACAGTAATACGCGTACATGTCGGGCGTTGCGTACTGGAAACTGTCAACGGGAATAACGTAGTTCCTGAAATTCGTGCCGTAGTTCCAGAAATATATGTGTTCGGCAATCGAGTTCCAGCCCGCAAGTGTCGTCAAACACGTCGTATTAAGCCCTTCGTCGAATACCTGCTGACCGTTCGCTTCCCTTGCAAACCACGCTATCAGTCTGTCGTTAAGAATAACTCTGTCGTCGATCGGTACGTATTCCTTTTTAACAGCGTCGTAACGCGCGGGCGCTTCGAAATTGTGGTTGTACGCGAAGAAAAGCAGTTTGAAATCTTCTCTGTACCAGTCCGCGTCTTTATTTGCCTCCAACAAAGCGTCCACTTTCTCCGCAAGGTCGTTCATGAAAAGTATCTGCACCGCCGCCTGCGAATCGCCGTAATAGGACGATATCTCTTTGCACTTGTCGCACGTACAATAGTTCGTGTTGTCCATGTGCGTAAGCGTCATTATCTTGTACCGCGGATATGCATCCGGCGTGTAGTGTTTGAGGTGCGCTTCCACTTTCTCGAAAGCCGTCTGCACCATCGCTTCGTATTCGTACGGATCGCCGTGCGCACTGAAACAAAGCTGTTCGCCGCCGTTGTCCGAGAACCACAATGGATGATAGTTTTCTACGTCTGCCTCGTTCTTATACATGTGTTCAGGGAACCAACGACGCGCGTTGGTACTCGCCGAACTCTTGCCCTTGGTGAAATCGTCAATGTATTCGTGTACCGGCATGAAGAAATAGCCTCGGTTGGCTTCCTTTCCTCGATATCCCAAACGCCACGCAAACATGTTTTCGTCGTAGTCCGCGGATTCGTAACACGTAACGTCGGTGCTGTGCGCCCTGAATTTGAAATCGGGGATGTCCGTAACGTCGTAGTCCTTTAACTTCTTATCAGTCGCTCTCTCGATTTCCATACAGTCGTAGTAGTACGTTTCGTAATTGAAAGTCAGGCGCATAAACGTATACACCGCAAACACCGTGCCGTCGTCCGTGCCGCCGCAAAGATAGACGTCGTCGCCTTTCGTAACGATCCTGTGCCCGTCGTCCGTTAACGTCTTATGGTCAATGGATATGCCGGAATCTCTCAATAACTTCGTTTCGCCCAAGGAAATGTATTTGCCGTCTTCCGCACTTGATACAGTGTCGTCTGTTACGGTCGGCAGTTCTATACCCGTAGCGTCTTTGAATAAATCGATAAACTCCGTCTTCGCAATACGCAACGACGAAGAATAACTTGCGGGAATAACGAGGGTATATTCCGTTTTCCCGTTTCTCACGAGATAATCGTTCGTGTCAGTCGCCGTATAAACGTGCGTGCCGTTATATGCGTATTTCGAACCGCTCTCGGGCGTAACCTTCTCGTCGTCCGATTTACCCCCACACGCACCGAACATCGTCGCAGCCAACGTCAATATACTCAGCGATAACGCTGTAAATTTACACATTTTATTCACGTCGTTCCCCCTCCTTTAAGACACCTGCACAACGTACGCAAACGTCGTGTAGTTACCAACTTCGTCATAACAGCAGTACAATACGGTATAGTTGCCTTTCTCTCCCGCATAGAACGTGCTGCCGTTTTGCGGCGCCCTTACAACGCCCGAAGGATAAAATACGGAAACCCATGCAGTAAGCGCGCTTAAGTCGGTGGTTTCGTCCGCAACTATACATTGTGCTATCGTTACCGTAGAACCTACGGACGCTTTGACGACTTCCCCTTCGGCAACGCCTATCGCCACCAAAACGGGACCGACCTCGTCCTTAACGATGGGACTGTACCCCAACGAACAATAACCGCCGTTCTGATCGTAGTATTCGTATAAAACCGCATAAATACCGACTTCGTCGAGTTTCAAATCGTACGCCCTGTCGACGGCACACGTTCCGTTTAACTCCACGCCGTCCACCGACGTCGCAAACGAACCGTCGGGTTTTCTGACCGTAAGGCGTAAACCCGATTCCAGATAAGGCGCAACAATATCGTTTGCACTCGCCTGAACGATGGTTATCACTCTGTTCATGGGTTGATAGCCCGTATTAAGTTTAGACACGTACAAAGAGGGATCCGCCCTGTCGGTCTTGGCGTCGGTAAGTTTTCTGTCGTTCAGGTTTCTTATGTTAAGACAGGTTGCGCCGTTTATTCCTTCCATGGTAATCCACAAAAGCATCCTGTCGCTCGCGAAAGAACCCGTCCAGGCATACCTTACGCCGCCTATATTGAATCCGTCGTTATAGGTAACAGTCGTTCTACCGTCGAGCAATGACCTTTCCAGAGTTGCCACTTGCACGCCGTTGAGAGAAAATCTCGTTACGTCGCCGCTGCCGGCAAAACTCAACGTTACGACGTTATTCCTGTCGCAATAATCGACGAGACTGAACGTAACCGAAGCGGGCGCTACGTACGTCGTCCCTTCACTCAGGAACGAAAAATCGATACTGAACGAAGAAAGCGCCAGTACGTTGACATATTTTAACGTAGCGTTCTTCGCCGTTCCGTTCGTAACGTATCTTATCCCCTGACTGGAAGCGGAAGTCGTAAAGACGTCCTCTTCGGAGTGGAAAAGATCAGCCATCGAAAGTTCGCCGCCTAATCCGACGTCAACCACTTTGATTATTTCCGAATATTTCGTTTCTCCGTCGTATTCGTATTTGAACCTTACGTTTTCGTCTGCGTTGATGGCGACCGCCTTGCTGTTGACTTCGACGTACTCGCCTCCGTCCGCACTCATATAGGTTTTAGCATCCGCAATGATCGGCTTTCTCGCTTTGTATTCGCACGCTTGCACGGTATCCAGGGTGTACGACGCGCCCTTGATAAAGTATTCGGGCAAAACGGGATCTTCTATCACCACCTTGTCGGATGCCGCCGCAGTAATCACGCTCGTTGCCGTATAGGTCTTGAACGGCGTGCTGAAAACGTAGGTAAATACGTATCTGCCGACGCCGCGCAAGAACAATTCGTCGCTCTGCAAAAGAACCTCTTCCTCATCTTCGAATCGGACGTAAGTTTTAAGCGTCTTTGCGCCCGCATACAATCCTTCTACGGTGCACTCGGGAACTTGCACGTATTCGCCCGCCGTAGCGGCGACCTGCTCTTCTACGGTAAGTATAACGGCCTGTTCGTCCACACATTGTAACTCAACGGTAGCGGTTCCCACGTTTCCGCTCGTATCCGTAGCGGAATAAACGATCGTATAAGAACCGCGCTTGTTCGGCGTAAACTTGCCGTTGACAAGCCCTACCGACACGTTCTTGGGATTATCCGGATTATAAGCGTAGTAAACCTTCGCGTTTGCCTTCGTTCCGTAAGGCAGACTCAGATCCCACGCGATCGCGTCCGGAACCTGTATTTCTTCGTTAAGCGAGATGAATGCGCTGCCTTCACTCAACGCTTCGGGCAATTCGATAACGGGTGCTTTGGTGTCCCGCATATCTACTTTCAGCATTTCTTCGCCCTCGAGACCGCCCAAGGACGCAATATCCACGTTCGCGACGTTCCCCACGTAGTTTTTAGCGGAAATAGTCAAATAAACTTCGCCCGTCGTAAAACCTTTGAACGGATTGTTGGGATAAATCGTTTCGTTCACAAGGTCTGCCACAAACCATTTTTCACGTACGGTGTAAGTGTTGCTTGCGTAACGGCAATAAGTAATGTAGACGCGGTTATAAGCGACATCGTAATACAATTTAAGACCGTAGTTGTCCATAACGTTACAGCTCGTCGACCCCTGCCCGGGCGCAAAATAATACTGGTAAGTGGTACCGTCGATCGTTACCTGTATATCCGGATTATCCAGTTTCGAACGGAGTCCATGCGGCGTTTGTCCTACCGCACCGGCACGGAAGTTCCAGTAAGTACGGCCTTCCTGCCATTCCAGATCTATCGTCACCGAATTAGTGGGATCATAACAGTCGGTAAGGGTGATCAGATAGTTTCTCGCTTCTTCGTGATACTTATACTCTTCTTTGGTCGTCGCCTCTTCTATGTTGGTTATGCCGTGATAGGGAAACACGTGCGCGAAAGGAATGTCGGGATCGGATAAATTGATTGCCGAATTATAACGGAAACTGGATTCCGGCTGAAGAGAAAGTTTTATACCGTCTTTATCCGACGACTTTTCAAGACTCTCCGTATACGCCCATTCCACGCCGCCGGTCACGGTGAAAGCACTCTGGGTGACCAAGAAACTCTTTTCCGCAGATACTTCCTGCCCTCCGACGGTGGCATACCAGACGACCGTGTACTGCCCCGTTTCAGTCAAAGTAAATTTCGCAGACTCATACATATTTCCGCTCGGTGCAATAACCACGAATCTGGTCGTCTGCACTCCCTCGATAGAACCCGTGGGAACGGAAATTAATTCTCCGTAAGCGTATTCGCTTTGCAATTCGTCTTCATCCTCGAACGTTATTTCATAGGCGCCTGCCCTGCCGGCGTTGCCTGTATTAAAGACGATACCAAGCCCCGCAACGGTAATGCATGCCAAAGAACAAGCAAGTAATATAAACTTCAACAGTTTTCTACTCATTGTTACGAAAACCCTCCTTAATCTTCATATATCTTCTATCGCGTGTATCTTTATTGTTTTAAACCGCCCATCGTTACGTTACCCATAAGTTTATCTTTCAGGAAAACGAACGCTATCAAAATCGGTAACGCCAACGTCATCGATGCGGCGACTCTGACCACCATTTCCGCTCCGCCGACCTGGTTATTCGTCGTAAGGAACCAAACGGCATACGCAAGCGTGGGGTGCGAAGGCATATACATATACGCCGTCTGATAATCATTCCAGAAATGTATGAACTGGATCAGCCATACGGTAGAAATTATCGTGACGGACAGAGGAAGTATAATCCTTATAAGTATACCGTACTGAGAAGCCCCGTCTATTTCCGCCGCTTCGGAAAAGGAATCGGGCATCATTTCGTAAAATGCCGAAAACACGAAGAAATACATGCCCGTAAAGGTTGCTTTCTGCAATAAGTACCCCCAGAACGTATCGTATATCCCCATGTTTCTTAACATGGTAAGCATTGATGCCTGATTGCCGACGATCGGCGTAGTCATCGCGAACAACGCCGCGCCCGTTATTATTTTTCCGACTACGTTTCTGTATTTGCTGACCGCGTACGCCGTCATGGCGGGTACGAACGTATGCAAAAAGGCGCCTACGACCGTATATATTGCGGTATTTACCATAACCATCGCAAAACCGCCCGTCGCACGGTGCTGTATCCAACGTCCGTTGACGACGAAATCGGTTTTACAATTCTCTTCTACCAAGTGATAATCCTTAACGATTATCTGATAGTTGGAAAGCTTGAAAAACGTCTCTCGGCTGTTGCCAAGATTCGCTTTATCCAACGTGGGCAAGCCCAACCAGTTGTTATTCACGAGAAAGTCGTACGGACTTTTGAGAGAAGAAAGCAAACCCCATAAAAGAGTCAGAATAATGGACAGTGCGTAGATGCTTAACAGAACGCAAAGCGAAATAATGAATATTTTGCTGGCAACGGATTTATCTCGTTTCATAATCACGCCTCCTCAATCCACGCTCGGTCCGAATTTACGGAGTGCTTTTCTGAGTCCCAGAGTAAGCGGTAACATAACCGCCGTCGTCATAAGTCCTATCGCGGAAAGCACGGAGAACGACGGAACTTTATCGGTTGCTACAAGTTCGCCTCGGTGCGAATTGACGTATAGGTAATACCCGAGTGTGGACAGTTCGTCCGCATCGTTGCCGAACAACGTGTGCAAATGCATCTGATTCGTGAAAAGACCGGTGAAATTGATGGTTAAAAATGAAACGAAGGTCGGCCAGATCAACGGAACGGTGATACGGATAAATTCCTGTATGGCGTTCGCTCCGTCGAGTTGGGCAGATTCGACGATGGATTCGTCTATACCGCTCATTGCCCCGCTGAACATGAGAACGTGTATGCCGAAACCTACCCAGACGTTGAAAAACAGTATCGTGCCGAGTTTTGTGCCCTGGCTGTCCAAAAGCCCCTGCACTTCTTCGACATGGAACAGCGTCTTGGCGACGTACACGTAAACTTCATTAGAAAGATATTTGAACAACAGACAAAACACGACGCCCGACAATATCTTGGGCATAAACAGAACGACGCGGAAAAGTTCGCCCATCGGGTATTTCTTGTATATGTAATATGAAAACAGCAATGCGAGAGTCAACCCGATAATCGTAGTCCAGAAAAACAGAAGAAGCGAGTGTTTGAACATAAAGGTGCGTTCGGAAAGGATAGCCCACGACTTCTCAAAATTCGAAAATCCCGCGAATTTTATATCGAATCCCAAAGAACCTTGTGCGTAATCGTAATCCTGAAAGGCCAGTATGAACGAGTTGATGTTCACGTAGATATAACAGATACAAAACTGCAATACGGGTATGGCCACGATGCTTATGAAAAAGATATTCCTTGCTCTTTTTCTGTAATTTACGCGCATTACCGCGTTCCCGTTCCCTTTTGCTTGCAAACTCATTTTACGTTCTCCTTAGTCGGCCACGTAAATTTCATTCATCCATTTGGTTTCGCTGTACCCCGTTGCTTCGAAGCACTCCCAAGCGTTTTTACCTTTCTTCCAGTACGCTTGGAGAGGAGTGTAGTATTCTACGCCGTCAAAGTAGGGATGGAAACCCTGCGCGGAGATACTGTACGTCATATAACCCGCTTTCGCACGGTAAGTCGCGTTGTCGCCGTACTGATTGACGACGCGGTTGTTGGCACGAAGACGCATAATCGTTTGTTGATACGGATCGAGTTCGGAAAGAACGGATTCGTCTATCGTATAACTGTACAAGGACTTGGATACGCCCGTGCAAGCCGTAAAGTTCTTCAATTCCTGTTCGGTAGAGAGGAATTTAAGGAAGTCTTTACAAGCCCTGATGATACCTTCGTTACCGGGAACGTCGTCAAGGTTGCCGTTGATCATTACGGTAGAAGTCATACCGTTGATAACCGCCTCTTCCCTTGCGTTGGATTCGCCGGTAACCACGTCGTCGCCGTAAGAAGTGGGCATATGCCAGTGTGCGATATTTTTAACGGTAGAACCCGTGCCGGAGAAAATCTTATAATCGTTGAACAGATTGTAACTTTCCGCTTCGTTGTACCAGTAAGAACCCTCAATATGCGCTCCGAGTTTCTTAAAACCGCTCAAACCATTGAGAATAAACGCACGCATCGCTTCCTTGTGCGTATAGTTGCTTTCTTTGTATTTCTCGTATATCCAGCCTTGCTGATAAGCGAGTTCGATGAACGCGTACGCGTAATATCTCGCCGCCTGATTTATCGCCTTGTAACCCGTTGCGGAGGTAAGATTTTCCGCTTTCTCCGTTACGGGCGCGTAAATACCGGTACCCGGCCAAAGTTCGACGTTGGAAATTCCCGTAACGTAGTCCACCGTTCCCGAGTGGGACACGACCGCATTTCTCTGTTCGTAGCCGGCAAGCGCCGTCCAGAGACCTTCGATCAGATAGTTGGTATAGTCTATATGACTTCCCGCAACGCTGAACGGAACCACGCCCTCGTCCATCATATGATCGCACATAGCGACCAGTTCGTTAAGCGTGGTAGGCATACCGTCGTCGTCCGTGCCTCTTATACCGTCGTTTCCGACGCTCTTGGTCTTGTAACCGTCGTCGGTGAAATAATGCGTTTGTCCGGTCAGCTCACAGTAATATGCGGTCCCCTGATTGCCGTCCGCAAGATAGAAACCTTCTTTCTCGAAAAGATCGACGTCGTAAGATGCGCCGGACTGCGTCTCGTAGTGCGGTAACATATAATATCTGCCGTCGTTACCTTTCATAGCGAAGCGGTAACTTTCGTCTATCTTGCTTTCAATCGTAACGTTTTCTCCGAAATCCGAAAGAGTTTCTTCGCTTACGATATCGGTAATGTCAAGTACCGCGCCTTTCTGAATTTCGGCAAAACACGCGCTGTACTTGTTCTGCAAGAAGAAAAGATGCGTACCTTGCGTATTCATGTTGACGCAGGTTACGCCGATAGCGTGGGTTACTTCGAAAGAAACGCCCTTTTTGCCGCTTTCGTATTCTTTGTCCTTTACGAGTTCTTTGAAACGGTTGCCCGCTTCGTCCAGCCACTTCCTGCCGATACCGCCGCCGAAATTCGCAACTTTGATAACCGTGCTGGCACTATCGTCGGATCCGCCACCGGAGCCTCCGCCCGATTCGCTGGTGCCGCAAGCAGCGCCTCCCAGCAACGCCGACAGCATCATAACCGTCGCTATTACTTTCAAAAAAGCCTTTTTACACCCTCTCATTTTCAAAACCTCTTACGCAATAATTTTAGTAGTTTTCCGATTTTTTCGAATCGTCTGCGAGTGCATACTACAACTTTAAATTAAACATACGGTTTGCCTTTGTCAATAGCGTAACGAAAGTCGTCGTGATTTCGTATTAAAATCCCTTAATTAACAGAATATATATACATCTCGATTTTTTTGTCGTTTTACAACGTCCAAAACGTGATTTCCCCACGTATTTCCTTGCGTTTTGAAACAATCTACTACTCGCCGACACGGGCAGAAAAGCGAAATTACGACAAAAAACGCTTGACTTATATTTGCGATTCGACTATACTGCTATCGAATACGGAAACGGAGGTAAATTCATGAAAACGGAAAAAATGGATCTTCTTAAAATCGATTCCAACTTTGCTAAAACCAAAATCACCGAAACGGACGTAGTATGGAGAAAAGCAACGGACAGCGCCTTCGATTTGCGCGGAGTGTTTTTCGATAAAGACGCAGGCTGTTATTACCGTATGAAAAGAGAAATCGCGGATCAGGTAAGCCCGGGAGTAAAGGTGCTTGCGCGCTGTACCGTAGGCGGCAGAGTGCGTTTTAAGACCGATTCTCCGTATATAACGGCGCGTGTAAAGTCGGTAAGACTTAATATGAGTTGGAACTATTCCCTGTTTGCACGTTGCGGTTTATGTATTTACGTAAACGGCGTTTGCGACGGGAACGTACACGCAGATTTCAATCAATGGGAATATGCGAAAGACGACGTAATGTATTACGACGGAATCTACTACGCGAAGAAAAAAGGCGTATACGACGTGGAAATCTACATGCCGAATTACAGCGAAAAAATATACGACGTTGAAATCGGATTAAAGGAAGGCTGTAACGTTTATCCCGCCAAACCCTATAAGTTTAACGACAAACCCGTCGTATTTTACGGGAATTCTATCACGCAGGGCGGCTGCGTTTCCCGCTCGGGGAACGATTATATCGCAACCGTTTGTCGTTGGCTCGATACCGATTTCGTGAACTTAGGGTTTTCGGGCAACGGCAAGGGCGAACCGATCATGGCGGAATATCTCGCAAGTTTAGACGCGTCCGTGTTCGTTTTGGATTACGATTACAACGCACCCGATCGCGAACACCTGAAAGAAACTCACATGCCGCTGTATAGGAAGATTCGCGAAAAACATCCCCGCACACCCATAATCTTCATCACCGCACCGATTTATTACCGCAACGTTGAAATCCTGAAACCGCGCAGAGATCTCATTTACTCCAACTATCTGACCGCAAAGGCGGAAGGCGACGAAAACGTCTATTTCATGGACGGCAAAAAGATGATGGGCAAAAAATATCTCGACGCATGCCTTACCGATCAGTTACACCCCAACGATTTAGGATATTTCCGCATGGCGAAAACGCTTTCTCCCGTTTTGCTTCACGCTTTGGAAACGTCCGAATAAACTTCGTTCGATAAAAAAACGTTGTCGGGCTTATGTTCGGCAACGTTTTTTGTATTATCGCTATATTTTCAAGCGCATACCGTCGTAAGTTACTTTAAAACCGTATTTCTCTCTTGCGGTTCTTTCCAACTCTTCGTGCGTCATTTTGCAACCGTGCGAAAAATGCGTATAATACAGTTCCGTTTCGTCGTCGATAATTCCCCTTGCTTTGAATCGGTCGGCAACCGCACGCCCGTCTTTCATAGACATGTGCCCGTAGTACGGAGTTTCCACGTCGCCCTTTGTGCAGTCCAAACTCAAAAGGTCTATATGTTTACCGTTATTCGCAAGCCACTCGTCAATCGATTCGTCGAAATAACCCGTGTCGTTTCCGTAAAATACGGATTTGCCGTCCTTCTCTATCAGAAACAAAAAAGCTTGCTCCGGCAAAGCGTGCCGTGCGGGTAACGGAGTTACCGTATAACCGTCTATTTCCACGGGACGATAATATTCCATCGGAATAAACTCCAAATACTTTTCTATCATCTCCCTGTCAAGTCCGCGCGCCTCTACCACGCGCCATATCTTCTCTATAACGCCCGCGCTGGTGTAGAATTTTAAGGTCGGATATTTGGTCGTTTCGGCACTCATCCAGTGGTAACGTTGCTGAAAAACTTCCAACGTAAGATGATCGGGGTGAGAGTGCGTGATCAGAACGTTCCGAATATCCCAAAGAGTTCTGCCTTCACCGATAAAATGGGCGTAAGTGTCGCCTCCGAAATCCACGAGCAACCTGCCGTCTATGAGTACCTGTGCCTGAGTACGGACGTTTTTCCCGCCCAGTTCCAACGATTTACGACACAGATCGCAATTACAGAACATAGCCGGAATACGCTCGTCCGCCGCAGTTCCCATATACAATATTTCCATAAAACTCTCCTTTTTAGTACCGCTTTTTCTTTAATCGACGAATTTCGTACGGCTCTCCTCGGCAATTATCTTCTCCAACGAAGAGCGTACCCGAGTCAGATAACACCCCCACTCAGAAGGATTGATAAAAGGATTGATTTCCGTCTGCCCCATCCTTGCAAACTTTTCCAGCGTATGGTTCTGCCAAGTGTGGTTTCCGAGCATAACGTCAACCTTTCTTTGTAACAACCGTTCCACGCTGTCAAAAAACAATTCCCTGCAAAGATACGGAACTTTCCACTTGTCCATAAAGTCTTTTCTCAGTTGATTGACTCCCGAACCGCCGAACATTGCGGCGCGATATACTCGACCGTTTTCCACGACGTCGAAAAAGAAAGATACCGAACCTTCGGTATGCCCCGGCGTAAACCAACACTCTATTTTGGTATTCCCTAATTCGATCACGTCGCCGTCACGAATATCAAAATCAGGCGTAAACCCTTTTATATACTTTATATCGCGGAAAGACAGGTACGTCTTTGCGGAAGGAACGAGTTTCAAAAGTTTTTCCGTCGCGTCCGTATGGTCGTAATGACCGTGCGAGTGCAGAATAATTTTTACGTCCTTCACGTCGAAACCGAGTGCGTTCATCGATTCGACGATCGTATCGGCATTTTCTTCATACCCCGTGTCGATCAAAATCAATCCGTCTCCCGTATCGATCAGATGGCAAGACGCTTCCACCGTTCCAACGAAATAGACGTTGCCTATCATCCTGAAAGGTTGTACTTTCGTCGTCATTTTCAATTCCTCGCTCTAATAATATATCCCGTTTATCAGCATCATCGTAAAACAAGCCGACCAGTTGAAATCGCAGATAGCGTGGATGTGTTTTCTGTAATCGGGCGTCTCCGGCTGTTCTCCTTTTCTCTTCAATCGTAAAGGGTGTGTCTTACCGTCCGCGTCGTAAAACTCAAAGACATTTCCCGTTTCATTATACCACTTCGCCACCGAATCGAGTGTACGCGTCCGCAATTCTTCGGCGATTTCGTTATATCCGTATTTACGCAACCCGACCGTTATGAAATAACTGAAATTCAGCCAGACGCAACCGCGCCACATATCGAGATCGTAATATTCGCTGTCTCGCGGGACGGACGGGATCGGCATCTCCGTCCAGAACTTTTCTTTATCCGTCAACACGCGCACCATTTTATCCGCCTGCGCCCGAGTACATATCCCCGCGAACATAGGCAAAAACGACGCCGGCGTCGCGAATTCGGTCAGCCTGCCGTCGAACAGTCTGTCGTAATAAATACCGTCTGTTTCGCTCCATAAAAGCGTATTTATTTTTTCTTTAACCGATTCGTGAACGGACGCAAAATACTCGGCGTTTTGCTTGTCCCCGATTTCTTCAAAGGCCATCGAAAGATACTTCGCATCGTTGCAAAGATACGTGGAAAAGTCGATTGCGTCCATCTCGGTATCGAAATCGAAACGCGGCGAATTATCCATACCTGACTCTCCGCCTTTGCAATCTTTTCCTTCGTCGCCGTCAGACCACTCTAAAAGTCCGTTACCGTTTTTATCGCGGTTTTTCATCGTCCAGACGAGAAATTTCGCAATAGCGGGCGCAACTTCCCGCAAGAAATCCTTGTCTTTGTCGTTCTGATATATCGCCCACACGCTCCACGCTAATATCTGCGGCTGCGTCACTTTCGAGATGCATCCCCGCGGACTCATCATGTGCGAAACAAACCCGTCCTTACGTTGCAAAGATAAAACCGCGCGTATGCAGTCCTTCGCCGTTTCCGCGTCGTAATGCGCAAAAGCCATCGCATAGAACGCCGAATCCCACAGCCACATATAGCGGTGCGGAATACGGTCGGGCGTACTCCACCTACAAGGTATTTCGCCCTCTGCCGAACAGACGTTTTCTTTGTTTACCGAAAGACACTTATAGTACATTTTGTCGTACTTTGCGTCTTTGCACTTCGGCAACCGCTTAAAGTACGCGTAACGTTTCTCTTTAAGTTCGTTAAGTTCCCGCTCCGTCAAAAGTGCGCCACGCTTTCCGAAAGCAAAGGAAAAATAAAAATATCCGTTTTCTTTTTTGACGGTCAGAAAAAACCGCCCCGCAGACGTCGTGATTACTTCCTCGCCGTTTTCCTCCGTCCGTTCGCTTTTCCCTTCGGTTAAAACCGTTGGCATTACCGAAACTTTCCCGACCACCGTATCTTTGTCGTAAAACGCAACGAATACGTTTTCGCCGTCTATCATATCCCCCGTTATCGCCGAAAAGTTTATCGAATCCGCCAAAGGTATACGAAGAATTACCGCTTCGTCGAAATGAAAACGAACGGTGATAGGCTCGTTCATCAAAACGCCAATAAAGGCGTGTTCAACGCTCGTTTCGCCTTCTAATCCGCTGAAACAAAACAGTTGCCCGTAACCGTATATATCGTGTAAATTTAATCCGTTCATATGGTTTCGTGCGATTATTTTATTTCTTCGCCCAACTTACCGTCTTTACCGAGAATACGGTAAAATCTCTTTCCGTCGGGAAGGAGACGAACGCTCGTTATCGTTTTATTATCGTCGGAAGCGTCTAAAAGCGTCTTTCCGAGCGTTACGGTGGGACGATTGCTGCCCGTAAGCACCATTACCCCTCTTTCGTACGCCATTGCGACCTTTTCTATATCAAAGTCGTTTTTATGCGGCAAAAAGGCGTAGTCTATGGTGTGCTTACCCCTATCCGCGGTCGGATCGGACACTTTTGAGAGGTCCGAACCGTTCGGCGAAGTTAAAAGCGTGAGTCTGACTCTTCCGTCCAAAACGTCGTAGCCGTGTTTGGCGCGGTTAAGTAACGCAAAAGAATACCCGTCGTCTCCGACCAGATCGGAATACGTAATTGCGGGAACTTCGAACCTTGCCTTCTCGTACGGGGTGTCGCGCTTAACGGGACGTTCCAACCTTCCGAAAGGCACTTTGTAGAAGGCACGCGGGTTGCTGACGCCCGTTTCCGCAGAAAGTTTCAAGTCTTTGCCGTTTTCCCACCAGTCGGCGTTAAGCACGCACCTTATCATCGGATCTCCGGCGTAGAAAATAAAGTCCTGCGTCAGAAAACTGGTAGGATAATCCGATGCGGGGGTATGCCAAAGGTAAGTGCCGTAATAGGGTTTCTTTTCTTCCCAGATACCGAAGGAATACTTCGCCCTAACCACAACCCTCAAGGGCCCCTGCTCCGCCACTTCAAAGTCGAAACACTTAAAATCCCACTCTTTACCGGTAAAACCGAAGTTCCAGGAATCGTAGTCGCGGCTTCGCGTATCTTCCAACACCTTGAAGTTGCCGATCTGACCGCCGCTGAACTCCTTGCCGTCAAAGATCAAAGACTTTATAACCCCTTTCTCTTTATCGAAAACCGCTTTCAGAACGCCGTTGTTCACGGTGTCGTCCTTAAAGACTACTTCCTGTTTCGGCCGTCCCTCAACGAAAGTGAGTTTATTGAAAGAATAGGGTTTAAGCCCCTTAACATAAACCGCCGTCCTACCGTCAAACGTCCTTTGGTAAACGTATTCGTTGCCGTTGCCGTTGCCGTCCACCGCGTAGCCGCAATCGTTTGCGGGGGCTTCGTCAATAATTACGGGTCCGCTTACCGCCGTCGAAACGGGATTGAAAACGTAAATCTCGTTGCCGACGCCGAGTGCCTTCGCCGCACAGTACTCGTTTGCGGCGGAAATCACTTTGAAAGCTTTGTCGTAATCCTCGTAAAGATCGCAATAAACCTTTGCCATCGACGTGCCCGCCAAAACGTCGTGGAATTGCGCGAAAAGTTGTTTTTCCCAAGCCTCCGATAAGTCGCGGTATTCGCCGATTGCCGCTTGCAAACTTTCCGAGTTCAAAAGCCTGCGCTCGCACTCGCGGTTCAGCCGTTTGGTATTTGCCTGAACGGTATAAGTTTTGTGGTGTGTTTCCAAAAACAGTTCGTTTTTGACGGTTGGCAAGGTAGAAAGATCCTCGGTGGAGGTCAGGATATCGTACCACTCGGTCAGACCGCAAAACCTGACGTTGGGAAAGACGGTCTGTTTTTTGAGTTCGTCTATCCTGTCCATCATAACGGGTTGAGGTCCTCCGCCGTGGTTACCGTAACCCCATAAAAGCGCAATATTGTAAAAGCCGTCCGTAAGATGGTGGATTCGCACGGTTTTTGCAAGTTCGTCGAATTCAATGTGGTTGGCGTGGCTGGGATACTCGTGCAACGTCAAAATCTTACTGCCGTCATCCCCTTCCCACCAAAAGTGAATGTACGGGAACAGAGTATATTCGTTATAGCGCAATTTTTGCGTTACGAAATAATTTAACCCCGCTTTTTTGAGTATTTTGGGAAGCCCTGCGTTGAACCCGAAAGCGTCGACGTTTACGGCGCAGGTGGACTTTTTGCCGCAGGTCTCAACGGCCGCTTTTTGACCGTATTCGATTTGGCGGAACCAACTTTCCTCCCCGACGCACTGTCCGTCGGTCTCACACCACATCCCGCCCTGAGGTTCGAATTGACCTCTGTCCGCAGCGGCTTTTATCTTTTTCCAAAACTCGGGATATTTTTCTTTCATATCCCGCCATAAAACGGCGGAGGTTTCGCAGTAAACGTATTCGGGGTTTCTCTCCATCAACGCAAGCTGAATCTCAAAAGTGCCTTTCATGCACTCGATAGTCTCGGGATAACGCCACCTCCAGGCAAGGTCTATGTGGGAGTGCCCTATAAAGTAAATGGTAAATCTTTTGGAATATTCCGCAACGGGTTTCAGCATATCCAACGCGGCTTCCGACTTTTGCAAAAAGGAGTCGTTACGCACGGCGGCAACGACGAAGTTCGCCGTCTCGATAAGGCACGACGAAAGAGAAAGCCTTTCCGCGTCCGTAAGTTTGGACTTGTTGATAGGCACTTCCCCCTGTACGTAAAGGTTTTCTCGTCTGTTGGACGTAGACAAAAGGTGACATCCCGCACGAAGAGATCTCGCAAGGTTTGCTATAAGGTCGTTTGCTTTTTTAAGCCCTTTGAGATAATAACGGGAAACGATATCGGAAACGGGATTTTTGTTCGGACTGTCGATGCGAAGGAAGACGTAATGCTTGTCCCCGTCCGGAGCACAGCCAAGATCAAAATGACCGCCCATATAGGAATAAAGTTCAACGGGATGATCATCGCTGTAAATATCGAGATCGAGTATGCTGTAATAGGTAAAACGGTAGTTGCCGAAGTCCTTTTCGTCAAAGTATTTGCTGATATACGGCAAGGAAAGTTCCGCCATCATCCAGCCCGTTTTTATGTTTTCCGCATGTTTTTCGGTGGGATCGAAGGCGGGAAATGATTTCATCTTTTCCGCCGTGGGGAACGGCTCTTTCTCGCTTGCTTCCCATCCGTAATAACTCCTTATAACGGGGAAAGCGGTATCTTCTAAGCACCTTGCGAAATCAAGGACGTCATCGAGAGTGCCGCACTCGTTCTTGCGGTAATAATCAAGCGATCTAAAATGCGCGTTTTCCGGTTTCATTTCTTAAAGTCCTCCGACAAAATCACGGTCATAATCTTTAATCTGCTTTTCAAACGTATTTCTTTGATTATATAACGAAAAAACACCGCTATCAAGTAACTTTTTGCGATTTGCATTTTTTATCGTTTTATAGTCCTTGATTTAGGAATATATATACACTTACAATATAAGTATTTTTGGCATGCAAAATGCGGTTTGCGGGAAAAACGACGCGCCCGACCGCAGAATTCTACTGCGGTCGGGCGCGTTTTCGCTTCGGTTTATTTCTCTTTTATTTCAAGTATTCTTCGCGCAAACGCCTGAACGCAGGCAAGGAATTTATTATCGTTTTTTCGTCAACGCAATAGGCTATCCTGACGTAGCCGTTAACGCCGAAATTATCGCACGGAACGAGCAGCAGTTCGTATTTTTTTGCTTTTTCGCAAAAAGCGACGGCGTCTTTTTCAAAGGCCTTTACGAAAA
>JAEEGL017209142.1_pt1 | contig 62934 bp, 62 predicted proteins | sample 9134231 | NCBI WGS metagenome assembly JAEEGL01 (sample SAMN16246548, study PRJNA631951) | gut metagenome | biome: gut microbiome; feature: rumen; material: fiber-attached | host: Bos | place: Iran: Karaj | collected 2018-10
TTCGTGATTAACTATTTTTAGTTAATTTTTCCTTGTACCATTTGGCAAAATCATCCAGAGCCGTTCCCCAATAATGGGCTTCTTTTTCGTAATCTTCCGCTTGTAATTCAGATAAGGTTTTTGTTTCTCCATCTGGAATATAAAATTTAGAGTGCCAACGTCCTAATGTTCCACGACTTTCGTATGCAATTGTTCCCGTACTGCCACCATTAAATACAATCGGCTCTTGTCCGGGTTCACAATAAGCGAAACAATGTTCAAGCCTGGCTTTGCGATTTGTTTCCCCTTTGAGCATTTCCAGAAATTTTTCAACACCAATCTGTTTGTCAAAATATGCATTATAAGGTCCAGGTAAACCGCCCAACGCATCGATATACAAACCACTATCCGATTTTAAAACAGCATAACCCAATTTATCCGCAGCATATTTAGCACTAAAACTGGCAACTTCGGCACAAGTTTTAGCTTGAATTTCAATAATTTCAAAATCAGGGTTTACAATTTCAATATTGAAGCCATATTTCTCTTTAAAGAATTTATTTGCCTCATTGGTTTTATGTGGATTTGTGGTTAAATATATGAGTTTTTTCCCCATTTATTTTAAACCTCCTTTTTTGATGGTAATAAGCTTATACTACAATTTGTAGTATATCACCGACATATCAAAAATGTAATCGTTTGTTCGCTTTACGTTAGTTTCCACCTGCCAGTAAATAAAAAAATGACCCAGTTAAGGGCCATTTTTTATTGTATTGATTATTATTTAGCTTTTTTTGTTTTGGTAGTTTTAGCCGTAGTTGTTTTTGCTTTTGTTTTGGTTTTAGTAGTAGCAGGTTTGGTTGCTTTGGTTTTTGCGGTTTGTGCAATAGCTTCATCAATGGTCTTGTTTTCCAAAATCTTTTTGAATGTTCGGTCGCTATTGATAATTGAAAGACTGAGTTCAATCATTCCAGCACCACGTGCAGCATCATCGTCGCGTTGTGCCTTGGTATAGTTTTTACGGCTGTTTAACATTTCTTTATAGAAAGGTGTCTTTTTTGCGTATTTCCAGAAATATTTTTCATAAGGAACTTTTTTATAGCGCCAGGGTTTTGAGAACATATTGTAGTGAATCAAATAAAGTTTATCTTTGTACGGCACTTTATTTGCTTGTTTATCCCAACCTGGGTGTAAGTAAGTAACGTGTCCTTTACAAATAACGTTCAAATAATCTTGGTCTTGTCCAACCGTGGTTAAATTGTAGTTGGAAAGTAGACCAATGAATTTTTCATCAACTTTTTGTTCACGCATTGCGTCAAGGTTGAAAAGAATGATACCAGCACAGAAATAATCTTTGTTTGGAACGCCAACTGCTTCTTCAACGTAGCGAATTAAAACTGGATGACTTGGAACAACTTCATCAGTAACAGCACCTAAGTAATTGTCTTTTAAATCGGTATGATATAACTCTGAAATATCACCCAAAACAACAATATCACAATCTAGGTAAAGTACTTTGTGATATTCTGGGAACATTTTTGGAATGAAAATGCGGTAGAAAGTTGTGTCGCTATAATAGTCACGTAAACTTTTATTAAGTAATTCCTTAATTGGGGCAATGATTTTTGAAACGTCATTAAATTCAATCTTTAAATAATCGGTTTCAAAATTTTTAATCATTTGAATGTATTTTTCGGATAGACCTTTAGCTAAACCCGTGTTTAAAATGTGAACTTTGTAATTAAAATTTTTGTTGCAATTTTCCGTAATTGATTTTAATGCTACACAAAGGTAGGGCGCATAATTATCGTCCGTAGCAAAAAAAATTGGGATAATCTCTTGTTGTTTTTCCATATTTTAAGTTTATCATTGTTGTTTTTTGTTTGTCTAGTGGTTTGGCAATATTTCACAAAAAATCGAGGTTTTTATTGCGGAAAAATGCTACTTGTGGTGAAAAATTTAAATATATGCTTTATTTGCCTACTGGTTTGTGTTAAACTTAGGCCGATGGTAATGTATCTCATTATTATTTTAACCGCGATGTTAATTGTTACAGTTTTTAACTGGTTAGTACTGGGTTGGACTTTCTTGAGTGCGTTGTTCTGGGTCACGGCGATAACGGGAATTGAAATTGTGATTACCATTTTATTGGCAATAATTACCGGCTTATGTATGCCGAAAAAAATATATCAAGAACGAAAAATTTATGCTGTTGGTAAACGTGAATTGAATTTTTATCACGCACTACACATAAATGCTTGGAAAGATCGGGTGTGTGAATTAGGTTGTTTAGGTGGTTTTAGTAAAAAGAAAGTGGCCGCGCCTAACGATCCAGCATACATTGACCGTTTTATTTTAGAAATTAATAAAGGAATGTTTATGCATACAATTGGTACTTTAGGTTCTTTCCTGGTATTGTTTGTCCCAGTTCCAGGATTCTGGTCAATAACTTTCGTTGTTGCTTGTGTCGGTGCAGTGTTAAATATTTTACCATTGATGGTATTACGTTATAATAAGCCACGCTTGTTGATGTTAAAATCTCGTTTGATGCGTAATCAAAAAAACGCTTCTGCGCCCAAAGATGATGCTAAAACCGACCAAAATGCGGTTCAAAGCGAGTCAAAGTAGGAATATAACGCAATTTTTTCAAAAACCACTTGGCAAAACGTGTGATAAAATTTATTCTATAAATAGGGTTAATAAATTAGATATCGTCTGGAAATAACCTTATTTACAAAACGATAAAGGAAAAACACAGAAAATGATTGACGTTAATATGCTGAAAGAGTGTCAAGCTGATTACGATGATGATGTTAAGCGACGTACACAATATGAACGAGATGGAGAATTTAATCGGGTAACGGATGAAAGTAGTTATGATGCTTGTGACCCAGTTGATGAAACATTCAATTACTTACGCCGTCGTTATCGTGATCGTATTAAACACTTTTTTTATTTACGCGCATTGAAAAAATATTGTAGAAAAATCAATCATGAATTAACAAGTTTGAAAGTTGTTGGGAGAATGAATTTGTTCGGTATTTTAGGTGGTTGCATTGTAACTTGTAACCATATCAGTAAGGTTGATTCATTCGCAGTACGTGCAGCAGTTGGCATGGATATTAAATTTGTTGCAGCCGATTTTAATAATTGGAAAGGTAAAATTGGTAATATCTCACGTAATACTGGTTATTTACCAATCCCAGCGAATCTAAATTTGTCAGTAATGCGTAAATTTAATCACGCGATGGAATATTTCTTACGTAAAAAATGGTCAATTTTAATTTATCCAGAACAATCGATGTGGCGTGATTATAAAAAACCACGTCCGCTAAAGCCTGGAGCATTCCATTATGCTGCTAAATATCGTCGTCCCGTTGTGCCTTTATTTATTACGATTGAAGATAAACCTGAACATTTAGATGCAGAAGGTCGTGTTAATTTTGGTAATTATACTATTCATATTTTGCCACCAATTTATCCTCGTAAAGATTTAGATGAACGCGCTAATATTGAATATATGATGCACGCAAACTTTGAAGCTTGGCGTCATTGTTATGAACGTACTTATGGTATTCCTTTGGAATATGATACAATTGTAACTGAGAACACTGATCCGTTAGTAAAACAGTATGCCAAAAAACCAATCATTAATTCGACGACTAAGGCAACAACCACTAAGAGTACAACAAAAACCACAAAAGTGACAAAATAATGGCAAACATTTATAATGTTGTGCTTGTCAGACAAAGCGGGTTTATGTTACGATTAAAATACAGAATTTTACAAGGAGAGTTAAAACAATGACGACTGAACTAAAAAAGTTGCCACAGCATATTGGTTTTATCATTGATGGCAACGGCCGTTGGGCGCAGGAACGTGGTTGGCCACGCACCAAGGGTCACGAGTATGGTGTCAAAAATTTGGATTTAATTATTAAAGAATGCTTTTATCATTATAATATACCAATTGTAAGTATTTATGCTTTTTCAACAGAAAACTGGAATCGACCAAAACAAGAATTAGATCGTTTGTTTAAATATTTAGCTAATTATTTAAAGGCCAATGATTTCGTTAAAAAATATCCGCACGTACGTTTGAACATTATGGGCGATTATACGAAATTTCCTGCTAATTTAGCAAAAAACGCAGAACGTGTAGCCGCAGCAACCAAAAATGAAACGCAATTTATTTTAAACCTTGGTATTAATTATAGTGGGCAAGACGAATTAGTGAATGCCTTTAATTTAATGTTGGCTGATGGAGTTAAACCAAAGATTGACCGTGCAACCATCGAACAATATCTGTACACGAAAGGTCAACCAGCCTTGGATTATGTCATTCGTACCAGTGGTGAACAGCGTTTAAGTAATTTTATGTTGTGGCAAGTGTCTTATGCCGAATTATATTTTCCTAAAACTCATTGGCCGGATTTTAGCAAAGCTGAATTGAAAAACGCTTTGTTAGAATTTCAAAATCGTGATCGTCGTTTTGGTGCCATTGTTGAAGTAAATCATCAAACATCGGAGCAATAATTTTGGGAAAGATTTTAACTACAATTTTTGGTCATAATTCAATTTTGGCAACTATTTTTACATCAATGTTGCCGTTAGTTGAACTCAAGGGTGCAATCCCTTTGGGAATGTTGGAAGAAATCTGGGGTACTGCTGCATTAAATCCTTGGCAGGCTTTTTTATGGGCATTGTTAGGTAGTTCAATCGTAGTGCCAATCGTTGCTTTATTGTTTCGTCCAATTTACCAATGGATGAAAGACAAAAAATTCTTTAAAGTTTTGGTTGATTTTGTGGTGGGTGATGTTGCAAAACGTTCGGATACAATCAAAGCAGAAAATCAGAACAAAAGCACACGTCATACGTTGTGGTTGAAAATTTTGACTATTTTCTTGTTTGTGGCATTTCCAGTACCGATGACTGGGGTTTGGACAGGTACTTGTTTTGCGGTTTTGTTAGGATTGAACTTTTGGGTAATTTGTGTAACCGTGATTCTCGGTAATGTGATTTGCGGCATTATTATGACGACTGTTTGTGAAGTTTTTCCGCAAATTAAATACATCTTATTAATTGTTTTCTTGATCTTGATTGTTGCTGCTTTATTAACTAAAGTGGTTTTGCGTGTTATAAAAAAACATCGTGCCAAAAAGATAGCATCTGTCAACGCAAATGAAAACTTAGTCGAAAATACCGATGCTAAGTAAACAGTATAAAAATTAAATCTTTAATTAGTCGGGTGGGGAATTTTGTCTTGTTCTTGAATGATTTTGTTAACTACGTTTTTCTTAACTTTGGCACGGTTACGAGCTTGGATTTGACGCGCTTGCCGTTTCAAGGTGGCAGCGTATTTTTCATTAGCTAATATTTGCAATTTATCGGCGATGGCTTGATACTGGCGACCCTTACCAAGTTTCATTTTCTTAATTTGTTTGGCGTCAATAATTTGACCAAGTAGATGGTCAATACGTTTTATTGGCCGAACATAGACACCGATAATAAATAAAATGATTAAAAACCATAAGGCAAATAAACCAATTTGGGCAAAGAATAATGGTGTAAACCAACCATTAGCATTCACTGCGCCATTCACACTGGCAACAGAAAGATTTGCTGCTGCCCTTGGAACTGCGGTGCTGATAAAACGATTGGCAACAAAATAAAGTGCGGTAGCCGCTGTGGTCGTCATTAACAAACCACTAGCGATGGAACGGTTACGCAAAAAACGGGTTAGTGTCAGCATAAAACTGAGTAAACTAATGCCGGCAAAACCTAACCCAAACCATAAGAAATACGGATTATAGTTGCGTCCAAATGAAAAGCATAAAACTGCCGCAATTAAAGTTGCGACAAAGCAAATGAATGGTATTTTAGCAGTTTTACGTTGTTCCATACGGTTAGATTGTGAAAAATAGGTGAAAATATGCATTATAGCAAAGATGAATTCTCGTAACAGTGTAATTTAGTTGACTGTTTGATTTATAATTTGTTACGATTTGTCGTTTATGAAAGTAGCAGTAGTAACCGATACTAACAGTGGTGTTACACCTGAATTTGCTAAAGAAATTGGTGTTACCGTTGTTCCAATGCCATTTTTAATTGATGGTGAAGAATATTTTGAAAATGTTAATTTAACGCAGGAAAAATTCTATGAAAAGATTATGTCTGGAGCGAATGTTTCCACCAGTCAGCCAAACGTTAATAGTGTTACGGAGACTTGGCGTGAATTACTGAAAGCGTATGATGAAATTGTCTATATTCCAATGAGTAGTGGACTTTCTGGTAGTTGTGCTTCTGCCATCAATTTTGCCAAAGAATTTAATGGTAAAGTGGAAGTTGTAGATAATCACCGCATCTCTGTTACGCAAAAACAATCTGTAATTGATGCGGTTAATTTGGCTAAAGCGGGAAGATCAGCCAAAGAAATTAAAGATTATTTAATGGCAACCAGTATGAACGCCAGTATTTATATTATGCTTTCGACACTGAAATATTTAAAAAAAGGTGGCCGTATTACTCCCGCTGCAGCATTGCTTGCGGGATTGTTACAAATCAAACCAGTATTAACCATTCAAGGTGAAAAACTAGATAAATTTTGTCAGGTAATGAGTTATAACCAAGGTAAAAAACGAATGATTGATCAAATGGTTAAAGAAATTACAACTCGCTTTAAACCACAACTGGAAAAAGGCAATTTGAAAGTAATGATTGCTTATACTTACAACCAAGCTAAGGCGGAAATCTTTAAAACCGAAGTGGAACGTGCATTGCAACCATATGGTTTAACAGTAGAATTTGTTGATCCGTTAAGTTTATCAGTTTCGTGTCATATTGGAGAAAACGCATTAGCTGTGGCTTATTGTGAATGTTACCAAGCCTAAGTTTTTTAATAATTATTTTTAACTGTTTATTTTAATCCGTATAGGATACCAATGGTATTTTCACCGCAATGTGAAACGATAGTACCGCCTGCGGTAGTTTCAATGACTTTAGCAAATGGATAGTGAACCAATACTTGCTTTTTAATGTCTTCAACAATTTGTGGATTTGTCATTTTTGTATGAGTGATGAAACAATAGGACAAATCAGGTTCAGGATTGGTTGCGAAAACGTATTCGACGTACTTTTTTACGCACATTGCAAAGTTGCCGATAAATTTTTTGCCTGGTTGCATTTTGCCATCTTTTAAAATTATTTGTGGTTTGATGTGTAAAGCGGCGGCAAAGAGTTTGGCAGTACCGCTACAACGACCACCACGATGTAAGTAAGTTAAACTATTAACGATGAAACTACATTGTACCTTATTAATTTCATCGTTAATCCGTTGAACAATTTCCGCAGCTGGTAAACCTTCTGCACGATATTTAGCGGCACGTAGCATCGAAATCGCCGTTCCAGTTGAAAGTGAACGACTGTCAATAATATAGACGTTTTTAAACGCCTTAGCGGCAGCAATTGCGTTGTTGTAAGTACTGGAAATTTCACTGGAAATCACGAAGTGAATTAAACTACCGTTTTCGGGTAAGTTGGCTTTAAAAAATTCGGTATAATCAGGAATGCTGATGGCTGAGGTTTTTGGTGTTTTTTTAGTTTGACGAAAGTATTCATAAATTTTTTCGTCAATCCCTGGGTGATCGCGCTCTTCTTCATCACCTAAGTGAATGTACATTGGGATAATACTAAAATTGTGTTCTTTGATAATGTCATCTGATAAATCGCAAATACTATCTGCACTGATTTTGATTTTTTCCATATTTTTCATTTTAGTTGGTTTTTGGTTGCGAAGCAACTAAATTTGTGTTATTGTGTGTTGGAATGGAATACAAAGTCAGGTGTGGAGAAGTAACTCCACGGCAACTGGCGGCGTTTAACCAATTAGGGTATAGTGAAAAATTTATCCGATTATTAATTGAAAGGGGCATCGACTCACCGGAGAAGGCCGAAAAATTTTTTAACTTTGACCCCAGTCAACTGCACGATCCGTATTTATTAAAAGGTATGCAAGCGGCTGTTACGCGGTTACGCGACGCTATTAGCCAAAAACAGAGGATTTTAATCATTGGTGATTATGATGCTGATGGTATTTGTGCTACTGCCATTTTATATAAATATCTTTTAACCCAACGGGTAAAAACTTCGTATTTTTTGCCTGAACGTGATGCTGATGGTTATGGTTTGAATATTGATTTAATTGCACGCTTAAATGAAAAATTTCACCCTAATTTATTAATTACGGTCGATTGTGGTATTTCTTGTGCGGAAGAAATTAAATTTGCGCAAAGTCTAGGTATTGATTGTATTGTTACTGATCACCACGCAATTCCGGAAGTTACCCCAAATTGCATTTGTGTGGACCCCAAATTTAAGGACCAGGATTATCCGTTTGATGATTTATGTGGTGCTGGGGTGTCTTTAAAATTAGTGCAAGCGATGGAAGGGTTGGAAGTTGCACAAAAGTACTTTGATATTTGTGCAATTGCTACCGTGGCGGATATCGTGTCTTTGACTGACGAAAATCGTGTAATTGTACATAATGGCTTAAAAATGTTAAATCAAGGTACCGTACCAGGCATTACGGCTTTGGCTCGGGCTTGCAATATTCGTAATGAAATTAAAAGCGGTGATATCAGTTTCCGTCTTGGTCCCAAGATTAATGCTAGTGGTCGGATGGGTAATGCTAAACGTGGTCTTGACGTAATTTTGGAACAGGACGAAACACGTTTGGATCATATTATTAAAAATTTGCTTTATATGAATGCTAAACGCCAAGAATTGTGTACTGTAATTTTTGATGAATGCGTACAAATGATTGAAGACCAAGCTTTGCAAAACGACAGTGCGATTGTGGTAGCGAAGCCGGAATGGGAAAGTGGTGTGTTAGGAATTGTTGCAGTCCGTTTAACCGAAAAGTATGGCAAACCCTGCATTGTATTAGGTGGTAAGGGTGGGGTCTATAAAGGCAGTGGTCGTAGTATTCCTGGTATTAATTTGGTAGAATGCATTACAAAATCATCAAAATATTTGAGCACTTTTGGCGGACACGCGATGGCAGCAGGAATGTCTTTGCCGGTTGAGAATTTTGAAAAATTCCGCCAATTATTTCAAGAATTAGTAGTGGCATCAATGAAAGCCCAACCTGTTATTAACTGTAAGTATTATGATTTTGAAATTACCGCGGATGAATTAAACCAAAAGTTTTTTCAAGAAGTGGCAATGTTAGAACCAACTGGTTGTGGTAATCCTGCGCCAGTTTTAATGACGGTACTGCGCCAAACCCGCGCTTCTAGTTTGCCAACGCATCCTACACATACAAAATTTGATAATGGTCAATTAAAGTTTATTTTCTTTGGCGGAGCAGTGTTTAATGAAATTTTGGCGGCACCCTGCGAAAAAAGTATTATTTTTGAATTGCAACAACAGAATGATGGTGCTGCACCACAAGCAGTAGTTAAATGTGTGATTCCGTTTGCTATTAATGACGAAGAAAAGGCTTTAGTATTACAACGTTATTTACACGATGATTTAACTGTTACCCCAGATCAAAGTTTACAAAACATTATTCACGGGTTAAGTGTTGACAGAAGTGTATTTATTGAGTATTATAAGGCAACGCTTAATTTGGTAAGTCGCAATAATTTTTGCCAATCACCACTGAAATTATTTGCGAAATTAATGTTACCAACGAAAAACCTGTTCCAGTTTGTATTTTGTTTTGCCGTATTTGAACAGCTGGGCATCTATGAGGTTGTACGTAACCGTTTACAAATCCACAATGAACGTACTACCGAACTTAACAAAAGTGCGATTTACAATAAAATTGTTAATCTAAATTAGTCAGAATAAGGAGAAAAAAATGAGCAAAAATTTACGGATTAGTTTCTTGGGAGGATTAGGCGAAATCGGTAAAAATATGACCGTGTTTGAATACGGTGATGATATTATTGTCGTTGATGCTGGTTTGGCATTTCCTGATCCCGATAAAATGCCTGGTATTGATTTAGTTGTCCAGGATATTACTTATTTAATTCGCAATAAAGATAAAGTGAAAGGTTATGTCATTACTCACGGACACGAAGACCACATTGGTGGTTTGCCATTTGCTTTAAAAGAAGTACCCGCACCAATTTACGCTAGTCGAATGACTCTGGGTCTGGTTGAACGTAAATTACACGAACATTCTGGTTTGAAAGTTAAAGCCGTAGCGGTGCGTCCGCGTGCGGTTGTACAAATTGGTGCATTCTCGGTGGAATTTATCCACGTTAACCACTCAATTCCAGGTTCGTTCGCTTTAGCAATTACCACACCGTTGGGAACTGTTTTTCACAGTGGCGATTTAAAAATTGATTTAACTCCGGTGGATGGCCAACCAATTGACTTAGCTCGTATTGGTGAAATCGGTCGTCGTGGTGTTTCATTAATGCTTTGTGAAAGTACCAATGTGGAACGTCCAGGTTTTACAATGAGTGAAACAACGGTTGGAGAACGTTTAGATGAGTTGTTTGAACAATATAAAAACAAACGGATGTTTATTACTGCGTTTGCTTCGAACGTTCACCGTATGCAACAAATCTTGGACTTAGCACAAAAGTATAAACGTAAAGTCGCTTTCTTGGGACGCAGTATGGTAGCGGTTAGCGATATTGCCATTAAGTTAGGGGAAATGAAAGCACGTCCCGAAAATATTATCGAAATCAGTAAGATTAGTGCTTTCAAGAATGAAGAAGTGTTGGTTTTATTAACAGGCAGTCAAGGGGAACGCAATGCTGCGTTGAGTCGTATTGCCAATGGGGAATTCCCACAAATTAATTTAGGTCCTGATGATGCAGTTATCTTTTCGGCAACCGCGATTGCAGGTAACGAAGGTGCTGTGGCTGATGTAGTTAATAATTTGGTTTATCGTGGTTGTGAAGTGGTATACGAACGTTTGGCAGCGGTCCACGTTTCTGGACACGCTTGCCAAGAAGAATTGAAAATTATTCACGCTTTAGTTCGTCCGCGTAATTTTATTCCGATTCACGGTGAATACAAAATGTTGAAAAAACATTGTGATATGGCAAAGCGAATGGGAATGCCCGCACGTAATGTCTTTATGGCTGACTTAGGCGAGTGTTGGGAGTTATCAGCTTCGGGATTGAAAAAAGTTGGTTCAGTACCACACGGTGCACGTTTAATTGATGGTTATGGCGCCGGTGATGTGGATAGTTCGGTTTTACGTGACCGTCAAGCTTTGGCGGAGGATGGTATTTGCGTAATTGGTTTGGGTTACGATGCTAAGAATGGTGATTTATTATCTGGCCCAGATGTGATTATGAAAGGTTTAGCCTATGCCCACGAATTAGAAAAAGTAATTGTTGATATTCGTGGCGTGGTTTTGGAATCTTTAAGTAAGATGCCGTTCAATGGTAATGATATTAACGAAGTGCGTAATCAAATTCGGAAAGATGTTCAAAATTATTTCCAAAAAAATTACAATCGTCGCCCCATTGTGGTGTCGATGTTGGAAAAGGTTGGTCAATGATTTGGCTATTCTTTAGTGTTATTGTAGCAGTCGTAACGGCTGACTTAATCACTAAATTTACCATCGACGGGGTAATGAATTCTGGTATTGCGTGGGGCTTAGGGGCACAATTGCCGTGGTTATGGGTGTTTGTGGTTGTGTTTTCTTTTGTCTTAGTGGCTGTGTTATTATGGTGGTTTTTCTCCCGTAAAAAACGTACGTGGTTTTGGACCATCGGTTTAGCACTTTTTATTGGTGGTGTGCTTGGTAATGCGATTGATCGTTTGCTTTCCAATGGTGCCGTTCACGACTTTATTGATTTTATAATTTTTCGTAATAACTTAGCGGATATTGCTTTATCAGTCGGTGCGGTGATGATGGTTTTAGCAATGATTATGGAGGAATTCCGTGCGCCTAGATAAATACTTATTGGAACGTTATCCTGAAGTCACCCGTAGTCAAATTGCTGCGGCAATTAAACGTGGTGATTTTACGGTCAACGGACAAGTTGTTAAAGCGGGTTATGAGTTGCGTTCAACTGATGTGGTAGACGGAAAATTAACGCCAGTTGTGGTTACTGCGGAACCGGAAGATATTGCATTAGATGTGGTTTATGAAGATGAATATTTAATGGTGATTAATAAACCGCGTGGTATGGTGGTGCATCCAGGGGCCGGTGTTAAATCAGGAACTATACTAAATGCTTTATTAGGACGGGGACAAGAAAACCTAGAACGTGCGGGAATTGTTCATCGTTTAGATAAAAACACCGCAGGTTTATTGATTATTGCTAAAACTGCGGATTGCCAGCAACGTTTAGGACGTATGTTTGAAAAACATGTAATTCAACGAACTTATTGGGGGTTGGTTGATGGCGTAGTTAATACTGATCAAACGATTGACCGTAACATTGTACGTCATCCGCAACACCGTACAATTTTTACTACGACAGAACAAGGTGGGCGTCGTGCTGTTACACATTTACACGTTTTAGAACGCTATGCAAAACACACCTTGTGCGAGTTTACGTTAGAAACTGGCAGGACTCATCAAATTCGTGTGCACTGCAAAGCAATTCATCATCCTATTTTGGGGGATCCCGAATATAATAGTGGTAGTGGGCAAATGCTAGAAGCAGTTAAGTTGGATTTTGTACATCCGATGACAGGTAAATCAATACATCTGGCAATCCAACCGACAAAAGCGTTTGCGGAAGCAAGAGAAAAATGTTATTATTTAAAATAAGGAGGTAAAATTAAATGTCAACAACAAGAAGGACTGGGTTATTGAACATCTTGTCATACTTGGCGGTAGTATTCGTCGGGATTGCTTTGTTAATGTCTTGGCTATTGAATTTAGTCGGCGTTACAGCACAAGTGGTCAGTGCCTTAAACATCTTGGCACAGGTTCTGGCTTACTTCGTGGTGGCTTGCCATTCTTATGGCTATGCACGCGCACGTGGTCGCGGCTGGTTAATCGTTTGGGTCGTTGCCATTGTTTTGATTGTAGTATTCTTGGTTTTGGGCAACATTAATATTCGTTTTAAATAATTAAAATGAAATGGATCCGAATTACGTTTACTAAATTACGAGATTATTTTACGGCTAATTCTGGTCGTAAAATTTTCTTTTGTGGTCTAGTTGCAACGTTGTTGAATTTTCTTTTATACTGTATTTTACATTTTAGTTTCTTTTTATTTGTTGCGGTATTAGCTTTGATTATTACTGCCATTGGTACCTTATGGGATTCAATGTACAGCCGTTACCTATTTTTAAAGAAAATCCGTGATATTCAGTACGAACATTTGAAAGATATTACTGATAAACAAGCGGCTGGTGAGAATGTGGTAATGACACCAACCTTTACTGATGATGAAAAACGTTACTTACGTCGTCGCAAATGGAGTTTTGTAATTGTGATTATCTTTAAGGTCGGCTTAGTGATTGCGTTATTTTCCTTGCTTTTACGTATCTAAATGGGTTAAAATATTTGTTATGGACAAAAAAATTACAAAACAGAAAAATCAGGCGACGGTCGTGATGACTTTTACCAAAGACGAATGGGAAGCTGCGAACGAAAACGCCTACAAAAAAAATGCCAGCAAATATAAAGTGGCTGGATTCCGTGCTGGTAAAGCTCCACGCAAAATGATTGAACAACAATATGGTGCTGGTATCTTCGTTGAAGAAGCAGTGCAAGATTTGTTTGCTGCCAATTTTGGCGATGAATTAAAATTAATTGATTATCCACGTTTGGATTTTGATTTCACAACTGAAGGTGGAATTAAATTAACCGCTACTTGTGATATTGAACCTGAAGTTACTTTGGGACAATATACCGGTTTGGAAATTCAAAAAACCGAAGTTAAAGTTGGTGCTAAAGATGTTGATGCTTATTTGAATCGTTTACAACAAACTCGTGCTAAACAAGTTGCAGCTGATAAAGATCACGCAGTTGCTAATGGCGATATCGCTGTAATTGATTTTAAAGGTAGTGTTGACGGCGAATACTTTGAAGGTGGCACCGCGCAAAATTACGAATTAGAAATTGGTAGTCAAAGTTTCATCGATAACTTTGAAGCACAATTGATTGGAATGAAAATGGGTGAAGCACGTGATGTGAATGTAACTTTCCCCAAAAATTATCACGTCGAAAAATTACAGAATGCAAAAGCTAAATTTGAAGTTAAATTAAATAACATTATGGTTAAAGAAATGCCAGCACTTGATGACCAATTCGCAAAAGAGGTTTCTGAATTTGACAACATCAAAGCATTCAAAGAAGACATCTTGAAAAAATTAACCGAACAAGCAACTAAACAAGCTGAATATGCTGATGAAGAAAAATTGTTCGAAAAAATTATGGATAATGCCAAGGTGGAAATTCCTGACAAAATGATTCACGATTATGCACATTCAATGATTCACGATATGGAACACCAATTGGCTTCACAAGGTGCCACAATGGAAATGTATGCTCAATATATGGGCACCACCGTGGAAAAGATTCACGATGAACAACACGTATTGGCAGCCAAACAAGTCAAAATGCGTTTAGTAATGGATGCAATCGTGGAAAAAGAACATTTGTCCGACAAAGACCGACAAAAACAATTTGAGAATTTGACCATATTCTTAAAGAGGGAGAACAAAATATGTTAGTTCCAATGGTCGTTGACCAAACAGCGAATGGCGAACGTAGTTACGATATTTACAGTCGCTTGTTGGAAGACCGCATTGTCTTTTTGAATGGGGAAGTCAACGCTCAATCCGCAAACTTAGTGGTAGCTCAGTTGATTTATTTGGAAGCTAAAGATCCAAATAAAGACATTTCGTTGTATATTAACAGTCCAGGGGGCACAGTTACTGACGGTTTTGCAATTTACGATACGATGCAATACATTAAATGCGATGTATCAACGATTTGTGTCGGTATGGCGGCTTCAATGGGTGCGTTCTTGTTATCAGCAGGCACCAAAGGTAAACGTTATGCGTTATCAAATAGTGAAATTATGATTCATCAACCATTGGGTGGCACGCAAGGTCAAGCGACCGACATTCAAATTCAAGCCGAACACATTTTGCGTTTGAAAAAACGTTTAACCAAAATTTTGGCAGAAAACTGTGGTAAAACCGAAACCCAAGTTGCCGCTGATTGTGAACGCGATCATTATATGTCGGCAGACGAAGCTAAAGCATATGGCTTGGTGGATAAAGTTTTTACGAAACGTAGTTAATTTGGTATAATTGAACTAGTCAAAGGTAAACTAACAAATATCGTGTGTAGATAATGGAGAGGAGGTCCAGATGAACACTTTATGCAGTTTTTGCGGACGTAGTAGCCGTGAAGTTAAAAAAATTATTGGCAGCCCAACTGGGTCAGCCTATATTTGTGAATATTGTATTGAGGCCTGTGCTGATGTTTTATTAGCACACCGCGAACATACCACACCCGATGATTTGGTCTTATTGCCTCCGGCACAAATTAAAGCTAAATTGGACGAATACATTATCGGACAAGACGAAGCTAAAAAAACTTTATCGGTGGCTGTATATAACCATTATAAACGTATCAATTACAACCAATATTTGAAACATAGTAAAAGGAAAGACCGTAAACCTGATGATGTTGAATTAGAAAAAAGTAACATTTTAATGATTGGACCCACTGGTTCTGGTAAAACTTTGTTGGCAAAAAACTTGGCGCGCATTTTGGATGTGCCGTTTGCGATTGCCGATGCCACGACTTTAACCGAAGCTGGTTATGTCGGGGAAGATGTGGAAAATATTTTATTGAAACTATTACAAAATTGTGATTACGATGTGGAAAAAGCACAACGCGGCATTGTCTATGTCGACGAAATCGACAAGATTGCCAAGAAGGGTGAAAACCGCAGTATTACCCGTGATGTGTCGGGTGAAGGCGTGCAACAGTCGTTATTAAAGATTATTGAAGGTACGATTGCTAATGTACCACCACAAGGTGGACGTAAACACCCAAGTCAAGAATGTATTCAAATTGATACTTCTAATATTTTATTCATTGTGGGTGGTGCATTTGTTGGTTTGGAAAAGATTGTTTCGGCGCGTTTGAATGGTAGTGGTTTAGGATTTGGCGCGGAATTAAAGAATAATACTGATGAATCGGCTTCGGTAACCGACGTTAAAAAGGTTAGTCCAGTTGATTTGGTCAAGTTCGGTATTATTCCCGAATTTGTGGGTCGTGTGCCGGTTGTGGTTGGTTTGGAAGCTTTGGACCGTAATGCTTTGATTAAAATTTTAACGCAACCCAAAAATGCATTGGTGAAACAATTTGTCAAAATGTTCTCATTAGATAATGTCAAATTAGAAATTACAAAAGATGCTGTTGAACGTATTGCGGATTTAGCTTTGGAATTAAAAACTGGTGCCCGTGGTTTACGTACGATTTTGGAAGATGCTTTATTGGATACAATGTATTCAACACCGGCGGATAAAACGATTGATAAAATTACGATTGATGCCGACGTGATTAACAAGGTTACGACACCCAAAATCCACCACGCAGAAAAACCAGTTTTGCCAGTGGCGGAAAGTAAAGCTGAAACGGCGGCACTAACGGAAACAAAAATTACAACTGCCAAAACTTCAGCATAAAATATTAATCAAAGGAAGTATTAAAATGGACTTCTTACAAAAGATGTCGGAATGCAAACCCGAGGAGGTTGACACAATCGTCAAAGAGGCAATTGAAGCAGCTGATGCTAACGCCACGAAAGTTAAATGCTTAGGATTTGAAAATGGTTTGTCAAAAAACAGTGTGTTTAAAGGATTTATACCACTTAACACTAGAATTAAATATTCAAATTTGGGTTTAGCAGATTATGGAATGCAAACTACGGATTTTATTTATGAATTTATGCATTTTATTAAAGATAAACAGATATATCAGAAAAAAATACTGATTGATGCATTAGAACCTTTTGTGATTGATTATTTTGGATTACCTGGTAAGATGTCGCGTGACACAATTTTTGATGACATACCATTTCAGAATACAAAAACCGAAGAAGAATATTTTGCGGCGCTTGAAAATAATAAGCTTGTTGATTTAAAGGGAAAAGGTGCGGCACAATGTACCGAAAGAAGTGCATTGGTTCAACAAATATTGAGTATTTTGGGAATGGAATCATATTACTGTATGGGTTGTGCCGATATAAACGGTCAACAAGAACCGCATTGTTTTAATATAGTCAAAAGAAAAAAGGATTACGCTTTGTTGGATTATAGCGTAACAGTTAATCTTTATAAAGATGACAATAAGGAAAGATATCGTCCTTTTATTGGTTTGTTAACAAATGAAGAATTTTCAGATTTTATCAATAAAGGTAATATAAAGTCTTTTGACGACTATGATATAGTTAATGGTGAACAAAAGAAGAAGGGAACTCGTATGTATGTGGTAGGTAAGTATGAAATTGAAAAAGAAAATGTAAATATTGAAAGTGACAAAATTATGACTAAGTGACATAATATATTGAAAAATGATTACAGAAGACCGCAAGCGGCATATGTTTGGAGTAGCGGAGTTTTTGCGACATTATGCACAAGAACAAAAGTTACCACAGCAAGACTGTGACGAACTTTATACTCTTGGTTTGTTGCACGATATTGGTTATGCATTTTTAGAAGAACCGGATTATCATCAGCACGAAACGGTGGGTGGCGAATTTTTGAAAAAGCAAAATTATCCATACTGGCAAGAAGTTTATTATCACGGTGTGGTGAATTGCCCGTATCAAAGTCGCTTTTTGAATTTGTTAAACTGGGCGGACTTACACGTGGATAGTAAAGGCAACGTGGTATCGTACGAAGAACGTTTAGCCGATATTGCGCGCCGACACCAAACATCAAGTTTAACATTTAATCACGCCAAGCAGTTGGTCGCTGAACTCAAAGCAAAAGGGTACGAATAAAAAAAGAGCAGTCGATTGGCTGCTCTTTTGGATTGTGAACCAAAAATTAATTTTCCAAAGCTTTGACTTGGCTGGTGTGCAGTTCAACTTTGTTGCTGCGACCAAACATATTCACAACAACTGTAATTTTGTGGTTGGCTGCATCAACAGCGGTAATTTTGGCGGTTTGTCCCATTAATGGACCGTCAATAATGTTCACGACGTCATCAACTTCAAATGCAACTTTGGTGTTTAATTTACGTTCCAAACGCATTTTCATCACGTCAGTGTTTGACAAGGGAAGTGGACGACCTTTCGGACCAACAAAACCGGTGATACCACGGGTACGGGTAATGGTGTGCCAAATATCATCGCCGTAAATCATTTTGACGAAAATATAAGTTGGCATACTGTGTTGAGTTTTAATCATTTTGGTGCCATCTTTCTTTTCGGTCATAATGTCTTCGGTGGGAATGAAGATTTCTAACACGCGGTCTTCCAAGTGATATTTTTCAATAACTTTCTTTAAGTTGTCTTCCGCAACAGTTTCGTAACCATTAAAGGTATGCAAAACGTACCAGCGGGCTTCGCTGTCGCGACGTTGGTTGCCGGCAACTTTTAATTCAGGTGGAATATCATTTGCCACCAAGTCTTTTTCAATTGTGTTGTCTTTATTTTCTTCCATAATTCCTCCTTAAAAGACTGTCCAGCCAGATAAACTGCCGTTAACTAATAAATAATGTAGTAAGCCGAACAGAATCCAAATGACCAATAAGATAATTCCAAACAAAACTACAATACCAAGAACGATACCAGTAGCTTTGAAAACTTGTTTTGCGGTTGGCCAGTGGACTTTTTTCAATTCACTGAAAACACTGACGATACTGCGCCATAACCATTTGAAGAAACGTATCAAAAAGAAAGGTTTTTTCTCTTTGTCTTTTTTGTCCTTTTTATCTTTGGATTTCTCTGGTGCGTTTTTGGCTTGCTGCTTGCGCAAAAGTTTGGCTTGTTTCGCACGTTCTTTTTCGGCTTTGCGCAATTCTTTGGGTGTCATAATGACTGGTGTAGTTACGGTTGAAGTTTCTGTAGATTCAACTTCGCCGTTGGTTTCTACAACCACCGCGTCCGCAGTTGCAGAAACGGGTTTATTTTGCGCCCGATTGTATTGCTTTTGTGCGTGCCTGCGTTTTGATTTTGAACCCATAACACTCCTTATTTACTTTCTTTGTGTTCCGTGTGTTTACGGCAGAAACGACAGTATTTTGTTAATGTCTTACGTTCTGGGTCGTTCTTTTTGTTTTTCTCCGTATCATAGTTACGTTGGTTGCATTCAGTGCAAACCAAGACCATTGGAACGCGGTTACCTTTTTTAGATGCCATATTTTTCTTCTCCTTAAAAAAAAGACACCTTGCGGCTGTCCTTTATCTATTAATAATAATATATCCAAGACTATTGATTGTCAAGCAGATATGTGTTAAATTAGTGGTAATGGAAGAACAAGTTATTCAATATATTAAGGAAAATAAAATGATTGCGACGGGTGATCGCGTCGGTGTAGCTGTCTCTGGCGGTGAAGACAGTATGGCATTGCTACACCTTTTACACAGTTTAGCCGAGAAGGTGCATTTCCAAGTAGTCGCGGTACACGTCAATCACAACATTCGTCGTACAGCTAACAGTGATGCACGTTTTGTCAAACAGTACTGCGACGAAAATTTAATTGAGTTTGCGAAGTACAGTGTTGATGTGCCGGAGTATTCGACTGCCAACAAAGTTAGTTTGGAAACTGCAGCACGCATCTTGCGTTATGAATGTTTTGAAGCGGCAATTAAAAAATATAAATTGACTAAGTTTGCGATTGCGCATCATTTGAATGACCAAGCTGAAACCGTGTTAATGCATTTGTTCCGTGGTTGCGGTTTGGACGGTGCTTCGGGAATGGCTCCAGTGCGTGGCGTTTATATTCGTCCATTATTAGAAACTAAGAAGTCCGATATTATTGCTTACAATTATCGTAACAGTATCCCGCACGTGACTGACGATACGAATGAAGACAACAGCTTCCGCCGTAATTATGTGCGTAATATGATTATGCCTTTGATTACCAAAGAGTGGCGTACAGCGCCAGAGAATTTGGCAGCGTTCGCGAAAATTGCTGCACGTGACAGTTCGTTTATCACTAATCAGTGTGATATGAACGGTATTGTAAAAGAAGGTAATGTGGTACGTATTCCGTTGAATCGTTTTTATCTACCTGATTCCATTATTACCCGTATGATTTATCACGGCTTAGAATTGTTAGGTATTCGTGCTGATGTGGAAATTAAACATATTAATGCGATTATGGCGTTAAGTGCGGATGGTTTGAATGGTGAGAAAGTTTCTTTGCCGCATAATACTTACGCGGTTAAAGAATACGAATACATTAGTTTGGTACGCCGTGAATCTCGTCCTGAATTTAAAGAATATAGTTTCAAAGTGGGTAAAACTTTGGTGGAAGGATTTGGTACTATCACCGTAACCAAAACGATTAGTTACAAACTAGCCATTCAACGTGGTTTATGGGTCATTGATGCTGATAAACTACCAAAGAAAGCCAAATGGCGTTTCCGCTTAGATGGTGATATGTTTGAAAAATTGGGTGGTGGCACCAAGAAATTAAATTCGTTTTTTACCGACAAAAAAGTTCCGGCGCGTTTGCGTCCAACCACTCCGGTGTTGGCTTTAGAACACGATGTCTATGTGGTGGGTGGTGTTGCCATTAGTGAAAAGGTTAAAACCGACCGTGACACGATTGATGCCTATGTTTTGGAATTCACAAGACAATAATTATCGTAAATCGTGATAGGTTTAATTAGACACTTGATTTGTTTTTGACTATTTTCCCAAAAACGGGTACATTAAAATAGTATGCAGAAGCATGCTAATGGAGGAAAAATAAAATGAAAAACAAAAAACTTGGAAAATTTTTACTTTGTACTACCTTAGCATTGGCGACACCGTTCGCATTGGTCGGTTGCAGTAAGCAAGCCAACAACGATAACACGCCAGATACTCCACAAGAACAACAACAGGTGACAACCAGGAACTATGTTAAAGAAGTGACTTGGCCATCTGCAAGTTCTCAAATAACACATTTTGAAAATGATGATCAAATCAGAGCCACTTTGGCTGATATTATGTATGACCCAAGTGTAATGGAAAGTCAACGACCAGACCAAAACGACCCTGAATATAATAATAAATTAGCTCTATACCAACAAATGTTAGCCTGGTACAGAGAAGCTTTATCAAATTTAATTAATCGATACATTGTCGATAGCGAAACGCAATCAGTTAATGAAACCGTTTCAACAAAATATGTTTATTCCGTTCCAGAATCTTGTATCGAAAACTATGATCAAAATAAAGCTTTGAGTGAATATTACGAAGAATTCTATCAAGCATATTCACAAAAATATGTTGCTGATAGCAATTGGCAAGGCATTGATGGCACGGATGGTGTTTTCTATACTGTGAATGAAAACCGTACCGAAGACGTTTTAATCAGTTTTGAATATGATAGTATGGCTAAAACGATTACCATCTATGAATTCTCTTTCTCTAAAGATGGTATTGCAACCGCTTATGCTAATATTTTGCAAAATATGCAAAGTGAAATTGAAACCGTACGTCAAAACGCACACTAATTATAAAAAAACAAATCAAAAAACCGCATTATTGCGGTTTTTTTATTGCTCAATTGGTGCATCGCGTTTAGCACGGTTTTCGGCGGCAATTTCGGACAAGATTTGCGCAAAGGCTTCGATCCCAATTTCTTCGATGTGACCACTTTGATTGGCGCCCAAGACTTCGCCTGAACCACGAATTTCCAAATCGCGCATCGCAATGTTGAAACCTGCACCGGTAGAGTAGAAATTCTTAATCGCGTTGATACGTTCCATCGCTTCGTCGGCTACATAATCTGCGTGTGGGTAGGTTAAGTAAGCATAGGCTTGCGTTGTGCTACGTCCAACACGTCCGCGTAATTGATGCATTTGAGCTAAACCTAATTTGTCAGCACCAATCACAAATAACGTGTTGGCGGTGGTTAAGTCAATCCCGTTTTCCAGAATGGTAGAAGCCACGATAATGTCAAGTTCGTGTTCGTAAACAGCAGTAATCGTATTTTCAATTTGAGTGGTCGGCATTTGTCCGTGGACATAGCCAACTTTGTTGGGGTAGCGTACAGCAATTTTAGCGGCAAACTCAGCCATATCTTTGACTTGGTTATAAATGACAATTACTTGACCATTACGTGATAATTCTTGATCGATGGCGTCCCAAAGCAGTTCCCAACTAAACTCTGCTACTTTTGTAATCACTGGCAAACGATCTTTTGGTGGTGTGGTAATTACAGAAATGTCGCGCAAACCCATTAATGACAAATTTAGTGTACGGGGAATCGGAGTAGCAGATAACGTAAGAACATCAATGTTGGGAGTTAATTTTTTGATTTTCTCTTTCGCTTCAACACCGAAACGTTGCTCTTCATCTAAAATTAAAAGACCTAACTTATTAAAATTAGTTTTGGTTAAGGATAGTAATTTATGTGTGCCGATAATGATGTCAATTTTGCCGTCGTGCAAATCGGCTAAGGTTTGGGCTTGTTGTTTGGCGGTGATAAAACGGTTGTAGACTGCAACACGAATCCCAAATTGTTCAAAACGAGCTTTCGCATTCTGGTAGTGTTGAACAGATAAAATAGTGGTCGGACAGAGTAAAACAACTTGATAGCCGTTCATTACCGCAGTAAAAGCCGTGCGAAAGGCAATTTCAGTTTTGCCATAACCTACATCACCACATACTAAACGGTCCATTAATTTAGGGCTACTTAAATCGGTGTAAATGTCATCCATAACTTTGGCTTGGTCTTTGGTTAGCGGGTGCGGAAAACTGGCCGCAAAAGCGTCATTGTGTTCCGCAATGATTTCGTATGGTGGACGTTTTAGTGCGGCACGTTGACGATATAAATCACTTAATTTGAATGAGAGTTCTTGCAGTCGACGCCGAACCCGTTGCTTCGCATTCGCGAAGTCTTGCCCTCCAATTTTGTGTAAGCGGGTGGGTTCTCCCACGTAGTTGGATAACATTTCAACTTTGTCAGTGGCAAGGTAAACCATGGTGCCACCATCGTATTGTAAAGCAAAATATTCGGCGACATTACCATCACCCAATAAGTCTAACTTTTTGATACCCATAAAACGACCAATGCCGTGGAGTGAGTGCACTACGCATTCGCCAACTAGAGGCATAATAAATTCTTTTTTTGTTTTGGTCAGTAATGAACTGACATCGGCGGTTTTGCCTGGGTTGGTGTCGGTTAAACTGTAAATCAATAAATCGTCAATTTGACAAGATAAAGGGAAAGTTGATTGGATGATGTTAATATAATTGGGGAAGGCTACACCTTTAGTAATGACAAAATCAATTTTTTTACTGCGTAAATAGTTTTCGGCGGTTTTGGTGTTACCCACAAATAACAAAACAGTTTGGTTTTTTACCGTGGCAAGTTCATCAGCGAGCAGTGAAATTGCACTGTTGTAGTTGGGTAAAATTGCCGTAGGAGCGGTAACTTTGGACCAATCGCGGTCTGGACAAACCTGTTTCAAAATATCCAGTGCTAAAGAGAAACTTAGGTCGGTACCTAAATTTACCATGGGTAGTTTTTTAACGAAAGCACGTGTTGTTGCATCAATTAAGCGTAAATCTTCAATGGTATCGCCATCGAACATAATGCGGACAATCTGTGTTTGGTCGGGTAAAGTTACATCTAAAATGTCGCCGTGGGTGGTAACGTCTTGGTTCGTAAGTGCGGCTTTTACTGCGGCAAGTGAAATGTTTTGACCAACAGTTAACGTCATTTCACACCTGCAATGACGTCGTGGGCAATGGCAACTGCGTTATCAATGGCAGTGTCAATGGTAGGACGAACCGTGTCGGGAATTTTGGATAAAACATAGTTGGCGGTATTACCTTTAATATCTGTTATTGGTTTGGCTCCAATTTTAATTTTGACATAAGTAGTGGACTGTAATAGTTCACTGACGGATTTTAAACCATTGTGCCCGCCGGCACTACCGCTTTTTTTTAAACGGACGGTGCCAATATCAAGATAAATATCATCCACAAAAACTATGATTTGTTCAGGTGGAATTTTATATTTACGGCTGACTGCCACTACAGCTTGCCCGGATAAATTCATATAAGTCAAAGGTTTTAAGATGATAATCTTGTTACCATTTAGATGGGTTGTAGCAAGCATTTGGTTACCTTTCTTGGTAAATGGTAATTCACCAGCAAAACGTTCAGCTGCTTTAAAACCTAAGTTGTGCCACGTTTCAAAATATTTACCTTCGGGATTGCCTAAACCTACCACCAAGAATGTTTTCATTACAATTGATAAATTACCACTTTTGGCGTTTTTTTTCAAGCGATTTGGTAAAACGGGAAAGGAATTTTTACAAGATACTTGCTTTCGCTGGTTGATAAGTTTTATATTAGAACACACTTATGAAAAAATATATTTTGAAATCAAATTATCAAGCTGGATTAGTCGGTGATCGTGATGGTAACCCTTCATCATATCATCATCTCTATGTTGATGAAGAAAATTTTACCATTAATCCTAAATTAATGAAAGAATTAAAGTTAGAAACTTGTCCAGAAAAAACTCCGGAAGGAAAGGCCTTGTGGTTGTATGTGCGTTTATGTCAATTGTTGAAATATGATGAAACCTATTATTTTAATGATACACGCAAGAATCCTAACCACCGCATTGATGAAAGCTTTCAGATTGTTGGCGATGTTACAGCGGAAACTCCAACTACCTGTTTTAATTTTTCGCGAATTGCAGTTAAGTTATTAAATCGTATTCCGGGTGTGCGTGCCGCAATGATTGGTATTGGCAATGCCGAATTACCATTTCAGCATTTACGTTTTGCTTATTGTACCGATCGGGTTAAGGTTGATGCCGAACCAACTGGACCAATTAATCACTTTAATGATTTAACTTTGGTAAAGTTAGGTTTAGCTCCTGAGGGATTAAAATTTAATGAAGGTGAAGCATTGATGGAGTCAATTGCACCTCGAATCTATGATTCAATGTTAGCATCGACTCGTGAATATTATCAGGATTATTTAACTTGTTTGCGCCAGCAACCAACCGAACAAAAACCAAAAACATTTGCGATTGTCCCGTTGGTAGCCGCGGCTAAAAAATATGGCTTGGATGGTAATTCGCTGGTTCAAGTATTACATAATTTAAAACATCAAGTTGAACAATCGCCATTTGATAAAATGCTACGTGTTGGGTTAGTGACCGAAACTGGTGAAATTATGCCACAGTTGTTGTTGCGTAAAAAATTTGAGTTAACCAAAATTGATTTAACACAAATGGAAGTTCACAACTTACCAGTTGAAACATATTTTACTAATTTAAAACAAGGAATCTTGGTGCGACCAGATTTAGTAACGGATGATCCCAGTGATATGAACCGAGTAACTAACGACAGTGCCAGTTTTTCACTTGGTTTGGATTTATATAAAATGCAGTCTAATATGGGGATGTCTGACAATAAGTCATTGTAGTTTGCCAATGAAATCATTGACAAGTGGTGGGGTGTATGTTAAACTCCGCATAAGAATTTAATAGCCAAAGAAAGCAAGTGGTCAATACGTAAATCTTGCCGAGGTATTTTATCAAAACCGTATGTGCTATTACGTTCCTTAAAAGGAGGTTTAATGGCCGTTAAAGCAAAACAAAGTAATTCCAATTTCCAAAGTAAAATTGCGACTGTCCAGGAAATTGAAGGTAAACTGAAAAATGCCAAGAGCGTTGTGTTTGTTAACTATCAAGGTTTAAACACTCAGGAAGATGCTGACTTACGTCGTAAATTCCGCGATGCCGATGTTAATTATCACGTTTACAAAAACAACTTGGTCCGCATTGCTTTGAATAATTTAGGAATTACCGAATTGGACGACAAATTGAACGGTACTTTATCAATGGCATTCTCTAATGCTGACGAAGTAAGTGCTGCGAAAATTATCAAGGACGCTAAGTTCAAAGATAAAATGGCGTTCCAATTTGGTTTGATCGGCAACCAAGTCTTATCAAAAGACGAAGTCGTTCGTTTGGCAACAATGCCGAACAAGGAAACTTTGATCGCTCAATTAATGGGCTTGATCAACAGTGGTGCACGTGGTATTGCAACCGTAATCAATGCGGTGCCGCGTAACTTGGCAATGGTAATTAACGCTGCAAATAAATAAGCGTAACCAACCAGTTAAAACTGCAAAAAACAAAATCAAAAAATAAAAAATTAAAAGGAAAATTAAAAAATTATGAAAACTCAAGAATTAGTAGAAGAAATCGCAAAATTAACATTAACAGAAGCTGCCGACTTGGTTAAAGCTTTGGAAGAAAAATTCGGCGTTAGTGCCGCTGCAATGAGCGTTGCTGCTGCTCCAGCTGCTGGTGCTGCTGCCGCTGCTGCTGATGCTCCAGCTGCAAAAACCGATTATGAAATCTTCTTGAAAGATGCTGGTGCAAACAAAATCAACGTCATTAAAGTTGTTAAAGAAATCACTGGTTTGGGCTTAGGCGATGCTAAAGCAATCGTTGATGGCGCTCCAAAAACCATCAAGGACAAAGTTCCAGCTGAAGACGCTAAGAAATTTGAAGCTCAATTGAAAGAAGCTGGCGCAACTGTTGAATTGAAATAATTTCGGTTAACGTTGAAAATTTGAAAAAGCAACTCAATCTGGGTTGCTTTTTTTGTTATGTTTTTGAGCGATTTATTGTTATAATCAAAACAATTAATGGAAACAAAAATCTTTAATGCTAATGTTCTGAAAACTATTGCGATTGTCGCAATGACTTTAGATCATTTAGCATATGCTTTTGGGGCAGCAAACGGTGTGAATACCTAGATAATTATAATGCGGGTTTTTGGTCGCCTAACAATGCCAATTATGTGTTTTTTTATCGCGGAAGGTTATTGCCATACCCGTAATTGGCGCAAGTATTTGGGTCGTTTATTTTGTTTTGCGTTATTAGCACATTTTGCCTATGTCTATTTATTTAGTTATCAGGGGCCATTATCATTTATTCCATTTATCAATGGGAAATGGCAATCGCAAACCAGTGTGTTATGGGGTTTAGCTTGGGGATTGGTTTTAATTCGTATTTATGATAGCCAGTGGAAATTGTGGTTAAAACTTTTGGCGACGGCGGTTATTATCGTGATTACTTTGCCGGCAGATTGGATGTGCGCTACGCCATTATTGATTTTAGCGTTTTGGAAAAATCGCGGTCATTTTGCCTTACAAATGTTGTGGCTGATGTTGATAAATGTTGTGTTAACTACGGTTCAAATTATAATTGAGCATTCAGTGCTGGCAATGATTAATTTTATGGTAATTTTATGTCTGCCAATTTTGTGGCAATACAATGGTCAACGGGGCAGGTCGCCACAGGTTAATGCATTCCTGAAATGGTTTTTCTACTTATATTATCCATTACATTTACTAGTTATCGGCATTTTATTTCACAATGGTATTTTTGTGATTGGTTAAGATAATTGATTTGAGTATAAAAAGTACTTGCGTTTTTTTTATTTTTTGAGATGATAATAATAGAGAGAAAATATCTCAACGGGAGGTAAAATGAATAAAAAAGCACTTTTTAGTACATTAGGTGTTATGCTTGCCGCGGTGATTGCTTCGGTGGCATTAGTTTTTACGGTGGGACCAATGGTCAGCGCGGATAATGGTGAAACAGTGAAAATTGGTATATTGCAGGGTGATGATATGTTTTGTATTTATGATAAGCAATGTACAGGGATATCAAATGATGCATATGATTATGTGTATCAAAGAGATTGGGAAGATAATTACCTATATGATTATTTTAACGTGATTATTCCAGAAGGAGTTGAAATGGTTGGCTACTATAGTGATGAACATACTCCGCGTTTTATGGGTGGTTGGGAAGAGCAAAATAAACTTGTTTCTGTTTCTTTCCCTAGTACTTTGAAAGTAATTGCATCGTATGCATTCACTTATTGTGAGAATCTCACAAGTGTTGTGATTCCAGAGGGTGTAATAAGAATTGATAATGATGCTTTTAGTGGGTGTCCAAACTTAAACAATGTTAAGTTGCCATCGACATTGAAAACAATTGGTGAATCAGCATTTAATGGTGGTTGTTTTGATACCGTGATTATTCCAGCGGGTGTAGAAGATATTGGTAATTATGCGTTTAATGACAATGTTACAGTTTACTGCGAAGCGCCATCGAAACCTGATGGTTGGTTGTCCTATTGGCATAATGGACGTGAAGATAATGTTGTTTGGGGATACAACGCCGGCAATAGCCAAAGCGGTAACGAAAACCAAAATCAAGAAAATCAACCGGATAACCAAAACGAAAATACTAATGCGGAAACTCCAACAGAAAACACAACGGTAACCAGTCAAACAAATAACGACCAAGCCAATACCGCGGTCGTTGCCGCTGTAGCAGGTACCGCCGGTGGTGCCGCAGGTTTAGGTACAATGGGTACCATCTTTGGTATTGTGGTATCTCGCAAGCGTAAAAAACTATAAGTAATGTGTAAACAAAAAAAGCCTGGTAACTTGTCCAGGCTTTTTTGATTTACATTAGTTTTCCACGTCGGGGGAGTTAGAATAATCTTCGGTGGTTTTGTGATGATTAAGTTTAGTTTTTTGTTGTGTGGATGGTTCGGTTTTGGTAGTGTCATTGATGATTGGGTCGTTGGTTTGGTTGTCCAAAATAACATAAAGTGGTTTTTGAGCGAATTTTTGTTTACAAGAAATTTCGTACAAACTGTTAGCGCGGTGGTCAATTTGACGCATTCGTAAATAATATTTATCAATGGTTGGGCGGTTCTGGTTACCGTGTAAGATGACTGGAGTTAGGCGAATAGAACTGAGTTCGTTAAATAAATCGTGGGCATCACTGCGAATGGCCAATAAATTGACGTAGGGTAAATGATTGCGTTGGTAAATAAATTGGATATCTTTCTTGGTAACACCTAAAGTTGCGTGTAGAGCTACGCGTTTTAAACGGTTCACGGTGTATTGACGGTTGGGCATCACAGCAGTTAATTGTTCATAAGTTACGGGACGGTGACCGCGGAATAATTTACCGATTTCTAAATTAGCATTATATGTATGTTTAACATCCAAGTCGGTTAATGCACCAAATAAAATCGTAGATTCAAACATTTCTTTCACAGGATGTTTTTCAATGGCTTGCATTGTAAAAGGCAATACTTGTTCAGGAATATAATGTTCAATTGGTTTGCTTTGGTTATAGTAAGCATCACGTAATGCTAATGCCGTGGTATTAGTTTGTTTATCTTCGTCTTTGCAACGGGCAATTGCTACTGGTTGAATGGTACTATGTAAGCGGTGTAGTTCACGTAAATATTCAATCGCCAAAATGTTATTACCACCGTTTAAAATTTTAGTGATGACCGCGGGTGGAATTTCTGGCAATAATTTTTTCACGACTTCAGTTTGCGCTGCACTGTATGATAAACCGGCTTTTAAATGAATTTTGATGTATTTATCAAACTCACGGCTTTTTGTTAATTTAACATAAGCAATTTGTTTTAAGATTTGTAGATTATTATCTTCGACGCCGAAAACTAAATAACTGGCGTGCGGAATTACGTTGGCAATCTGAACTCCAGCTTTCGCAAAAACTTCTGCATTATTGGTAGCATAAGCGGTTGGCATTTCTAAGACGGCATCAACGCCACACATAACGGCACTTTGTGCACGCAAGTGTTTTTCAATAATTGCTGGCTCAGCGCGTTGGGTAAAGTTACCAGTTTGAATGACGACAATGTGTGTACAATCAGTAATTTCCCGAGTTTTCTGAATTAAATACTCGTGTCCTTTGTGTAAAGGATTGAAATTGGCAATAATTACCGCAATCTTCATTAAATTATTATACCACAAAAAAATTTTATGCTACAATCATTATATGAAAATTTTAGTTTTAAATTGTGGTAGTAGTTCGGTTAAGTACCAAGTTGTTGAAACAACAACTAAGGAAAAAATTGTTGATGATGATATCCAACGTGTTACGGACCACGCAACAGCCATTAAGGAAATCTTGAGTAAAATTGACTTGTCGGAAATTAAAGCTGTAGGACATCGTGTTGTGCACGGTGGTGAAAAATTTCAACACAGTGTTTTAGTAACTGACGAAGTGTTAGCTGAAATGGATAAGATTACTTATCTAGCACCATTACATAATCCAGCAGCGATGGCGGGAGTACGGGCCTGTCGTGCACAAATGCCAGATTTACCAAACTTCTTAGTGTTTGATACTGCGTTCCATAGTACGATGCAACCTGGAGCATACCTTTATGGTTTGCCTTATGAAGATTACGAAAAGTATGGAATTCGTAAATATGGTTTTCACGGTACTAGTCATCAATATGTTGCGGAACAAGCAGCGTTGCAATTAGGTCGCCCCTTAAAGGATTTAAAATTAATTACTTGTCATATTGGCAATGGCGCCAGTATTTGTGCGGTACAAAACGGACAATGTATCGACACAAGTATGGGAATGACTCCGTTGGCAGGGTTAGTAATGGGAACTCGTTCGGGAGATGTTGATCCAGCAGTGTTAAGTATTTTGTGTGAAAAACATCATTTCACAGTTGAAGAAGCAATTACTTATCTTAACAAATCTTGCGGGTTAAAGGGTATGACGGGAATTTCTTCTGATATGCGCGACCTTGAACCAATTATGGAAACTAATCCGCGTGTCAAAGTTGCAATTGATGTTTTTATTCACCGTTTAATTCAATATATCGGTGGTTATGTGGCCGAGATGAAAGGTTGCGATGCAATTGTTTGGACGGGTGGTATTGGTGTTTATCGTAAATTTGTGTCAGAACGTGTAATGCAACATTTCAATTTCTTACCGAATTGCCAAAAATTAATCATTAAAACGAACGAAGAATTAATGATTGCCTTAGAATGTGAAAAATTATTGAAAGCGAATTAATCAATTACATTGTACGATCTTGGGCGTGTTCCATTTCATATATACGGTTAAAGCGTGTGGCTTGGTCGATGGCTGTTGGACAATAATGCTGTAATTCAGCGTATTGTTTTTTTGCCGTGTCGACCCATAAACCTTGTGAACCCTTAGCGCTGATTTCAAATTTATTGCAAATTCCTGGTTTACCAGTAACAAAATAATAATGATCGCAATTTTCAACTTGTTGGCAACCTTTGGCTTCCCATTCATCAATGACAAAATCTACTAATTCGCGCAATTTACTATCAACTGGGTGGTTTGCACTGAAACCAACATATTGATTTTTGGCGGTAATAATATCATTCATCGTACCTTTAAACAGTGGTGAAGCATAGCGGTTTAAAACGGTATGCAAAACTTCAACCGCATCAACTGTATCGCGACCGGCTTCGCCATATAGTAAACGAGCTAAATTATCACGATCTTGACTACTGAATTTTGAGATTTGTACGTCTTTCGTGAAAAAATCTCTGAACCCATTAAAGTTTGTTGTAGTTGGTCGATTGGATACAGTTAATTCGACTTGGGGTGCAAAATTCCAATTAGCGATTTTTTGTCGAGTAAGGTTGTAATCGTTCATGGTGCGTGGTTCCGCCAATTGTACACTTAATCCCAATGCTAACAACATTGCGGCGTAACGACGCAACTTAGGTTGATAGTTCTTTTTAATGGCACTTTGAAATTTAGTTTTGAAGTCAGTTACGATGTGTGTCAATTTAACTTGGGTTTGTTTAATTTCTTTACCGACGTGTTGAGTAACTGCTTTGATTTTAGCTTTGCGTTTTTCTGCTGCCACAGCTAAAACCCTTTGTTCTTCTGCCATTCTGCGTTCCGCGGCAATGCGTTGTTCCGCTTCCCATTGTAGGTAGGCTTCAGCCTTTGCTAATAATCCCATTCGATTAATATATATGAAAGTTCTTTACAAATCAAGTGCAGTTTGTTATAATCTTGCATTATGGCAGTACCAAAACACAAAGTATCGAAAGCACGTCGCAATACCCGTACTTCAAACAACAGTAAATTAACGGCTCCGACGTTGACTGAATGCAAACAATGCAAAGCTAAAATCCGCCCACACGTAGTATGTCCAGAATGTGGTTACTATGATGGTGTTAAACGCATTGAAACTAAAAACGATGTAAAAGCAAAAAAAGCCAAGGCGGCGGCTGAACGTAATGCATAACAATCTGGTGTTACCAGACCAAGCAATTTTGGTTGGCGTTGGCGTCAACCAAATTTTTTCTGTAGATGATTTAGATGAACTGTCTTTGTTGTGTCAAACTTGTAATATTGAAACCGTTGGTCGTGTGATCCAGAACCGAAAAGATATTGATGTTACATATTATATTGGTAAAGGTAAAGTTGAAGAGATTAAAAATTTGATTGCGGAAACCAAAGCCAATGTTGTCGTTTTTGACGTCGAATTATCAGGTAGTAAAGTTCGTAATTTGGAACGTGAGTTGAACGTTCCTGTCTTAGACCGCAGTAAAGTAATTTTGGATATTTTCGCGGCACGGGCGCAAAGTGCGGCCGGTAAATTACAAGTTGAATTGGCGCAGTTACGTTATAACTTGCCACGCTTAATTGGTAGTGGTGGCTTGATGAGTAAAATGCGTAATGGTGTCGGTATGCGTGGGCCAGGGGAAAAGAAATTAGAATTAGACAAACGTTTAATTCACGATGAAATTACGGCACTAGAACGTAAACTTGCTGAAGTAAAAAAAGCGCGTAATGTGGCAGGACGTCAACGTCATAATCAATGTCGTGTTTGTTTGGTTGGTTATACCAATAGTGGTAAATCGACTTTATTTAACTTATTGACTAAAGCCGGTGTTTATGCCAAAGACGAATTGTTCGCAACTTTGGATACAACCACGCGTGCGATTTATTTAAATGGAAAAAATTTTGTGTTAACCGATACAGTTGGTTTTATTAACCATTTACCACACGAATTTATTAATGCGTTCGAAGCGACTTTGGATGAAACGCGGGAAGCTAATTTATTAATTCACGTGGTGGATTGTGCAAATCCTGACCACGACGAACAAATTACGGTGGTTAATCAAGTTCTCCAAAATATTGGTGCGGGCTCAATTCCACAATTATTGGTTTATAATAAAATTGACAAGAATCCAAATTTCAATGCGCCAGATGGTGCGATTGTGATTTCGGCCACACAAAAAACTGGGATTGAACAATTAAAAGATGCGATTTATCGTTTGATATAAAAGTTCGCTTTTTAATTTGGAATAGACAAAGCACAAAAATAAATCTATAATTTGGATATGAATTTTATTGAAGAAGGTTTAGTGCAAGCACAAGCACGCGGACAAAAAATTATTTTGCGTTATCCGCCAGAACCAAATGGCTATCTACATATTGGACACGCCAAAGCATTTAGCATTTCATATAGTATGCGTTGTAAATACAATGGTACTGCTAATTTACGCTTTGATGATACTAACCCAGCGAAAGAAAGTATGGAATATGTGGAAAGCCAAAAACGTGATTTGGATTGGTTAGGTATTAAATATGATCAAGTTGTATTTGCTAGTGATTATTACGAAAAATTATATCAATGCGCTGTACATTTAATTAAACGTGGTTTGGCTTATGTCGATGATTGTTCAATGGATGAAGTCAAAGCGATGCGCGGTGAATTAGGTGTTCCTGGTAAAGAAAGTCCGTATCGTAACCGTTCCGTAGAAGAAAACTTGGATTTATTTGCCCGTATGCGTGCTGGTGAATTTGCCGATGGCAGTCGGGTCTTGCGTGCCAAGATTGATATGGCTTCACCCAATATGAATATGCGCGATCCAGTTTTGTACCGCATTTTGCGTCAAACACATTATCGTACTGGCAACAAATGGGTGATTTATCCAATGTATGACTTTGCCCATAGTCTAAGTGATTATATCGAACATATTAGTAACAGTATTTGTAGTTTGGAATACGAAGACCACCGTCCGTTATATCATTGGTGTATTGACCAATGCAAAGGTGCTTTGCCAGATTTACCGGAAATTCCACCTGAACAGTACGAATTTTCGCGTTTAAACATTGAACGTTTTGTAATGAGTAAACGATGGTTAAAGCGTTTTGTGGATGAAGGTATGGTTAGTGGTTGGGATGATCCACGTATGCCAACAATTTCGGGTATGCGTCGTCGTGGCTATCCAGCCAAAGCGATTTTAGATTTTGTGCAATCAACTGGGGTAACTAAAAATGTAATGACGGTACCATTGTCGGCTTTGGAATATTACGTACGTACTGAATTAGATCAACAAGCTATTCGTGTGGCAGTCGTGGAAAATCCCATTAAAGTGAAAATTGTTAACTATGATAAAGTAGAAACCTTTGATGTAGTTAACAATCCACACGATGAAACAGCAGGTACACATCCAATTAGTTTCTCAAATGAAATTTGGATTGATGGCGATGATTACAGTGATAATCCACCCGCTAAATACAAACGCTTGGTTATTGGTGGTGTGGTGCAATTACGTGGTGCTTATAAAATTAAATGTTTACGTAAAGTTGGCGATACTTTGGAATGTGAAATTACCGACGAAAAGGCTAAAGGTGTGATTCAATTTGTTGACGCACGTACAGCGGTTTCGGTGACAATTCGTAGTTTTGAACCATTATTAAAGGCTGGTACGGATTTAAGCGAAGAAAATATTAATCATAATTCATTACACGAAAGTCAAGGTTATGCGGAAAAATGGTTAGTTGATCGTAATGACGTAGCAACAAAATACCAATTTGTGCGTAAAGGATATTATGTGCTTGACCACAAAGATGGTTTAGTCTTTAATAAGACCATTAGTTTAAAGGAGGGATTTTAAATGAAAATTACTGTTTATGGTGGAACTAATAATAAACATTACAGCGAAAAAGAAATTCAAGCGTGTGCTGATTTGGGTAAGTTCTTGGCGGAAAATCATTTTGAAATTTTGACCGGTGCTTGTATGGGCTATCCTTATTATGTTGGACGTGCTGCCGTGCAAGCGGGTGGTAAGGTCATTGGTTATACACCAGCTGCAAATTTACAAGAACACTTGGAACGTTACAAATTTAATACGGACGGTGTTTCGGATTTAGTCTTTAATGAAAACATTTTACCAACCAACAGTGAAAATTTCTTAAAGCGCAGTATGGATATGACTCCCTATAGTGATGTAGTGGTGGCTTTAGGTGGTAGTTGGGGAACATTTAGTGAATTAATGTTTTCATTTTTCGCTAAAAAGAAGATGATCATCGTGGATGAATTCAAAGGTGCGGGCGAAATTTTTGAAGTTGTGAACGATTTCTTCCGCAATCGTGATAATAATCCTGATGTTGTGAATGGTGTAGAAATTATTCACGTCAAAGATTTAACAGCATTGAAAAAAATGTTGTTGCAAATGGTAAAATAAGTAATAATAAATTATGTCTTGGGAATTAATCTATGTTATTTCGGGAATTGCATTTTTCCCTGTTTTAATTGTGGCAATTGTAATTTCAATTAATGTTACTGTTGTGATTGAACGCTATCATAACCTAAAAGTAACGGGTAATTTAACAGCGCGTGAATTAGTACAAAAAATTGCTACGGAAAACCAACTTAATATCAGAGTGGAAGAAGCACCAGAACACACTGGGGACCATTATGATCCACGTGACAAGACCATTCGATTAAGTGCTAAAGTAATTGATAATAACTCAATCTCGGCTTTGGCAATTGCAGCTCACGAATGTGGACACGCGTTGCAAGATGCACAAGGGTATTTGCCTCTAAGGTTGCGCAATGTCGTGGTGCGATTAAGTAATTTTTCCAGCCGTTTGTTAACACCGTTAATTATTATTAGTTTAGTGGCAGCCGTATTAACCTTTGGTATGGCTTCATCAGTTTATTTTGAATGGCTTCTATTGGGATTTTGTATCGTTTACGGATTAAGTGCTTTGGTTAATTTTATTACTTTGCCCACCGAATTTGATGCCTCGCATCGTGGTAAACAGTTATTAGATCAAATGCAAGTAGTCGAAAACGGGGAAGAACGCGTCGCAGTAAGTCAAGTTTTACGTGCGGCAGCAAATACTTATGTTGTTACGTTTGCAATGTCGTTATTATATTTCTTACGTTACTTGTCATATTTTATGATTTTATTTGGAAAAAAACGGGATTGAAAAAGGAGTTAATAAAATGAAAATCGGAATTGTTGGATTACCTAACGTTGGAAAAAGTACATTGTTTAATGCAATTACACGTGCTGGTGCAGAAGTAGCTAATTATCCCTTTTGTACTATTGAACCAAACATTGGTATCGTGCCGGTACCGGATCCACGTGTTGATTTTTTGGCAAAGCATTACAATGCTAAATCAGTAATTTATTCTACGGTAAAATTTGTGGATATTGCTGGCTTGGTTAAGGGTGCTTCGCAAGGTGAAGGTTTAGGTAATAAATTTTTATCACATATTCGTGAGGTCGATGCGATTGTACACGTCGTACGGGCGTTTGATGATCCGAACGTAACTCACGTAGCCGGTGGGGCTAATCCGGAAAACGATATTGATACCATTAAATTAGAATTAGAATATGCCGGGATTGATAAACCTGTGATTTACGTCGCCAATTATAACGAAAGCGATATTGCAAACGATGGGGCAAATAATCCACATTTCCAAAAAATTAAGGAAATCGCGGCGGCTGATAATGCTCAGGTGATTGGCATTTGTGCACAAGTAGAAAATGAGTTTGCGGCCCTGCAAAACGATGAAGAACGTGCCGAATTTATGCAAATGTATGGTTTGAAACAAAGCGGTTTGGATCGTTTAGTGGTTGCTGGTTATGGTTTATTAGGACTAATCTCGTATTTAACTGCGGGTGAACCTGAAGTACGGGCTTGGACGATTAAGAAGGGAGATACAGCCTTAATTGCCGCGGGCAAAATTCACACCGATTTTATGCGTGGTTTCATTAAAGCTGAAGTAGTATCATACGATGATTTTGTCAAATACGGCGATTTATTGACTGCCAAGGAAAATGGTCGTGTTCGCCAAGAAGGACGCGATTACATTGTTCAAGACGGTGATATTATTCATTTTAAATTCAATGTTTAATTGCCGAAAAACCATTTGGCATTTTTCGCACTTATGGTTTAAGATTTAGGTATGCATTGGGGAAATTTATTGCTTTTTGACTGGACTGGTCTGGGAGAGTTTGCAGGTAATGCTCTTCACGCTTTGGCAACTTTGATTCCTCATATATTATTTATGATTTGGAAATGTTTGGCTTGGATTGTTGATTGTATTGAGAAAGTTTTTCGCAGTTTGGCTGGTTTAGGTACGAATGGTGATATGGTTGGATATATTATCCAAGATGCTAGAGTTCGTACAATTTTCAATAACTTGGTTGGATTATCAACGGCATTAATTGTTTTCTTTACGATTGTGAAAATTATTCAAGATCACTACAAAGAAAAAGATGGTGGAAATCCCTATAAAATTATTATCCGAACCTTTAAAGGTTTGTTGATGTTTTTCTTTGTAAATGCGGCAGTGGTTGTGGGATTATATGCATCAGGAGTAATGTTCCGTGCTTTAGATGCAGCTACGGGTAATGGTTCGGTATCAATTGCAGGATTAACGTTCCAAGCAATGGCAGCCGAAGCTAATCGAGCCTACCGCGGTGCTGATGGTGAAGGTGAAGGACTCTATGCGGAAAGAATGTTAAACCGAATGACTAGTGATGGCGATGCTAAGGACGGAAAATTTTTCTTGGTTGAATTTGACGATGATGAAAAGAAAAAAGGTACCAGTACAAATGGTAAGAGTTTGGCAGAACGTTATGCTGCTGCATCTTCGGGTTATAGTTGGGGTGTTGTCAGTTCGGATGGCAAAACTGTTACTCCGTTGGCAAATTATTTTGGTGTATCCGATAGTTCTAAAGAAATCGGTGAAGAAGGGTATTCGTGGAATGATTGGGCACACGATAATGTCTGGGGACTAGGTGGAATTACTAATGGCGAACCATCGCACGAATTAAACGATACGAACCCTAACCACGTGTCTGGTTCGGCGGGTTGGCAGGCTGATATTTTGAAAATGGTCGACTTTAGAATTGCGCCAACTATTGATTTATCATTTTCGCCAGTTGATATTGATTATATCAATTATGGAATGATATCAAGTGGTGAACCAGTTAGTACACCGATTGAAATCTGGTGGCGTGGAACGTTAATTCAGCGTATTCCAATTAATTGGTTCTTTCGTGAATACCAGTATCTAGGTTCTGAATTGGATACTTCGAAAACTCAAGCGGCACAAAAATTTGGTTTTAGTTCAAAGTTCCAGGTGACAATGCAAAGTGGTTCCGTCGGTGCCAGTTTCGATATCAATACATTTGATGCTAGTAAATTTGAACAATTATTTTTAACAGTTGTTGGTAACAATCTGTATTGTGATCTCGGTATTAATATTTTGGAACAATTGGGACCATTGCCAACTGAAGTTAAAATTTATATGAAGCCATTTGTTTTCACTAGGTTTTTGGCACCAATTTTTGCTAAAATGTTTGAAACTGTTTATGAGAAATCATTGGGTAAAATGATACCGGTTAATGTAGATGAAGAAACTGGTAAAAAGACACCGGTTGCAACGGCTTTAGCGGTTGATGGAAAAACTTTAGATGGTGAAAGAGCTGAAGATGCTTGGTCAACGATTAATACCCAAGCCAGAACGGTTGATGTTAAATTTAAACGCTATCGTGTTGATCTTGGTAATTTTAAAGATTTATATGACGATTTAGTCGGAGATATGAATAGAATTAAACAAGATTTAATCGGTGGTTATGATGATGCTTTAGTTGCAGCACGCGAACATATTGAACAGGCACAATATCTTGCTGATTTAGCTCAAAAACAACAAGTTTGGGTTGAGTACAAAAGTAAAATTGACGATTATAATGAACAAGCTGCCAGTTTATTAACCAAATTGGGTAACTTGTTGAAAGTTTACGATGTAGTATATCCTAACCGTAATGCGACGGAGACAGTACAAAATTACTTAAATAAGGTTGGCTATGAAAAAACATATGACGCTTTGGAAACAGAAATTAAGAATACATATGTTGAATTGGTAAAATTATATAATGCGTATGTCGTTGGTCAGGAACCAGTTGGTAGTTTTGCTGACCCACGTATTGTGCCAGGAATTTATCAGCCAATTATTGAATTTTATACTGATGATGTTACGGCACAATCAGCTAGCCCCTTGGAGATTAAGGACATTATGTTACATAATGGGACCTTTTTTGCTACTAAAGTTAATATGTTAATTGACGAAACTAAACAATTACCATACGACGGTACTGAACCAATTCCTGCTGCTTATCGTTTGGTAGATTGGGCAAAATATGGTTCACGTTATCCTGATTCGTTAAACGGCAATCTGAAAAATGTCGCCGATATTTATACCTATGCTAATCAAAGTGCGGTTTTGGCGAATAAGAGTTTAGCTGACTTGCAAATTATTAATATGACAGTGGAAACACCGGAAAATCCAGCTGATGCTGTGCGTTGGGACAAGGATGGTGGCATTTTATATTTTATTAATCAAAATACTACTAATGATTTCTACCTACATTCACAAAGTGGCAATGTGGGATACACAATGGAGTCCAATAGTTATTGGGGAGCAGATGGCATTCATTGGAACGATGATAAAAATGCAGTCTTCTATTACTATGAGGGAACAACATATATACCAGGTGGTCATACTTACAACCGTAATCCCAGTACGGCTTCAGTACCTGTATCAACAGCAACCGTAGTTCGTCCTTCATCGGCTAATACTAACAGTAGTTTTGCCGCCGGTCAGACGCAAGCGATGTCATATGTTGATCAATTAACCACGGAAAACCCTGTCTCGGATGAAGTTAATGAATTTACCAAAAACATTATTACTTTACGTAAAATAAATCCTTTGGATTCAAACGACAGAAGTAATGATGTTAATGTTCTTCGTGATTGGGTTAAATCAAGCGGAACCCTAAGTTTTAATACTGGTGCTAAATTGAAGATGCTGTATGATCTTGATAATAGCGCGAATCCAAACCAAAGAAATCTTAATATTGCATCAAGAATTGACGATTTGATGGCTTCTGGTAACTGGAACACACGACGCTATTTATGTTTGACTAAGAACGGTGAAAACAGTGTAGTTACTGAAAATCAACAAGGTTATCAAGTAACAAATGGTAGTTATGTTGGACAATTTAGGTGGAGTGACAGTACGACCGTTGATCGTTTGTATGCAATGAATTTTATCAATTTCCCAATTGGTTTCATTATGATTATTACTGCGGTTGGTGTGTATATGCAATTTACTTTCGGCTTGATTCAACGTGCCGTTAACTTGACCGTTTTGTATATGATGAGCCCGGTAACGATTTCATTCTATCCGTTTGATGACGGCAGCAAATTTAATAATAACTTCGTTAAACCGTTCTATCAAGAAGCGATTAGTGCTTTTGCAATTATCATTTCCTTGAATTTCTTTGCAATCTTAATTCAACCAGTGCGTGATGCAACCGCGGCAGTAGTTGGAGATGGTCCTGGCGGTTGGATTATGGGTATCTTCGCTATCGTGGCATTCATTTCAATGTTGCCGAAGATTCGCGATTCAATTTCCAGTATGTTAGGTGCAAAAGCACTTGAAGGTAAAGGTATCGCCGATACATTCAAAGGAATGGGTACGGCATTGTCTAGTCCTTTTAGGGATATGGCAGGAATGGCTGCAATTGCCAAAAAGAGTATTGATGGTGGTAAAACTTTAGCTCACGGTATTGACAAGGTTCGTAGTTTAAAAAACCGATTATATGGTACAAGTGAAGATCGAATGAATAAAAGAATGGAAAACCTTACTGAACGTGCGGCTAGGGGTGGATTAGTTGGAGCAATGGCTCGTGCTGAAAAAGATCGTTTAGAAAATAGAAAAAAGAAGAAAGAAAGCCAACTCAAAGCTTTAGCTGATGCCCATCAGAAGAAAGAACAAGCTATCGCCGATGCGCAAAAGGAATTTGACGATGTAATGAGAAATCCTAATGCAACCGAAGACCAAAAAAAAGAAGCACGAAAAAAACTAGATAAAGCAAAAAAAGCAGACGGAACGGAAGGTTTAAGTTTAGCACAGAAAAAAATCTTTTATAAGCAAGAAGCGGCTGCTAAATCCAAAGCAAAAGAACTGGTTAAACGTGCTGATTTTAGAGATGAAAATGGTAAGGTTAACAAAGACAAATATAATGCGGCACTAACTGCAGCAACAAGTGGTTTATTACAAGATGAAACTTTCAACCGTCAAACGAATGGGGTTCACGTTGCGAAAAAAGTTAAAAGGCAGGCTAATTTAGCAAACAGTGGTTTTGCAGCAGCAATGAAAGGTATTGGTGTTAATATAGCTACGTCTGGCGTTGGAGAATTATTCCGTGCTCATTTTGGTGTTAATGGAACATTAGCTGAAAACAAGGATTCGTTATTGGGTGCTTGGGCGCGGGCAAGAAACGCTGAAAAGAATGCGGAAGAAATTAAGGCCGCAGGTAATAAATACCGTGATGAACAAATTAAAAAATGGGCTGACCCATTACAACAAGTTGTTGACGCTTGTGTCGAAGCACAAAAGCCATTGGAAGAAGCGCAAAGAGCAGAAGACCGTGCAGTTGCTTCTTTGGCAGGTAAAGATAAATTAAAGGATAAAAAAGTAGAAGAAAAATACCACGCAAAACGTATTGCTGATATCATTGCGGAAGGTAAAGCTAAGGATGAGAAAGAAGCCGAGGATATTTACAAGAAAGAGGAAGAAGATGCCATTAGTGCGGCAGCTATTAACAGTGAAGACTATAAAAACAGTCTAACTGATGATGCGCTACGTAATAACATTATCCAACGTAGAAAAACACTTTCCAACAAAGAAAATTATACCGAATTATTGACTGCCAAGTATGCGCAAGAACTTCAGGATGAAGCTAGAGAAAAAGGTCAACCATTAACGAAAACACAAGCAATGAAGTTGGCAAGCGAGAAAGCAGAAGCAGAAGTCGCTAAGATAGTAGAAAATAAAGGTAAAATTGACGAAAACAGAATTCACGCGATATCTTCGGATGAAGAAATGGTTGATGTGTTAACTGAAGCATTTATGAAGGAAGATAATCTTAGTGTAGTTGATGCTAGAAGGCAAGCATTAGATGCAATTGGACAACAAAGAGTAAAAGCAAGAAAAGATCTCTTAAGTGGTAAAGGGTTACAAGGTAAAGTTTATGATGTATGGCGTGATGAATTGAAAAAGCAATTACCCAATGAAAGTGATGAAAACATTGAAATGATGTTGGATGAGAAATGGAATAATTTCACATTAATGGGTGATGGTAATTTTGCGGCGGAATTTAAACGTTTGGGTAATCAGTTAGGATTTGCCACCGACATTGATAATAATCAAGTAAGGCAGGATATTTGTGAGGCTATATTACACGATTTTGGTTTTGGTAAAGAACTTAAATCGATGGGTGGTGTTGAAGCAGTTGCTGATGCAATCATTGATAATGATGGTTCGTTAATTAAGAAAAAATACGAGAAAGAATTTAAAGAACAGACCAAGCAACAATATATCGAACAAAACAGTGAAATACTTAAAGCACAATACATCCAAGAACAATATGAAAAAGCAGGTGGGGACGAACAACTTACCAAAGATATTACGGATGGACATATTGGCTTAAGTGCAGAATTCAAGTTGAACGAGGATGATTTAAATAAGGCCAAAGCTGAATTTGCGAAATTGTGTAAAATGGGTGAAGCCGAACTTAATCAAAATATTCACGCAATTACTCAAGATCGTGATAGTAAATTGGATAGTGTGAAAGATATTGCCAAAGCATTGGGTAAAGAAGATGATGCAGACTTAATTAAGTATTTAAAGACTTGTATGTCGCACATTGATAACAATACGAAGTTAGATGAGATTGCGAAACAGATTTGTGGTGATAATAAAGATTTGAATAATGATGAAGTTTTGAATAGTTTGAAAGCCAACTTGAACACTATTAACGAAATCGCCCAAAAGAATACTGAATTACAAATTCGCGATGATGCTAAGACCGTTATTGATAAACGAAAAGATGCCCAGGGTAAAGTCGCCAATAAGATTGGTAATTTTGTTAATGAAGCAGATAAGGCGGCTGTAATGGAACGTTACAGTGAAGTATACGATGTGGATATCAATTCAACCAATGTTAATTCGTTTGGTTACAAAAAACGACAAATTTTGGAAAAGTTTAGTGGTGATGAAAGTAATCCTGAATGTATTGCACAAATTAACCGATTAAAAGAATCAATGGAAAATAGTTTCACACAGTATATGAAACAGTTTGTTCAACGTAATGAAGCGGAATTACGTCAACAAAAATTTGCAAAAGCACATCGTGATGAAATGGATTCAATTTTCAAACGTCCGATTATTACCAGTTTACAAGAAAATCGTGAGAGATATTTGGATGAAGTTCCACCAGATGCGTTAAGATTGATGGTTTCGGATAGCCACCGCCAGGAGTTAATCCGTAAAGGTAATTATGCTGGGGCAGGTGAAGAATTCATCGCTTTGATTAATGCGTTCCGTAAACACGACGTCGCCGCGGTGCGTGAATCAAAATTTGATCAATCGACCATTGATGCAGTTCAAAAATGGGTCGAAAATGGTAATGATTACTACATCAATAGTATCAAAGCAATCTCACAATTTGATATGGAACATATGGGCAGTATGTTGACTAGTATGACAGGTTCCAGTATTGCTAATGCACAAACCGTTCTGGCACATTTAACTTCGATGGTGGAAAATAAATTGGCAACACAAAAAATGGATACAATGATTAGTTCTTTGGGTAGTCAAGAAAGTAATGCACGTGCGAGAGTTGATGAAATGATAAACAGTATGCAAGGTACTTTTGGTGGTGAACAATGGAAAGAATTGGCTGGTTCTATTAGAAATCTGAATGGTAAGATTTGTGCAAATACAACCGAAATGGCAGAGGCATTACAAGAAACATTACGTGCGTTGAATAGTAGTAACGATAATATACATAACGAAATTGTTGAAAAGAACCGTGCAGCATTAGCCAAATGGAAAGCCGACCACGCACATGATGCCAATTTCAATGCAATGGTGGGTGATATTGACAGATTAGAATCTTCATTTGGTCAAGCGATTACCGCTAACGATTGCTCGGATCGTGTCAATGCAACCTTTGCTGCTAAGATGAAATTATTGGCTGGACAACGTGAAAACGAAAAGAAAATTAAAGAATTGATGTCAACAGGAAAAGGAAGTTAATCGGTAGACGATGGGCGACTATTTTATCCCAAGAAAAACGAAAATTAAGACCATTTTCATTAAGGGACTAACCTCCAGTGATTTAATTTGGTTGATTCTTGGTTGTGGTACGACGGCTTTGCTATTCTCATCTGGAATGTGGATTTTGATGGGACTTGGTGGCTTTATGGCATTATTAGTAATTATTGGGATGACCAAAGATGTAGCTGGGGACCGTCGCTATGAATCGTTTATTTGGTATTTCCGTTTTTTAGCTTATCCTAAAAAGTATGCGAAAAGATTGGAGAAAGGCTGCGTTGAGATGACAATGTTGGTGCCATATCAAGGTATCGTAGATGATAAATTTATTGATTATGGTAACTATGTTGCATCGGTCATCGAAATTATGCCTGTAGAATTCGGTCTGTTAGGACCCGAAGCACAAACTATGTTGATTAATAATTTGGCAAATGCTTTACGTCGTATTGGTCCACAAAATTCTGGTAGTTTGATTTCGTTTGAGAAACCAATTATTTTTGATAATTACATTGATAATGAAATTGAAAAATACGATCAATTAGTTAAAAACGTGGAGCGTGGTTCTTTTACGCAGGAAGAATTGGAAGCGCGTGAGCCCGTGTTTAATTCACGTGGACAAATTTTGGAATACATCAACGAAGATGCTAAAGTTTATCGTACCAGTTATTATTTGGTAATTTATGCTAACAAAAAAGAGGAATTGGATAATACGACTTCCAGTGTTATTACGGCGTTAGGGGCTTCCTTACACGCACACCGTTTGTTGGGTAAGGAATTGTATGTCTTTTTGCGTGGTAATTATAATAAGTACTTTAACGAAAAAGATTTCGACCATATGCCATTTGATAAACGTACGGAATGGACTTATCCTGATAAAATCAAGTTTGGTTTTAATAAGTTTACAATGGATGACGAACAAAAAACCACGTTCACCATTACTGACTATCCGATGAATGTTAGTGCGGCTTGGTTATATACGTTTTTTAACTATCCAAATTGTCGTGCGGTAATGAATTTCTCACAGGTGTCAAAAGCTGAATCTGAAAAAATGATTGACCGTGCAATTATGGAAATGCGTTCACAAGAAGCCAGCAAAGGTAAGGAAAGTCAAAGGATGGAAAAACAAAGCCAGTTGCAAACCATTGAGCAAATGTTGCAACAGTTAAAAACTGGTAATGAACAAATGTTTAATGTTAAAATCCATTTAACGACTGATACTAAAACAGCCATTGAATTGCGTAATACAATTATTGAAGAAGGTTTCAAATATACCAATAATGCCGGTAAACAAATTGATGCTTTTGTATCGGCGAACGTTTCACGTCTTGATAAATACGATGCGGTCGAACGTGGTATGGTTACCAGCACTTTAGGCGCTTGTTTCCCGTTCGTTTCGGATTTATTAATGGACGAAAAGGGAATTATGTTAGGCAGTAACAGCAATCCAGTTTTTGTTGATTTCTTCCAGCGTAATGATGTTCGTGTTAACAGTAATATGATTATTATTGGTAAGTCGGGTGGTGGTAAATCCTTTGCGACTAAATCGATTCTAACCAACTTGGCGGCCGATAATGCACGTATCTATATTTGCGACCCAGAAAAAGAATATTCTGTAATGGCGAAAAAACTTCACGGTGGTATGATTGACGTTGGTAACGCCGGACGTGGTCGTTTTAACCCGTTCCATATTTATCCCAATATGTTGGACGAAGATGATGACACTGGGGAAGAATTTGATGATACATTCGAGAGTCACTTACGTTTCTTGGAATCGTTCTTTAAAATCGTTATGGAAGGTATCCGTTCTGATGCTTTGGAGGCGTTGAACGGTTTGGTCAACCGTTTGTATAGTATGAAAGGTATTGATAAATATACAGACTTTGCCAAGGTTAAACCTGAGCAATTCCCAGTCTTTGATGAATTGTATGATTTGGCGAAACGTAGCTACAACCAAGCCAAAGATGAATTCTCGCGCATTAACTACCGTGTGTTAACAACCTATTTGGAAAAATTTGCCGAAGGTGGCCGTTATTCAGGTTTGTGGAATGGACCAAATACCATTCGTACGGAAGAAAATTTCTTTGTGTTTAATTTCTTAACTTTATTGTCTAACAAAAACGAATTGGTGGCAAATGCACAAATGTTGTTGGTGTTTAAGTACTTGGAAGGTGAAGTTATTAAAAATCGTGAATACAACCAGAAGTACCACACGAAACGTAAAATCATCGTTGTCGTCGATGAAGCCCATGTCTTTATTGATGAAAAACGACCGGTTGCGTTGGACTTTATGTTCCAAATGGCAAAACGTATTCGTAAATATGACGGTATGCAAATTGTTATTACGCAAAATATTAAGGACTTTGTGGGTTCGCCGACCATTGCGAAAAAATCTGCGGCAATTATTAACGCTTCGCAATACAGTTTGATTTTCTCATTAGCACCCAACGATATGACCGACTTGGTTACATTGTACAAAAATGCTGGTGGTATTAATAAACGCGAGCAAGAAACCATCGTAGCGGCTCCTCGTGGTCAATGTTTCTTTATGTATGGTCCCGTAGCACGTTCAACAATTCGCATTGAAACCAGTAATGATATTCGTCAAATATTTGAATAAAATTATGGTCAATAATCTAAGCCCGCAAAACACGGGCTTTTTTATTTGGTTTTGTTTTGCATATCTTTAATTTTCATTACGCGGATTTGGGTTTCGCGTTGGTTTTCGTCTAGTTTCATTGTGATAAATTTAATTGTCGATTGAATATTGGGAATCAAGTTATATTCCAAACTGTTAATCCGACGACGGACTTTTTGAATTTCGTCGGCTAACATACTGCAAGTTTTTTCAATATTGGCAAGTTCAATTATAATGGTTGTTAGTTGTTGTAGTAAATTAATTGATTCATCAAATTTATCCGGAGTGGTTAACAGAATGGTATTTTTGACGGGATCAAGATCAACAATGCTAACGTGGGGTACAGTTAACCCCATAATGTTTTGTGTCGAGCAAGTTAAGGAAATAGCGTGGTGGTGCATTGCTAACGCGGCATCGACGGCAGCTGTGGTCATTTGGGTATTGGCAGCCACAAAGAGTTGCAAGGCTTGAGTTAATTTTTTTTCGACCAATTCGCGTAAACTGCGATTCTTTTTAATTAACTCGGAAAACTTATGTACCATTTCATCATATTTATCTTCCAGTAACTTGTGCGCCCGTTTGGCTGTTTTCAGTCGGTCATTTTGGCGCAAGCGTTCCATTCGAGTAGGACTGATGTTAGTCGTCGTTTGTGTCATCATTATAATACTTATCCAAAATTGGTTTACTGATACGGGTTAATTCGACTTTTGGTAGTAGACGTAGTAATTTCCAACCCAAGTCCAAAGTTTCGGCAATGGTACGGTTGGTATCAAAACCTTGGTTGATAAATTGATTTTCAAATTCAGTAGCAAATTTACAGTATAATTGGTCAGTCTCAGATAAAGCGGATTCTCCTAAAATCTGTGCTAATTCTTTACTGTCTTTACCTTTAGCATAGCAGGCAAATAATTGGTTCAAGACGCCTTTATGGTCATCACGGGTTTTACCAGCACCAATACCTTTATCTTTTAGACGCGACAAAGATGGTAAAATGTCTATGGGAGGGGTAATTCCTTTTTTGTAAAGTTCACGCGAAATTACAATTTGACCTTCGGTAATATAACCAGTTAAATCGGGAATAGGATGGGTTTTATCATCTTCTGGCATTGTTAAAATTGGAATCTGTGTAATTGAGCCTTGACAACCTTTAATGCAACCCGCACGTTCATACAATGAAGCCAAGTCAGTGTATAGATAACCAGGGTAACCACGACGACCTGGAATTTCTTTACGAGCTGCGGAAACTTCACGTAGGGCTTCTGCATAGTTTGTCATATCCGTGGTAATCACTAAAACGTGATAATTTAATTCAAATGCTAAATATTCGGCTACAGTTAAAGCCACACGGGGTGTTGCTATACGCTCTAATGCTGGGTCATTAGCTAAGTTTATAAACATTACTGAACGTGAAAGAGCACCAGTATCAGCAAACGAATTCATAAAGTAGGCGGCTTCATCGTAAGTAATGCCGATTGCAGCAAAGACAATTGCAAATTTAGTGTCGCTATTGGGTACGGTCGCTTGGCGAGCAATCTGGGCGGCTAATTCAGCGTGGGGCATTCCAGACATTGAAAAAATTGGCAACTTTTGTCCACGAACCAAGGTGTTCAAACCATCAATGGTGGAAATCCCAGTTTGAATGAAATCTTGTGGATAATCGCGCGCGGTTGGGTTAATTGGTGCACCATTAATGTCTAATTTTTTTGTGGCAATCAAAGGTGCAGCACCATCTTTAGGCCGTCCTAATCCATCAAAAACACGACCAAGAATATTAGGTGATACAGCAACTTCTAAACCGTGTCCCGTAAATTTGACGGCATTATCGTGGATGCCTAAACCTTGTCCTGCAGTAAACATTTGAACCACGGCTTTATCGTCTAAAACTTCTAAGACTTTACCGTAACGTACGGTACCATCATCAGCTTTAATTTCAACGAATTCATTATAAGTTACCCCTTGGGTGTCAGTGACAACTAATAATGGACCTACGGCACTTTGAATGGTTTTATAATATTTGTTCATACCAGTTTGCCTCCTAATTCATATTTGATGCGGTTTGTTAGTTCAGTAATTTTATCTGCTTGGTCATTTGGTAAGTAACGGAATTGAGCAAATTCTTCCCGCACTGTTGGTAAGATAACTTTTTCATAAGCAACGCCTTTGCGAATTGCAGTGTCAGCTAGATTATAATAAGTCATCATCGCTTCTAACATTAAAAATTGTTTTTTTGGTGCTGCATAAGTATCAATTTCGCTCATTGCATCTTGCATTAAATAATCTTCTTTGAGCAAGTTCGCAGTATCCAAAATTAAGCGGTCAGCATCGGACAAGGAATCTTCACCTACGAGCCGAACAATTTCTTCCAAATTGGCAGATAATTGCAAAACTTTCATTGCACCTTGACGATAGGTTAAATAGTCAGGGGAAAGATTATCACGATACCAATCTTCTAATTGGTCAACATATAACGAATAAGAAGTCAACCAGTCAATTGCTGGGAAGTGACGACGGTAGGCTAAAGCTGCTGACAAGCCCCAGAACACTTTAACAATTCGTAACGTAGCTTGGGAAACTGGTTCACTTAAATCACCACCCGGTGGCGAAACTGCACCAATTGCCGTAATTGAACCCAATTGTCCGGTTGAACCTAATACTTGTACACGACCGGCGCGTTCGTAAAATTCAGCAATACGGCTGCTTAAATACGCAGGGTAACCTTCCTCGCCGGGCAACTCTTCCAGACGACCACTCATTTCGCGTAATGCCTCCGCCCAACGACTGGTACTATCTGCCATAATTGCCACATCGTAACCCATATCGCGGAAGTATTCGGCAATCGTAATACCAGTGTAGATGCTGGCTTCACGTGCTGCCACAGGCATATCACTGGTATTAGCGATTAAGATAGTACGCTTCATTAATGGTTCGCCAGTTTTGACATCTAACAGTTCAGGAAATTCATTCAAAACATCGGTCATTTCATTACCACGTTCCCCGCAACCGATGTAAACCACGACTTGTGCATCTGACCATTTGGCGATTTGGTGCTGGCAAACAGTTTTTCCAGAACCAAAAGGTCCAGGGATAGCCGCTACACCGCCTTTGGCAATGGGAAACAAAGTATCAATGGTACGTTGTCCGGTAATTAATGGCACACTGGTTGCTAATTTATGGTGAATAGGGCGGGCTTGACGAACTGGCCATTTTTGTAACATTTGTATTGGTTTACCATCAATTTCAGCAATAGTGTCGATGATGGTGTAGTTACCTGAAGCAATCTTTGTAATTTTACCTTGTATTCCATAAGGAACTAAAATACGATGTTCTACGACAGCAGTTTCTTGTACCGTACCTAATATATCCCCTGCGGTAACAGTATCTCCAACTTGTTTGGTGGCTTTAAATTCCCATTTAGTTTTACGGTTCAATTTATCTACGGCTAAACCAGTTGTGATACGATCACCAACTAATTGACGGATATCCGCTAACGGACGGCCAATTCCGTCAAAAATTCCTGACATAATGCCTGGGGCTAATTCCATACACAGTGGGGCATTGGTGTTAATAACGGGGTCGCCAACTTTCACGCCACTGGTTTCTTCATAAACTTGAATACTAGCATTATCGCCACGTAGTTCAATAATTTCACCAACTAATTTTGCGTTACCGACGTAGACAACATCGTGTAGGTTGGCCGAATCAAGACCAGATGCGACAATTAATGGTCCACTAACTTTAATAATTTTTCCTTGCTTCATAAATTTCCTCCTATTTTGATACCCATCGCTTTTTCCATATTCTGGTTCAGACGTTGCATTCCATAATTGCTGTGAGTTGTGGTATCAGGAATTGGTAAAATAATGGGATAAGCTAGACTAGCACGACTATCTAAATATCTACTAATTTGCGCAGCGGTTTTTTCTAAGATTAAAATAATTTTATAACCGGCAGTTTCTAAGGCTTGACAGCGGGCAATGACGGCATCGGGTTCGGTATCATAAAAACAATCATAGCCAATGGCACTGAAAACTTTCACAATGGCTTGTTCTCCAATGACAGCAATATCCTTACTGAAATTGTTCATATAACCCCCTTAAATTTTCACGCAGCCAAATTACGTCATAATGAAAACGTTTACTAATTAGAATGGCTTTAATAATAATTAATTCTTTTTCACGTTGTAAGTACCACCAGAACAATGGGTTAGGCTTAAAGAGATCGTCTTTATCAACCGCACCTAATCGATCTAAGTGGGTACGAATGGCGTCTTCACGTTGTTCTAATGTTTGTTCTGGAAATAAATCCAATTGTCCAAATGTTAAATTGCCACCTGGTAAAAGCGTGGTACTGCCTTTATAATAATTACGCACGTTAACCATATCAATCCAATTGGTGAAATAATTGCGGATACTGGTGGTTTTAATTAATGGAATTTGTTCGGTTAACCGTGTAAACGTAGTATCAATGTTTTCTTCAGTTAATTGGTTCATTAACTGAACACACGTTGCCAGTGCAGCATCTTCACATAAACTTTGGAAAGTTGTTAAAGTTTGTGTACGTGCAGCATCCAATAAATCGTCATCTTTGGCGAAATCAGTTTGATAACCACATTCGTCTAACACTTTTAAACACTCAACACGGGTTTGGGCAGTAACCATTTCACGAATGCGTTTGCGTGTTAAAAGATGGGCATCGCCCTGCATTATGATGCTGGCATTCGCAAAAGTTACGCCACCTGCCATTTATAGTACTCCTAACATTTCTGCAATTGTGGGTGCCAGTGGTTCGCGTAATTCTGCTAAAATACTGTCAATATCAAATTCTAAACGATATGTTTGATTTTCGATAATAAGTCCACCTTGAATTACAGCGGTAGTGGGTAACATTGGTAGAGCGTGCGACCAAGCCGCAGCAAGTAAAATTTTGTCAGTTGGTTGTGCATACTTTTTTGTGTAATGATCAACAATGACTCTAATTTCTTGATCTGACGCAGCTAAAAGTTTTTCCCTTGCGATGGCAAAAGCACGGTCAATCCATTCCTGCTGTGCGTTAATTTGTGCTTTAATGCGTGCAACTTCAAAGGCACGTTGTTGTTGTGTTTTACGGAAATCAATGTTGGCTTGACCTTTGGCCAATGCTGCTGTTAGACGTTGTTCTGCCTGTTTGTGAGCACTGGCAATTTGTTCAGCAGCACGTTGCTCAGCAGCTGTGACCCAATCGCTAGCTTGTTGCTTCGCATTGCGAATGATTTTTTTGGTAAGTTCCTTTTCGGTCATTGCTCCTCCTTAGGCTGCCGTTGTCGGAATCAACAAGACGCATAAGATTGAAATGATTAAACCAAATAAGGCAAATAATTCGGTAAAGACTGCCATCGTAATGGCACGACCCAGAGCATCATCACGTTTTCCAACCATTACAACTGCTGAAGCACAAACTTTACCTTGCGCAATCGCTGCGGTTGTACCGGCAATCGCAACAGCTAAACAGCCACCTAAAACCATTAATCCTTGGTCAACTGAATAGTAAGAACCATCATTGGCTAAAACTGCTTTAACCAACACTAAGAACGCCACAATAAAACCATACAAAGCACTGGATGATGGAATTAATTGCAAAATCAAAGTTTTGCTGTATTTTTCTGGTTTTTCTGCAATGACTCCGCAGCTAGCTCTTTGTACGTGAAATACTCCAAAGGCTGATCCCATACAACACGAGCCGACGGCAATCGCAGCACCGATTAAAGCAAAAGCATTTCCTCCCATAAGATTTTAATCCTCCTTTCTTTCCCTTTTCCTTTATTTACGCGTATCACTTTGGATACGGGCGTAGCGAAGTTTGCTGGCCATTGGTACGAATGGCGTACCCGAGCCTTCATAAAATTTACCGAAAAATTCAACAAATTGTAAACGCGCATTATGGATGTATGCAGATAATAAACTTAAAGCAATGTTTAAAGCGTGAAATAATACTGCAATAATGCCACCTAAAATTAAACCAATGACACCGGCTCCAGAGAACATACTACATAAGAAATTCGCAACATAAGCAATGACACAACCAACCAAACCGACGCCGAATAAACGAGCGTATGAAAGAATATCACTGAAGTAATTGACTAATTTATAGGCACCTGAGAACATTCCTAAGCAATAACCACCAAGACGTTGTCCTACACCATTTAACAAAACCACACCCACAAAACCAACTAGGGTTGTGATTAAACCTGGTAGTAATAGTGGTTTAAACCAGTCGACAATTGCATAATTTAAAGGAATGATTTTTTGGATTAGGGATGGGAAGGCTAATATTAAGCCAACAAACATTACAAAATTGGGAAGTGCTTTACACCAACCAATAACGAATTGTTTAATTCGTAGTTGGTTAATAAAATTTAAAAAGTTACCAACAGTGATTTGGATTACACCCAAATATAATGATAAAGCAAAGAATAATGTAGCATCGTTACCTAGTGGATCAATTAAAGTGCGGTTCATTATGAAGGTAGGAAGGTGTAAACCAAAACAACTATTGAATAATAAACCCCATAAAGCAGCAGAGATACCACCAAAACAGAATAGAGCTATTAATTGACGTGTGCCACCTTGCGGTCGCTTGATAATTAAAATAAAAGCAGTAATTACAGATAATAATAAGCCATAACCTAAATCACCGAACATTGAACCAAAGAAAAAGAAATAGAAAAAGGCAACAAATGGGTTTGGGTCAATATCATTACGACCAGGAGCACCATACATCGTGGTAATAGCGTTATACGGAGCTACCAAGGGAGTGTTGTGAATCAAAGCCGGTGGTGTATCAGTCTCGGTTGCATCTTGTAATGTTACCACGATATTTTTATCGGTTTTGGTAATTAACTGATTAAATTCATCAGCAGTGCGGGCAGGAATCCAACCGTGAACCACGAAACATAGTTTGGTTTGGATGGTTGTGGTTAAAATATCCAAAGTATCAATTTCATTGAGCAAATAATCCGCATAGATTTTCAATAAATTTATTTGCTCAATTGTTGGATAAAATTTAGTTTTGGTTTTAACTAAATCAGCGGTTAAAGCTTGGTTTTGTTTAGTTAAGTATTCAATTTGCTTTAACGGTGTACGTTTAAATTGATAGTAACTGGGGAATGGTGTGAAATTGTAGTCAAAAATTGTTTCGGCAATTGGTTGGTTTTCAATGTCACCAGTTATCACAACCATTAAATTTTTATTGGTTGTGGGATATGTTTCATAAATGAAATCTTTGGTGTCAATATCATTAGTGAAACGTGTGAAATCAGTTGTCGGAATTAAACCCGCCAAAACAAAGGCGTTTTTTGTGGATTTTAATAAATTAGCAGGTACTGGTAAGTCGCGAAATTTTTGTAAACCATCAATCGTATTTTGGTTTAAATTAATTTGTGCTTGCAAATCTGCTGCGGTAATTTTAGCTTGTTCTAATTGTGATAGTAACATTTCAATTTGTTTTTGTTTTTTTGTGACCGCTTTTAATGCTTGGTAAGTTAATTTCAAAGTTTGTTTGTTAACCTGCAGATAATTTAAAACACCAGTTACCCGATTTAACTCAGCATTATATTGTTGTTTTAATGCTGCATCAGCAGGAGATAATGGGTTAGTGCTGTTTTTGTAAAAGGTAATTTGAAAACTACCCGTAGCTTTCAATGTATCAATGACTTTTTTTAAGGCAGTGCGTTCTCCAACTAAGGAGACTTTTTTCATTTTCTCAATCATAGTTACGCCTCTTTTACTGCTTTAATGATATAAGCTACTGCAGCATCCAATTTGGCTTGAGGTACGTTAATGGTTACATTTGGTGTTGGCAAAGGTTCAGGTTGTGGTAATTTGGCAATGGCAGCCGCAATCTCGGCATTGTTATTACTTTCAATTTTATTAATTTGTTGATAAGTTTGTTTTTCAATTTCACTGACTTTAATATGAGCATCTGCAATGATTTTTTCAGCTTGTTCTTCTGTGTCTTGAAGTGCCTGTAAAGTATCAGCTAGCATAATGATAAATTTTAATCCTTTGGGGTATGATTGACAAGCAAATTTTGTCTATCAACCCTATATATATAGGAAATGCAAGACTTTTTCGGACTAACTCAGCGTGAAGTGGAACAGGCACGCCAACAGTATGGTGCGAATGTTTTAACTCCACCTAAGAAACGTAGTTTTTGGCAAATTTTATTAAATAATTTGGGTGACCCAATTATTAAAATTTTAATGATTGTGACCGGAATTAATTTGGCTTGTTTGTTTTATACACATAATTTTTTAGAAACATTTGGTATTGTAGTTTCAATTTGTATTGCAGTGCTTGTTAGTACACTAAGTGAATTAGGAAGTGAAGCCGCATTTAAAAAACTGGAAAGTATGTCAGGAAAAATTCAAGCACGGGTGCGGCGTGCTGGCAAAACACAATTAATTCCGGCAACACAAATTGTCGTTGGCGATATTGTGCTGTTAAGTAGTGGTGACAAAATTCCGGCAGATGGTGTAATGATCGAAGGTGAGATTAGTGTAGACCAAAGCATTTTAAATGGAGAAAGTTTGGAATGTCAAAAACATACTGTTGGTGTCGCAACATCTACGAAAACAGATTTTATGGCCGCGGAACAATTGTTTTCCGGAACGGTAGTCACGGGTGGTAGTGGCGTGATGCGAGTTGAAATGGTCGGTACCAGAACAGTATATGGTAAGATTGCGGCAGGGTTAACAGAAACACCACCGACCAGCCCCTTAAAAGTTAAACTTGCCAAATTGGCAAATTTAGTTTCTTTGATTGGTTACATTGGTGCTGCAATTGCGGCTGTTACCTATTTAATTAGTGTTAGTGGTGGGGGAATTAGTTTTTATGAAATTTTGAATGCTATTACATTAGTGGTGTCTGTTGTGGTTATGGCGGTACCTGACGGTCTGCCTATGATGATTACCGTAGTATTATCCTCTAATATGCGAGCAATGATGCACGACCAACTATTAGTGCGTAAACTTAGTGCGGTGGAAACAGCAGGTAGTTTGAACATCTTATTCACCGATAAAACCGGGACAATCACACAAGGTAAATTGGCGGTATGCGGAGTATTATTGCCGAATGGTCAATATGTGACAGAAGACTTTCAAACCCAATTAGGTGGTTTTAGTCAGCTATTAGGTACGGCTTTGGTGGTGAATAATGAAGCCGAACCAACGGCACAAGGTTTCATTGGTGGAAATATTACCGATCGTGTTTTAGCAGAATTTGGTAGTCAATTGTTAAACGGTATTGTTCCTAAAGTTAATAAGCAAAGTGTCGAACCATTTTCATCGGCGACAAAGTATATGGCAACTACTACCGTCCAAGGTGATACTTATTATAAAGGTGCGGCAGAAGTTCTATTACCACGTTGTCAGTTAAATCTTTCGGAACGAGCACATTTAATGCAGAAAGTTACGAGTTTAAACCAACAAGCGATGCGTGTAATTTGTGTTACACAGGGTAATGTTTTGTTGGGGTTTATTGTGATTCGGGATTTAGTACGTCCGGAAGCTCATACAAGTATTGAAACTTTACATACTGCTCAAATTCAAGTTGTTTTAGTGACGGGGGATGCACGCGATACAGCAGTAACAGTTGCCCGTGAGGTTGGTATTTTGGATAATGATGGCTTGGTTTTAACTAGTGATGAATTGAACCGGTTGGACGATCAATCTCTAGCACAACTGTTACCAAAACTACGGGTAGTGGCACGTGCTTATCCACAAGACAAAAGTCGGTTGGTCCGTGTGGCACAAACTTTAAATTTAGTGGTTGGTATGACTGGGGATGGTGTTAATGATGCTCCTGCCTTAAAACGGGCAGAACTAGGTTTTGCCATGGGTAGCGGAACAGAAGTAGCAAAAGCGGCAGGTGATATTGTCATTATGGATGATAATATTAAATCAATTACTAAGGCTGTTGCTTTTGGTCGTACTTTGTTTGAAAGTATTCGTAAGTTTTTAATTTTCAAATTAACCATTAATTTTATTGCAATGACAATCTGTATCATTGCTCCTTTGTTTGGGATTGCAGCGCCAATCACAGTTATCCAAATGCTTTGGATTAATTTGGTAATGGATACTTTAGCTGGCTTGGCTTTTGGTGGTGAAAAGCCATCAATGTATGAAATGCGGCAATCACCAAAACGGCGAGATGAAAGTTTAATTACACCAGCGATGTGGAGTAAGATTATTTGGGGAAGTGTTTTTGGTAGTTTGATTTGTTTATGGTTTTTACTTGCGCCGTATATTCAGAAGATTGTTAGTAATCAACAAGTTTTTGTTACCGTTTTCTTTACTTTTTTTATGTTTCTTAATGTTTGTAATGCTTTTAATGCTCGCGCTAATGGTATTAATTTATTTCGTGGTTTATTCAAAAATAAAGCGTTTGTCATTATTATGACCACTATCATTGTTTCACAATTTTTAATTATTGCTTTTGGTGGCGGCGTTTTCCGTACTGTGCCAGTCAATTTTGGTTACATCACATTTGCGGGAATATTAGCTTTATCAATGTTACCAGCTGAAATGTTTCGTCGTGTTTTATTTCGGCACTAAATAATTTGGCTTTTGCGTACAAATTTCCAATCACCGACTGCCAAATTACCCAAAGTTAATTTACCTTCCTGTAAACGAATTAAGTGTGTCACTTGAATTCCCAAAGTTTCAAACATTTTACGAATTTGGCGATTGCGTCCTTCGTGAATGATAACTTCAATTTGTGTACGGTTGTGTTTGATATAGGTAAATGATGCTGGAGCAGTCTTTACACCGTCAATGCTAACACCATTTGATAGTGTTTCCAGTTCTGCTTTAGTCACAGGACGGTTAACGGTGGCGTGGTAAGTTTTGTTGACGTGGGTTGACGGGTGGGTTAATTGCTTAGTTAAAGCACCATCATTGGTTAATAATAATAATCCGCAAGTATGGTAATCTAAACGGCCGACTGGATACAACCGTACCGAATTGAGTAAAGTTGCATATTGTTTGGGATTGCCCCGAATTACGCCCATTACTGTCGGTCGCCCCTGTGGATCATAAGTTGTAGAAACCACACCGCTTGGTTTATTTAATAGAATGTAGACTTTATCAACCGCTGGTTTAACTGGTCGATTGTCGACAGTTACTGTGGCATCGTCGGGAATTAAAGTTGCCAGATCTGTAATAACGACTCCGTTTAAACGCACACGACCTGCTGTTACCAGCGATTCTACGTGGCGACGACTACCCAGTCCACATAAAGCAAGATATTTGTTTACGCGCATCTAAAAAAAGTATATCATAAAGATGATGAATATCCTAATTGCAAATGTAAGAAATTTGGAATCACCGGAACTAAGGGTTTTGGCAAGCGAATTAGCCAAAAAACATTCCGTGACAGTTTGTTCTTTGGAAGGTCCCAGTCGTCAAAAGGGAAACGCTTTTTCTTATAGTGGTTTTCCTATTAAGTTTAAGCAAATTTCCAATTATACTTTAAACGGTACGCGCATCCCTGCTTATAAATTCCAAGGAACACCAGCCGATATGATTTCAGTAATGTTAGGTAACATTATGCGTCACCGTAAGCCGCATTTAGTAATTTGTGGTATCAGTAATGGTATTTCGTTAGGAACTGATGTTTTCTGTTCTTCAAATATTGGTATGGCAATGCAAGCATCTTTTAGTAATGTACCCGCAATTTCAGTTGGTGTGCCGATGCAGATTGGGGGACACAGTGAAGCCGAATTATTACCAGTAGCACAGTTTGTTGCCAAGAATGTGGAAAAATTTGCGAAAGCCAAATTACCAACTGATACTTTCTTAAATATTACTATTCCTATTGTAAAGAAATATGATGATTATCAAGGTGTTGGTATTTCTTCAATGGACAATTTAACCAAGATGACACGTTATTTAGAAAAGGTGGATTGTAAAGGTAACATTTATTATTGGGCACAACTTGTGGAACGTGATAGTGCTGCAAAAACAGAAATTTCGCCGACCGCAGGAATGTCTTATTTTAAAAAGAATTACATCATTATGGCACCATTAACTTATAACTGTACGGATACTGCCGCATTAGCCGAAATGCAAAAGGAGATTGGTAAATGAAAATTTTGATTACTAATGAAGCAGGTTGTTTCCACCCAGGTATTGTAGCTTTGGCTAAAGAATTATGCAAAGATCACCGTGTATGTATTGTTGGTCCCTTGACTAAACAAGTGGGAGCTGGACATTCTTTAACTGTTGACCAACGTCCATTGCACGCTCAACAGTGGTATGTATTAGATAACATTAAAATGTGGTCAGTTGATGGTACGCCTTGTGACTGTGTTGCACTAGCTTTGGATAAATTGTTGTTAGATAAACCTGATTTAATTATCTCGGGTATTGATTTTGTGAACAATCACGGGAATATGATTTACACCAGCGGGGTGGTATCAGCTGCGGTGGAAGGTGCCATTCAAGGTGTGAAAAGTATGGCACTGAGTGCGGTCATTAAAAATGAAAAGAAAGAGCGTGATTATCGTGCCGTGGCTAAATTTGTACGTCGTAAATTAGAATTTTTAGCCAGCAAAATTCCTGATTTTGGTTTACTAAATGTTAATTTCCCAGAAAAAATTAAGCCAAAACGTTTGATGCCAACGCATTTAACTGATGGTTTGTTGGATAACGAATATGAAATTGAAGTTAACCCATTTGGTTCAACTTTTGCTTGGATGAAAAATCCATTACGCGAATATAGTTTGGATGCTTACGAACAAAAGGGTGATTTATACTGGTTAAAACAGGGATACATTACAATAACGCCATTAAAATTGGATTTATTAAAAGGTGAAGCTTTGGATACTTTACAAAAAGCGGGGATTAAATTATGAGTATTAATATTGCGATTGATGGACCAGTTGCCAGTGGCAAAGGGGCTGTAACAAAAGGATTATCCAAAAAGTTAGGGATTCCAGCTTTGGATACTGGAGCAGCGTACCGTGCTGTAACATTGTTCTTGTTAGAAAATAACATCGATTTGCAAGATGAAAAATTAATTTTAATGAATTTGAATAAAATTAATTTGCGCTTATATATGGCAGAAAATCACGATGTGCGTGTATTCACGCAAGGACAAGATGTAACGGGCCGTATTCGTGATAATCGTGTTAGTTTGGCTGTACCAACAGTGGCAGCTTATGCTGGTGTGCGTGATTATGTTAATCATCAAATTGCTGTCGTGGCTTCCCAGGGAAACTACATTTTGGAAGGTCGTGATATCGGAACAGTGGTTTTGCCGAATGCGGATTATAAATTTTACTTGACTGCTTCGTTAGAAGTTCGTGCGCAACGTCGCAAAGCGGATTTGGATGCCAAAGGCGAACATTTATCTTTGTTGGAAGTAATGCAACAGGTTAAACAACGCGATGAGCAAGATATCAATCGCAAAATTGCACCATTACGTCAAGCGCCAGATGCTATCTATGTTGATAGTAGTAATTTAACGTTGGAACAAACCATTGACACGTTGGCAAAATATATTAAACTATAAATAATGGAAACAATTGTACACGTTGAAAACGGCGAATATTTGGGACAAACGCGTTTTGCCAAAGACCTTTTACCGCAATCGTTGGCTTTATCGGTTAAAGACGTGCGTGGTGTTGCCGAAGTCGGTGAGATTAAAATTAAACCTTGTAAAGATAGTAATCATTTGATTGTTGATATTGAATTAATTGTCTCAACTGGTGATTCTGTGCCGGATGTGGCTTACCGTGTGCAAGAAGCAGTGTTGAATACAGCAACTCAATTTACTAACGATAAAATTGATAAAGTTAATATCTATGTGCGAGGTGCAAAGTATGGGGCAAGCACTAAGCAGAAGTGAATCGCGTGAAGTTGCGTTCCGTTTGATTTTTGCTTTGGGTCAACATACCGTTTTGGACGGGGCGGCTTGGGAATTAGCCTTAGACGGTAAAACGGCACCCGCACCTGAGCAACAGTACATTACGCAAATTTTGGAGAAATTTACCGCAGAACAAAACGCAATTGATGAACAAATTACGGTTCATCTTAAAAAATGGACTTTGGACCGTTTACGACAAACCGATTTGGCGGCTTTACGTTTAGGTGCTACCGAAATTCGTTTGGGTACTGTGCCAGCACCGGTAATTATTAACGAAGCGGTTAATTTAGCAAAAAAATATGGCGAAGCCCAAAGTGGTCCATTCGTGAATGGTGTTTTAGCACAATTGGCGGAGTAAGATGGAGTTATCAGTAACTCAGTTAAATAATTACATTAAATCAGTATTTGTTGCCGAAGAAATGTTGCACAACGTTTTGTTAAACGGGGAAGTATCAGGTGTTTCGGTACGCGGCAGTGGTGTTTGGTTTACGTTACGTGATCAGGATGCATCAATCCCCTGTGTATGTTGGGAAAAAAGTCGTTGTGCTGTAAAAGATGGCGATCAAGTTACTTTACGTGGTTCGGTTGATTATTGGCAAAAGGCCGGTAAAATTAATTTTAATGTACATGCTTTGGTGAAAACTGGGGCGGGCGAATTATTGGAACAGCTCAAGGCATTAACCGAAAAATTAAAACGAGAAGGTTTGTTTGATAAAAAGAAAACTATGCCAGCCAAAGTTAAACGGATTGGTGTGGTAAGTTCGCGTTACGGTGCTGTCATCCACGATATTATGACAGTAACTCAACGTCGTAATCCGACGGTGGATATCGTTTTGTATCCGGCCGCGGTGCAGGGAGAAAGTGCGGCACGTGAGATTTGTGCGGGGATTGAATATTTTAATCGTACGAAAAATGTTGATTTAATTATTGTTGCGCGCGGGGGCGGATCGAATGAAGATTTGTCTTGTTTTAATACGGAAAGTGTGGCACGAACTGTGGCGGGGAGTGAATTACCCATTGTTGCCGCGGTGGGACACGAAACAGATTTTACCTTGGTGGATTACGTAGCCGATTTACGTGCACCAACACCGTCCGCAGCGGCGGAAATGGTAATTCCAGAATTGGTTTCGCAAAAAGATGTGGTCTTGCGTTTATGGTCGCAAATGAAATTTGCCATTACCTCTCGTTTGGAACAAATTCGTACGCAGGCTTTGGGTTTTATGAATTTATTCCCAAAAGATTTTGTGGCGGTTGCTAAAGACGGAAAAGTAGTTAAAAGCATTAAGGAACTTAATCCCAAAGACAAATTGCAAATTTGCTTCAATGATGGTAGAATAGGAGTGACAGTCGATGAATAAAACAATTGCGGAATTAGAAAAGTTAACACAAAGTATTCAAGCGGAAAAGCGCATTGATCAGGCTTTGGATACCTTTATTAATGGTGCGCAATTAGTTAAAACTGTTTTGAAAGAATTGGACCAGGCTGAAGGTAAGGTTTACGAAGTGATTGACGACGTCGAAAAAATTATGGAGGAGTAATGCTGAATACGTTACGGATTCAAAATTTAGCTTTAATTCCTGCGGTGGAAATTAATTTCGGCACACATTTCAATGTTTTAACCGGGGAAACTGGTGCGGGTAAATCCATTATTATTGGCAGTTTGAACTTTATCTTTGGTGACAAATTATCAGTTAACGCGATTCGTCACGGTGCAGAGTTTGCGCGCGTAACTGCAGTTTTTGATGACACTATTATTGTCCGCACTTTACACGCGAACGGCAAGAGTGAAATTCGTGTCAATGATGAACCGATGACCATTAAGGGTTTACGCGAAGTAGCGAGTAACTTAATTGATATTCACGGACAGCACGATACAGAAAAGTTATTGGAGCCGAAAAATCATTTGAGTATTTTGGATGCATTTGCCAAAACCGATTTGTCAGCATATCAAACAGCATATAATCAA
>JAEEGL012821672.1_pt1 | contig 62928 bp, 47 predicted proteins | sample 9134231 | NCBI WGS metagenome assembly JAEEGL01 (sample SAMN16246548, study PRJNA631951) | gut metagenome | biome: gut microbiome; feature: rumen; material: fiber-attached | host: Bos | place: Iran: Karaj | collected 2018-10
CAGCCATTCATAAAGGATTCTCCTGTCCAGTACGACACTTCGCTCGCCGCCTGCGGTGCGGTAGGCAAAAGTCATCTGCGGGCTGTAGCCGAAGAAAAGATTGTAGTAAACGTTGAGTGAGCGCAGGACAATGGTGTTCAGATAGGCCTCGCTCTCGTGGCTGATGTACGGCAGAATGCTGTCAACGACCTCTGACGCGGGATGTCCGTCGATAGACGTTATCTCGCATCCCCGCAGACTGTCGGGCATACCATCGTATGAGCTGAAGCGTAGTTTTCCGTTGCGATACTGTACTATGCTGTACGGAGGGAAGACCATCATGCCTTCCGGCATTCGCGGTGCCGACGGCGGGAACCCCACATGCGTATGGCCGTCGAAGTACTGGTTCCACCGGGCGATGATGCGCCAGAAATCGAGCTGCGTCATCGGGCGGTCGAGCTGCGCCAGCGTCTGTTGCTTCAACTCGTTGTACCGCTCCTCGCCGAGCGACCACATCGGGTTGGGATGGACGCGCTCGTACTGCTCCATCTTATAGTTGAAGTCCTCCCGCATCTGCGCCGGAGTGAGCGTATCCTGCGCCCACACTTTGGCAAAAGAAGAGAGAAGAATGCTGACAGCCATGAGAATGATCCTCTTGCTTGTTTTCATATTGAATGTCTTTTTAGTGATTGGTGATTCGAAAAATGTGTATTGTTCATTCACGATTCACTATTCACTCATCATTTGGTTGGTTGATTTCTTGAGATTGTGGTAGAGGACGGCGTGTTTCTCTCCGTCGTTTTCTATGTGGAAGATGATTACGCTGTGGGTGGCGTATGAATAGGCGAGGACATCGTTTTTGGCAGAGGCCGACGGCCTGTTCTTGGGAATGAGCTTGGAGAAGACCAAATTCTCACCCCTATCTATGAGCATCTGGAGCAGGGGCGAGAGTTCGTCCATCTCGAAATCGCGCACGAGGACGGCCCATCCACTGTCGGAGGTAGCCTCGAGGAGGGTAACGAAGAGGGTGAGGGTGTCGTTGACGGGGTAGTTGTGGATATAGCTGGCGGCGATGCCGTCAACATGCTCGTAATGGCGGTAGATGTCGCTGACCTGCCATCGTGGGAGGATGTGACGCCAGAAGACTGTGCCGACAGCTGCTGCAACGGCCAGTACAAGAAGAAGTGTCGTGAGCCAGCGTTTCATATTTTTGCAAGCATTAGGTCTACTCTGTCGCAAGCGTCGGCTACGCAGCACCGAAGGTCGCCGTTGACGAAGGTGTCGGTGCTCGGTGGGACGAGGAGCGCCACTACTGCCACCGTCACGGCGACAATCACCGCTGCGGTGCCTATGAGGGTGCGCGTAGCCCTCTGGCGACGCTCTCGAAGGTGGCACCACTCGGCAAGTCCTTCGGTCATCGCCCGCATCTCTGTTTTATAGTCTTGTTCCATATTTTCGCAGTTTGTTCATGATTCTGTTTACGCGCTGGTAGACGGCATTTGCCTCTATTTCTAGCTCGTCGGCTATCTCCTCGGCCGAGTAGCCATCAAGGCGCATGCGCATGAGGCGTTGCTCGTCGGGGTTGAGGGCGGAGAAAAGGTCGTCGATGCGCTCAGCGACATCGCGGCTTTCGGCGGCTACGGTCTCCTCTGTCTCGGTGGTAATGGGTTCCAGGGGGGGATGCTCACGGCGGTAGAGATCAACGAGGACGCTGCGTGTCACCCTCCGCACCCATACGCGCTGCTGCCATTCCGAGCGGCTGGTCATGGTGTCAAACTTGAGCCACAGCATAATCCACACCTCCTGCACCATGTCCTCGCAGCGCGAGATGTCTCCGTGGGCAAAGTCGTAGCAGACACGCCACACCGACTCCTGGTGTCGCCGCATGAAGGACTTGTAGTCCTCGTACCGCTGTCTGTTATGTTGTTCCATCTACCTTATCGCGCAAGACGCTTCCGTAGCTTCAGAAGACGCATTCTAAAATATAAGACGTAAAATTGGGGTAAAATCTTACATGAGGGGTGAAATTTTTTATTGTTTTAATCAAAAAAATGATAATCAGTAGGGTGTCAGATAAAAAAATTTACATCCATACGGTACCTTATTGTAGAATCTATTGAAAACGATGGTTCAAATCAAATTGGAGATTTGAACCATCGTTTTTTTATAAGACTATAATACAGTATAATATGTCGTAAAAATGATGATTTGATAATTTTATTAAGGGATATGTTGAGTGTCTTTTTGTGAAAAATATTATAGATAAAGTATTAATAATCAAATTGTTGTTTAGTAAAAATGATTACAGAAATAAAAGAAAAGAAGTTCTGATAATCAGAGCTTCTTGTTGTCCAACCAGGATTCGAACCTGGACTGACAGAACCAAAATCTGGAGTGCTACCATTACACCATTGGACAATCTTGCTTGACATCGACAGAAAGCCAATCGAAGTAAATCTTTGTGCAATAGCGCAAAAACTATCAATTGCGCTTCTATCTGTCTTGCAAAAGCGACGGCAAAAGTACTAACTTTTCCGCAATCCTACAAATTTATTTTATAGGATGCCCGTCACATTTATTTTTTCTTGGCCGTTGCTTTGGGCTTTGCAACTGCTTTCTTGGCGGGAGCGGCCTTCTTGGCTGCGGGCTTTGCAACCGCTTTCTTAGCAGGAGCGGCCTTCTTGGCTACCGGCTTTGCAACTGCTTTCTTGGCAGGAGCGGCCTTCTTGGCTACGGGCTTTGCAACCGCTTTCTTAGCAGGAGCGGCCTTCTTGGCTACGGGCTTTGCAACTGCTTTCTTAGCAGGAGCGGCTTTCTTGGCTACGGGCTTTGCAACTGCTTTCTTGGCGGGAGCGACCTTCTTGGCCACGGGCTTTGCAACTGCCTTCTTGGCGGGAGCGGCCTTCTTGGCCACGGGCTTTGCAACTGCTTTCTTAGCAGGAGCGGCCTTCTTGGCTACGGGCTTTGCAACTGCTTTTTTGGCAGGAGCAGCTTTCTTGGCAACCGGCTTGGCAGCAGGTTTTGCCGACTTCGCGGTCTTAGCGGATAATTCTTTTTTCATGATAGTATTGTTTTTAAGGTTTGAATTATTCGTTGATTTCTGACTCTTGGATGTTTTTGTCGCCTGTGGTTTCTCTGCGGGTGCCGCTTGCTTGGACTTGCTTGCACCTTTGGGTTTGTCTATTGGCGACTTTGCCTTGTTCTTTTTGCCGCCACCGATTTTATCTGACATCGGGTCGTCGGCAAGCACATCGGCCAGGAAGTCGTCCTCTTCCAGTTCCTGAAGGGCATCATCGTCGGGTTCTTCGTCATCCTCTTCTTCCCCGCCCTCGTCGGTATAGGTGTCGAACTCTTCTTCCTGTTCGTCTCTAAGTTCTTCTGCTATTTCGGCTGTAGCAATCTCGAATTCCTTCTTGGCCTCGCTATCCTCGAAGATATCCTCATAGTCGCCATGCTTGAGGGTTCCGACAGCGTGCGAGCCCTCGCCTTCCTCTTTGTCGATGGCTTCCGACAGCGGCGCGAACTCGACGTCGTCGCCTTTGTCCTCACCGAACTCATCTTTGTCGTAGTCCTCTTCTACCAGCCCTGTGTCAATCTTCACATCCATCTTTACCATATACAGCGTGTCCGCTGTGTCGAGAGGCACGGTGAAGATGGGCTCTCCGTTAGGTTTCACAGTCTTTTGAAGATAGTCTCTATAGCCGTTGGGATATACTTCTTTCAGGAGTTCCTTAAGTTCGTCAGGCATAGTGTTATAGCTGACAATCAAGTTCTTTTTGTGTATTCTGTTAGTCATTGTAGCGTCTATTTAGAATGCAAGTATAATAACTTTCTTACAATGTGCAAAATATTTTTTCAGCAGTATGCTTTTTTATTCATCCGACCATTATTGATTCATCGTCCTCAACGCGGAGGTTCTGCATGATGAACTGACGGCGTTCCATGGTGTTTTCGCCCATGTAGAACCCGAGCGTTCCCTTGGTGTCGAAGTCCTTGTGCAGCAGCACAGGGTCGAGACGCATGTCCTTACCGATAAATCCCTTGAACTCGTCGGGCGAAATCTCTCCCAAACCTTTGAATCGTGTAATCTCGGGTTTGGCTTTGTTCTTCGACAGTTCCTCGATGGCTTTGATTCTTTCTTCGTCGCTGTAGCAATAGAGCGTCCGCTGTTTGTTGCGCACACGGAAGAGGGGCGTCTGCAGGATGTAGACGTGGCCTGTGCGTATCAGTTCGGGGCAGAAGCGCAGGAAGAAGGTGAGCAGCAGCAAGCGGATGTGCATGCCGTCGACATCGGCATCGGTGGCGATGATGACGTTGTTGTAGCGCAGGTTTTCCATGCCGTCGTCGATGTCCAGGGCGCTGTGGAGCAGATTCAGCTCCTTGTTCTTGTACATTGCCGAGAGGTCACTGGCGTAGGTGTTCATGGGCTTGCCTCGCAAGCTGAACACGGCCTGTGTCTCTGCGTCGCGGCTCTTGGTGATGCTGCCGCTGGCCGAGTTGCCCTCGGTGATGAAGATGGAAGTCTCCAGGCGACGGGCGTGGTTGGTATTATAATGCACGTGGCAGTCGCGCAGTTTCTCGTTGTTGATGCTGGTGCGCTTGCTTGTCTCGCGGTTCAGTTTCTTGATGCCGGCAATCTCTTTGCGCTCCTTCTCGTTGGCGTTGATTTTCTGCAGCAGGGCGTCGGCTGTGGCGGCGTTCATGTGCAGGTAGTCGTCGAGATGGCGTTTCAGGATGTCGAGCACGTAGGTCTTCAGCACGGGACTGTCGTTGGTACCGTCAGCGTTGTTGGGCGCCAAATGGGTGGAGCCGAGTTTGGTCTTGGTCTGTGCCTCGAACACGGGCTCCTGTATGCGCACGCAGAGGGCGCACACCAGTCCCTGACGGGTGTCGGCGGCTTCGCAGTCTTTCTTGTAGAAGTCTTTCACCACACGGGCGTATGCCTCGCGGAAAGCGCTCTGATGGGTGCCGCCCTCGGTGGTGTGCTGACCGTTGACGAAGGAGTAGTAGTAGTCGCTGTTCTGTCCGTTGACGTGAGTAAAGGCGGCCTCAAAGTCGTCTTCTTTAATATGTATGATAGGATATAGCGGCTCGGCGTCGAGGTTGCGCTCCAGGAGGTCGAGCAGACCGTTCTTGGAGTAGTAGCGTTTGTCGTTATAGTAGAGGGTGAGCCCTTTGTTCAGATAGGCGTAGTTCCACACGCGCTTCTCAACGTATTCGTTGACGAAATGGAAGTTGCCGAAGAGTTTGGCGTCTGGGATAAACTCGACCAGCGTGCCGTTCTCGTCCTGGCAGTCGACGGTGCCGCTGTCGGATGTGAGTTTGCCTTCGCTAAACTCGGCGATGCGTGTCTTTCCTTCGCGGATGGCCTGCACCTTGAAATAACTCGAGAGAGCGTTGACTGCCTTGGTACCCACACCGTTCAAGCCGACCGATTTCTGGAAGACTTTGCTGTCGTATTTGGCGCCGGTGTTGAGCTTCGATACTGCCTCGACCATCTTGCCGAGCGGAATACCGCGTCCGTAGTCGCGGATGCTCACCTTTTTCTCTGCAAAGTTGATGTTGACCGTTATCTTCTTGCCGTAGCCGGACGAGAACTCGTCGATGGCGTTGTCGATAACCTCTTTGATGAGCACGTAGATGCCGTCGTCGTGAGAGGAGCCGTCGCCCAGCTTACCAATATACATGCCGGGGCGCAGACGGATGTGTTCCATATCCTCCAGATGGACAATCTTGTCGTCTCCGTAGTCTTCAAGTCCGTTATTCTGCGGGATTATTTCGTCTTCCTCTGCCATATTTTTGTTGTGCGCGTATTACTAACTACTGGATTTCAGTGCGTTGCTAGAATCGTTTCTTGTAATTCGCTCTGCAAAAATACGTATTTCCATACACGCCACACACTTTTTTGCAGCAAGTTATCACCAATTTAGTTGTTGAAAACTTTCGTCTCCGATGGCTGCAAACGCTGTGTTTTGGTGGAAAAACATGGGGCTGAGCATTTTTTGGAGATATTTTTTTGTTATTTTTTGTCTGTGTTTGGCATATTTTTTGTATACTTATTCTCGTAGCGACATAAGTTCCAATGTGTTGCATATAATCTACCAATTCCGTACCATCTCCGTACCATCTCCGTACCATCTCCGTACCAAGTCCGTACCAACTCCGTTGTACCTCTTGGGTAACTCTGAGGTAACTCTGAGGTGCCCTCGGTGTGCCCTCGGTTTGCCCTTGGTTTGCCCTTGGTCTGCCCTTGGTCTGCCCTTGGTCTGCCCTTGGTCTGCCCTTGGTCTGCCCTTGGTCTGCCCTTGGTCTTCCCTTGGTCCGCCCTTGGGTTACCCTTGGGTTACCCTTGGGTTTCCTTTGGGTTGCTCTTGGGTTACTATTGGGTTGGTGGTGGGCGGCGGTCAGAAAGGCGGCGATGGGGATGCGAAAGGGCGGCGAGGGGACGGCGGGAAAAATCTTTGTTGGAGTATTTCAAAAAAGTTAGTATTTTTGCAGTCGCTTTGGAGCCGAAAGGGCGGCATACGGAACGAGCCACGGGGCTGATTGTATGCACGTAGCGCGTTTTTCGGCGATGTATGCGGATATGGCGTAATGGTAGCCGCGCCAGACTTAGGATCTGGTTCCTCACGGAGTGGGAGTTCGAGTCTCCCTATCCGCACCAACGGCCGGAGGCGGGAAATGTTCCCGCCTCCGGCCGTCTTTTACACTCCCATGTTGCCGCTGCTGTGCTTTCCGCGTGTCGCGACCGTTCTCCTTTGTTGGCGCTGCCATGCTCGGCGGCGGGCGGGCTTTCTTGGGGGAATGTGGCGGGGGGATATACTAAAATGCGGCTTTTTTAGTTATTAGATTCTGCTATGAATACTTTTCGCACGCGATATATGGCCCATCTGTTAGTGCTGCTGCTTATGGTGGCGGCGGGGCTGCGGGCGTCGGCCACCTACCTGCTGATTACGATGGACGAGACGCAGAAGAACCACCTGAAGGCCTACGGCATCGCCTACTGGGCGCTGGAGCGCGAGGTGGAGGTGACGTGGCTGCTGAACTACCGCGGCGGGGCGTTCATGATGAAGTATGCCGATGCGCTGGAGCGCGAGTGCCGCCTGCGCGGGGTGAGCTGCGTGGCCATTGCCGACGGGCAGTCGACGGAGATTCTCTCCTCCATCGCCGAGCCGTCGGTGAACATGGATGCCGTCAAGCTGCAGAAGGCGCCGAAGATTGCCGTCTACTCGCCCAAGAGCAAACTGCCGTGGGACGACGCGGTGACGCTGGTGATGACCTACGCCGAGATTCCCTACGATGTGGTCTACGACGAGGAGCTGCTGGCTGGGGTGCTGCCCACCTACGACTGGCTGCACCTGCACCACGAGGACTTCACGGGGCAGTACGGCAAGTTCTGGGGCAACTACCGCAACGCGCAATGGTACATCGAGGATGTGCGCAACCAGGAGCAGATGGCCCACAAGCTGGGCTACGCCAAGGTGTCGGCCCTGAAGCTGGCGGTGGCCAAGAAGATACGCGACTTTGTGATGGGCGGCGGATTTCTCTTCGCCATGTGCTCGGCGCCCGACAGCTACGATGTGGCGCTGGCGGCGGAGAACGTGGACATCTGCGACGTGATGTTCGATGGCGACCCTATGCAGCCCAACGCGCAGGAGTTGCTCGACTACAGCAAGTGTTTTGCCTTCAAAGACTTTCAAATCAGCACCAACCCTGCTGAATACGAGATTTCCTCCATCGACATCGACCAACGTTCGCGGATGCGCACGGTGAACGAGCGCAACGACTTCTTCACGCTCTTCGACTTCTCGGCCAAGTGGGACTGGGTGCCCACCATGCTGACGCAGAACCACACGCGCATCATCCACGGCTTCATGGGGCAGACCACCGCGTTCCGCAAGCAATATGTGAAGAGCAGCACCGTCGTCCTGGCCGAGAACAAGGAGCTCGGTGAGGTGCGCTACCTGCACGGCGACTACGGCAAGGGCACCTGGACATTCCTCGGCGGCCACGACCCTGAGGACTACAGCCACTTTGTGGGCGACCCTCCCACCGATTTGTCACTCCATCCCAACTCGCCCGGCTACCGCTTGATACTGAACAACATCCTTTTCCCCGCCGCCAAGAAAGAGAAACACAAGACCTGACACAAACACCCCACATGCGTATGAAACTACCCAAGATATTGCTTCCCGCCCTGCTGACGCTGTCGCTCACGGGCAGAGCCCAACTGTGGCAGACCTACAACATGAACAACTCCGAGATTTCGGGCAACACCGTCCTGGCGCTGACCACCGACAAGAAGGACAACAAATGGATAGGCACCAACCTGGGGCTGTGCCGTTTCAGCGGCAAGACGTGGACGGACTACGCGATGTTCAACGAGAAACTGAAAGACCAGTTCGTGAACTGCCTCACCGTCGACAACAAAGGGGTGCTCTGGATTGGCACCGACGACTACGGGGTCATCGAGTTCGACGGCAGCCGCTGGACGGAGCACAACGCCGAAGTGAAGCGGCTCAACATGAAATATATCCGTGAAATCAGCATCGACCGTAACGACGTGAAATGGATTGGCGTCACCCTCGGCGGGCTGGTGAAATACAACGGCAGCACGTGGGACAAATACACGCAGTCCAACTCAGGCCTGCTCTCCGACTTCATCCTGTGCGTCACCATCGACCGACAGAACAACAAATGGATAGGCACCAACGACGGGCTCTGCGTGTTCGACGACAACCGCTGGACCACCTACACCACCGCCAACTCCAAACTGCCCCACAACATCGTCCCCTCCATCGTCATCGACAAAAGCGGCGCCAAATGGATAGGCACCCTCGGCGGCCTCTGCCGCTTCGACGGCGAAACCTGGAAGACCTACAACACCCACAACAGCCCCATCCCCAGCGACCAGGTGAACGACCTCGCCCTCGATGCCGGCGGCGCCCTGTGGATAGCCACCGACAACGGCGTCGCTGTGTTCGACGGCAAGGAGAACTGGCGCGTCTACTCGGCCAAAGCGCAGCAGCTGCCCGGCAAGGTGGTGCAGAACATAGCCGTCGACGCCCGTGGCGACAAATGGTTCGGCACCGACTTCTACGGGCTGGCACGCTTCTCTGGTCAGGGTATACAGGGCCGCATCACCGACGAACGCGGCAACGCCAAAGCAGGCGTCACCGTGGAATGCGGCGAGATGACAGCCACCACCGACGCCGACGGCAAGTTCTACTTCGAGGTGGCCAGCGGCACCACGACGACGCTGCGTCCACGGATGGACGGCTACGAATGCACCCCTTCCGAACGCACCTTCAACGGTCTCAAGGCCTTTGCCTTCAACCAAGACTTCACCGTGTCGAACGGCATGGTGGCCAAAGGCAACTCGCCCGAGAAAGTGATGGTGACCCCCTATCTGGCCGAGGGCTACATCACCATCGCCATGGAGAGCCCCGTGGCTGAAGTGGAGTTTGTCGACGCCTCTGGCAAAAGCATTCGCACCATACCGGAATACAAGAACGGCGCCCGCATCACCATCTCCAAGATGCCCCGCACCAACTACACCCTCTACATCCGCACCGCGAAAGGCGAAAAGAACTTGAAGTTTAACTGGAAACAGTAACTCTCTTCAACAAGAACGTTTCCTCTCCTACATAAACGACAAAGGGCGGTGAAGCATGAAGCATCACCGCCCTTTCTTTCTGCCGCCCAATCTCTGTTAGAGATGCAGGCGGATGATGAAGTTGGTGGGGCACTCGAACGGTTTGAGCATATTGACGATGCCGGGTCGGATGTCGAACTGGAAATCCACCTTGTCGGCTACCGTCACTCCCAATCCACCCAGCACGTTGCCGCCGATTTTGGGAGCACCATGGTTACTGAAATCGAGGCCTATCGGCAAGCCGCCGCCCGCCATCCAATAGAAATGATGCTTGGCACCCTCGCTGATGGTGCCGCAGTAGGCCACATTGAGAGCCAATTCAAGCACCCAATGCTTGTGCGGCACAGCTTTGAGCACACCGTCTATCGTCTCATCCTCTTTGATATTGCGCACCTGCAAGCCGAAGTCGGCCATCAATGCTATCTTGCTGCATTGCCGCTTGGCGGAAGCGCCCCAGAGACCCTCTCCGGGTCCGAGGATGATACCATAGCTGTTGGAGCAGTTCTTGAAGAAGCCCAGTCCTTCGTTCTTCACATCAGAGACGGTGTTCTTCACATCGGAGGCAACCTCGTCGCCATCGCAGTTCAGCACCCAACGCACCTTGCCCTGGTAGCCCATGGGAATGTAGCAGTAGATGTTCTGCCAACGGCGTATCAGCTGGCCGGAGAGATTGGTGAATGCCTCGTTAATCTCCTTGATGCTACCCTCGATGAAATGGCGCTGCTCGCTGTTGCGCGAATCGGAGGTGGCCAGTTGTTTCAGCTGGTCAAACTCCTGCTGCGACACCTCGTCGCCTTTGACGGCGATGACGTAGCTCTCCAGCTTCACGCCTTTCACCCGCTTGCTGTCAACAATGTTGGATTTGACATAGTTGAAGTACTCCTGCGGGCCACCAATGGTACGGTCCATCGAAGCGTTGTCGTAGCCGTCGGTAAACGACACCATGAACGCGCCGCCGATGGCGTCTTTCATCGTCTCTGCATAGGCGTCAATCATGTCGCTGCCACGATGCATGGCCATATAGAGACGGGTGATGTCGTCCATCGTCAAGTTGTTGATGAAAGAGGTCAGTTTCTCCTCGTTGGCCGTGGTCAACGGCACAATGTCGAAAGGCATCATCTTGGAGTTGAAACCCACGATGCCAATGTAGATATTGCCCTTGTATTGTGATGCAACGGCCAGATTCTGGATAAAAGAGATGGCACTCTTCTTCACACGGGAGAAGTCGGCACCCAGAGAGCTGCTGCAGTCCAAGACCAGCATCACCAACATGGACCTGTCCTGACTGAATCCCTGCTCACCGTTGCGCACCTCGGTACGACGCACCCAACGCTGATCCGACTCGCTCCAAGTGTAAAAACTCAACCCTTTGCTGAAATTGGACGGGCACGTAGTAGTGGCGTCGGTAAAAGTGAATACCACCGAGCCGTTGTCCTCGGTACCCTTATGGGTCTTGCCTTCGTTGGCGAAATGGATGCCGTTGCCCTGCGGGCTGTTCAACGAGAAAGTCCACGCTTTGGCATTGGGCACGTAGGTACCCTCGATGTAGTAGTTGGCATCATCGACGCTGCGCTGCGCCATTGCCCAGCAGGCACACCCTACAGCAAGGAGGGTGAGAAAGAGTTTTTTCATGATGTGGAGTTGTTGCTTGTCAATATAATTTCAAACCTAATTGTCGGTTATTTGCATTTCACCGATGCAGCACCTGCAACGTTGATTTGGGTGAGGTCTTTGCAACTCTTGGCATCCTCGTAATCGTCAAGCGAAACCATGGCAACGGTGCTAATGCCACCGACTTTGTAGGTGCATTCGCAAGTCTTCTGGCATGAAGCGAAACTGGCAGCAGCGGCCACCACCGTAAGAGCGATCAATACTTTTTTCATCTTAATACTATATTTATTTGAACATTATGCCTACTCTGCCTGGTTTTCGGCTTCCCCATTTGCAAGTGCAAAAATACAAACATTTTTCTTCTTCAAAGACATTTTGATTTTTTTTTGTAATTTTGCAACTCCTTTCTGATACGAAACCACATAGCATTTATGAAGAAAATATTCGCATTCCTCCTGCTGGCAGCATTGGCCACCGCTTCATTTGCCCAACTCCAGAACCCCGCCCATTGGTCCTATTCGGTCAAAGACCTGGGCAACGACGAAGCCGAGTTGCTTTTCACCGTTAAGCTGGATGCCGGATGGCACATCTATTCGCAGCATACCGACCCTAACGGTCCCATAGCATTGGAATTCACCTTCACCGACAGCAAGCACTACAAACGCATCGGTGCGGTAGTAGAGCCCAAAGCGCACGAGGAATTTGACGATGTGTTCAAATGTACCGTGCGGTCATTTACCGGCACCGTGACGTTCCGGCAGAAAATAAAGACGCTTTACGACAAACCCTTCCAAGTAGAGGGTTCGCTATACTATCAGCTCTGCAACGACGGCAGTTGCATCGCTCCCGACGATGTGCCGTTCTCCATCACCGTCACACCCACCACGAACGAGACGGCAGCAACAGAGGCACCCTCCGAGGAAACCGAAGCCCCTGCCGACAGCACTATAGAGGATGCCATTGCAGACAGCCCCACGGCTACCATCGCCACTACACCTGAAGACAACACCCCTCAGGAAAAGAAGCAGTCGTTGCTCCTGGTGTTCTTCATCGCGCTGGGCAGCGGCATCCTCACCATGTTCACCCCCTGTGTGTTTCCCATGATACCCATGACGGTCAATTTCTTCATGCACAGCAGCGACAACAAACGTAAGAACCGCCGCCAGGCGTGGGCTTTCGGATTGTCGATAGTGTTCATCTTTGCCGTCATCGGCGCATTGCTGTCACTCGTATTCGGACCCGATTCACTCAATTTCATCGGCACGCATGGGGTACCCAACCTCATCTTCTTTGTCATCTTCTTTGTCTTTTCGCTCTCCTTCTTCGGCTTGTTCGAAATTAAGATGCCCGAGAAATGGGTCAACGCCTCCGATGCACAAGCCGACAAGGGTGGGCTTATGGCTCCGTTCTTCATCGCTCTGACCACCGTGCTGGTGTCGTTCTCATGCACCGGTCCCATCATCAGCGCCGCCCTGGTGGAGTTCGCCACCTCGTCTACCAACCGCTGGATAGGTCTGGTGTCGATGCTCGGCTTCGGCATAGGGTTTGCGCTGCCGTTTACGCTACTGGCATTCTTCCCGTCGGCACTCAAGAATATGAAGTCGGGCGGATGGCTCAACTCCGTCAAGATTGTCTTTGCATTCCTTGAATTGGCCTTCGGATTGAAGTTCCTCTCCATGGCCGATATCTATTGGGGATGGCGACTGCTCGACCGCGAGGTCTATCTGGCGCTCTGGATAACCATATTCTCGCTGATGGGACTCTACCTGCTCGGCAAGATTAAATTCAAAGGCGAAGAGGACGTCAAACACATGGGCATTGTTCGTCTATTCCTGGTGATTGCCACTTTCAGTTTCGTCATCTATATGGTACCCGGCATGTTCGGGGCCCCGCTAAAAGGCATCTCTGGATTCCTCCCTCAGATGAACACACAGGACTTCAACATCGAGCAAATGATTAACAATGCCGGTATAAGCGGAGCAAAATCTTCCGATGCCCATTCAACGGTGAAATACGAAAGCCGCCTGAAGACATACAGCGTCCCCGGGTATACAGGAGAATTCTACGATTTGAATGAGGCCAAGAATTATGCCAAGCAGGTCGACAAACCCATCTTTATCGACTTTACGGGCATCAACTGCGGCAACTGCCGTGAAATGGAGAATGCCGTATGGGGCGATGCCGAAGTCAAGAAGACCCTGTCTGAAAATTTCGTTATCTGTGCACTTTATTGCGACGCCAACGACATAAAACTTGACGAAGCCGATTATGTCACCGATGACAACGGTCGCGTGCTGAAGACCCTGGGCCGCAAGAATCTCTACTTCCAACGAAGCAAGTATCAGATGAATGCCCAGCCATACTATGTCATCATCGATGCCAACGACGACTCCAACAAGCCGCTCACCAAGGAGAATTTCTCATACAAGAAAGATGTGAAGAAGTTTCTGGCTTTCTTGAACGAGGCACTCGAGAATTACAGCAAAAAATAGTTTTTAGCTGCCGCCGACAGCAGAAATAGTGTAAGAAAACATGCTGTCGCCATAAAAATTGTCATGCCTTATTGTTGTGATATGTTGACCATTGCAGCGATAAGGCATTTTTTTCAGCCAAAAGTTTGGTCATTCCCGAAAATGTTGGTATCTTTGCAAACTCAAAACAACGCAGTGCGGGGTGGAGCAGAGGTAGCTCGTTGGGCTCATAACCCAAAGGTCGTTGGTTCGAATCCAGCCCCCGCTACCTAAGTCAAAAGTGAGCAGGACGTCAGTCCTGCTTTTTTTATGCAGACACCCCGGCGAAAACTTGCTTTCAAGCAAGGGTGGCTGTATAAAAAAGCAATAACCGCTAAGCGGTGCTCACTTTTGATTTAGTAAAGCCCTCCCAAAATGGATGGCGAGCGCAGCGAGCAATCGGCCCCCGCAGACTGTCACGATGTATGCGATGCTTCAATCGCAGTACTCCAAATCGCCCAAATAAAGGGCTTCAACAGGAAAACTTAAATCAGCGTGCTTGCCCCAGATAAGGTTACCACAACGGATTGAGAATTGCTTGAACAGCGATGGCTTGCTATATTTGTTATATTGGGGATGGGGATGACGGGCGATGAACTCACCAAAGTCAATCACCCTGCTTGTCTTGTCGCTGAAGAATATTCTGAGCGACAGTCCATCGACATAATCTGCTCGTGTAACTGTAACATTTTCCATGGTTATAGCTTTTTCTTGATGTCGGTACAACGGACTCTTTTCTTATAAACAAAGAAATTGACCCACTTGTCAACAATGTTCTCCCAATATCTTTCAATGAAAGCCCTCGCCACCTTGTCGTCTTTTGACGAAAGGGGATTGCCCTTGTCGCGCTGGCGGATTTCTACCAGTTCGCCATTACATACACAAAGGTCATAGATAGACATCTTGTTTTGATGTTCCACATGAACATGTATTGGCTCGTGCTCGTTGGAGTAGAACGAGAAAATAAATCCAAAATATGTAAAGATATCAGGCATAATTATTTTCTTTTTTATGGAAACGCAGAAATGGTAAAAATATTGTAGAAGAAAGCGTATATAGTTCTTTTATTGTTTTTTCCCGTCAAATTCGGTGGGAACATCGGTTTTGTCGGGTCGGGAATCCACTCTCACATAGACCATAACTTATCCAAGCCCTCCACCAAAATGGATGGCGAGCGCAGCGAGCAAACCAGCCTCCTTAACATTTCGAAAGATCGCTTTCGAGCTGAAGTATGCGACGCAGATTTGCATACAAAAGCATCTCTGCATCGCTACCAAAGCGGACTAATCACTTGGATTATCCTATAGCCACGATATCTCGCAACGCGTTAGGTCATAAATGATATTATGATTTGCTCTTTTCATCTATTTGACACACTCGTTGTACCCTATCTGTATACCTTATCCCAGCACAAATCAAATCATTTATATACCATAGAATCAACCATCACCGTTTGTAGAACACATCACCTGAGCCATCAGTTATTGTACCCCGTGAAGCATCCACAGTAAAATAAAGTGTTCCCTGTGTATATGGAGAGGTTGCAGATAGTTTTGCATAGCTTCCATCGAATCGAACCACCCTCACGGCATTTGTTATCTGATTGCCGTTGCAATAAAGCCCATCATACTTTATTGTAATCACATTGCCAATGCTGTTTTGAACCTGTTGCTGACGTATGCCATAACGTCAGATGACGTACGAAACGTGGTTGAATAACCCGAACTACTACCTGAATAGGACGAGGAACTGGAGCCCCCCGAAAGTTTCTTGTAGTACATCCCATCTGAGAAATCCCCCAATCGTTTATTGTAAAAATCAAAATCTATATATGTATATCCAAAGTGTATGGTATTATCATCCAAATCTATTGTTATTCTTCCTTGGTCAAGAACACCTCTTGGAGTTGCCAAAACAGCATAATCATCAGACACCCCCAATCTACATGAATTACGGTACCCATCTATGTATCCGCTCCATTCCCAATTACCTTGTAACCATGATATAATCTCATCCTTTTTCTGCTCCATCACTCTACGTTCAGCTTCCTGTCTCTCCCGTTCCTTTCTTAATTCCTCCTGCCTGATTCGCTCCTGCCGTTCATTTTCCAAAGTTTCTTCAAGTTCTTTACGATGGCTTTCAGCCATTTTAATCGCGTTCCTTTGTTTTGGTGTTGCGACTCGCTTTTCGAGTTTCTTGACCTGGATAGTACTAAATTTTATAGCCCGATTGGAGATTGCATCTTCGCAAGCAGTTATCATTTCATTCGTTCTTTGAACATATAGTATGCTAACGATAGTAAATAATACTACTGACAATACTACTATCCATTTTATCATCCGCCATTTGTTTTCTTTTTTTGCCCCCCAAATGGAAAAGCACAATTAGGGCAGACGGTAATGTTTCCTTTACTTTCTATCTCAAATCCACATTTCGGGCACTTGATATGTGCATTTTCTCCCTCTATTGGAAATCCACAATGAGGGCACACAGATGCATTATCATCTATGAGCTCACCACACTCAGGACATCTTAATTGTTCCATAGTTTCTCGTTGACTTTATTTAATATCAAATTCTTGGTTAAATCCTTAAATTTTTAGTTCAGTAACTCTCTGTTTCTAAGAAACTAATAAGCATTATAGCGCTAAACTGTTTTTATTGGAGAAGATGTCTTTAATATTTTACCGAGAAATAATGTTTCGGCGTTGAACGAAGCAAGTATTCTCCTAATATATAATACACGCTAAGTCGTTCATTTCGTGGCATTTTTATAACCCATTCAGGAATGTCTTTTTTATCTCCTGTTGAATTTTCAAAATAATAGGGATTCACGCAGTATCCATTTTCGAAAACGACTCGGCCAACCGGGGATTTTCTTGCATAAATCATACATGTTCCAGTTGGTTTTCCTGCTGAGTTAAAATAGCCCCACATTGTTGAACTTTGCAATTCTTTCAGGTACCCGTTGGTAAATACTCCTGAGTATTTCTTCACATTGTTATATTGTATTTCATAGGGTCCATCAGGAATTCCTTCATCATTGAATGTTATTTTCACATGATTCTCCTTTCCGCCAAAATACCAGGTTCCTACCTGTTTGTTGTTTCTATAATTACCTGAGACTCGATAATATCTAGCACTTTTCCCCGAATAATCAATATAAGAATATTGTCCTTCATAATATATAAAAGAGAAGGTGTCCTCATAGATTCTTTCCCCATTTGGAGCATCTCTATAATAGTAGGTGGCTTCTCCCACCAGTTCTTCTCTTGTCAGTGGAGAGTACATTTTGAAATTCCCTTTGTATTGTTTTAGTCCTTTATTCAATCGAATTGCTTCCTGCTCTTTAATGTCTCTTTCAATGTAGCTTGTGGCGTCTATCTTAAAACTACCCGCGCGTGGCGTTCTCAACCAATCACTTTTATACCATATTAATTCGGGATGCCCATTACACCTCAACCAAGCACCATTTACAATTATACCTTTTGATTTTTTTATATCGTCAAGGTCTATTACACAACCAGGTTGAGTAAAGGCATTTAATGTTATCGTTCCGTCCTCCTCTGCTTCTTCTAAAAAAGGATTAAAATAGAAAATTTCTTTTTTAAAAGCATCCCTTTCGTTTGCATTTGAATATATAGTTACAAATATGAGAGGGTCACTACGTCCTTGCTGGTATGAACTACAATGACCACAAGGGCTATCCCCCAATATTCCATACTTTAATTCAAGTTCTAATTGTTCATTGTACCTTTGGGGTAGGACTTTCCCTTTGATTGGACGTATCTTCAATTGTGGCTTTAAACGATATCTCTGTTCCCCAATATAATTATAATCTTCCACGACAAAAGATAATTCTACAAAATCGTAATAATCATCAAACTCACTTTCCCCTGACATTTTTTCATTCCCATCGACTGTATTAAACAAACAACTATATCCTGTCTCCTTTTCTTCGGTGTAATTAAGGGCTGATACGGAGAAACTGAGTGCGAAACATATAATAGCTGGTAAAATCTGCTTCATTTTCATAATTTTATTATTAAGATTTTAAAGTATTTATTCTGTATTGTGTCATAATATCGCGATAGACGTTGAGATACTTCCATGATTTGTGATTCTGATGAATTATCACTGCAAGTTTTGTCCCAGTGGTACTATTCTCAAATCTTTCAAAATAATAATCAAAGAATACATATACGTCTTTCTCATTTATACTCTTCGTCTCAAGGTACATGCCCAATTCTTCGAAGAATCGTAGGAACAACTCCACTTGGTATGAAGAAGGCATCGTGTCCTCTGGATCGAAATCACGAAGATACCGTACCACATCCTGAATGTTTTTGTTATTAACATATCTGTCATTCAGTTGAGAAAATAGTTTTCTATCCTCTCGATAATTGTGACTTCGTAATTGAATGATTGAAATCACAACAGCAATAATTGCTACAATTAGCAACCCAAGGTTAATGTAATCTGTCATAGGATTAGTTGTTAGTATGTTCCATAAACTTATTAATATAGTTTTCGTAAAATTCCATTTCGCCGCGAGGCGTAGCTCGCTTTTCATATTCTTTCAAACTGACATCAAAATCGAGATCTTTTTGAGTGATTATTTGCGTAATTGTCATTCTCACGGTTTCGGAATCATCGTTAAGCTAATCATTATGAATCATAAAGAAAAATGGACCATGAATATTTGAACGAACATTTATCTCAAATGGAGAATATGTGTAATAAATTTCTACATTCTTGTTTTCATCATATTCTTTCTTGATTTTTTCCTTCGCCCGCTGTATAGCCCCATGGAGTGTTTCTGTATTCATATAAATACAATTTTGTCCTCGGCTCGGAGAGTTTTAACCTAAACGAAGAAAGTGGAGCCATCCAAAAACGCCCTATCCTTTTAGTGTGAGGGCTTCGACTCCCTATAATGTAAAGTATATGGTGCAATGAACCGCTCCACAGAGGATATATAGATGCACTATAATCCATAGGAGCATTTCATCTTCCCTTATTCCAAACATTATTTGGTGAGTTGTCGAAGTTCACACTATCGGAATAAAGCGAAAATGCGCTTTCTAACGGTAAACCTTTTCTGACGGTTTACGGGTGCAAATATACAACTTTTTCCATGTATCCAACATAAACAATTTATTTTTCTAAACAAAACAATAATAACACACTGAACTACAAATATTAATAACAATTCTAATCTGGTGATATCGGTTTCGTTGGATTGAGAATTCTCTCCCCACACAGCCCATTGTTCACCAAAATCTTCAAATAATTGGTACATGAACAACACGGCAGGGAGTTGTCCATTAGCGTTGGGAATGTTAAATTATGACGTTTGGGTGCCATCTCGAAAAAAAGTTGTATTTTTGCAATTCATTACAACAATACTATGAGTATCGAAATCACACGCACGTTCGACCTGTTGGACCACTTGGTGGCCAACCATCCCAAGGAGGACATCCTCGCCAACAAGGAGAACGGAGAATGGGTAACGTACAGTTCCCACGACTATTATAAATATGCCCACTTCCTGGCTTACGGATTCATGTCGCTGGGTTTGCAGAAAGGCGACCGTGTCATCACCATTTCGGGCAACTGCCCTGAATGGAACTTTGTCGATATGGCTCTCGCCATGACCGGTATCGTCCACGTGCCTGTCTACCCTACCCTCTCGACAGAGAACTACCTCCACATTTTCCGCCACTGCGAGCCGAAGCTGCTGCTGGTGAGCAACAACATCCTCTACCGCCGCATCCAACCTGCGCTGAAGCAGATGGACAATCCGCCCATCATCTACACTTTGGCCCACATCGAGGGCGAGCACCGCATGTTTGAGGTGCTGAAACTGGGTATCGCCAGCCGCGAGGAGATGTTGCCCAAGCTGGAGGACCTCAAAAACTCCATACGCCCAGAGGACTGGTGCACACTCATCTACACGAGCGGCACCACGGGCGACCCCAAAGGTGTGATGCTCAGCCACCGCAACCTCTGCTCGAACTTCCTGGCGCACTCCAAGGTCAACATCATGGACAGCAGCTGCAAGGTGCTCAGTTTCCTGCCGCTCAACCACGCCTATGAGCGCAGCATGAACTACCACTTCCAATACCTCGGCGCGAGCATCTACTACGCCGAGAGCATGGGCACCATCGCTGCCAACCTGGCTGAAATCCATGCCGACGGATTCTGCGCTGTGCCTCGCGTGATGGAGATGTTCTTCGACAAGATTTACGCCGCTGGCAAGGATTTGAAAGGTATCAACAAAATCATCTACAACCGCGCTATACGCCACGGTATGCGCTACGATTATACCTCGCGGCGCATCTTCCTGTGGTACCAGATTATGCAGCGGGTGTACGACCGTCTGGTATATCGCCGCTGGCGTGAGAAATTCGGCGGCCACCGCTTGACCATCATCACGGGCGGCAGCAGCATCCAGGAACGCATCATACGCCTTTTCGCCGCTGCAGGGATGTGCATCTACGAGGGCTATGGGCTGAGCGAGACGTCGCCCGTCATAGCTGTCAACAACCCGCACGACGGCTATGTGCGCATCGGCACCGTGGGGCCTCTGCTGGAAGGGGTGGAGGTCAAATTTGCCGACGACGGCGAGATTCTGACACGCGGGCCTCACGTCATGATGGGCTACTACAAAGACCCGGAATACACAAGCGAGGTCATCGACGAGGAGGGCTGGTTCCACACCGGCGACATCGGGAAGTTCGTGGGCGGCCGCTACCTGAAGATTACCGACCGCAAGAAGGACATCTTCAAGCTGTCGGCAGGCAAGTATGTGGCTCCGCAGGTGATTGAAAACAAGCTGCGCGAGAGCGAGTATATCGACCAGATCATGGTGGTGGGCGAGAACGAGAAGTTTGCCGCCGCCATCGTGTCGCCCAACTTCAACACGCTGCACTACTGGGCGCTGAAATACCACCTGCACTACCGCGACAACACCGACTTGATTGAGATACCGGCGGTGAGCGACAAATACAAGTCCATCATTGAGCAGTACAACAAGGACCTGGCGCCGCACGAGCAGATCAAGAAGTTCCGTCTGGTGAGCGAGGAATGGACCACCGCCAACGGTTTCCTCTCCCCTACCCTCAAGCTGAAACGCAACATCCTCCTGGCCAAATACAAGGACATTGTCAAAGACATCTATCAAAAGGATGACACCGGCAAGGGCGGCTTCTTCTCGGCGTTCCGCAGCATCGAGCTGCCGAGCATCAAGATTCTGAGCCGGGGACAATAGCCGCTGCCTATGCTGCAAAGGAACGGGGCCGCGCCATTCGGCGCGGCCCCGTTTTATCTTCCTCAAAACAAACTCCTTGAAGCAACGCAACGTCAACAAACTTCCACCCTTCCGCCACCCCATTCGTGGTGTAAGCTTTCCCAAGGGCTGATGTAAGCTTACGTCAGAGCTGATGTAAGCTCACGTCAGGTGGTGATGTAAGCTTACATCAGATGTCATGTAAGCTCACATCAGGCGTCGTGTGAGCTTACATCACCGCCGGGGTTGCCTTTCTCGTAGAAATGCATCTCCGTAAGGTACTTCCACACAGGTTCGGTCAGCAGGTAGCGCACATCGTGTCCCCGGGCAATCTGCCCCCTGATATAGCTCGACGATACAGCCATCAGCGGGAAATCCCCAAGCAACGTCACGCCGGGATGCCGCAACAGCGGGCTGTCCATGTGCCCCGGACGAGGGTATACATATATATGGTAATTATCGAGGATGTACTGGTAGTTGCGCCAGCGGTCGAAATGGTCCAGATTGTCGGAACCCATAATCAGACAGAACTCACGATCGGGATACAACTCCCGCAGATGCGCCAGCGTCACCACCGTGTAGGACGGCATCGGCAAGTGCATCTCAACATCGCATGCCTTGAGACGGTAGTTGTCGTCGACAGCCCTGCGCACCAGCTGCAGACGGTGCAAGTCGGGCAACAGCGAGCCACGTTCCTTGAACGGGTTCTGCGGCGACACCACAAACCACACCTCCTCCACATCGGTATTCTCCAACATGGCATTGGCAATAATCAAGTGTCCCACATGGATGGGATTGAACGAACCGAAATAAAGTCCAACCTTTTTCAACCGAAGGTCTCCGCACCGACAGCATGCCGGCTGTCAAATCAATAATACTTATAGTGCGAGATGATGCCGATATGGCGCAGACGGTCACCCTTGAAAGTGTATATCTGCCCCACCTCATTGGCACCCGACACCACTTTGAGCACGCTGATGTCGGCAACATAGGAGCGCGGGAATTTGCGGAACAGCACGTTGAACACCTCCTCCTTGGTCATACCCACATGGATGCCGTTGGCCAGCACCACCTCCTTGTCGAATATCTTTCCGTCGAGCACCTCCACGCGAGCTGTCCAGATGGCCCGGTAAAGGTCGATGAACGTACCGTCAATGCGCTTGAGCGTGTTGACCGACACCTCCATCGAGTCGAAATATTTCTTGTAACCTATCTCACGGTACCACTGCAACTGGCAGTTGGTGATATATTCCTCCACCGTTTCCCACTTGCCGATGGGATATATCACATATTCCGACAGGGAATAGACCGTCATGGTGTCGGTATAGACCTTGATGTCCTTCACCATATATTCAGGGCGGGCATAGGTCATCATACGCAAAGCTTTGGCACGGGAGCTGACCTGCTGCGAATAGCCAACCATTGTGGTGGCCAGCAGGGCAAGCGTCAAGAGGAACTTTTTCATCGTCTTTCTTTTTTGTTCATTCTATAACGCAAGTGTGCAGATATTATTATATACATCCCGAATAATTTGTTTTTCGGCGACATCCCCTTCAGCAGCACAGCAACTCTGCACAGGCAGGCCCCCTTTCATGCAACCACAAGAAAAGAGGGTACCCGTTGAAGGCACCCTCTTGTTATATATTCACCTGTGTGACGGTTACCGAACGATGCTGAGACGCTGGCTCGTGCTGCCGTTGGCCGTCTTGACGGTGACCATGTAGATCCCTGCGGCATAGCCGGCGGTGTTGAGCATCAGATGGTCGGCGGCTACGTTGTCGTTGTTGTATACCACCTGTCCCATCATGTTGACCACCTGCACCTGCTGTATATCCTCGCTTGTCTCGAGCACAACAAAATTGGCTGCAGGATTGGGATAGACCGCAACCTGAGGAGCATTGCCCACTTCGCGAATGCCTGCACCGGCGCGGATGTTGGCCGACTGACAGGCGTTCATCACCTTGCGGTTGTTCACATTGCTGGCATAATTGCTTACGAAAGCGACAACACGGCTGCGGGCAAACACATGTCCTTCGGGGAAAGTGTAGGTGTAGGTCTTGCTGAAAGTGGAGCCCGACGTGGTGGAGGTGATAGCATCGGTAGCACCCCATGTGTCGGTCAGCATAGCCCTAATCACATGGCTGTGATAGTAGGTGCCGCTGGCACCCGATTGTGACAAGATGATACTGTCTTCCACTATCCAGACGTTCAAACGCGGGCTGTCAAAAGTCAAATTGCTGGTGAACTGGCCATCCACCTTCACCGTGAGCTGACGACTGCTGGGGTTGTATTCTATGCGCGAGAAGCTGATATCAAGACCTGCTGTCTCTGCAACGGCACGGTCAAAATAGCTAGTAATCACATCTACGGATCCGGGAAGGAAGACGGGGCCGGGCTCAGAGGTATTGAAACGTGTACGGTCGAGCATCATCGCCGGAGCGTAAGTGCTGCCACCATCGTTATAGAATGTCAGCATCTGCTGGCTGGGAGTGATGGTAAGGTCATCGGTATAGTAACCCACATGATGGCTCACCCAAATGATATCGCTACGACCTTCGGTGGCCTCGTCCAATTTCCGGTGGAAGGCAGGACAGTTGCCACAACGTGCGGTGGTGAAGTGCTCCAACAAGGTGGTGCGAGGCGACACGACAACCTTCATCGTATCACTGAGAGTGTTGTCAGCCGTGTTGTCCTGGGAGCCGTTGGGGTTGCTCACCGTTACGGTGATGACGTGTTCGCCCAAATCAGCAATGCTGGCAGGAACGTTGTGAGTGAACCGCGTAGTACCACCATAAGAAACGCTGATACCGCTTACATGGTAGGTCGCCACGTTGGCACCGCCATCCACATTATAAGTTACATCGTACGAAGTGAGAGGCGACAAACCTTTGTTCATCACGACGCCTTTGACATCAAAGCTCTCGCTACGACGGCACTGCGGTTTGAGGTTGACAGCCGTGATGGTCATCTCATTGTCAGCCACCGCACCTACAAACACGTCATCCAGCATAATATAATAGCAGTCTGTAGAGTAGAGCTGAAATCCGATATAGATGTTCTGACCACGATAGTTGGTGAGGTCTATGGCATAGTTGGTCCACTCGCCAGGCACCGAGGTAATGTTTTGCAACATGGTGAAACTGGCTACCGCTGTATCTGTGGTGGATACCCACACACGGAGTTTCTCGGTATAGCTGGAACTGGCACTGCTAGCGCGGAAAGTGAGATAATAGCCAGTATTGGCATCCATCTGGATAGCCGGGGTCACCATCCAACGGTTGACAGGTTGTCTTTGGGTGGTGTACGAGGTGCTGACGGCGGCCTTGTTATCACCGAGATTTCCCACGCTCCACGACTGACCGAATGCAGAATAATTCGATGTGTTGGTCTGCACGTCGGCCTTGCTGGTCCAACCCGTAGGCAGAGGACCTATGCCACCGTTGCCTGTCGTTACGCTTTCAAAGTCCTCCGAAAAAGCCGTCTGTGCGCTCACACCGGCAGCCAAAAGAAGAGAAAAAAGAAATAATAATGTCTTTTTCATATAATTAAGTATTTAAATGAATAATAAATTGTTGTCAATAAAACATGGCAAAGGTACTAAAAAAAAACATACCGACAAGTTTTTCTCCAATTTTTATCGCCATTTTCGTTATATTATTGGGCAACAATGGTGTATCAAACGTTGCTTTATCCTGATGGTCGTACAACAAAAAGGGCGGCAACCGTGGATACGGTGCCGTCCTCCGGAAATATTGCGGCTAAGAAACAGTTACGCTTTCACTGTCAATAAACCACTGTTATTTGAGAGTCATGTTGGCCTTAACGCCGGTAATAATCTCCTGTTGACCCTCGGCCATAAAGACGATGACCTCCATATTCTCAGGTACGGGTGCCAAATCGCCTATGATTGTAGGCAAGGTGTATGTGTAGGTCTTGTTGAAACTCGAACCCTGTGTGGTGGGACTGATGGTCTCGCCCCACTGGCCGGTCAACATGTGACGGAGCATGTGCTGATGGCGATAGGTGTCAAGGTTGGTCGAATCGATATAGTTCTCTGCGTAATAGAGAGGACTGCCGAAATTGCGCTGCGTACCGATGACGTTGTTCTGCACCAGAGCCACGTTCAGTTTGTTGGTCGACGAAGCACTGTTGCCGGTGTAATAGCCAGCCACATCAACTGTCAAGACCCGCGAATTGCGGTCGATGGTGGCACGTGCGGCCAGATTAACGCAGGATCTTTGACTGGTAATCTGGCTGACGTATGAGCTGAAATAGCCAGGGTTGAGAGTGGTGTTAGAGCTCGAGAAGGCATGGCGGTTCACAGTGCCGGAAGGTACTCCGGTGCCGCCAGTCTGTGCATAGAGTGCCGAGCCGAACTCGGTGGAGTACTTCGGGGCAAGCGATCCAGTGTGCACATTGATGCCAAGAACTTTGCTGTTGGTGGACAAAAGGTTGTCCACAATCTTGTGTCCTTGGGGGCAGTAACCACAATTGCAGCCCGTGTATTCTTCCACGACGGCCATGCGGTAGGTTGGATCATGACTCACGGTCAATGGTTTGGTGGTGTCGTTGGTGTCCTCTTCCTCCTCTTTTGTACATGAGGTGAGCGACATCCCTGTCAGAAGGAGCAGCGATGCGGCGACGTAAAATAACTTTTTCATGGGGGTAATGTTTTTCGTTGAATGATGAAACGTCAGTCTTGGTTTGTTTTTCGGCCTTGGCGCGAATGACGAAACGTCTATTTCAGTTTGATTTCGGCTTCAACGCCGGTGATAATCTCCTTATGTCCCATGGCGGCAAAGACCACCACGTCAAGGTTCCGCAGCACCGCATCCACACCTTCAATCTTGTCGGGCACCGTGTACTCGTAGACCTTGGAGAATGAGGAGCGAGCCACTGTGCGGTCAATCACGTCGCCCCACTGACCGGTAATCAAGTGGCGAAGCATGTGCATGTGGCGGTATTGGCCATCGGAAGTGACATACTGCGAATTGTATGAACTGCCCGATTGACGACCGATAACCTCATTCTGCAAAATGGCAACGTTGAGCATATTGGTCGAGGAGTCGCACCGTGCGGTATAGTAACCCTTGACGACCACGGTCATTTTCCTGGTGGCTGTGTCTATGACGCATCGGGCTGCGAGGTTGAGACAGGACTGCTGGTTCAGCTGTCCGACGGTGCGAGCGGACCAGTTGCTCCGTTGCAGACACAAGGCAGCGCCAGGCGTGAAAGCATGACGGTTCACCGTACCGGAGGGATAACTGTTTACGCCGGCCTGCGCAGCAAGGGCGTCGCCAAAGGAAGTGGTGTAGGTATTGGCCGAGAAAGAGCCCTGGTGGATGTTGATAGAGAAAACGCGGCCAGGATGACTGGCCACGATTTCGTTGGCGATGCGGTGCCCATCGGGACAGTAACCGCAGTTGATGCCGGTGTATTCCTCCAGGATAACATTCTTGTTGGCAGCCGTTTTGCTTACCGTAAAGTCAAGGAACGGGTCGTCATCGAACCCTGCAGGGTCGCTTCCGTTGTTGCCGTTGCCATTGTTGTGACCGCCGTTGTTGTCAACAATCTGTTCCTCAGGAGTGTCTTCCTCCTTGGTGCAGGACACGAAAGATAGCCCGGCCACCAGTGCCGCGAGGGCGAAAAGTGTAAAAATCTTCTTCATAATAAATGGGTTGTGTGTTTGTTTCAATTCCGTAGGCCGACTTCCCGATGTGGGAAACGGTTTTGCAAAAGTACAAAAAAATCTGAATATATGCATGGGGCGACCAAATTATTTGTCGTCCGGCGTGGGCCGGCGATGTGCGTAGGGTGAAAAAAAAACCGGCGGCACTTAGGCCGCCGGCACCATACAAAAATGTATGGCCATGAAAAGATAATATTTTCCAACGATTTCTTCCCACGCTCCAGTTCCCCAAAACTCATCCCGATAACTCCAAACCTTGGGCTTTATTGTGTCCGGGGGTGAATTTTGTTTGTGCCGGGCGTGGGGAGATGCAGGTGGCGAGGTCTACTCGCCGAGGTCGCCGCCTGGGTCGCCGCCGCCGGGATTGTCAGGGTTGTCGGGGTTCTGGGGGTCGCCACCGGGTTCCTCGACGTTCTGGTTGCCCTGCGTAATGTCGTCGTCCTCGTCGACAAGATCGCCGTTTTTGTCCACTTTCTGCCAAGAGACGGATGCGGCGAACTGGGCGGAGAACTTCTTGGAGACGGTGCAACCGAGGCATGCCTTGGCGTTGGTTGCCTTGACATCCTTGGACTGAGCGGCGGTCTTGACCGACTTGTCGTCGTTCAGCTCGTCCTTGACGGAGCAGTGAATGTTGGGATACAGGGTGAGGAATTCCTTGCCCAACTTGCAGCGGAAGCCGCGGGACGTTTCGCGTTGGACAACTTTCATGAATTTCGAGACGCAACCCATCATCTCCTCGATGGAATAGGTGTTGTCATCGCAGGCCTCTTCGCACAGCTCTTCGAACGAGAGTGTGCCGGTGAAAACCGGCACGGCGTACCATGAATGGGTACCCGTCTTGGTGTTTTCACGCGTGGTGTACTTAATTTTTGACATGATTTTGTATGTGTTTGATTGTTAATAATATTTTGTACCCTGGGAGAACGATTTAGAAAAGGTTAGGTTTTCTATTAGAAAAAGTTAGGTTTTCTATTAGAAAAGGTTAGGTTTTCTAATAGAAAAAGTTAGGTTTTCTAATAGGCAAGATTAGGTTTTCTATTTCGCCCTGTTTTCGGGCACGATTGTTTGCTTGGACAAAATGCACCGCCACGGTCAGTATATAACCTAAAACCAACCTTTCCAATGGCATGCCGGGCGGTGCATATATATGGTGCAGGGAGCCGTTGGGCATCGGCTGCGACGGGTCTGCACAAGGGGCGCGGATTATGGATAAACATTGCGAATGAAGAAATTGCGCCCCTTAATGTTTGCAAGAAGGATTTTTGTGCAGACCGTATGTCTTTCAACGTATTATGTTTTCCTTGGCCGAACATGGCGGTTTGATTTCCGGCTACAAAGGTAACAAAAGAAACGGAGACATGCAAGAACTACAAAAAAAATTTTTTTGTCCTGCGACGCCGCACTTTTCATCCTGCGGAGACACAGCGAAATCCCGCGACGGCTCAGGTTTCACCCTGTGAAGGCACGGCGCGAAACGTTCATCCGGCGATGTTTGCCAGCACCTCGAGGGCGCGGCGGATGGAGTCGACCTTGTCGCACACAAGTGAAAGGCGCTGTGTGCTCTCCTTCAGGTGTGCCTCGCGGGGATGCTCCTGCACATAGTTTATCATCCGCATGAAGTTGCCCGACGTGTAGAAAGGGTTGTCCTGGTTGGAGGAAAAGTGGCACACCATCTTGCCCTGCTTGAGCAGAAGCTTCTCGATGCCAAACGCTTTGCCCATGCGGCGGAGGGTGATGGTCTGTATCAGCTCCTGCGTGGCGACGGGCACGGGTCCGAAGCGGTCAATCAAACGCTCACGGTAGGCATCCAGCTCCTCGTCGCTCTGCAAGTCGTTGAGCTCCTTGTAGAGCAGCAAACGCTCGGAGATATTGGTCACATAACTGTCGGGAATGAGCACCTCGAGGTCCGTTTCAATCTGGCATTCGCTAACGTAGGACTGCCGTTGCTCCAGTTCGTGACGGAAGAGGTCCCTGAATTCCGTTTCCTTAAGCTCTTCGATGGCCTCGTTCAGAATCTTGTGATACATATCGTAGCCAATCTCGCTGATAAAGCCACTCTGTTCCGCGCCAAGGATATTGCCGGCCCCACGGATGTCGAGGTCCCTCATGGCGAGGTTGAAACCGCTGCCGATGGTACTGAATTCCTCGATGGCACGGAGACGTTTCTGTGCCTCGTCGGTAAGCGTAGAGAAGCCCGGCACCATCATATAGCAGAACGCTTTACGGTTGCTGCGTCCCACGCGGCCACGCATCTGGTGGAGGTCGCTCAAGCCAAAGTTCTGCGCATTGTTGATGATCATGGTGTTCGCGTTGGGGATATCGAGCCCGTTCTCGATGATGGTGGTGGCCACAAGCACATCGACCTCGCCCTCGACGAACTTCATCAGCGCATCCTCCACCGCGCGACCCTCCATCTGGCCGTGCGCCACGGCCACCGTAGCGTCGGGCACAAGCCGGCTCACCAGTCCCGCCATCTCAGCCAAATTCTCCACACGGTTGGACACAAAAAACGTTTGTCCCCCGCGCGACATCTCGTAGCGCACCGCGTCGCGTATCGTCTCCTCACTGAACGCGCACAGTTCCGTCTGTATGGGCTGACGGTTCGGGGGCGGCGTCTGTATTACACTCAGGTCGCGCGCACCCATCAAGGAGAACTGCAGCGTGCGCGGGATGGGCGTAGCCGTCAGCGTGAGGCAGTCCACGTTGACCTTCAGCTGGCGTAAACGCTCCTTGGCGGCCACGCCAAACTTCTGCTCCTCGTCGATTATCAACAGCCCAAGGTCTTTGTAGTGGAGGTCTTTGTTGGTGATGGCATGTGTGCCGATAAGGATGTCAATCTTCCCCTCCCCAACCTCGCGATAGATACGGGTCTTGTCGCGCGTGGAGCGGAAGCGGTTCAGGTAGTCGATATTCACAGGCAACCCCTTCAGACGCTCCACGAAAGTGTTGTAGTGCTGCAAAGCCAGGATGGTGCTGGGCACAAGGACGGCCACCTGTTTGGAGTCGCACACCGCCTTGAAAGCCGCCCTGATGGCCACCTCCGTCTTGCCGAAACCCACGTCGCCGCAGACCAGACGGTCCATCGGCGCCGACGATTCCATGTCGCGCTTCACTTCCTGCGTGGCCTTCAGCTGGTCGGGAGTGTCCTCGTAGAGAAACGATGCCTCCAGCTCATTCTGAAGGTAGGAGTCGCCACTGAATGCGAAACCGCGCGTGGCCTTCCTCTTGGCGTAGAGCGCAATGAGGTCCTTGGCAATGTCCTTGACCTGCTTTTTGGTGCGCTGCTTCAGCACTTGCCATGTGTTGCTCCCAAGGCGGTTAAGCGTCGGAGCCACGCCGTCCTTGCCCACGTAGCGGCTTATCTTGTGCAAACCGTGGATGCTGATATAGAGCGTGTCGTTGTTTTTGTAGGTCAAACGTATCACCTCCTGCGTCTTGCCGTTGGTCTCTATCTTTTCCAGCCCACTGAACACACCCACACCATAGTCGATATGTGTCACGTAGTCGCCCGGTTTCAGTTCGAAAAGTTCTTTCAGCGTCATCGCCTCGCGGCTCTGCTGCATGTCGCGCACCGTGTATTTGTGGTAGCGCTCAAAGATTTCGTGGTCCGTAAAGCAGACAATCCGCTCGTCATGGTCCACGAAACCTTTGCGCAACGCCGTCTCCACAATCTCCATCCGCTGAGCTTCGGACTGCCCTGCCGTGGGCTTTCCCTCCGCGTCGGGTGGGAAGAGAATCTTGTCGAGACGCTTGCGCTGCTGCTCATTGCTGGTGCAGATGTATATGTTGTATTGCTTTTCGGCATAGCCGGCCAGAGTCTGGCGCAGCATATCGAACTGCTTGTTGAATGCCGGCTGTGGCTCGCTGTGCACGCTGACGTCGGTCGCCTTGTTGAAAAACGTGGAATTTCCCACCTCCACCACTTTGCATTCCAAGAGCTCTCGCAGGAACTCGTTGGCTGAAGAGTAGAGCCGTTCCGGCTTGACGTGAGCCACGGGCGACGACTTGAGCTTGTCGTACTCGCTGCGTGCCGTGGCGAAACACTTCTCAATGGTCTCGCTCACCAGCATCAATCCCTGGGTCCACACAAAATCCTCCCCATTGAAATAGTTCAGCAGCCCCACCTTTTCCTCCTCGTCGGATGGCTTGGTGAGCAGCTCGGCAGGGACGTCGTCGCGCCTGCGGTCAAGGTTGGGAATGACTGTAATCTGGTTGTACGGGCGAATGCTAAGCTGACTCACAGGGTCGAACGTCCGCAACGATTCCACCGCCTCACCGAAGAACTCTATCCGGAAGGGATGTTCGTTGGCAAACGAAAACACGTCCACAATGCCACCACGAACCGCATACTGTCCCGGCTCCACCACAAAGTCCACACGGTCAAACCCGTACTCCTGCAAAACCTCAGTCACGAAATCCATCGAGAGGTCGCCACCCTTGGCAACCACCAAGGTATTGCTGTTCAACGTGTGGGCCGACACCACCTTTTCGCTCAGCGCTTCCGGATAGGTCACTATAACCAACGGAAGACCTGCGTTGAGTTGTTTCACCACCTCGGAACGTTGCAGCACATTCGCATTGTCGGTGTCCTCCATCTGATAGGGCTTGCGATAGGTGGTGGGAAACAAGAGCACGCGCTTCTTGTCGGCATCCTTGTCCTGCTCTTCCAGCAGGGTTTCCAAGTCGTTCAGCAGGTAGTATGCATCCTCGCGCGAACCTGCCACAAACAGATGGCGCCTGTCGGGAGTGGCCAGAGCCACCGTAGCGCCTATCACCGAGGACATGGAGCCGGTCGTACCCCCAAGGTGCACACGCGCCTGGGTGGGCTTCAGCGCCTCAAGAAGCCGCGTCACGACAGAGGAATGCTGGTATAAAGATGTGAAAGCCATAGGTTGAAGAGATGCTTTTGTTGGTCGTTTATATGCCGATGACTAAACGGACAAGTCTTGTCAATTCAATCCATATACATCAATGAATACAATAATTATATTTAACCAAGTCAATGTATCAATATTGCCAAATCAATATATACATGCGTTTAAGTCAATGTACCATAGCGCCCTGTTGCGATAACGGGGCGCTGCGGTTGGACTGCAAAGATACAAATTTAAACCCGTTTTAACGCTCCCGCAGAAAATAAAAATGCGCAAATGCCGTTTCATCAATTGCAAACAGCCGCTCCAAGCACCATAACCGCTCACATTATCTATTGTCAACATGGACCAGATAACCATCCTTTGGGCCGACGACGAAATCGACCTCCTCAAGCCACACATCCTTTTCCTCGAAGAAAAGGGATACAAAGTCATACCTGTCATGTCGGGCGACGAAGCCCTGGACGAATTGTCGGAACACTCGGCCGACTTGGTCTTTCTAGACGAGAACATGCCTGGACTCAGCGGACTCGACACGCTGGCTGTGGTCAAGGAACGCTATCCCCAGCTTCCCGTCATCATGATAACCAAGAGTGAAGAGGAACACATCATGGATGAAGCCCTGGGAAGCAAGATTTCCGACTACCTCATCAAACCCGTCAACCCCAACCAGATACTCCTTTCGGTCAAGAAACATACCGAAGCACATCGCCTCATGAGCGAGAAATCCACCATGAACTACCAGCAGAAGTTCCGCGAAATCAGCTTGCAACTATCGGGAAACCTCACCGCCGACGAATGGATTGAACTCTACAGGCGTCTCGTATACTGGGACATCGAACTCACCAACACCGACGACGAGAACATTCACGACATCTTCCAATCCCAAAAAGATGAGGCCAACCAACTCTTCTGCCGTTTCTACGAAAACAATTATGTGGACTGGCTGTCGGGCAACAAGCCCAAACCGCTCATGTCGCCTACCGTTTTGAGGGAGAAACTCTTCCCCTTACTGGAAGATGAACGTCCCACATTCCTCATCGTTATTGACAACTTCCGCTACGACCAGTGGAAATACCTCCAGTCCACCGTGGAGAAATACATGCGAACAGAGCAGGACAACATCTTCTTCAGCATAGTCCCCACTACCACCCAGTTCGCCCGCAACGCCATGTTCGGTGGCCTCATGCCCGGCGAGATTGAGCGCAAGTATCCCCAATACTGGGTCAACGAAGACGAAGAGGGCTTCAAAAACCAATATGAAAACGAGCTGCTCGATGAGAACCTGCGCCGTCACGGATTCAATATCAAGCACACATATAGCAAGGTCCTTAACGCCCAATATGGGAAACGCTTGGTCGACAGCATCCCAAACATGATGAAAAACAAACTGAACGTCATCATCTACAACTTCATAGACATGCTCTCCCATGCCCGTACCGACTCCAACATTGTACGCGAACTGGCCTCTGACGAGCAGGCATACCGTTCGGTTACACTCTCTTGGATGGAACATTCACCCTTGTTGGAAGTCATCAAGGTACTCTCAGAGCGCGACGTCAACATGGTTATCACCACCGACCACGGTTCCGTGCGTGTCGATAATCCAGTGCGTGTCAAGGGCGACAAGGATGTTTCGGTGAATCTACGCTACAAGCAAGGGCGCCTTTTGGACTACAATCCCCGCCAAGTCTTCGAAATCAAAGACCCCACCAAGATTTTCCTACCCAAACGTCACATCACGTCACCCTACATTTTCGCCCGCAGCAACGACTTCTTTGTCTATCCCAACAACCAAAACCAATACACTACCTACTACATGGACACATTCCAGCACGGCGGCGTTTCCATGGAAGAGATATTGATTCCCTTCATTGTGTTGCGCAACAAGTAATGAAAGTGGCTGGCGATAGTCGCCAACCCCTTTTGCGGGAAAGGATACTGGCTGCCGTCGGGTTAACTGTTGGCGTGCCTTATCGACAATGAGATGCGGCGGCGCTGAAGGTCTACGTCGATAACTTTTACTTTTACGTGCTGATGTAGCTTCACCACCTCATTAGGGTCGCTGACGCGTCGGTTGGCCAGTTGTGAGATATGCACCAGGCCGTCCTGATGCACACCTATATCCACGAAGGCACCAAAGGCCGTGATGTTGGTCACTATGCCCGGTAGTATCATGCCTTCGTGAAGGTCCTCGATTTTAGTCACATTGGGGTCGAACTCGAAGACTTCAAACTTGGTCCGGGGGTCCAGCCCCGGTTTGTCGAGCTCTTTCATGATGTCCTGCAGCGTGGGCAATCCGCAATCGCTGTCGACGAACTGCCGGATGTCTATCTTCTCGCGCAGTGCCTTGTCCTTCATCAGTCCTTCCACGTCGGTTCCGACTTGGGCAGCCATACGTTCCACCAAGGCGTAACGCTCAGGATGCACCGCACTGCGGTCAAGGGGGTTATTACTTTCCCGTACCCGCAGGAATCCGGCACATTGCTCATAGGCCTTCTCGCCCAGTCGAGGCACTTTCAGCAGCTCGCGACGGCAGGTAAAAGGACCTTGGCTGTAACGGTAATCCACGATATTGGCAGCCAGAGATGGGCCGATGCCGCTCACATAAGAGAGTAGCTCCTTGCTGGCTGTGTTGAGTTCCACACCAACACTGTTGACGCAGCTTACCACCACATCGTTGAGTCCGTCGCGCAGCAGCGACTGATTCACATCGTGCTGGTACTGGCCCACGCCGATGCTCTTGGGATCAATCTTGACCAACTCGGAGAGTGGATCCATCAAGCGACGGCCTATACTGACAGCCCCGCGTACGGTGACATCATATTCGGGGAACTCCTCGCGAGCCACATCCGAGGCAGAATAGACCGATGCGCCGTTCTCGCTAACCATGACGGCGATGAGTTTCTTTCCGTTGGTCCGGAAATGACACTTCTTGACCACCTCTTCGGTCTCGCGACCCGCGGTGCCGTTGCCTATGGCTATGGCCTCTATTTTGAAGGCCTCCACCAGATTTTCCAGTTTGTTGATGGCCTCGCGCTCCTCACGCACGGAAGAGAACGGGTAGATAGTCTCGTTATGGAGCAGATTGCCTTGGGCATCAAGACATACGGTCTTGCAGCCAGTGCGGAACCCAGGATCGATGGCCAGGATGCGTTTCTGTCCGAGGGGTGGCGCCAGCAGCAACTGACGCAGGTTTTCGGCAAAAACCTTGATGGCTTCACTGTCGGCCTTCTCCTTAAGTTGGTTGAAGAACTCGTTTTCGATAGAGGGTTCCACCAAGCGCTTGTAGCCGTCGCACACAGCCATCCGCACCTGTTCGCTTGAGGGGCATGTGCCACGAACAAACTGACGCTCCACAATGTCGAGTGCCTGACTGTCGTCAGCAGGGAGTACGTGTACGCGTAGCAGACCTTCGTCCATGCCACGGAACATGGCCAGTACGCGATGCGAAGGTGCCTTTGATGCGGGTTCCTGCCAATCAAACCACGACTGAAACTTGGCAGCATCCGTTTCTCTGCCCTTGACCACCTTGCTGGTCAGCACAGCGCTGCGACGGAACAGGTTACGAATACGGTTGCGCAAGGTGATGTCTTCGGCACACCGTTCGGCGATGATGTCGCGGGCGCCAGCCAATGCCTCGTCAACGGAAGCCACCCCTTTGTCGGTGTTAACGTAACGGGCTGCCACTTGTTCCACGTCGCCAGCGTGCTGTTTCATGAGTTCGTCGGCCAATGGCGTAAGACCTTTGGCAGCGGCCACACTTGCGCGAGTCTTGCGTTTAGGACGGTAGGGAAGATAAAGGTCCTCGAGTTCTGTCAATGTCTCCGCAGCTGTTATCTGCTGTTCCAGTTCGGGCGTGAGCTTGTCCTGTTCGCGTATGCTTTGCAATATGGTGTCGCGACGATGGTCAATCTCCTTGAGTTTAGCCAGCAAGTCGCGGATAGCGGCAATCTGCACCTCGTTGAGGTTGCCTGTGGCCTCTTTGCGATAACGAGCCACAAAGGGTACGGTGGCACCCGATTCAAGAAGTTCAATGGTTTTCTCAACCTGCCTAATGCCCACATTGAGAGCAGTTGCTATCTTGTTCGCATAGTCCATGTCACTCTGATTTTTTTGCAAAGATACGCTTTTTTGCCAAAAGCATGTGGTCTGGGGCACAGTTTTCCGTCTCGGGAAGCCCGTTCTACATGCCTTTGGCAAAGCAAGTACCAAATAATATTTGTCATGTCGGAAAAATGTTGTACTTTTGCAGCATCTAACCAATCAAAAAAAACACACAACGATGAAGAAAGTATTTTCAATCTTGATGGTTGCCTTTGCCTTGACGGCAATGGTGGCCTGCAGCGAGAAAGACAACGGCGCCGGCAATGGCGGTGGCAATAACAATGGCGGTAACGGCGGTTCGTCGCTGAATATCCCCAACAATACCGTGGTGTACGACGGGCAGACCTACACATTCGACGATGTGGTGGTGGACTATTACCACAGCGAGCTCACGCTGGTGAGTGCATATACCGACGACACCCTGGCCAACGGCGACCCCGTGCTGGCAATCGAAGGCATCCACATCAATCCTAACGCATGGAACTGTAACATTGATTTGGCCAACCCGGCCCATTGGCCCCAGGAGGTGCTGGTAGGACTGCACATGAGAGGTTCCATCCAAATCTCGTTCGAGGCATGGGCCAACGACGGAGTTTTGGGCGGTGGCGGCACGCTCGACGGTGTGCAGTACGATAACGAATCCATCTTCAGCAGCGGCACTTATCGCGTGTCGGGCAACAACGACGGCACTCCCATCACCATCACTTACGACGGAATGTTGAAGAACGGCAAGCGTATACAGATAAAAATCGTCTCCGACAACTACCAAACTGGCTACGGCGACTAACCTCATTCAAGAGTAACCCCGTCCAAGCGAAGAGAAACGCTTCGGAAATTGACATCCGGCCCGTCCGGTTGTAAAACAAGAGCCGTCCCCCAAGGATGGCTCTTTTTGTTTGCCATAAGGGACGCGATCTTGTCGTTACATGTTAAAGCAACTATGATGTTGACCCTGATAACATAGAGAAGAAAAAAACGCGGAACAAACTTACGAATATGAAACCTGAAATGGAGAATGTAGAACGTAGAATGTGAAATACACTTGTCATCCATTTTCGGGAGGCAGGTTTCGGGGGCAACCTCAAGTCAGACTTATATCAGAGTTACATCAGACTTACATCGGAGTTGCTTCAAAATTGCATCAGACAACTCAATAAGAGTTGACTACTAATGCTTTTCGAATGCCGATAACGAGAGCTCGTCGGGCGAAACCAGCCACACGACGTCGCCTACCGTGAAAACAGCATTGGCTGGTGGATTGAGCATATAGTCCTTGCCACGCTCGATGGCTATCACCATAGCATGGTATTTACGCTGAAATTCAGAGCGGATAATATCGGTGCCGCCCAACGCGCTATCCACTTTTACCTCCAGTCGGTAAATGTTCAGCTCATTGTCGGAATGGTCGTGAATCAACATCTCGGATTCCACCTCAACGGCTGCCCGAAATTTGGCTATCTGCTCCTCGTTTCCTATGACCGTGAGACGGTCCTGCGGCATGAGGATGGTGTCCTTGTCGGGCAAGTCGTAGATATGCTCGCCACGCTCGATGGAGACAACGTTGATACCGTAGTTCTGGCGGAAGCCGGAATCGCACAGACGGCAGCCCACGAACTCGGAGAACTGGGTGAGTCGCACATGCTCCATATAGAAATTCTTCTCCAGCGACGCCGGTATCTTGAACGACTGCTGCGCCTGACGTTGGTTGAAGTTGCTCACAAAGCGATTCTCTATGCGATGGTAGAACCTGTTGGCTCTCCGCGAAAAGCGAATGACCATGAAGGCAAAAACAGCCAAAACGAGGATGAAACCTACGGCCAGATGGATGTATCCTCCGATGACAAGTCCCACAAAAAACACAGCTATGAAATAGCGCAACAGAAGCACCGGAAAGACTACCGCTCGGCTGTATTCGTACGTTGCCAGCAATCGTTTGATGCGCTCCTTGTTTACATTCTTGACTGCAATAGCCCAGAGGAACGGTGCCATAATGGTGAGCGTGACGGCCATTCCTATAATGTTGCCCCATACCGATGCTGAGCCGGAGGCGGTGACAAAAGTGGCGTTCAGGAAAGGTTTGAGGAACGACATGGAGATGACAAACAACGCGGCCAGCACGGTACCATAGAGCAGCACCGCGGTGAGATGCCGTTTCAGGAACTTGCGCACCGTAATTTCATGTCCCGAACTTTTGGCCTGCGAGCTATAGCGGTCGAGCGCCATTCGCCACCCTTGCGGAAAACGCAGATAGACATTATTGTAGAACGGGGTGGCGGCTTTGATCATATAGGGAGTCACGAAGGTGGTGAGAATAGACACCGAGACGATAATGGGGTATAGGTCAGGGTTGATCACATGGAAGCTCAATCCCAATCCCGCGATGATAAAAGAGAACTCACCTATCTGGCAGAAGCAGAAACCCGACTGTATCGCCGTCCGGGCCGGTTTGCCCGAAAGGAGCACACCAGCCGTAGCGGCTGTGGATTTGAAAACGATGACGGTAATGGCAATAACCAGAATGGGCACAATGTATTTCACCAGAATCTGCGGGTCGACAAACATACCCACCGACACAAAGAACACAGCACCAAAAAGATTCTTGATGGGTGTGATGATACGATGGATGGTGTCGGCCTCAATAGTTTCGGCCAAGATGGCGCCCATTACAAAAGCCCCCAACGCCGCGCTGAATCCCGCATACGAGGCCATGACCACCATTGCGAAGCAGAGCCCGACGGCAACGATGCAGAGCGTCTCCTCGGTCATGTGACGACGCATCCACTTCAGGAAAGTGGGGATGAGATAGATGCCAAAGGTAAACCATACGATGAGGAAGAACACCAGCTTGACGAGCGACATGCCCAACTCGCCACCGTTAAAGTGGCTGCTGACGCTGATGGTGGAGAGCAACACCAGCAACAGCACGGCGATGATATCCTCCACCACCAACACGGCCGTTACTGTGCCGGTGAACTTCTGCTGCTTGAGTTTGAGGTCGTCGAACGACTTGATAATAATGGTTGTGGAAGAGATGGAGAGCATACAGCCCAAAAAGATACAATCCATTCCACCCCATCCGAGGATGCGCCCGACGCTGGAGCCAATAAGGAACATGAAGAACAGCTCGGTGAGCGCGGTAATGGCACCTGTGCTTCCCACTTTCTTGAGTTTCTTGATGCTGAACTCCAAACCCAGGGCGAACATCAAGAATACGATACCAATGTCGCTCCACACGTGGATATTGCTATCGTCGGCCACACCTGGAAACCACGGAAAATAGGGACCGATGAAGAAACCCGCCACTATATAGCCAAGTACCAACGGCTGTTTCAGCCACTTGAACACCACAGTAATGACACCGGCTGTGACGAGAATCACGGCGAGATCGAGGAAGATGGGAGGCAGAGAGGACATGGAGAAGTGGATTTGATTGGTTAGAAGTTGTTTAAAATTAATTCAATGTTTTTCTTAAAGCGTCTAAACGGCATATTTTTCTTCTTCCCTCAGTTACAATGGAACCCCATTGCGCCATCGGAAAGAATAAAAATCTCCTCGTTTATATGCTTAACAAATTCCATCAATCAAATTTAAACAGCTTCTTAAAAATGTATTTTATTCATGCTATCCGAGAGCCATTAACAGGTTGTAGATGCCGATGCCGAGATAGTTGCCTAACATATAACCCAGCAAGCCCACGGTGATGCCCAGAATGACAACATCTTTGTTGTTCAGCAAGGCAGCGACCATCGGCACAAAAGGAGGTGAGTTGATGAGCGCCACAGAGGTGACCAGCACCGAGTCGCCATCCAGACGCAACAGGCGTGCAAGAAGTATCTGCAGCACCAACGAACCGAAGATCACAAAAGCCAAATAGTAAATCACCCCTATATTTTGGGACAGATGCAACTCAGACACATTGACCATCGTCGCTATGGATAGGCAGAAGACATATACGCAGTAGAGCCCCAAGTCGAACGACTGCTGCTGACGCTGCACTGGCCGCACAAACGAGACGGCTATGGACAAAGTGGTGAGCAACAATATTAGCAGCGTCATGTGGGGCTTCCCGTCGCCCGAAGGCAACAACGCCACTCCATAGGAGATTGCTGCTATCAGCACGGCAATGCCTATCACCAAAAGAGACCCTTTCCAATGCTCTTTGTCGAAGGGACGCACCTTCACGGCAGCATTTTCTATCACACTCCCCCCTTCTGCATATTCGTCATTCTCCTTCTCAATGGTAATCTTGTCTTTTTTCGGCAGCAATTTGCGAAACAGCTGACGGCCCACAAAAATAACAAAAATCAGATAGAGTCCTGTCGCGATAAGGTCGCTGCTGGTCACAATCAAATAGAGTTCGTTCGAGAGACCCACACCCTGCGCAATAGCTCCGACGTTGGGGATGCCGCCGGTGTACATGCCCGTTGCTACCGCACATATTTGTGCATAGCTATCGTAGCCAAGTGTACCTTGTCCTTTAAAAATATAGAATCCCACCACGGTGACCACCATCACGGCCACAAGACCGCTAAGGAACGCCTTCAGCGACTTGCCTACAGACCAACGATGGAGCGTACAGCCCATGAGCATCAACGGAATGGCGAGAGGCACCGCCAAACTGGAAAAGAGTTCGCATGTGGCAAGGGATTTGTCACCCACAATACCTATATTGCCCACAACGAGTCCCACCACATACAGCACCGTCATAGGGCTGACTTTGTCAATCCAACGCCACCGTTGCGCCATGTGCATCACAAACCACGGAACGAAAAGGAGATAGATGGCGATGGGTATCATGGACGGTTGTTTTTAATAGTATAACTCATTCGGGTACCTGCCATCGTTGCCGCGTTTTATTTGCCTATCTTCCCCATGGCCTGGAGTTCCTCTTTCAGATACTTGGCGGTGAAGTTGTCCTTTTGTTTGACAAGCATCTCCGGGGTGCCGCTGAAAACAATCTTTCCGCCCGCCGATCCGCCGTCGGGACCCATATCTATTATGTAGTCGGCCACCTTGATGACATCCATGTTATGCTCTATCACCAACACGCTGTTGCCCTTGTCGACCAGCTTCTGCAACACGCCCAAGAGGATGCGTATATCCTCGAAATGCAGACCCGTGGTGGGCTCGTCAAGGATGTAAAGCGTGTTGCCGGTGTCCACTTTGGAGAGTTCGGTAGCCAGTTTGATGCGCTGCGCCTCTCCGCCGCTGAGCGTGGTGCTCTGCTGGCCGAGGGTGATATAGCCGAGTCCCACATCCTGGACAGCTTTGAGCTTGCGCGCTATCTTGGGATAGGGTTCAAAGAACTCTACCGCCTCATTGATGGTCATCTCAAGTACGTCGGCTATCGACTTGCCCTTATAGCGTATCTCCAGGGTGTCACGGTTGTAGCGTTTGCCGTTGCACACCTCGCAGTTGATATACACATCGGGCAGGAAGTTCATCTCTATGGTACGCACGCCGGCACCCTTGCAGGTCTCGCAACGTCCACCACTCACGTTGAAAGAGAAGCGACCTGGTTTGTAGCCGCGTATCTTGGCGCTGGGCAGCATGGCAAAAAGCTGACGTATCTCGTCGAATATGCCCACATAGGTGGCGGGATTGGAACGCGGGGTGCGACCAATGGGAGACTGGTCTATCTCTATCACCTTATCCACATTGTCCATACCATAGATGGCCTTATAGGGCAACGGACGTTTCTGCGAACGGTAGAAGTGGGCGTTGAGAATGGGATGCAGCGTCTCATTGATGAGAGAGGACTTGCCACTGCCGCTCACGCCTGTGACGCAGACAAAGAGTCCCAACGGCACATCGAGCGTGACATTCTTCAAATTGTTGCCTGTGGCACCCTCCAGCACCAGATGCTTACGTTCTTCCACACTACGGCGGGTGGGTATCTCAATATCGCGACGACGGGTAAGGTAGTCGCACGTCACGGTATGGTGCTTCAGAAACTGCTCCAGCGGACCGGCAGCCACAATCTTTCCGCCGTGGATACCTGCTCCGGGTCCGATGTCGACAACATAGTCGGCATTGAGAATCATATCGCGGTCGTGTTCCACTACGATGACCGAGTTGCCCAGGTCGCGCAAGGACTTGAGGGCGTCGATAAGCTTGCGGTTGTCGCGCTGGTGGAGACCGATGGAGGGCTCGTCGAGGATATAGAGCACGTTGACCAGCTTGGCACCTATCTGTGTGGCCAGGCGGATGCGTTGCGACTCACCGCCGCTGAGCGACTTGCTACTGCGGCTCAACGACAGATAACCTATCCCCACGTCGAGCATGAACTTGGTGCGGGTCTCTATCTCGCGGATAATCTCGTGTGCCACAGCAGCACGTTTCTTGTCGAGTTTGGCCTCCAGTCCGCGAATCCAGTCGTAGAACTGCATGAAGTCCATTCGCGACACCTCGCCGATGTTCTTGCCGTCGATAAGGAAGCAAAGCGACTCATGGCGCAGGCGTGTTCCGTGGCATTCGGGACACGGGATGGGGTTCATGAAGCTGGCCGCCCATTTCTGCAGACCCGCAGGGCTGTCCTCCGAGGCCATCTGCTGGATATAGTTCACTATGCCCTGGAAGCCGCTGTTGAGGCCGTTGTCGTAGGGAGCGTCCACGCCAGTGAAATCGCTGGTGCCATAGAGAATGGCATTCTGCGCTTCGGGGCTCAGATTCTCTATCGGGTCGTCGACGGTGAAGCCGTAGAGACGCCCCAGGTTTTCCAGCTGACGATAGAAGGGGTTGGTGGGCGAATACTTGCCGATAGACTCCAAGGCGCCGTCGCGGATGCTCTTGCCCGGGTCGGGGATGAGCTTGGTGAGGTCTATCTCTGTTATCTCGCCCAGTCCGTTGCAGCGGGGGCAGGCGCCATAGGGTGAGTTGAAGGAAAAGGTGTTGGGTTCGGGTTCGGGGAAGGAGACGCCCGTGTCGGGGTCCATCAGCAGGCGGCTGAAGTAGCGCACCTCGTCGCCGTCGAGCACCATCATCACGCCTTTGCCTTGCTTGAAGGCCGTCGACACGGCCTCCTGCAGCCGCTTGGCACTGCTGGCTGTGGAGGCGACACGCACCCGGTCGACGACGAGCTCGATGTCGTGCGACTTGTAGCGGTCGACCTGCATATTATAGGTAAGCTCCTTTATCTCGCCGTCGACGCGCACCCGGAGGAAGCCCTTCTTGGCCACCTGCACGAAGAGTTCGCGGTAATGGCCCTTGCGGCGCTTCACCAGCGGGGCGAGCACCGTAATGTCGCGTCCGGCGTACTGGGTGGTGACCAGGTCGAGAATCTGCTGCTCGGTGTATTTCACCATGGGGCGTCCGCTGACGGGCGAGACGGCCTCACCGACACGGGCGTAGAGCAGTCGCACAAAGTCGTATATCTCCGTCACCGTGCCCACCGTGGAGCGCGGATTCTTGTTGGTGGTTTTCTGCTCGATGGATATGACGGGGCTGAGCCCGTTGATACGGTCCACGTCGGGACGCTCCATGTTGCCTATGAACTGGCGGGCGTATGCCGAGAACGTCTCCATGTAGCGGCGCTGACCCTCGGCATAGATGGTGTCGAACGCCAGCGACGACTTGCCGCTGCCGCTCAGTCCGGTGAAGACCACGAGCTGCCCGCGTGGGATTTCGATGTCGACGTTCTGCAGGTTGTGCTCCCTGGCTCCTAATACCTCTATTTTCGGTTGCTTCATAACGTTCTCCGCTGTAACTTGGCCGCCGCCTCATCCTGCCTTGTGGCGGTGACGGACGGCAATGGTGTTAACGCAGGAAAGGACTTTATATTGTGCGGTGGCCGCACGGTTGGGGAAAGTCATTCTGCATGGCCGACGGGGGCGGTGCGCACTTTCTGTGACTCGTTCTGGATGGCGAAGCGGCGGCTGAACTTGACGCCCATGGTGGCGCCGAGAGTCCAGGTGAGGCGTTCGTTGGTGAGGTCGCTCTCGCGGGCCACGCTGCGGATGGGCTTGGAGGGGTCGGCGGCATGGGCGGCGGTGGTCTCGCGGAGGATGTCGCTGTCGCTCACCGACCCGCTGACTCGGGGGTAGAAGCTGACCATCTTGGTGCCCGTCGTGTCGGTGAGGGTGACGCGGTGGCTCTCGAACATCTCCTCTTCCACCACCTCGGCGATGGCCGAGATGACGGCTTGCACTTCGTAGCTCTTGAAGCCGGTGCGCGACTGGATGCGCTGCGCCAGGTCGACATTGGTGATGTCGCCCGAAATCACCGCCTCTGCGTAGTAGCAATGTTCTCCACTCTGATTGGCCGAGGGTATGTATTCCCTGCAGCGCCATTTTGTCTTTGCCATGGTGATAAGGTGTTTCTTTTTGGCAAGATAACGGAGCTCCGGAAACTTTAGTATACCTTTCTGTCAAAAAATGTATAGGTTTTCTTCAAAAAAGGTATAGGTTTTAGGTCTAAAAAGATATATGTTTTTAGGATAAAAAGGTATAGGTTTTTTAAGCAGAAAGGTATAGGTTTTTAAACTATGGACAACTATCTTGCTCCCAGGGAGTGGCTACAAGTCCATTTTTCCGCACACAGCAGAGGCGTCGGAGACATCTGCCGCCGACGGAATCGGGAAAGCGTGAAATCGGGGAAAACAAAGGCACCGGCGCCCGGAGAGCCGTGCAGTTCACAGCCGCGTCACCATCTCGGCGCTGCGCTGCTTCTGGACGGTCTTCTGCTTGGTGCCGTCGGCCACGGGGAGCTTGACGGTGTAGGTCTTGCCTTGCTTGTTGGCAATCTTGTCGTTGTTGAGCCACGGGTTCAGCTCACGGAGCATCTTGTATGTGGTGCCGTGCTGGCGGGCATAGTCGTAGAGGTCCACGTTCTGCCCCCGCAGCTCCGCCTCGGTGAAAGGGATGGGCGGATAGAGGTCGCACTTGCGGACGTAGAAACCGTAGTCCTGCGGATGCTGCATGATGAGCTTCACGGCGAGGATGCGGTACACATAGCGGCTCGTCTCCGCGTTGAGCCGTGTGTCGTAGTAGTTCTTCACGCCCTGCTTGTCCATGCGTGAGGAAAGCCCCGCCTCGCCGCAGTTGTAGGCCGCCGCAGCGGCACTCCAGCTGCCAAAACGGCGGTAGGCAGCCTTGAGGTAGCGGCAGGCGGCCTCGGTGGAACGTTCCAGCGAGTTGCGCATGTCCACATCGTCGTTCACCTCAAGCCCGTAGGTCTGTCCAGTACCCTTGAGGAACTGCCAATAGCCCTGCGCCTTGGCCGGCGAGGTGGCGTTGGTCAGACCGCTCTCGATGACGCAGAGGTACTTGAAGTCGGACGGCACACCGTTTTTCTTCAATATAGGTTCGATTACGGGGAAGCAGCGACCGGCACGCTTGATCCAGAGCAGCATGTTCGACTGCCAGTACATGTTCACCATCAGCTCGCGGTCGAGGGCCTCGCGGACATAGTAGACATCCATCGGCACCCTTTCGCCGGCAAAGGTCAGCGTGTCGGGCAGCACGGGAGCGTAGACCCTGTAGTCGGCCTGGCGCGCCTTGGTGTAGGTGGCGTCGTCCGTCTCCTTCTGGGTGGCAAATATAAAGACCTGACCGGCAATGGCAATGACCGACAGGACGATGGCTACGATGCTAAGCTTCTTCATAGTGCTTTCAATTCTCAAACAGTCTGTCGGCAATGTCTTTGGCCACAGCACGCTTGCTCTTCAGCGAGCCCTCCTCCACCCTGCCGTCGCGATGGAGAAACGTGACCTTGTTGGTGTCGCATCCGAACCCCGCACCCTTGTCCCGCAAGGAGTTGAGCACGATGAAGTCCAGATTCTTCTTTTCCAGCTTGGCTTGCGCATGGGCCACCTCGTCGTTGGTCTCCAACGCGAAGCCCACCAGGCGCTGCCCCTCGGTCTTCATGGCGCCGAGAGTAGCCAGTATGTCGGGGTTCTGCACCAGGTGGAGCGTCAACCCCTCCTGGCCTTCCTGCTTCTTAATCTTGATGTCGGCGGCGTGTTCGGGACGGAAATCGGCCACAGCAGCCGTCAGCACGGCAGCATCGCAGCGGGGAAACTCACCGATGCAGGCATCATACATCTGCTGCGCCGACTCCACGTCGATGCGGCGAATGAGCGGATGGCCCGTCGACAGCGACGTAGGTCCAGCTACCAGCACCACCTCCATGCCGCGCTCCGCTAGCTCCTCGGCCACAGCGAAGCCCATCTTGCCCGTGGAGAAGTTGCCCACGAAACGTACACTGTCGATACGCTCGTATGTGGGACCCGCCGTGACCAGCACACGTCGGCCATGCACAGGATTCAGCACCTGCTCCATGCGACGCACTATCTCTTCCGGCTCTTCCATCCTACCCTTGCCCACAGTGCCGCAGGCCAACTCGCCCGACGTCGGTTCAATAATATTCACGCCTTCGCCACGCAGACTGCCCAAGTTGCGCTGCACGGAAGGGCATTCAAGCATCTGCGTGTTCATGGCCGGACAGAGGAACAACGGCTTACGAAACGAGAGCAGCAAAGTGGAAAGCGCATCGTCACCAATGCCCGACGCCAGTTTACCGATGACGTTAGCCGTTGCCGGAGCCACCACCATGGCGTCGCCCCAGTCCTTGAGCGAGATATGCTCCGTCGTATGGTCGTTGGCCGGCGCAAAAAGGTCGCTATATACCTTGTTTTGCGACACCGTTTCGAGCGTCAGCACCGTAACAAACCGCAATGCGTGTTCCGTAACGACACACTTCACCTCGGCACCTTCTTTAATCAGCATACGCACCAACAGAGGCGCCTTGTAAGCCGCTATGCCGCCACTGATACCGACAATAATCTTCTTGCCTTTTAACATGATATAGAGACCTGTAAATATATGGCAAAATGGCGGAACGGCACGTCTGTCAATGTCGCCATTCCACCATTTTTTTCTTGTTATATCCTTTGGAACTTAGGCCTTGGATTTCTCTTTGGAACTCTTCTTGGAACCCTCTTCAACATTCTCCTTGGCGTTTGCTTTTGCATTGGCCTCAGCTTCTGCAATGGTAGCATTCTCCATAGCTTCAAGCTTCTGCATTTTGCGGTCCTCCTTGGCAGGATTGCGGTAGTAGAGCCCATCCTCAAGGTATTCCTCTATGGCCTGAAGGGTAGGTTTGGGCATCTGCTCGAAGTGGCGCACCACCTCAATCTGCTCGCGGTTCTCGCACATCTCATCCATAGTGTCAACATTGCCGGCAAACTCTTCAATCTTCTTGTGAAGCTCGCGCTTCATATCGACAGATATCTGGTTGGCGCGCTTGGACAATACAGCCACGCTCTCGTAGATATTGCCCGTCATCTTGCTGAAATCATAGATGTTGCGAGTAACCGTCGTGTTGATGACACGGGGTTTCTTGACTTCCTTAACTTCCTTTTCCTTAACTTCTTTTTCCATTGTATTATATTGTGTTGTTTCGTTCTTCAATTGTCGTTGCCCTACCTCGAAATGCCTCAATCCCACTTGAGATGCTTCTCTTCCACCTGCCGCGCTTCACTATTTTTTGGCGCTCTCTCCGCTCTGTTCTTGCTCTATCTTGGCCAACAGCGCTTTACTCTTGGTGTAGATTTCCTGAGCCGATTCCTTATATTTTGAATTGGTAAAGGTGGTAGCAAACTTGTCAAAATCACCCACTACCTGCTGCAGACGCTCCTGCATCTTGTCCTCGCGACTGTTGGATGCGTATTCGTAACCGGAACGAAGGATATAATACATGGCATCCTCACGGTTGGGCGAGTCCGGATAAAGATTCAGGAAATTTTTCAACGCCACATAAGCGGCATGGTACGATTCGATATTGTAATAGCCCACAGCAATGTCATAGTCCTTCTGCATCAGGCGCTTGTTCATATCGTCGAGATAGGCGTTGACTTCGGGGATATGGATGCTTGACGGATAACGCTCGGCAAACCGCTCGAACTCTTCTATGGCATCCTTCGTAATGGTCTGATCCAGATACGACGGCGGTGCCTCCTTGTACTTGCAGTAAGCCGCCAAATAGAGTCCCTCTTCTGCACGAGTGCTGTATGGGTATCTCTTGGTGAACATCGTGAAGTTGTAGGCCGCCAGATAGTAATCCTTCTGTTTCAGAAGGCACTGACTGTAGTACCACAGGATGTTCTCTGCATTTTCGCGGTCACGATAGTGGAGTTGCAGATTTTCCAAGAGCTGCCGAGCTCTGGAGTAGCGTTCTTCATCGTAATACCGCTTCGCTTCAGAATACTGAGTGGCATAATCTTCGCTTTTCACGAGCCGACTATAGCCGTCGCAACTGCATAAAAGAATGATTGACAATAATATCAATACAATATGCGCACATTTATTCATGTTTGCAAATTTACATAAAATTTCTATACACAAAAAAAAATTTCTCCAATCCCTATTTTTTACTACCTTTGTACTTTATTTAAAATACTACTTATGGATACAATCATCATCTTAGATTTTGGTTCTCAATACACTCAACTCATCGCCCGCAAGATTCGCGAACTGAATATTTATTGCGAAATCCACCCTTTCAACAAAATTCCGACACTTACATCGGATGTAAAAGGTGTTGTTTTTTCTGGTAGTCCCTACTCCTGCAACGCCGAGGACGCCCCAACCCCTGACATGAACCAGATTAAAGGCCGCCTGCCACTACTGGCAGTATGCTACGGAGCACAATACCTGGCCAAATGGGGCGGCGGGAAAGTGCAACGTTCCACCACACGGGAATACGGCCGCGCCAACCTGCAGTACATAGACCACAACAGCCCACTGATGAAAGGCATATCGGAAGGCAGTCAAGTATGGATGAGCCACGGAGACACCATAGAACAAGTACCCGAGAACTATCACTGCATCTGCTCCACCGACAACGTCAAGTATGCCGGATATCATATAGAGGGCGAAGAAACCTACGCCATCCAATTCCACCCCGAGGTACACCATTCACTTGACGGTCTGACGCTGTTGCGCAATTTTGTGGTCGATATATGCCACTGCGACCAATCATGGACTCCCGCCTCTTTTGTCGAATCCACGGTAGAGACGCTACGTAAACAATTAGGTGACGATAAAGTCATTCTCGGTCTCTCAGGTGGTGTTGATTCTTCAGTGGCTGCTATGCTGATACACCGCGCCATAGGAAACAATTTGCACTGCATCTTTGTAGACAACGGACTGCTACGCAAAAACGAATTCGCCTCCGTCCTTGAATCATACAGAGACATGGGGCTGAACGTAAAAGGCGTAGATGCCAGTGAACGTTTCTACAACGTACTTGCCGGTGTAACCGACCCTGAAAAGAAACGCAAAGCTATCGGAAAGACTTTCATTGACGTTTTCGACGCTGAAGCAAAACAAGTTACCGGTGCTCGCTGGTTGGCACAAGGCACCATATACCCTGACGTTATAGAATCAACGTCTGTCAAAGGTCCCAGTGCCACCATCAAATCACACCACAACGTGGGTGGACTGCCCGATTACATGAAGCTTCAATTAGTGGAACCCCTACGCCTGCTGTTTAAAGACGAAGTGCGCAGGGTGGGCCGTCAACTCAATATGAAACCCGAACTCATCGGCCGTCATCCTTTCCCCGGTCCGGGATTAGCCATCCGCATACTGAGTGACGTTACGCCTGAGAAGGTACACATCCTGCAAGAAGTGGATGATATCTTCATTCAAGGGCTTCGCAACAACGGACTTTACGACAAAGTATGGCAAGCTGGCGCCATGCTGTTGCCCGTCCACTCGGTAGGCGTCATGGGTGACGAAAGAACCTATGAAAGCGTTGTCGCCCTGCGCGCAGTAGAATCCGTTGACGGAATGACAGCCGACTGGGCACACCTCCCCTATGATTTCATGGCTCGCGTGTCGAACGATATCATCAATCGCGTCAAAGGTGTAAACCGTGTCGTATATGATATCAGCTCCAAACCGCCTGCAACCATTGAGTGGGAATAACCAAATATCAACAAGACAACTATCAAGGTGAGAAAGACAAGACATATACTTATCGCACTAACCTTAATGCTGGCACTGCCTACAACATGGGCACAAACCACGCCCGTCACCGTAGGCAACACCATCCAAACGGTAAATGGCAAGGAATACTACGTGCATGTTGTCCAACCAGGACAAACCGTGTTTTCCATAGCACGTGCCTATGGCTTGCACTATTCTGCGGCAGTATTGCGCACAGATATCCAAAGCATGTCGGTTGGCGACACTGTTTGGTTGCCTGTCAACGAGCAGAGCCACGCAGCCGTAAAGGCAGCATATCGCAAAAACGACAATACCATCGCCGTCAGAGAAGTGGTAGTAGAGCCAAAACAGACCCTATATAGCATCGCTCGTCTTTATAACACCACCATTGAAACCATCGAGAAACTAAATCCCGATGTGAAAACATACGGGCTCAAAGCCGGACAGACAATCAAAGTGCCTGCCGCCAGTGCCAACGAGCATCTGAGCAATGCCACACCCAATAATACCACAACCAACACTACCTATAAACCCGCCAACGCCGCAAACACGAGTACCGCTATTGCACAAAGCAATAACACAGGTGGTTCGCCAGCCGTCATCCGCGACCGTATCAGCCCCAACAAAATTCACGTCACCGTAATGATGCCGCTCTATCTGGACAAAGCCACCGAGATCTCCACTACCAAATTCGACGTAGAACAACGAGGCAAGAAGAGTTACAAATCGTTCGATTTCATTCAGTTTTACGAAGGTATTTTGATGGGGCTCCAGGAGCTGGAGCGGAGGGGATGTCACGTGGTACTCAATGTGGTTGATATACCCAACGAGGATGATGCTACCGTTGTCAACGCTTTCAATAGCCACAACATAGCCAACTCCGACTTCATTATCGCCCTGCTTACCCGCAATCCTTTTAAGAAAGCCGCAGAACTCGCCAAAGAAAATCAGGTATTCATTATCAGTCCTATGTCAGAACGGGACGCCATCCTCGCCGACAATCCTTATGTTGTGAAATACACACCGTCGGACAAAGCCATTGCAAAGTCCATGATCTCTATTGCCACCAAGAACTATCCTGGATCACACATCTACCTCATCCATTCCAAAAATAAAAATGAGGCAGCACAATTGGCAGAGTTTGAGCAACAACTGAAAGAACGCAACGATATCAAATATACCGTTTTCAATTGGTCTAACGTAGGCAAACTGGTATCCACTCTCAAATCAACACACAACAACGTTGTGGTGAACCTTTACGACCAAGGGCGCGACAAAAACCGCATCCAAACCAACCTACTTCTCAATCGCATGATGTCCGTCAATCCGAAACCGGTACTGATGACCACATGCAACTATGTGCGAGATTTCAGCGATATAGACTACGCCCAACTGCAAAATGTGAACTACCACATGCCTTACACAGCATATCTGGACTATAACAATCCAACACATAAACTCTTTATTGACAACTATAAAAATCGCTTCAAGACAGAGCCCTTGGGTCCGTATGCGGGCATAGCCAACGACATCATCATCTATTTCGTCTCAGGACTTAGCCAGAAAGGAACCAACTTCTGGAGGAGTCCATCCATACCTCGTCCCAACGGCATGCTATTTCCCCTTGTCATACAACAAACAACCCCTACCTCTGGTTTTGAGAACCAAGCAGCCATAATATACAAAATGCAGAATTATCAATTAATTGAAGCAAAATAAACAAACTATCTGTCCCAATCAAATGGAACAACAAACAACCATCAAAAACGCGGTAACGCTGTCCGGATGCGGACTTCACACCGGTGCACAAGTAAGCGTCACGCTGCGCCCAGCTTCTGCCAACCAAGGCATTATTTTCCGCCGCATTGACCTTGACCCCATAGTCGATATACCTGCCAAAGCCATTCATGTTTCTGATACTTCACGGGGAACCACCCTCTCCGTCGACAACGCGCGGGTGGCTACCATAGAGCACCTTATGTCGGCTCTTCACGGCATGGGTGTGGACAATGTCATTGCTGAGGTGAATGGAGAAGAAATACCCATTCTTGACGGCAGTGCCCGTCTTTGGGTCGATGCCATCAAAAACGTCGGAATAGAACAGCTTCCCGCCGAACGGCGCTACTACTCCATCTGCGAAAACATAACCCATGTCGACCCCGATGACAATAACATAGAATACACCGCACTTCCTGCAGACGACTTCATGGTCACAACATTGATAGACTTCGAAAGCGCGGTTATCGGCAAACAAACTGCCGAGATGAACGGATTCGAAAGATACACTACCGATGTTGCCCCTTGCCGCACATTCGTGTTCCTTCACGAAATCGCACCCCTGCTCGACCTTAACCTTATCAAAGGTGGAGCGTTGGACAATGCACTCATCTTCGTAGACCACCCATTGGAAAGCACACAAGCCGAACGACTGGCTAAGATCTACCATATGGATGCGAAGTCGCTCAAAGTGAACAATGGTGTTCTGAACTCTGTACAGCCATACTTTCCTAACGAGCCAGCCCGCCACAAGATGCTTGACTTTATAGGCGATATCTTCCTCACCGGCATCCGTCTCAAAGGTCATTTTATCATCAAATGCCCCGGACACAAAGCCAATACCGACTTTGCCAAGATGCTGTCCAATATCATCTACAATAGTTAGCCACTTAGTAACAAAATCATATTGGCAACTCAAATATCGAGAGAACAAAATCAAAACAAGAAAATTACCTAACAAAATGATACTTTACGATTTACACCCCGATGCCAAAATCGGAAAAGATGTAACCATTAGCAATTTCACAACCATCTATGAAGATGTTGTCATCGGCGACGGTACCTGGATTGGTCCCAATGTGACAATCTTTCCTGGAGCCCGCATCGGCAAGAATTGCAAAATTTTCCCTGGGACAGTAATCTCTGCCATTCCACAGGATCTCAAATTCAATGGTGAGTACACAATTGCTGAAATTGGAGACAACAACGTTATCCGCGAATGCTGCACCATCAACCGTGGTACAGCAGCTTCGGGCAAAACAGTTATAGGCGACAACAATCTCCTGATGGCCTATGTTCATGTGGCTCACGACTGCATTGTTGGCAACAACTGCATCTTTGCCAATAACACCACGCTGGCTGGACATATAACAGTCGGCGACTGGGTTACCTTCGGCGGCAAGACAGCCATTTTGCAATTTATCCATATCGGCTCGCACGTCATCACCGCAGGCGGATCACTTGTAGGCAAAGACATTCCCCCCTACATCAAGGCAGCCCGCTACCCCGTATCCTATGCCGGCGTAAACGCCATAGGACTGCACAGGCGCAATTTCTCGCAAGGGTCTATTAACAACATACAAGACATCTACCGCATACTCTTCCAGCAGGGGCACTCCGTATCGCATGCCACCGAACTCATCAAGGAGCAGTATGGCAACACAGCAGAAGCCAAAGTTATACTTGGTTTTATCGGCAACTCCACCACAGGACTAATCAAGGGTTATGCCGTTACCCGCAACAGGGCACTGGACGACCAGGATTGAGTCGTTTAATCTTATAACGCCACCTCCATCCGCCATCAATACAATGGCATGTAATGGCGTAGATAGTTTTAGTGACGAGTGCTGAGCACCGCACATATTATAACGTAACAACGCAACCTTATGAAACGACAGGACTGGATTCTTATCCTTTGCGTCATTATCGTATTGACGCCATTTTTCATTCCCGCCACCCATTTTCTTGAAACGTTTGAGTACCTCACGGCCTCCTACCCTTTCGTGATGGCCTTCTTTAAATTTGCCATCCTCGCCACCGTCGGAGAAATGATAGGACTCCGCATACGCAAAGGGCACTACAATGAACCAGGTTTTGGCATATTGCCACGCATGATAGTATGGGGAATTCTGGGTATGGGCATCTGCATGGCTATGATGATATTCAAATCTGGCATACCAGTAGTGCTCGGCACCATAGCCACTATTGGCACCGACCACACAGCAGGTATCGCCACGATGCGGGCTATCTTTGCATCCTCTTCCCTCACATGGGGCAAAGTAGGTATCGCATTCTGCGTCAGCGTAGCCATGAACAGCATCTTCGCCCCTGTGATGATGACATTGCACAAAATCACCGACACCCATATTCTTTCCAACGGAGGCACGGTATGCGGCCTTTTTAAACCCATAAAGATGAGGCAAATCATCACGCATCTTGATTGGGACACCCAATGGAATTTTGTCATCAAAAAGACCATACCCCTCTTCTGGTTTCCTGCCCACACCATTACTTTCCTGCTACCTGGCACCTGGCAAGTACTGTTTGCAGCTCTGCTGGGAGTCGCTTTGGGAGTCATCCTAGCCATTTCAAACAACAAATAAGCAGACTACCCAAATCCATGAAGAAACGGGAAATATTGCTTTGGATAGCATGTATGGCTGTGTCGCTATGTGCTACAGCCCAAAGTGACACATCGGCCAAAAACACTCCTGTACGTCCATCATCGTCTCCATTTTCCATTCAATGGCACGGGATGGTCAATCCTGTAATATTTGCCGACACACGCCAAGTGGTGAGCGGACGGGAAGGGATGATGCTATTCTATCCCGCATCACCCGTCTTTGACGAAGCAGGGACCGACCTTAATGCTGTCCCCAACCTCAACATGCTGGCCATCACCGCACGCCTTTCGGCCACCATTACCGGTCCCGATGTACTTGGAGCCAAGATGAAAGGATATATTGAAGGCGACTTCACCGGTGCCACCAATGAGTCCATCAATCTGTTCCGCCTACGCCATGCATATATTAATATGAAATGGCAGCGTAGCGAACTGCTGTTTGGACAATACTGGTACCCTATGGTTATCCATGAAATCATGCCCGAAACACAGCCGCTCAATATGGGTGCACCCTTCCACCCTTATGCACGATACAATCAGATACGCTACCTTTATCGGATAGGTCCTGTGGCATTGATAGGCACCGCAGCATTCCAGCTGGACAACAAAAGCAACGGACCTTTCGGTGCCAGCACTCAATATATAAGGAGTAGCTGCATTCCTGAGTTTAATCTGCAGGTGCGATATGAAGGGCAACATCTGATGGCCGGTGCAGCAGCCAACCTTCTTACCGTGCGTCCCCGGACATACGTTACCGACACATTGTCATTAAGGAAACTGGCCACAAACCAAATCTACACAAGTGCGTCCTTCTCCTTATATGCCCGTTACAACTGGAGCCAATGGGCTATCAAAGCGCAGACACTCCTCAGCGATAACCTGTATGAGGGATGCACATTGGGCGGGTATATCGAGACAAAGAATATCAACAGCCAGGGATATTACAGTTACAACTACCGCCCATTCACATTCACCACAGTATGGACCGATTTCGGACGCACAACGGGACAATGGAGGCCCGGTATCTTTCTGGGCTATGCTGTAAACAACGACTTTGCAAGCATCTTGACATCCGACGATGCTCCATACGGACGCGGTATCGACATCCAATATCTCTACCGCATACAGCCAAGAATAGGATATTATGCCGGTCACGGATTGAGCTTCGGTTTCGAAATAGAACACACCTTTGCCCAATTCGGAGAGAGAGTAGCCACCGGCAACGGAGGAGAATACCGCTATTCCGCCACCAGCCGCATGGCTGTCAGTAACACCCGCTTTATCTTAGGAGCCGTATATGCTTTCTAACTACCATACCCACTCCCACTACTGCGACGGCAAGGGGCAATTGCGCGACTATGTTGAATATGCCCTCGCCCATGGGTTCACCCACTTGGGATTCAGCGGCCACGCTCCTGTACCCTTTGAGAATAATTTTGCCATCAGCGACCAAGACTATCCCCAATATTGCAATGAGGTACGTGCCTTGAAAGAAGAATACCGCGGACACATCGATATCCGATTGGGTTTGGAAATAGATTATATCCCAGGCATTCTGGAAGATTTCACTCCCCTTATCCGGCAAGGAGGTCTGGAATATGTGATTGGCAGCGTTCATCTCGTTGTCAATCCGGACAACCCCCATCCAGAGCCCCCCGATCCGTCTCTCAATACCAACCATCCCAATCCACCCTACCTCTGGTTTATCGACGGAAGCAAGCAAGGGACCTACGACGACGGATTAAGCCGCATCTTTCACGGCGACATCCGTAAAGGGGTGCGCACATTCTTCCATCAAACCAACGAGATGATAGAACGCACACATCCCACAATCGTCGGTCATTTCGACAAGATTGTCATGCACAACCGCGACCGCTATTTCACCTACGATGAACCATGGTTTATGGATCTTGTGCAAGAAACCATACAGCTCATCCGCGAAGTGGGGTGCATAGCGGAAATCAACACCCGAGGATTGTATAAAAAGCGCCATAGCGACTACTATCCGGCACGCAACACCATACGTCTGATGAACGAGAAAAACATTCCCGTCATGGTGACAACCGACGCCCACGAACCTGAGAATCTCAATATGTTTGAAGGTGCCTACGAGTTTCTCGACGAAATACATTACCGCAACATCGTACAAAACCTCTAACGCTATGCGCTCTCCCCTGTGGCACGCCCTACGTCTCACCTACCAGTGCGACAAAAAGACTTTCCTCATCAAGATTGTCTATATCATACTGCTCAACCTGCTGCCACTGGTCAATCTGTATGTCCTCAAATATCTGATCGACGGCATTTCAACCGCTGTCGCAGACGGAAGCACCTTGATAGGACAGACCATATTAATATGTGTGGCCATCTATTGCCTGGTATACCTGGCTACCCGCCTCATTAACGTGCTCAACTCCGTCAATAACGACATACTCACACAAAAGCTCATCGACTATATCAACGGCATCATTCAGCACCAATCCGCGCGGCTGGATATGGAATACTACGACAATCCCGACTATCACGATACGTTCCACCGAGCACAGCAGGAAGCCGCCTACCGTCCCGTGCGCATACTTGAGAGTTTTGTCACCGTGATGGGAGCTGTTGTCACACTCGTCGGCATATTTGCCATACTGTGCACCACCTCGTGGAAAATCATCGCGGTGATGATTGTCGCCGTACTGCCCACCTTCTTTGTCCGCCTCTACAAATCACGCAGCATCTATAAATTCCGAAAAGAGACCACCCCACAGATGCGCAGAGGCCAATACTATGGTCAGTTGCTCACCAACCGGACGTTTGCCCAAGAGGTGCGTGCCTTCGGATTGGCAGGGTACATCCGACACCTGTATGTTTCCGTGCGCAAGACATTGGTTCGGATGTTGCTCCGCATCTCACGCCGCCTGGCCGTTTATGACGCCCTTACCGCCATCGTGGAAACGGCGGCGCTGTTCTTCCTCCTCACCATCCTGATCAAACCTGTCTTTGCCAGAATCGTAACCATTGGCACATTCGTCATGCTGTTTGAAGCCCTGCGGCGCGGACAGCATCAGATGCAGACACTCGTCGGCGGCGTGAGCAGCATGTACGAACACAAACTATTTATTGGCAACCTCACCGAATTCCTCGCCTTAGAGCCAAAGATAACGTCACCCAGCCATCCCACTCCTTTCCCGAAAGAGATAGACAGCGTCGAATTCAGCCACGTTACCTTCGCCTATACCTCTTCCGATAAGACGCAGGCAACACAGCCACCCGTGCTCCGTGACTTCTGTTTCGAGGCCCATAAAGGCAGCATCGCGCATCTCCAGGGAGAGAACGGCTACGGAAAAAGCACAGCGCTCAAGCTGCTGCTCCGTCTATACGACCCGCAACAAGGCAGCATACGCATCAACGGCATCGACATTCGCGAGTTCGACCTTAAGGCGCTGCGTAGCGGTATAAGCGCCATATTCCAAGACCCCGTGCGATTCTATTTTACCGCGAAAGAAAACGTCGAATTTGGCGACATTCAGCACACCGACGACGCTGCACGGATGCAACGCGCATTGGAGCTCAGCGAGGCGCAATCTGTTGTCGACCGGCTGCCCAACGGTGCCGACACCCTGCTGGGACGCATGTTCGAGCATGGGGAGGAACTCAGTTTGGGACAATGGCAGCGACTGGCTCTTGCGCGCCAACTCTACGGCAACGCCCCCATACTCTTTTTCGACGAACCGACAGCGTGGATGGATGCCGCTGCCCGCACCTCGTTTTTCAGCCACTTGGAGCAGCTCAAACAGGAACACATCGTCATCCTTATCTCGCACAGCGAGAATCTTTCCTAAGCAAAGAGTTTGCGGAAGGCCTCCTCAATGACGCCGACTTCAACAATTTCTAGATGATAGCGGGATTTGTCAAGTCCCCTGCAATTGTATTTCGATACCAGAATCTTCTCAAAGCCCAGTCGGTCGGCCTCTGCGATGCGCGCCTCTATCCTGCTGACGGGCCGCACCTCGCCGCTCAAGCCCATCTCTGCGGCAAAGCAGATGCGAGGATTGATGGCTATATCCACGTTGGACGACAACACCGCACAGACAACGGCAAGGTCGATGGCAGGGTCAGATACCCTAATGCCCCCAGCGATATTCAGAAACACATCTTTGGCGCCAAGTTTGAAACCGCAGCGCTTCTCCAATACCGCCAGCAGCATGGACAGCCGACGCATATCGAAGCCGTTGGAGTTGCGTTGGGGAGTGCCATAGACAGCACTCGACACCAGCCCTTGCACCTCGATAAACATCGGGCGAACGCCCTCCAATGTGGCGGCAACGGCAGCGCCACTGAGATTCTCATCACGCTGCGAGAGGAGAAACTCCGACGGATTGGACACCTCACGCAAGCCGCTGCCCTGCATCTCGAAGATGCCTATCTCAGCGGTGGAACCAAAACGGTTCTTCAACGCCCGCAGCATCCTGTAGCCATAATTGCGGTCGCCTTCAAACTGGAGAACGGCGTCAACGATATGTTCCATCACCTTGGGACCCGCCAAACTGCCGTCCTTGGTAATATGGCCTATCAACAGCACCGGTACACCCGTCGTTTTGGCATATTGCTGGAACTCGGCCGTACACTGGCGTATCTGCGAAACGCTGCCTGCAGGAGAGTCGATAAGCTCGCTACTTATCGTCTGAATGGAATCCACCATCAGGATATCCGGCAGCACCGTCTCAATATGCTCGAAGATGCGCTGCGTCGATGTCTCCGAGACCACATAGCACGACGACGGCGACTGGGTGATTCTGTCGGCACGCATCTTTATCTGCTGCTCGCTCTCCTCGCCGCTGACATACAATATTTTCTTGTCTTTTATCGCCAACGCCGTCTGCAAGAGCAGCGTGGATTTACCGATACCCGGCTCGCCACCGATAAGCAACAGCGACCCCGGGACGATGCCACCGCCCAACACGCGGTCGAACTCGTTGCAATGAGTGGGAATGCGCGTCGTCTCGCTGTAGGTGACCTCCGAAATCAACTTCGGGTTGGAGGTGACAACCGTCTTTTGGACAGTAGCCGCTTTGGCTGCCGACGGCGCCTGTATCACCTCTTCCACAAAAGTGTTCCATTTGCCGCATTCGGGGCACTTGCCGAGCCACGAGGAGGAACGGTAGCCACATTCCTGGCAGAAATAGTATGTCTTTGCTTTGGCCATATCAATATTCGTCGATGGTTCTTACTATCTTGTACAATTTGTCGCCCCTGCGCAGCGGTTGCTCCGTCTTGAAGCTGAAGGCGTCGCCCTGATCGGCTTTCGGCACGCTCTTCAGGTCCACGCGTATTTCCTTCATCGTGTCGGTATACACACCCGTCGTCTGCCCTGTCACCATATAGCGGTCGCCCACGGCGATGCTGTTGGCCGTCTGCAGACGCACCTCCGCCACATTGATACGGTAGAAATAATTGCTCACAATGCCCAGAAACACCTTCGTCTCGGTGGCTTGCGAGCCATAGCGTTCCGTCCACTCACCCATCTTGCGCCCCAGATAGTAGCCATCCCAGAAACCGCGGTTGTACACCGTGGCCAGCCGCTTGTTCCAGTCAGCAATCTTCTCAGGCGAGTAGCTGCCGTCCTCAATCGCCCCTATGGCCTCTTTGTAGCATTCCGTGACCACACGCACATAATCCGCACTACGCCCACGGCCTTCGATTTTCAACACCTTGACGCCGGCATGGACAATCTTGTCCAGAAAATCTATCGTCTTCAAATCTTTGGGCGACATGATATATTGCCCGTCCACGACAAGCTCTGTGTCGCTCTCCACATCCTTCACCAGATACTGCCGGCGGCAGAGCTGCAGACATTGTCCCCTGTTGGCGCTATAGTTATAGTTGTCCAAACTGAGGTAGCACTTGCCGCTCACCGACATGCAGAGGGCTCCGTGACCGAACACCTCTATCTCCACCAACTCGCCCTTGGGGCCGCAGATGTCGTTGTCCTTGATGTACTGAGTGATTTCTGCCACCTGGCGCAACGGCAACTCGCGGGCCAGCACCATCACATCGGCAAACTGCGCATAGAAGCGCACCGCCTCCACATTCGACACGCTGCATTGGGTGGAGATGTGCACCTCCATGCCTATGGAGTTGGCATAAGTGATGACAGCCATATCGGAGGCAATCACGGCGCTGATGCCGGCTTGTTTGGCCGCATCCACGATGGCACGCATCTCCTCCAGCTCTTGGTTGTATACAATGGTGTTGACGGTAAGATAGGTGCGCAACCCGTGTTGCCGCGCGATGTCGGCAATCTTCACCAAATCGTCGAGGTTGAAGTTGTTGGCCGAACGCGACCGCATATTAAGCTCGCCCACGCCGAAATAGACCGAATCGGCGCCGCCCTGGATGGCGGCCATAAGCCCCTCGTAGGAGCCCACAGGTGACATGATTTCCATTGGCTAATGCAGATATAGTTTGACGAGACCCATCTTCGTCCAGATGGTGGTGCCCCGCGCCTTGTCTTCGCAGGAGGCGTCGTAGTAGGTGATTCTGCCCGCCGACACTTGGTCCACATAGCAGCAAAACTCCTCTATCGTGTAGGGAAGGTAGCCGGCCACCTCGTGCCCGCGGTCGGTGAAGCGGAGAATCCAATATGGGTATTTGTTCTTCTTAAAGACCTTGACAACGGTATTCGCGCCGTTGAGACGTTCCTTGAGATTGGCCCGAAAATGCTTGTAATTGACAATACGATCGGTGGTGCCGTGGAAGAAGCACGTGGGTGCCGGCGGGGTTTTGTATTTGGGCCGCCAGTTGCGGCAGTATACGCCACCGGCATAGGGGATGACGGCCATCGGCACAAAATCGGCCGGCAACGCCGCCGCCTGCTTCATGCCGTTGGCCCTGCAGTAGTCGGCCTGCAACACAGCTATGGCTCCCGCGCTGGAGCCCGTGAGCACAATCTTCGTGCGGTCGATGCCCAGATGCTGCGCGTGACGGCACACATAGCCCACCGCCTCGCACACATCCTCGGTAGCCATCTCTATCGCCCTGCGGAACGGTGTAGACAGATGCAGCAGCCCCACGGTGTCGAAGTCGACGCCCTTGATGCCCAACCTGTAATCAATCGATATAGCCGTAAAGCCCTTCTCAGCCAAACGGCGGCAAGCCGCCACCGAAGCCGAGTCGTTGCGCTGTCCAACGACAAAACCACCGCCAAACACATAGATTGCGCAGGCCCTGTCAGCCCTCGGAGTGGAGGGACGATAGACATCGAGCCGCAGCTCGTGGGTGTCGCGCAAGGCATAGACATAGGTTTCGGGCACCTGCGCCACAGCGGCCAGGCATCCCGCCACCATCCAGAGCCATCCTATCAGACCTTTCCTCATAGACGGTAGTTTATACCCATGCCCAACGTATAGCTGTGGTACGGGAAATGGCGATCCGCCTTTTCCGTGCCATCGATAAAGCTGGCACCCAAACGGATGTTGAACTTGACTTTTTCACCGCCAAAGCGGACAAAAATCGAAGGTTCCAGCAGCCCGTGCTTCTCGTTGAAGACCGGCTTGGCCGCACCCTCCGGGCGCTTGGCGTAGTAGTTGTCGTCGGTCGAATGGTTCAGGATGTAGCCCCCCTTCATTCCCACACCGAAGTCGATGCCGGCACCGGAGAGCAATCCGCAGTTCAGCTGCACAAAGGGCAGGTTGTAATCCGATGTAAGCCGACCTTTCACCTTGTCCTCCTCGGGACCCGTCTGGATATAGGTCTGGCCCTCGGCGAAACCGAAACCGTGGCCCATGCCTGCATAGAGTTCCAACACCACTTTATTGAAGGGGAAGTAGACACCGGCGGCACCCTGCGTATAGAAACGGCCCTTCTCGCCGATGTCGCCGAACACTTGCAGCGCCACATGGTCGAACAAACCGTAGGAGACGGTAGCGTTGGCTTTGGCCTCAAGGCCGTCGCTCATCGAGAAAGCGCCGTCAATGCGCATATCGCCTTTATGATCAATCAGCGGGATGTCGACACTTTGGGGATGGTAAACACCGCAGGAAGCGACGACGATGCCCAAAAATGCGATAATCAACGATAATCTAATCTTTTTCATAACTCGGTTGTTTTTGTATGATTTTGCAAATATACGAAAAAAAAGTCGCGCGCCATCTATTGTTTGCCCGCATTAGTTAAATCACCCACGGCGTTGGTGACGTAAAATTAACATTTCGGGCTCATAAACGCATCAAAAAAGTTACTACCAAGTTACTGGCATGTTTCTGGCAAGTTACTAGCAAGTTACTGACAGGGCACTAATCATGCTAACAATCAATATATTAAGTAAAAATCACTAATTTTTAAAATTTAAGATTTCCTGCCACCTTCCCAAAAGCCCTTGTGGTTGGCTGAAACACACCCCGCGCAGCGCCCAAAATTAAATGGATAATTATATGGCCATTCGTGTCTAACTACCCACACGGTCATTCGCGTTTAGGTCCACATGAATTTCCATGTAGTTGACCACGAATCAATTTGCCTCAATACAGCCCTTGATTCGCGAATCTCCATCTGCCTACCAGAAGACCTATGAATATCCCCACGGCAACACGGGGAAATATGAACATATGTTCGTGAGCCGATGAACATAGGTTCGTTGGCCAATGAACATATGTTCGTAGCCCGATGAACCTATGTTCATTTTTAACTTTTTTTACAACAACCTCCGAAGCCCATACGGCAACCTTGATATTTGGCACCCGGACGGCAGCAGTTTCGCAAGTGTTTGGCAAGGGGTAGCCATAGTGATGCCATACTCTTGCCATACTGATGCCATAGTGTAGCCATACTTTAAAGTATGGCTACACTATGGCTACACTATGGCTACAGTATGGGTAG
>JAEEGL012280857.1_pt1 | contig 62927 bp, 52 predicted proteins | sample 9134231 | NCBI WGS metagenome assembly JAEEGL01 (sample SAMN16246548, study PRJNA631951) | gut metagenome | biome: gut microbiome; feature: rumen; material: fiber-attached | host: Bos | place: Iran: Karaj | collected 2018-10
AGCGGATCTCATAAAGTGTACAACATCTTACAGCCTGTATTATTGTTACTCTAATAAATAAAAGGCATGAAATTAGCCCCGGAATTCCGGGGCTTTTTGTGGTCTTGGACGGAGACCTTAGTCGTAAACGTCAATGATAGCTTTGATGAGTTTTTCCGCAATAGGACGAAAAGACTTCTCACTGGTTACAGGTATTTGGCGACGAAGATATGTATATAAGGTGTTTTCGGATACATGTTCTTCTGCTTCTCTGTACCAGAGCTCTTCGTAGAGTGTTCTGGCGAGGTTTAGAGCTTCCGGGCGGCTTGAGTCGTTGGCTATATTCAGCAGGTCAATAAGCACCTTTTCTGAAAGACCAGTCCAGTCTGGGTCATCCCAGTCTGAGTCTTCTTCTTCGCTCTCGGCGCTCTCGGCAAGCATTGAAGTTAACTTGTTGGCCAGCTCAACTTGCTGGGCTTGAAGTTTCTTGTTGCCGTTAGGGCTAACGGGGAGCAGGCTGTAGAGCACATCGTGCAACGTGCTGTCACACATAGCGCTTTCTTTGCCGCGGGAAAAAAGCTCTTTTAAAAGGAGACACTTTTCCTCCTTTGTAATTGAATGCTCGACGCGGCGGCGCGTTCTAATGAAGTCGATAATTTCGCCGGTGGTTAAAGTTTTAATGTCCATCTCCATGTTCTCTCCTTAATCAACGTACAAATGTTCGGCCCCGTCCGGCCTTAGCGGATTCCCGCACGTTGATTTCATAATGGAAAAGCACACCCTTTAAAAGGGAGTGCTTCTATTGTATCACGTTTTTGGTTATTTGTCAATGACGGCGAACTTGTTTTTGCCTTTTTTGATGATGGCTGGATAGTCTATCGTGGTAGTTTCGTCGATGATTTTAACGCCGTTTGCGGAGATGGCGCCTGCGACAACGGCTTTCTTTGCTTCGGTTTTAGAGGTGCAGAGGCCAGTTTCGACGAGAATATCAATGATGTTTTTGCCCACAGTGGTGGATGGGAAGAATTCAGCAAAAGATTTGAAATCTTCTGGGGTGAGAGTGGAGAAATCGGCATCTTTGCTAAAGAGTAAGTTAGTGAGTTTTTCGACGGCTTTGGCGTTTTTCTCGCCGTGTACAACAGCGGTAGCACCAAAGGCTAGCTTGCGCTGGGCAAGGCGTTTTTCTGGGGCCTTGGCGTGGTCTTCTAGGATTTGATCGATTTCTGGTTTGTCTAGTGTGGTGTAAATCTTGAGGAGATATTCAACAGAAGAGTCTGGTTGGTTGAGCCAGAATTGGTAGAAGTCGAAAACAGAGGTGAAATTGCCGGAACCGTTATCTTTACTTGCAAGCCAGACGGCGTTACCTTCGGACTTTCCGAATTTGCGGCCGGTAACTGGATCAATCACGAGTGGGGTAGACCAGACGTCGGCGGTGGCGTTTTCTAGACGTTTAATCATGTGGATGCCGGAGGTGCAGTTACCGTATTGGTCGGCGCCACAAAGCTGGAGATCAATGCCATACGTGCGATAGAGGTGGAGAAAATCGTAGCCTTGAATCAAAGTATAAGAGAACTCGGCATAAGAGATTCCGGAGCCACCTTCGCCAATGCGATTTTGGACAAATTGGCGATCGAGGAGCTGAGTCATGGAGAAAGTTTTGCCGACTTCGCGAAGGAAGGCGAGGTAGTTCATGTCTTTGAACCAGTCGTAATTATCAACCATACTGATATTGATGGTCTCGGAATCTTCTTCCTCGGACACGCTCGAGGCCGCTCGGCAAAGCTTATGGTCCTCGGAAGAAATTCCTGAACCATCAGCTATGGCGTTGGTTAGGACGTTTTCTATCTGGGTTTTGAGGCAGGATTTATTGTGGTTGACCTCGTCGAGAGATTTTAAGTCTCTTTCGCCGTTTTCTTTTGGATCGCCGATTTGGCCGGTGGCGCCGCCAACTAAGAGGTATGGTTTGTAGCCGTGGCGGATAAAAGTAGCGCACATCATCAGAGCGGCGAGGTTGCCGATGGTAAGGGAATCAGCCGAAGGGTCTGCACCCCAATAGAACTGCTTGTTTTCACGAGTATCGAGATCTTCAGGGTTTTTGATGGTGGTTTCGGCGGTAAATCCACGCCATAATAATTCTTCAGATAGTTTCATGGAATTATTATAACATCTGTGATGGGGTTTTAAAACTGGTCGTTTTCTTCCCTGTAGTCCTTTTTGACTTTTTCAATAATCAGAATCATCATTGTCGTACCAGAGAAGAGACATGCCATAGCAACAGAGAATAGAACGGCGGTCGAATCTTCGATCTTGGTTGCTGTTGCGCCAAGTGGGGCCGGACCTTCTAGGGCAGAAGATGGAGACTGCGTGTTATTATTGTCGTTGTTGTTGAAATTACAACGTTTCTTTGTTTTAATGATTATGCTATAATTTTGTTATGTATTCTGGGTCGGGCAATACTTTAAACCAGATTAAACGTCACATCGCTGCATGCGATTATTTAACTGTGGCACAACTGTTTTTAAAAAGTGATTTTTTGCTTGAAAATCCGCTCTCTTTTGACGATATTAAACCAAGGCTACTGGGTCACTGGGGAACCTGTCACGGGATCAATTTGGCTTACGCAAATTTGAAATATTTTTACGAGAAGAATCCAGGATATTCGTTTGTACTTGGACCAGGGCACGGATTTCCAGCCTTACAGGCCAATTTATTTATTGACGGGGAACTAGAAAAAGTTGACAAAAATGCTACAAGAAATCTACACGGCATTGAGTATCTCTGCAAATATTTTTCTTGGCCGGGTGGATTTCCGTCACATGCTAGCCCAATAACGCCAAACGTGATTTGCGAAGGCGGGGAACTAGGCTACGCGCTCGCTACGGCATTTGGAGCGGCACTTGGACATCCAGAAAAAACTATCGCTGTCTTGATTGGTGACGGGGAACTAGAAACCGCTACAGCTCTTTCTTCTCTTAATATGGTGAAGTTAGCTGGTGGTAAAGCAAATGGAAAAGTTTTGCCGATTTTGCATCTTAATGGGTATAAGATTTCAGCGCCGACCATATATGGACGTAAATCTGAGCGGGAATTGAATGAGCTTGTGCGCGGTTTTGGATACACGCCGCTTGTCGTAACAGAGAATAACGAAGATTTTCAAATAAAACTCGCCGCTGCAAATCGATTAGATCATCCTTTCTTAATCATGAAAACAGAGAAGGGGGCAAGTGGGCCTAGCGCGGTGAATGACCAAAAGGTAGCAGGAAATTATCTTGCCCACCAAATTCCATTACCGAACGCAAAAACCGATGAATCTCAGTTAAAACTCCTAGAAGAGTGGTTAAAGTCTTATAATTTTGAAGATTTTTATTCGATGGAGGAGGGGATCTTGATATGATCGAACGTGTAGATAATCCTGGAACAGAAGCTTTTTCGCCGGCTAAAAAGTTTGGGGAACTACTAAGAAAGCGCCTTGAGAAAGATCCGACCTTTTATGTTTTTTCACCAGACGAAACAACGAGTAATAGGCTAGATGAAGTTTTTCAAGCATCGCCTAGACTTTGGAATTTGCCTAGGGAAGATTGGGATTTGCCAGAGGCAGAGAATGGTCGCATAGTAGAATTACTATCGGAAAACACTTTGTTTGCTGCAATGGTGGGGCACATTCTCAACAACGAGCCGGCTATGATGACGAGTTATGAATCGTTCTTCTCTGTTATAACTTCGCAAATTTTGCAGCAAATTAAATTCTTTGAGCAATCTGATAGCGTAGAATGGAGACCAAAGTATCCGAGCGTGAATCTGCTCTCTACAAGTACTTGCTGGAGACAGGACCATAACGGCTTTTCGCACCAATCGCCAGCTCTGATATCAACGCTATTATCTTTGCCGAGCAACCGCGTAAATTGTCTTTTCCCTGTGGATGACGTGGCAGTGGAACCGACCTTCGACTATATGTTAAGTTCTAAAAATGTTGTAAATTTGACAACATTTGATAAAAATCTTGAGCCAAGATGGATTGATTCTTATCATGCTGATTTCCAATTTAAAAATGGTGGTGCAAGTATTTTTAAGTTTACTTCTGACGAGAGCCCTGATTTTATCTTTACCGCAGCTGGGGATATTGCTACTCGCGAAGCAATTTTTGCAATCAGAATTTTGAAAGAAGATGTTTCAGGCGTAAATATCCGCTTTATTGGAATTAATTCCCTCAGTTATAATGCAATCGGGACCTATGACAATAAGCTGCCTCAAGATGCTTTTGATGATTATTTCACTACTGATAGGCCAATTATTGCGAACTTCCACGGTTATCCAGAGACTCTAAGGAATATTTTGACGCATTATGCGAATGAGGATAGGTTGTCTGTACATGGTTTTATGGATAAAGGTAGCACTACAACGCCGTTTGAGATGCTGTCTTGGAATGGGACGTCTCGTTATAATCTTGCAATTGATGTAGCAGAGAGGCTAGATCGCACAGATTTGGTAGAAAAGTATCAGAAAATTTTAGCCGAAAACTCTGAATACGCTAAGTTATTCGGTGTAGACAAGATAGATTTGATGTAAAAAATACAACATGTTAAAATCTAGCTATGGAATTATTTATTTTATTGTTGGTGGCAGCTATTTTTATTGAGACCACCGTTATTTTAATCAAAACTTTTTATAAGAATACTAATAAAGGTGGCAAGCGTAAAATCTATGTCGACACTTCCGCCCTAATGGATAGAAGAATTCTAGCAGTGGCACAGACAGGGTTTATTGGCGATGATGTGATTATCCCAAGAAGCGTAATTAGAGAGTTACAGCTGCTAGCTGACGGACACGATAGCGAAAAACGTGCCCGTGCCAGAATGGGGTTAGATGTGGTGAACGAGCTCGAGCGTGTAGTGTTTTTTGAGACCACGATTTTGCAGGACGAGCTTGATCGCACTCCTGTAGATGAACGTTTAATTGAACTTGCCAAAAAGAATCACGGAGTCATTTTAACCTGTGACTTTAATCTTGGAAAAGTAGCAAAAACTGAGAAAATTGATGTTCTCAACGTGAATGATCTTGCACTCGTGCTTAGGGGTGAGTATTTGCCAGGTGAAAAACTACAGGTAAAAATCACAGCAGCTGGCAGTAACCCAAAACAAGGTGTGGGTTACTTACCAGATGGTGTGATGGTGGTAGTTGATAATGCGAGCAAGAAAATTGGCGAGACGCTAGATGTGGAATTTGTGAAGTTTTTGCAAACTTCAGCCGGAAGAATGGCTTTCGCAAAGATTTGCCCGAAAAAGCCGGTGACTAGAAAGAATCTTGGTCGGAGCCAGACTCGCCGTAAACGTCAGTAGCAACTACTTTGATTTCGCTGGCGTCTTCTGGAAGCGCGTATTCTAGTGTTGTAGAATCAACAATCTGTTGCGTTTCACGAACTGTACCGTCAACGTAGATAGTATAGGATGCGAGCGCTTCGGTTCCCTTGTAAATATTGATGTAAGCGGTGTAGTCAGTAACGGCGATCTCTACTGTTGGGGCACGATAGGTGTAGCTATAAGGGCAAGAATCTTGTTCTTCCCTAGTATATGGCTCTGGAACTTCCCAAACTTCTTCTTTAGTCATTGGGTCAACACTTTTACTAACTTCTACAGAAATGATATGAGAGTCTGGGGTACAGGCAGAAGCTAGCTTATGAGTAAACTTGTTAAAGTTGAGAGCAGTTTTTGTACTGCCAGAGGTTTTTGCATTATACCAGCTTGGCCAAATATCACCCTTAATATCCTGGATGCCAGCAGGGCGCGCTGGGCCATTATTAGGCGCCCATTTTCCCTGCTCTTGATAGAGGGCGTGAACGTTTTGCATATAGTCGTTGGTAACTCTACGAACAAGATTGTTCGTACTATTTCTCAAACCGGCACCATCGTGATTACCGTTCCATACTGCTGTAGCGATAGCGGTTGAATAACTTAGCACCCAAGAGTCTTTAGCGATAGCGCTGTTAGAGGTGGTGGTGGTACCAGTTTTAGTAGCGGTCCAGACGCCTGGAACAACGAAACCAAATGATGTACCTTGCGATCCGAAGACCATAGAACGTGCTCCGGCATCGCTTAGTATACTGGACATCATATAGGCAACTTGTTCATCAACCACACGTTCGCCTTGATTGTCAACCCACGATTCTAGGACATCACCAGAAGAGTTCTTAATTTCTAGAACGTAGCTGAGTTCTTTATAAACGCCACCCCTAGCGAGCGATGCATAAGTGTTGGCGTGTTCAACTGGTGTCACATTACAACCAGAACCGATTGCGATCGAAAGACCAGAAGAGGTACCGCTATCAGCACAGTAGGTTTTGTCTCCTAATCTATGCAAAACGTCAAGACTGTTTTCTACGCCGTTAATGTATAAGGCCTTAACGGCTGGAATATTCAAGGAGTTAGCAAGGGATTTCCTGATTGAAACATTGCCGTACCATCTACCGGTATAATTACGTAAGGCACAGCCCCTGGAGTTACCGCCGCAATAGATTTTATCAATGTTTTCATCCTTTAAGATTGAGCCTGGACCAAAGTTTTGGCCATCACGTTGGACAAATAACGGCGTATAGTCTAGCACTGGCTTGATACTAGAGCCAGGTTCTAGTTCTGACGTTGCAGCGTTTACCTCGCCATAAGAACCGTTGTAAAAGTCTACAGAGCCAACCATAGCAATGACTTGGCCGGTTTCTACGTCGACAGAAGCAAGTGCTATATTATCACTACCATTCTGAGACATCATAGTTGCGCCAGTGGCAACTGCTTGCTCGGCGATTTGTTGAGCACGATAGTCTAACGTGGTTTTAATTGTGAAACCACCTGAACGCATGGTTTGAATGCCGTATTTTTCTTCTAGCAAATCCCTTACTTCTAGCACAAAATGCGGAGCTTTCATATTGGCGTATTGGCTGGATTCTGGCTGGATTTGATCAAGAATAGGGACAGCCTTAGCTTCTTCGGCCTCCTCTTTTGTGGCGTAGCCGATTTCAACCATGCTATCGAGCACTTTATGCTGGCGCTTAATCAATGCTTCATTACCGTAAGTGTTGTATGGGTTAAGCACGCCAGGGTTATTAGGAATAGCGGCAAGAAGTGCGGATTCTGCCAGGTTCAAGTCGGCAGCAGATTTGTTAAAGTATGTTCTGGCGGCGCTTTCTACACCGTTACGACGACCTCCGTATGGCGATTCATTGAGATACATCGTAATGATTTGCTCTTTTTCGTAGGTTTTTTCAAGCTCCATTGCTAGAATTAACTCTTTGATTTTACGAGATATACCACCACGGTCATCAGATGAGGCTTCGTTGGAGAAATAAAGCTGTTTGATAAGTTGCTGAGTAAGTGTAGAACCGCCCTGTACGCCTTGACCTGACAAGGTTGCGAACGCAGCGCGAATAACAGCACCAAAATCTACGCCTGGGTGAGTGTAAAAGTTCTTATCCTCGATAGCTACCGTTGCTCTACGCATATAGGTAGAGATTTCTGAACCGTCTACGGCGATACGATAATCTTCATCGCCAGTATCTTCCCACAAAATCTCACCGTTGCGATCTAGATAGGTGTTTACGGTGTCTTGAATATTGATACTAGATAGTTGAGACTCTAGATCTTTGATTTCTCTCTTATAATAGAGAAATAAGCCACCAACTGCGATGATCATAAGTAAAATACAAGCGGCAAAGAATTTTAATATCTTCTTAAAGCCATACCAGGAAAACCAATAATGAAATACGCGTTTTGGATGAAAATGCGCGAAAAATCGTTTGACTGGCTCTTTTGGCAGACTCGCTAAAGATTCGGCACGCTTTCTAGCCTGTTTATCTTTGCGCATTTGGCGCTTATAACGCATTTTTTGGAAGAAACCCATATTGTCTAGTTTGGGTTTTTTATTCGATGCTGTTTTATTAGTTTTAGGCAAAATAATTTCACTCTTAGATTTGGCCTTTTTGGCCTTTCCCGCAGTTTTTTTCATAAGCTAAATTATATCAAACTCGTTTGACTTTGACCATAGCTGGACGCAAAATTTGGCCCGCATAAGTGTATCCTGGACGGAGGGTTTCTGCGATCACTTCTTTTTCGCCCTCACCATCTTCAACGAGGACGGCCTCATGAAGATCAGGGTTAAATTCTACCCCTTCTTTGGTATCAATTTTGACAATTTTGAGCTCTTTTAGGGTTTTCTCGAATGATTTAGCAAGCGGAGAAAGCTCTGGATTTGAAGTGATTCCTCTTTCGATATCGTCTAACAGAGGCAAAAGCTTTAGAAGCGTGCCCTCAGTGGCTGTTTCCATAGCCTGAAGGCGCTGATTTTCTACCTGTTTGCGGAAATTTTCAAAATCGGCACGTGTACGTTGTAAATCATTGACGAGTTCAGTGATTTTTGCGGCATTTTCATCTTGAGCCGTGTCTAATGGCTCTTTTGGGGCTACGTTTGCCTCAGGGGCTTCTACGGGCGTTTCTGGGCAATTTTCTTCATTTTCTTCTGGTTTTTTGTAATTTTTTATCATAATATCTCCTCTAACATGTTACCGGCGTGGCGAACAAGCGACATCACGCGACTATAATTTTGACGGGTTGGACCAAGCACACCAATGTAGCTCTTATCTGAGAATGGTGAGCGGAATTTGCTGATAATTAGAGAAACACCAGAGGTTTTGCCGATTGGATTTTCCTGACCGATAAAAATATTGAGTGGTTTGCCTGGTGCGGCCTCTCTGAGCCATGGTTCGAGGTTGTCAAGCAATTTAGCCACAGCTTGCACTCTCGAATTATCCATGAATTCTGGTTGGGTAAAGAGACGGGAGATACCGGCAAGATAAAGCTGATCGCCGATGGTAGCAAGGCCTAGATTCCCTGTTAATTCTACCAGGGAGTCTACGGCGCCACGAATTGCAAAATCAGCGCGAGATTGGGAATTTACCCTTACTTCTAGAGCGTGGGTGCCGCGATCGATGATTTTGTCGTCGATGGCGTTAATTTGGTCGTTTCCCTGCTCGGCGAGAGAGTTGACATAGAGACGGTAACCAGCATCGGTAGGGATGCGGCCGGCAGAAGTATGAGGCTGAGCCACAAGGCCCATCTCCTCTAATCTACCCATTTCAGCACGAATAGTAGCGGATGAAACGTTGAAAAGTTTAGCAAGAGTGACACTCCCAACAGGGGCGGCCATTTCGGCATATTCTTCTATGATGGCGAATAATATAGCCTTTTGACGCTCGGTGATTTTCATACTTTTATTATAGTTAATTAGCAGAGTGAGGTCAAGAGTGCTATTTTTAAGATAGCTTAGGCGCCGATGCGATCTTTACTATTCTTGCGAGTAGCATTGTGCTCAATGTATTCAATAATCTTTTCAGCGACATTGCGACCGGTAACTTTTTCGATACCGAAGCCAGGAGAGGCGTTCACCTCTAGCACGAGTGGCCCACGTTCGCTGCGCATTAGGTCAACACCAGCGATATGGAGGCCCATAGCTTTGGCAGCACGAACGGCGAGTTTTTTCTCTTCATCAGTAAGTTTAATAGGTGTGCCAAGACCACCTTTGTGGAGATTAGAACGAAAATCATCGTCGAGAGATTGACGTTGCATTGAGGCAACAACACGAGAGCCTACTACGAAGGCACGGATGTCGGTCCCAGCTGATTCTTTAACATATTCTTGAAGCAAAATATTGGTGCCGTCTTCATTATAGAGATAAAAGGCTTGAAGAGCGGATTTTGCGGCTTTCTTGGTATCGGCGAGAACTACACCGTTGCCGTGAGTACCAGTAGCGAGCTTAATAATTACCGGAAGGCCAATTTGCTCGAGAAGGTCGTCGATATCGGCAGTGTTACGAGAAACGAGGGTTTTTGGCGTGTCTACACCAGCTTTGGTAAGGATTTGCTGAGAACGTAGCTTGTCGCGGGCACGAGTAATAGCGATAGAGCTAGAGGCGGTCCAAATGCCTTGCATCTCGAATTGGCGAACGATAGCACAGCCATAACGTGTCATGCTGTTAGAGATACGCGGTAAAATTGCATCAAACTTGCCAACTTTTTCTCCCTTATAGAAGACTACCGGATGTTTTTCGTCTAGCGAAATGTAGCAATTCTTATATTTAATGACCTTTACTTTGTGTCCACGTTTTTCAGCCTCTTCTACAAGGCGTTTAGTGGAGTAGTTGGCATTACCATTTGACATAATTGCGATTTTCATTTGGTAGCTCCTTTCTTATTAGATCTTAGGTATTTTTGATGAAATTTATAAGGGTTTTCGTGAAGCTCTTTGTTTAGCCTATTGGATTTTAGTTTTTTAGTTGGTTTTACAGCCTTCTGGCTGACATCAACAATAAACTTGCCCCTAATAGTGCGTTTACCAATTAAAACTGGAAAATGGTTTTTGCTACGATCTGCTAAATTAAAAAGGACCTTTATCTTACGGCCGTTAATAACTGTCGGCAAAGTCGTACGGTAGCGAATCTGCTCATCACCGTGAGAACTACGAACAATAAGGGCTTTAAAACGTTTGCTTGTCAATAATTCCCCGGTGTAAAATGGGCTATTCTTATCAAAGAGTTTAAATTCTAGGATATTATCTTTAGTAATATTGATGTCTGTTGCCCAGATAGCAGAAGAATCAGCCCCGGTATCAACCTTGGCTGGTATGTTTTTGTAGTTGGCAACATCAATCAAAATATTGGAGCCAATGACTTCTTTGACATGCATTCTTTAATTATATCACACAGAAGTATTTTTGTCAATTTGGCTTACGTTTTAATAGTTGTAAATGTTAGCTTTGATGCGGGTTTCGACGAGGCCAGTGCTCATGTTGCGGACGATAATATCGGCACCATTTGAAGAACGCTCGATGCGGTGAGTAACCCAGCCGGAAGAATTACGAACTACCATCGTATTCGTAACAAGGCTGCCCTCGATACGAGAAACAGACCCGTCTGGTTGACGCAAAATCAACCCGTTTCTAACAAGCATATCTTCAATAATGCCCATAAACTCCCCTGATAAATTGTACTTAGAAGAAATTGTACAGACTTTTTTCTAAATGTAAAGCATGAGTATGTTTAATTCCAAAAACCACGCTTTTTACTCTTGTAACCACGAAATTCTTCGAGCAATTCTTTTTGGTGACGAGTAAGATTTTTTGGAGTTTCAACGAGTACGGTGACGATGTGTGGACCACGATCATTGTTGGCATTCATAAGTGGAACACCATGGCCAGATAGTTTGAATGGAGTGCCAGATTGAGTGCCGGCTGGGATTTTCATACGAACAATACCGTCCACAGTTTCGACTTCGATTTCGGTGCCAAGTGCGGCATCAACCATAGAGATTGACGTTTCAGATAAAATAATACTGCCTTCACGAGTAAGGTGTTTGTGCGGACGAACGTGAATTTGGATGTAAAGATCGCCTCTGCTGCCGCCGTTTGGAGCTTCACCACCTTTACCGGCTAATCGAATAGACATACCGTCATCGATACCAGCAGGAATCTTGATTTTGAGACTTTTCCCGTTGTGGTTTACTTCCCTAGTGGTGCCAAAAATAGCTTCCTCAAAACTAATGGTGACACTAGTTTGAAGATCAGCCCCACGAGATGGGCGGCGACCACGAGCACCAAAACCAAAAATAGACCCGAGAATATCTTCAAATCCGCCACCTCCAAAGTCAAAATTGAAAGATTGACCATTGAAGTTGAAATTACCGTTTTGGAATGGATTACCTCCGCCAGCACCACCACCAACACCGGCATGACCGAATTGATCGTAGCGAGCACGTTTTTGTTTGTCGGACAAAACTTCGTGCGCCTCGGAAACTTCTTTAAATTTTTCTTCGGCCTCTTTATTCCCAGGATTTTTGTCGGGATGGTATTTAATAGCAAGCTTGCGATAGGCTTTTTTTATCTCATCATCAGAGGCATTCTTAGGAACGCCCAAAACTTCATAGTAATCTCGTTTAGACATGGCCTATATTATATCATTTTTGTGACAAAAATAAAACTTGAGGGTTGATTTTTATGTTTTGATTGTCTATAATTGATACACTCTCTTTTTCGCCGCGGGCGATTTAGAGAAGAACATTACAAGGAGTGAATTAACCAATGAACAAAAAGTCAAAAGAAATTTACAGGGAGGGATGCTGGAGTGTAGAACTTCGCGAACGTAACAACCATCCTGGGCAAAAGCCTTGGATCCTGTTCCAGGGCAACGAAATGTTCAGTTGGGATGGAAAAACCTTGAGACAACGTGGATGTTTAAGTGAGCTCATGATACCGCCAGAGGTACTCAGTGCGGTTAAAAAAGCTTTCTAATATAAGTAGTCCAACGAGTTTTCCAATAATTATTTCATTCTTTTACGCCCCGCAGTTTCGGCTGTGGGGCTTTCTATTTATGGTATGATATTTATATGGACGAAAAAATAGAAACTATCAAATATTGGCTAAGGACTGGATCGATTAATATTTTTGGTTTACCGATGAGTGGCAAAGATACGGTTGGAGTTCGACTGGCAGAAGTGCTAGGTGGGAAATTTTTGTCGTCTGGCATGATCATTCGCGCTATGGAACAAGAAACCAAGCAGAATTTAACTAGCGAAGGTAAACTCATTGAAACAAATATGTTTTATGACTGGGTTTTACCATATTTTGAAAGGCGTGATTTAGAAGAATTTCCTCTTATTCTATCGTCAGTTGGACGTTGGAGTGGCGAAGAAAACCAGGTGCTGAGCGTGGCGGAATCGGCCGGCCATCCAATTAAAGCTGTAATTTTACTCAATATTTCTGAAGGCGACGTGATGTCGCGTTGGGAAGCAGCACAGATACTAAACGATAGAGGCGATCGTTTAGACGACAAAGAATCGGCTGTGTTCAAAACTAGAATAAATGAATTTGTTGAAAAAACTATTCCGGTGCTGAAACACTACCGTGAAATGGGACTTTTAGTAGAAGTTAAAGCTGATATGGATAGAGAGTCGGTATTTAATGAGACGATTGAACAATTATATCAATTTGCTGAAAATTCACGCGTAGTGGTTTAATTTTAGTCGCGTTTTAGCATGACGGTAAAGGCATCGGATGGGATGTCGATTTTGCCAAAGCGTTTCATGCGGGCTTTGCCACGTTTTTGCTTTTCTAGAAGTTTGGCTTTGCGGTCGCGATCGCCAGTGTGGATTTTGACGGTGACGTCTTTTCTATAAGCACCGATGGTTTCACGCGCAATAATACGAGCGCCAATAGCGGCCTGAAGAGCGACTTCAAAGTTTTGGCGCGGAATAATCTCTTTTAGCTTTTTGGTTATTTCCCTGCCGATTCTATCCGCTTCGCTACGGTGACACATAATAGATAGGGCGTCGTTTTTATTTCCGGCGATGAGAAAATCTACACGTACGAGATCTTCAGCGCGGTAGTCGGCAAGTTCGTAATTAAATGAAGCGTAGCCGGAAGTGAGGGATTTTAGTTGATCATAAAAATCAGTAAGAAGATTGGCCATTGGAGCTTCAAAATCGATAATGGCGCGGTCTTCTAGATAGCTTAGATTTTTTTGGATGCCGCGTTTTTCGACGATGAGGTTTAGAACATTTCCGATCATGGATTTTGGCAAAATAATTTCGCCTTTTACCCATGGCTCGCGGATTTCTTTAACTTCCGAAATATCAGGAAGATCTGAAGCGGATTTGATTTCAATTTCTTCGCCGGAATTTAGGACAACTTCGTAGTTGGTAGAAGGGTTGGTGACAACAAGATCAAGATCAAATTCACGCTCTAGACGCTCGCGAATAATGTCCATGTGGAGAAGCCCGAGAAAACCAATACGAAGACCAAAACCAAGGATGGGCGAATTTTCGGGCTCAAATTTTAAGGCAGAATCGGAAAGCGACAACTTTTCTACAGCTTCTTTTAGAGTTTTATAATCTTCGTTTGAAACTGGGAAAAAGCCGGCGTAAACAAATGGAAGAACGTTTTTATAGCCTGGAAGTGGAGTTTTTGCTGGGTTTTTAGCTAGCGTGACAGTATCGCCAACTTTAGCATCGCTGGTGGTTTTGAGGTTGGTAACGATATAACCAATTTCGCCTTCTGTTAACTCTGCTTTTGGCGACATGTTTGGGTTTAATATTCCAACTTCTAGAGCGATGCCGGTTTTGTCTGCGGCCATCATTTTGATTTCGGAATTTTTAGAAAGCGTGCCTTCAAAAATACGAACGTAGAGGATTACTCCGCGATAATCATCAAAGTAAGAATCGAAAATGAGGGCCTTTAATTGCATAAATATATTATAACATTTTTTCTGGAAAATTAAATGTTAGAACTTCATAGTCTTGCTACGTCTGTAGAGGCGGTAGAAGATGGCGGAAGTGATGGCAACAACAGTGCTAGCTATGATGAATGGAAGAGCAATAGAAGTGTTTTTGGTAGCACCACCAAGGATGGTCTTGTCGTTACCACCAGTATTTGGAACTTCGGTACAACTAACTTTGGCATAGGTAGCTTTATAGGTAGCTTCTCCTGTAACGGTTTCAATTTCTGGATCCCAGCCGGCAAATTTATAGGTACAGTTTTCAACTACTTTTTCTATAGGAACATCTGGGGCATCTGGAGTTTCGCCGTATTCCACTTCTTGTTCTTCAATGATTTTCTCGTCATCAATAAATTTAATTGGATATTTTCTAGTTTCTTCGACGTAGGTAGCACGATATTCGGCGTCTCTAGTAACGGTACTGTGGGCGGTAAGTTCTGGGCTATCACCTATAGATTCATAGCCAGAGAAAGTGTATTGATATTGCGCGGTAGAAGGTTTGGTAGGGGCTGGTGATGGAGTAATAATCTCGTCGTTATAGTGATAATCGGATTTAGTGAGCAATATGGTTTCTTCGTCTTCATCATAGAAAGTGATGGTGTAATTGATGAACTTCGGCTCATATTGAGCTTTATAGGTAGCGGCTCCGGTAACTGGTACGATTTGTTTATCCCAGCCAGTAAAGTTATAGGTGCAGGTATCATCGGCGGGCCTGGTTGGAGTGCCGTTATAGGATGGCGTAGTGCCATAATTATAATTAGTGGACTGGAGCACAGAATCGTTCCAGTTCACGAATGTAATTGGATATTGCTGTATTGTTGCTGTATAGGTGGCGGTGTAAGTGGCGCTATCAGTAACGGTGCGAGGGCTAGGAAGGGCTGGGCTCCAACTATTAAAGGTGTAGTCATACCCTGGCTCGGAGGTAGATGATGGTTTGGTAGGGTTGGCCGGAACGGTGATAGTATCGCCATAATGGTAGTCTGTTTTCTTCGAAATTTCTGAATCATCATCATTCTTGAAGGTGATGGTGTAGTCGATGAGCGTAAAGTGGGCAGTGAAAATATAGTCATCTTCGATTGAAATATTTTTAATTTGGTTGATCGCTCCTGGATCTGCTGGATCTTCTTGAATTAAAGGAACATCCTCATAAGTGATCTCTCCTGTTTCGTCTTCTGGATAGATAATCTTTTTGCCTGTCCAGTGTGAAAACTCATATTTTGCATTTTCTTCTAATGTTGGCAAGCTGGTTATGTTTTCTCCTACATAGATGCTGTCCTTGGTTTTTGTTAAACTGACATCTGCGATTTCGTTATCCTGTTCATCGACGGCTTTATAGGTCATATCGTAAGCTTCTGAATAAAAATTCCAAGTGGAGGCAGCATTTTGGTGAAAACCAAAGGTGACATCAAAAGTGTTTGATTCAGCTGAAGATTGATTGTTCTGTGCGTTCTTCAGCTTTGCAAAAACTGTAGCGTGACCCCATGTACTATAGTTTTTATTAAACTTATCACTAGAAACATAATATGATTTAGAGTTGTTGTACGAATAAGAAGAAAAGATTGAGGTAAAGCCATTCGAATCGGTATAGAGATAGTTTTGTTCATTATTATCAGATGTAGCTCCTGTATTTTCTTGCGGGTGCGCATATCTACCTATATAGTTTCCAGAACTATCATATTTTTCTATAGGCTTTCGCGCGTTAGTACTAAAACTATTGATTTGTGGAACTCCGTTTTCGTCATACACGATGACCGGATTATTTGGGTCTGTTCGGTCGACTATTTCTTCACATTCTGTACCATATTTTGCGGTTGTTCCATTACCTAAATCTTCTTCTTTGTCTAGAACGCATTTTTTTGCATAAAGTTCTGATTCTCCAGTTTGCTGGTTGTATATGTCTGTTTTGTGAATACGAATAGATTGTGCGCCGTCAATGTCGGCAATTTCTAGATAAGTAGTGGAGGGGATATTATAATCAACTTCTTCGTTCTTTAAAATTTCGAATCTCAGTTTGACAAATAGGCCAGTGCCGTCTCGAACCCTGGGAATGTCAACATTATTATATATATCTAGAATTGAAGTATATTGAGTGCATTCTCCGTGCTGGTCTTTTTCGGTGCATTCATTAATATCGTATCTTGTTTCGACGAATGTGGACGTGGTTGACACTACAAATGGTACATTTTTAGACGGATTTGTATTATTTGTTTCTAGAACTGTAGCTTTAATTCTATACCCGTCACTGCTAGTATAGACCCAAGAGGTTTCCTTGATTGTAGCGCTTTCATTTGTGGGGAGCCAATAGTCCTCACCGTTAAAACCAGGCGGAACAAGGACAAAGCCTACTGCTAGATTATTCTCTCGTGGTTTTATCCCAAAGTGCCAGGATCTATAAAAATTTGTATCTTCATTGGCAGAATCGTATTCGGAGGAAAACTCAGCTGTCCCGCTTTGATTCCACGATGTGAGACGTGACGCTGTCTCGTTGTCGAATAGCTGAATTGGGCTTCCGTCTTTACCAGGGGTACCGAGCGGAGTGGCGTTGTCTGTATCATAACTAATGGTGATATCGTCTACGCTTCTAATGTCTTCGGCGTGGGTTTGATTGTCGAAAGATTTACGGATTACAAAGCCTAAGCAGATACAAAAAACAAGGGCAGATAGAGCTAGGAATAATTTTTTTTTGGTCTGTTTTAGTTTCATGTGTTTATTTTTTTCGTACCCAAATAGGGCAAAATGACCTTTATGGTTCTATAATATGCTAATGTTTTTAATTTGTCAAGGGTTTTAGGAGATTTTTCTAGGGGCGGGAGCACGTTCGATGATGGCATCTAGAACTTGTTCAACATTTAAACCGGTTTTGGCGGAAACACCGATGATCTCATCTTCTTTGCAACCAAGAAGGTTTATAATTTCCTTTTTGACTTTTTCGACATCAGCGGCGGGGAGATCTATCTTGTTGATAACTGGGATAATGTAGAGATTTTGTTCGAGCGCAAGATAGACGTTGGCAAGAGTTTGGGCTTGAATGCCCTGCGTGGCATCAACAACTAAGACGGCGGTTTCAACGGCCTGGAGAGAACGAGAGACTTCATAAGAAAAATCGACGTGACCGGGAGTGTCGATAAGATTTAGCTCGTAGCCTTTATAGTGCATCTGAACTGGGGTGAGTTTAATCGTGATCCCCTTTTCACGCTCGAGTTCCATGGAATCCAAAAGTTGCGCTTTCATTTCGCGTTTTTCGACAGTGCCAGTGATTTCCATCATACGATCGGCAAGAGTGGATTTGCCGTGATCAATATGGGCGATGATACAAAAATTACGAATTTTATCGGTGTTCATTGTGGTATAATTATAAAACATGAAGCGCGTTTTGGCAATTTCTGGCGGGGTGGACTCAATGGTGCTGCTTGATTTTTGTGTGAAAAAATACCCATTAGATGAGCTTCTCGTGGCGCATTTTGACCATGGCACTAGACCGTCTGCTGGCGATGATTATCTTTTTGTGGAGAAAAAGTGCCAGGAACTAGGAGTAAAGTTTGCGGGAAAGCACGCCAAGCTTGGCGCAGGTGTTTCGGAAGAAAAAGCTAGGAATGCTAGGTATGAGTTTTTTTATAGTTTGCTTGGTGACGATGATGTGTTGATGGTGGCACACCATTTGGATGATTTAGTGGAGTCGGTAGTGATTAATTTCTTGCGCGGAACTGGTTGGCGCGGGCTAGCAGTAATGGATTCACCCAAAATTGAACGTCCATTTTTGTCTTGGACAAAGAATGATATTTTGAAATATGCTTTTGAGCATAACGTTGTTTTTCGAGAAGACCCAACAAATTCTTCGGACGAGTATTTAAGAAACCGCGTAAGATTCGCAGCCCGAAGTCTAGATCGTAAAACGAAGGAAAGTATTTTAGATTTAAGAAATCGCCAAATTGAAATAAAAAATAAAATTGAAAAGACCAGTGGTGAATTTGTTTTAGACAATAAAGTTGAAGTAGGCAAAAACAAGTTTGTTTTTCCGCGCGAGTTGTTTTTTGATCTTGATGAAAACTTAGCAATGGAATTATTGAAGATTATTTTAAATGAAAAGGACATCGCTTGCACGCGCCCACAACTTTTGAATTTTCTTGATGCAATTTTAAATTATCAACCTGGAAAATATTTTAATTTGCCAGGTGGGAGACTCGCCAGAATTGATAAAAAAACGTTTATGGTATAATTAAGGTATGCTAATTAATGGGTCAAAGCTGAACAATCTCAAAATATTAAGCCTTCATGTTGGTGGACCAATCGCCTCGATAAAAAGGGCTATCGTTGACCCAAATAATCTCAAAATCATTGCCTTTGACGTAGGCGGTCCAATTATTCGTAATGGAGAAGCCGGAAATGTTTTAGACGTTGCAGACATACGCGAAGTGGCAAACATTGGTCTGATAATTGATTCGACCGACGATTTAGTTGAACAAGAAGACGTTATAAGAATTGATAATATTATGAAGCTGAACTTTAATCTTGTAGGATTAAAAGTTAGGACGAAAAAAGGTGATAAGCTCGGAAAAGTGGAAGATTATGTGCTTGATACAGAAACTTTTACAATTCATCAGCTTATAGTGCATCGCCCAGCTGCAAAAGCATTCTTAGACCCAGAACTTATTATTCCTAGAAGTGAAATTGTTGAAATCAACGACTACGAAGTAATCGTGAAGGACGAAAAAAAGACCGCGAAAAAGAAAGCTACAGCGCCGAAAAAAGATTTTGTGCCTAATTTTGTGAATCCGTTTCGAGAACCAACGTTCTCGACAATGCGTAGTCGAAACCCTGGCGAACGAGATACTGAATAAGTTTGTCATCGTCATATCTAGTACGTTTTTTGGCGATGATTTTTTTGATTTCGTCTTCGTCGTTTCTGGCTGTATTTTCTAGAACTTGGTCGATGATTTGTTTGTCGATGCCTTTTTTCATGAGCTCAAGTTGTAGGCGTTTTTTGCTGATGCCCTTTTTAACGAAACGGTTTTCTACATAATACTCAGCGAATTTTTGGTCGTCTAAATAGCCCTTTTCTATTAGTCTCGAAATAATATCATTGGTTTCATACTCGCCAAAGCCGTAAGGTTCTTCCTCGGACACGCTCGAGGGCGCTCGCCCAGGCTTATGGTCCGAGGAAGAACTTACGTTTTTGGCGAAATAATTCCTGGCTTTTTTCCTATTCAAATAGTCTTTAGTTTCGCGGATGGAATGCGGGCGAGTAAGGACCCATTCTAGAGTCCGTTGATAGAGTTTGCCAAAAGTAGAGGCCTTTTGGTATTCTTCTAATTGTTCCTTGGTGAGGCTTTGGCCTTTTTTTAGTTTAAAATCTACAATTTGAGCAATATCTAAGGAAAAACTGTATTTGTTGTTTATAAAAATGTTAGCCCTGTTAGGATTTTTAACGCCTTGTTTGATATCGGTAACTAAGAAAGAATTGGCTGCGCTACTAGCACTTTCGTTCATATTATCATACTTATGGTTATTTGTCAAGATTTCCATGAGCTTTGAGCTTTTTCTGGAAGTATTTTGTAAAGATGCCAGAAGTAATATCGTCTTTAGCGAGCGGCTCTTTGCCGTAAGTTTTGCGAAACTCTTCATAGTCTTTTAATGGTACCCATTTGACCGTTTCGACTTCGCCGTCATCAAATGAAAAATTTTCTTCGTGGTTAGTATAATCTGCGGCGAACATATTATAAAATGCAATGTCTCCTTTAAAGGCCAAGATGAGTTCTAAATCGTCTTTATTTAAATCACGAACGCCAAGTTCTTCGCTGAGTTCGCGCTCGCCAGCTTCGGCAAAAGTTTCGCCATAGTTAACGTGACCGCCTACGGAAGCGTCCCATTTTCCAGGAAAACGATCTACGCCCATGCTTCTTTTTTGGAAAAGGAATTCTACACTATCTTCCGTAAAACGATATAGCCAGATAATCGCGCCGCCATAAGGGGCTCGGCCTTCGGCATGATTTCCAAGTTCGGAAGGACGGCCACCGTTCATAAGTGGCTCGCCATTTTTATTATATTCTTGCCAAAGCTCTCCGGTATGCATTAGGCCTCTTCTGATTGTTTTGCTTTTTCGCGAACTTGTTTTTCGATTTTAGCCATAAAGTCTGGTTTTTCTTTGAATAACTTTTTGACGGCTTCGCGGCCTTGGCCGATGGTTTCGCCATCGTATTTGAAGAAGGCGCCGGATTTTTCGATAACGCCATATTGAACGCCGAGGTCGAGGATGTCGCCAGTTTTGGAAATGCCTTCGTTATACATGATGTCAAATTCGGCAGTGCGGAATGGTGCAGCGATTTTGTTTTTGACGACTTTGATCTTGGTGCGGTTGCCGGAAATATTGTCGCCATCTTTGATTTGGCCAATACGACGAATGTCGATACGAACGGAAGCATAAAACTTGAGAGCGTTGCCGCCAGTAGTGGTTTCTGGGTTACCAAACATGACACCGATTTTCATGCGGATTTGGTTAATAAAGATAACTGTAGCTTTGGATTTGCTAATGATACCAGTGAGTTTGCGCATGGCTTGGCTCATTAAGCGGGCTTGGAGGCCCATTTGAGCATCGCCCATGTCGCCGTCGATTTCGGCTTGTGGAACGAGAGCAGCGACGGAATCGACTACGATAAGATCGACTGCATTGGAGCGAACTAAAGTTTCACAAATTTCGAGAGCTTGCTCACCATTGTCTGGTTGAGAAATGAGCAAGTTGCTGGTGTCTACACCGATGCGCTTGGCATAGGCCGGGTCTAAGGCGTGCTCGGCATCGATAAAGGCAGCTTGGCCGCCTTGCTTTTGGATTTCGGCGATTGCATGAAGCGCAAGAGTGGTTTTGCCGGATGATTCTGGGCCGTAGATTTCGATGATGCGGCCTTTTGGATAGCCACCACCAAGTGCGAGATCAAGTGAGAGCGAGCCAGATGGCAAAAGCTCAACGTCGATTTTTTGCGTGTCGCCGAGTTTCATGATTGACCCATCACCAAATTGTTTGGTGATTTGGGCGATTGCGAGGTCTAGAGCCTGGGATTTGCCGTCAGATTTTTTTGCTGGTTCCACCGATGCTGATTTTTTAGTCATTGTATTACCTTCCTGTTAGTTGTTAATATTATACCACATGGGTTGGCACGAGCTTAGCAAGACAAAAACACCGTCGCAAACATAAGCATGACGACGGTGTTTTATTTATATCTTAGCGAGAGAATCTAACTCTCTTGCTCTTGGCTTTTGCAGCGTTTTTGGCAATTCCTGCAAACAGTAGGATGGTTGGAAGAACCACGATGGCACCATATTGAGCCATTTCTGAAATACCAAAACCGGTGTTTGGAGCCTTGAGTGGACCAAACTGGATAATAACGTCTTTTTGGTTCTCATCTAGACCGAGGCGCTCACGAATTTGATCTTCTGTATACTTGCCTTCCCAAGATTTTGGCACTGCAACAATTTTAAGGCTTTTATTATCAGAGAGATGAGCCCAAAGCTGGTCTTCGTCGGCTTGAGATAGGTCAACGTATACGAGCTCAGTATTTCTTGCATTTAAATAGTATAGTTCCGCTTTATTGTCTCCAAAATTAACACTTTTGATTTTGTTTTTGCTGATATCCAAACTTTTAAGCTTAGGGTTTTTAGAGACGTCAAGTTCCTCAAGATTGTTTTCTGATAGCATCAGATATTCAAGATTTGGAAAAACAGAAGTATCTATTTTTGAAAGTCCACTTTTTTCGATTCTAATATCGATAAGTTTATCATTTTTAGACATGTCCAATTTGGAAAACGTATTGTCTAATAGTTCGAATATTGTCAGTTTCGGGTTGTGGGAAAGATCTATTTCTGATATTTTAGTGCCAGTAATGGTTAGCGTGTCTAGTTCGGCATTTTGTGACAAATCTAAACTATTGATGTCGCCTCCCGAAATAAAGAGATATACGAGGTTTGGATTTTTAGAAACATCTAGGTTTGATGCGCCTGTGATAAAAATACTATTGAGGCTGTTACTTTCTGGAAGATTAACTACGCTAGCATCGATGACGAGCCTCTTTAATTTGCTAAAACTAGAAAGATTAAGGTTGGTCATAGCGGTGTCATCTAATGAGAGCTCTTCGATATTAGGGTTGGACGGAAAAGTGACAGAAGTGAGTTTTGGCGCACCATAAATTTCTACCGTTTTTAAATTAGTATTGGAAGATAAGTCTATACTTTCATTATCGACCCCACTCAAGCTGAGCGTCTCTAGGCTAGTTAGTCCACTCGATTCTACGAGCGTAATATTACTGTCATCATAACAATAAAGTGTTTTTAATGACGCTTTTTGCTCTGCTGTTAATGTTGTGAGCTCGGTGCTGTTTTCGTAATTATATGAGTCTACTATACACTGAATAAATTTGTCTACGCCTGGCCCACCAACCATCCCGCCACTAGACGGATCTTCGGCGAAAGTTGGGGAAGCAACTAGCCCAGCGCAAAATGCAGAAATAAGACCCAGCGCAAGCAGTGCTTTAGTAGGAGATACTTTTGTTTTTATCATATTTTTCCTTTTTTGTTTTTTATTTTTTGTTTGCCAAAAATTTTTATGTTTATATTGTACTTTTTACTCCATAATTTGTCAAGTGTTTTAAGGGTGTCTTGCAAAAAACTTATTTTTTTGGTAAAATAATAGTGCGGTCTCGTAGTATAACGGTTAGTACAACGGGTTTTCATCCCGTCAATAGGAGTTCGACTCTCCTCGAGATCACCAGATTTAAAAACAAGCTCTTTCGAGCTTGATTTTTGTTTGAAAACACGATAGTTTAATCCACGAAAGTGTCGTTTTTGCCGTCTGGGTCGTCCATATAGATAATGCGGCGGCTTCTGAGCTCCGAAAACTTAACCGTGCGGTTTAAAACTTTGTCATATCCGGTGAGCGCAGCAAAAGGTGAAAATTGCGCAGCTCTAGCTTCTTTAGACATCCTGGCATGATGCTTTGGCTCATAATGTGGGTGGTTAATTATCTCGTCATATTTCATCCTTTATGTCCTCCGATTTGCATATTTCTTTCCTTGCCGGTAGCGCCTTCTTCAAAATTTATCCCTTTTAATATCGCGTTCTTGCCATACCTTCTTTTGATATCAATCATAGCCTCACTCACGCGCTTTTCTTTGTCTAATTTGGCGTCTTCTTTTTCGTAATTTGTAAACAAATCCATTTGACTTAGTTCGGGCGTGTTTGGCTCAGCCATAACGTGATTTACATCAATGGTGATTCTTCTGATTAATAATTTTTTATTCACATTTTTATCAAAAAGCGATAAAACCGCATTAAGAATTAATCTCGATGAAGAGGTTTGCTTTTTCAGATTAAAGGAACCGTGGGCTGGCTTTGGCACTGTTCGTCCGTAGAAATCTTTTGTGATTTCGCCCTTATGATTCTTTAGACTGACTTTGTCGTAATTAATTGTTAATACGACTTGGTCAGTGGTAAGTTTCTTTCGCAGAAGTGACAAGGCAATCTCTTCGGCCATCTCGCTTGCAACTACTCTGGCTTTTTTAAATTCGTACGGTTCTTTTAAAACCTGTCCGGACGAGAAAGAATTATTTTTAGGACGATAGGCTTTGACGTCGCGCATTTCACATGGTTCGTATCCCCAGGCGTGATCAATTAAAAGTTCTGCGCTGACGCCAAACATTTTGTAAAGAAAATCTTCGTCGCGTTCTGAGCATAGAGCGATATCCCCCATAGTACGAAGGCCGGCAGATTCGAGCCTTTTGGCATAGCCTCTACCGACTCGCCAAAAATCCGTGATTGGCGTGTGGCTCCAGAGTTTTTCGCGATAAGATTTTTCGTTTAGTTCGGCGATGCGAGCGCCATTTTCGTCTGGCTCTACGTGCTTTGCAACGATGTCCATGGCGACTTTGGCAAGATACATATTAGTGCCGATGCCGGCAGTTGCGGTAATGCCAGTTTCTTCGAGCACTGTGCTTAATATTTTTTGTGCTAATTCCCTAGCGGATGTTTTGTACATTTTTAGATATGAAGTTGCATCGATAAACACTTCATCGATTGAATAAGCAAAGATATCCTCTGAGGCGACAAAACGCAGATATATATTATATATCTGTGCGCTATATCTCATGTAGTAGGCCATGCGTGGCGGAGCAATAATAAAATCCTGTTTTATTTCTTTGGCTTTTTGGATTATTTCAAAGAGCCTGGCGCGGCCGGGGATGCCATAAGCTTTGAGTGCTGGGGACACCGCAAGACAAATGGTTTTTTCGGTGCGTGATTTATCAGCAACAGCTAGCTTGGCTGTAAGCGGATCTAGGCCACGTTCAACACATTCTACGGATGCGTAGAATGATTTTAAGTCGATCGCGATGTAGGCCTTCTCCATAAGGTAATTATACTATTAAAGCCGTTGGGTATATTTGTCTGTTTTTGTTGCGTTTTTGAAAATGTTTATGGTATAATTTTACTCATAAAAGTCATATATAAAGAGAAAGCATGCCACTTATGAAAAAAGTTCGAAAAATGCTCCTAGCGATTTTGCTTCTAGGAGGAAGTTTATTAGTAGGTTTAATATCGTTTAGCAATGCCGACGCAGTTACACTTGACACCCAGCCAACGATGCAAAAAAAGTGGCGCGACGAATATGAGCAAAACGCAACCAGTTCTAATATGATTTCGGTCAATCTTACTAGTGACGGAGGATATATTATTGCAGGTCTAACTAGAGGACAACAGTGGCAGGACCAAGATGGTATTATTATTAAATACAACGCGAATGATCAGATAATGTGGCAATTAAGTTGGGGCGGGAGCGGCTTTGATAATTTTAATGACGTTGTCGAAATTGAAGAAAACGGCACCGTATATTACTTGGCGGTAGGTACTTTTTCGAATTCTGTTACTGCCGGTGGAACTACCATCACGAGCGCAGGCGGCACGGATATTGCTATTGTTAAAATAGATTCGCAAGGCGAAGTAGTATGGCAAAAGAGCTGGGGTGGAACGAGTAACGAAAGTGCCAGTTCTGTAGTCGTGAACAATGATGGTAGTTTTGTTGTGGGTGGTGATTCTTGGTCAAATGATATTCCAGCATCAGGAGCTGGAGCAGCGATCTCTGGATATGCTCCACATGTAATTGCCGTGAAATACGACAGCACCGGTACGGTCATCTGGCAAAAAGCTTTTAGTGGTACATATCCGTCAGTGTCCTCAATAGACGCAAACCCTCATGGAGGTTATATTATCTCTGGCGGAACGGAACCAGGAAAAGCTTTCTTACTTCTGATAGATGAAAATGGTGATCAAATCCGATGGATAGGAAGAGGTCCAAATGAAAGCTATTTTCTTGATGTATATGCTACCGATACCGAAATTATAGCTACCATAGTAGAAAGCCGAGGTGGCACTTATGAATGGAATATGGAAGAACACCATATCTTAGAGTATACCCAAGACGGGACGATAATCAAAGAAATAGAAACTCCTGTTCAATATGATTCTATCCAACCAATCCTTGATTCTTCTGACGGCGTAACCGTGACTGGATATTTGGTGGCCGGTGATCATAAAGTAGCAAAATATGATGTTAATGGCAACGTAGTTTTTGAACACTCTTATGATGCTTCCTTTGTGGATGCTTTCCCGCTAGATGATGGTTCGTATTTGGCCTTTGGCACATTTTCTGGGACTATCCCGGCATCTGGGACTGCAGAAGAAATAAGCACTTCCTTGTCACAGGATTCAGCTATCGCAAGGTTCGCACCAGAAACTGCACTTTATTCAGTTGAAGTTAAAACAGTAGACCCTCGTTCTGGATCAATAATTTCAACCGCACAAGATATGGTTGCTGAAAATGGCTCAATTAGCAGGCCGGCAAATCCGTCCGATTATACTGGATATCGTTTTGTCGATTGGTATGAAAAAGACGAACATGGAGATTTTTTGGCTGAAGCTTTTGATTTTTCTGCGCCAATATCTGACGACGTAGTTATATATTCTAAGTACGAAAAGATCAATTACACAATCCCGTTCTATGTTGTGCAATATACGGGCAATGAGACAACGGACGTAGCTGAAAATTCTTCACAAACGGTGCAAATTGATGACACAGTAACCTTACCACAACTGAGTTTGCCAGAAGGCTATGATTTTATTAATTGGTATGCCGGCAATATTACAGATGGAGAGATGGTATTCAATACAAGCAAGCCTTTCTCGAATAGTTTTGTTTACGATACCAGTGAAATAAACGCTGCGTATGATTTTATCTATGCCAAATTGGCACAAAGATCGTATTCTGTAAATTATAACTTTATTAATAACTGTGGCTGGGAGTATGATAGCTATGCTAGGTCTGGCTCACAGACGGTTTTCCATGGTGACATATTTGAAGTTGGTAATTCTGTTTCTTCAGATAATAGGTGTGTTCTTACTAATATCCGCGCTTCAACCACACAGGATGGGCAGTACAACGGTTTTGAACCGACTACGCCAATTACTGGTGATTTGTACATTATGGGCGAATGGGAAAGTCAATATTTAGTGGTTAGAAACAACCAATTGACTTATTCTAACGGAGCTGCTTTTAACCCGGCAGATGCAAATAATGCAATTGTATGGGACGAAACAACGAATACTTTATTCATGAACGATTATGATGAGGAAGACTTTTTGCCGGTTAGAATTGAGAACGGTGACGAGCCTGTAACAATAACTCCTCATGGAAATAACAGTGTAAGAGTTGACGCTACTTCCCCACTCATTTTGGACGGTGATGGAGTAATTGATAGGCACATTTATTCAAGTTCTAGCATCGTAATTGAAAATGGAATTTATGATGATGATATCGTTGCTACCGACAATCTCGTAATGAATAACGGAAAAGCTTATAAATTGCAAGTGAATCAATCTTCTTCAGAAATGATTAATATGGTAATAAACGGTGGTAAAGTACGTAAAGTGCAAGTTGGAAGTGGGGCTTCTTATGGTCATGGCACTTTGACTGTTAACGATGGTGAAATCATCGGTGGTATCAAAATGATAGCAGAGATTGAAAACAATGTTATCGTCAATAACGGAAAGATTAACACCCTTGTTATAGAAAGCGGCGGTCCCGTATTAAATGCAAATACTTTCATAATGAATGGTGGAAATGTAAGAGTTGGCGGAATCGTAAATGTAAATCATTTTGAAATGAACAACGGAACACTAGAAATAATTAGATCAGAATTTGGCAACGATGATGCTGCTTTAGAAATCGATGAAGGGTTTGCGGTGTTTAACGGTGGAAAAGTTTTAATCTCTGGCGGTTATGTCCCTATGGTAGCTATGCCTCCAGAAGAATTTGCGGAATACGAAGCAATGATAGCCAGTGTAGGAAACCTTGGACAAGAAGAAATTATACAAATGTGTAATAGTGAGCCTATAGACACCATCAATATGTATATAGCTAGTAGTGGATACAGCTTCACGGACGTAGAAGATTGCGTAGCGCGTCTTAAAGAGATTTATCCTGACATTATGAAAAGTCAGTTCAGGGATTATTTTGGATACTATCCAGAAAACGGTGAGATTGTAGTGTTTAATGGCGGAGATATTACTTTTGAAATAGCCAATACTGATACTTTAAAGGATCATTATTTACGAAGCATTATCGAAGGTATACAAGCCGATTTGGAAGACTATAAAGAACAGCTTATAAGAGAAGTTATGTCCTTAACTCCTGAGGAAATAGCGACGGGGTGTGAAAGTAGCCTCGATTATATTAATAACGAACTTAGCCAGTTTAACATTGCGCAATTTACAAGCGTAGAGGACTGTAAGCAGAATATTAAAGAGAGATATTCGACTTTACAAATTAAGCAAATGGAAATGGAATACGAAAACTATGTGCAGCAAATCGAAGAAGAATTTGAAACTGAGGGCCGCGCAGAGATTGAAGAATCCGTGAGCAAGTCTATGCCTGTACCTATTCTCGTGGCTATCAACGACAATTGGGACTATGTAGAGGCATCTTCGGCTATATATGTCGCTGATGACATGAAGAAAGATCCGACAAATCTGGTTCCTGTGACAGTTGCGGTAAGTGTTGCTGGGAATACAACTTATGCTGCTACGTTTGGAGATGGTGAAGGCGAAGCTGAACTAGAGGTACAGCTTGACGATGATGGAGATCCTGTGGGATGGTCTTCAAAGCATATTCCGAAAGTTGCGAGACTATATGAGGATAAGCCACCAGTACCAGACACTGATGGAGGCGATGAAAATACTCCTGGTGCTGGTAATCAAGGATTCCTTTCTATAGGGAAGTCTGCTGCCGTGTCTAGTTCTATCTCAGCGGCGTTCATTATATGCATATCCGGAATAGCTTTCGTACTGTATAAAAGACTCAGCAAAAAATAAATAAGCTTGCTATTTAAAGTAAATTGTGTAACAATGTTCTGACAGGCTGGTAGGAGCTTTGTACTTTGGCGTTTGTTTGTGACGTTGTAGAGGGAGGTTTTTTGTATGACAAGAAGACATTTTATTGTAGCGAAGGTTGGCAGTGGTTTTATAGTAGTCGACGTTGATGAACACAGAAAAAACGTATCCTTTAAGACTTTTGGCAATGATATCACGGTAAGAGACTTGATGGAAAATGACCGTGTTTATAGGGCATTTATCAAATACTGTTATGGATATACAGATCCCGATATGGTCAAAACTATCCAGTTAGACTCTTATGTAACGGATCATAGGAATCTCACTGTGCCGGTGGTTTCGGCTTTAGTCCAAGAGTACTACGACGAAAAAATCATCGATGAACAAAAAGCTAGATATTCCGATAATACGGATACAATCTAACTCTGAGCGACTCCTACCAAGTCGCTCTTTTTCATGATATAATATATATACATTATGGGTTCGTCGTTCAACGAATAGGACATATCCCCTCTAAGGATACAATGCTGGTTCGATTCCAGCCGGACCTACCAATTTTTATTTGTATGATTATAGGTATTTTAGACTCAGGAATCGGTGGGAAAACCGTCCTTAAAGAAATTAAAAAGCTTCTTCCGAACGAAGAATATGTGTATTTTGCTGATTCAAAGAATTGTCCGTATGGCACAAAGACATTGCCAGAGCTTGAACAAATCGTTTCTGATGGCGTCGAATATTTGTTAGATAAAGGAGCTGAAATTGTTGTGTTAGCATGCAATACGGCTACTACGCAAACAATTGATTATTTAAGAAAAAAATACCCTTTGGTTCCCTTTGTTGGAACGGAGCCAGCCATAAAAAAAGCCTGCGACGAGAGTAGCGATGGCGCTAAAATATTGTTACTTGCAACTGAGGGTACGGCTCACGCCGAAAGAACACGCGAGCTGGTTGATTTAAACAAAAAACCTAAGCAAATAATCGAAATTGATGCATGCCCGGGATTAGCAAGGGCGATAGAAGATGATAATGAAGCTGCCATCGATAAGATTTTGGCTGAACTTAATAATACCGAAAAATACGAGACGGTGATTCTTGGGTGTACACATTATCCAATTATCAAGGAAAAAATCGCGCAAAGATTCCCTGGTGCAAAGTTGATTGACGGTAGTGTTGGCGTAGCAAAAGAAGTTTTGCGCGTTTATAATGAGTTGAATTAGTTGTTTTGAATAACTAGAAAGACTGGCCTCGCGGAGGCTATACCTTTATATTAGCATAAACTCTTTATTTTGTCAAGTCTAGTTTTGTGGTTTTTCTAGTTTGTAATAAATTGATGGGGCAAAACGAATTGGCGCTAAGGCTTTTTGGGCGCCTTTTTCTAATTTAACAAGGGCTTTAGTGCCGAAAATCTTTTTAAGCTTTGCACTGCGAAAATTAGAAACTGAACGAACTTTTTTGATCTTAAAACCAGATTTTTTGAAGATATCTTCGATGTATTTTGGATGATAATTATAGAAGCCGGCTTTATCTATATCTTTAAGATGTGACGGTTTGCGATCGAATGGATTAACGTCTGATTTTTTAAACCAATACCTAAACATTTTTGGTAAAGTCTTTTTGTTTGCGACTTCAATGACAGCAATACCACCAGGTGCTAACACGCGATATAGTTCGTTTGAGACTTTTTGCATTTCTTTGAAATGATGGGTGGCGCGGACCATAAGGAGCGAGTCGAACTCTCCGTCTTTAAATGGAAGGTTGTAGATGTCGCCCGCCTTGGTGTTAATTTTGTCACCGTATTTATCTTTGGCTTGTTTTAATTCGGTTTTTGAATAATCAAAAATGGTGGATTTTTTTGCGCGGTGAATATACTCATCTGCAAGACGTCCATAGCCACCAGCGATGTCGACAAAATTTTCCATTTTTTCTGGAAGAAGTTTGCGGATAGCGATGCGGTCGGCCATGTCCTCATATTTACGATCGGCATCTTCCCAAAAAATCTTTTTATAATCGTAGCCATTGTAATCAGAAATAACTTTTTCTGATTTTTGTTTAGTTTCTTTTGCAGTTGTCATGAAATATATTATATCACGCGGGAGACTTCTTCGAGAGAGGTTTCACCACTAATTGCAGCAAGTAAGCCTTTTTGAGTAAGGGTAAGCATGCCATTTTTCTTAGCGGCCTCTTCAATGGCTTCAGTATGAATATCTTTAATGTCGCCGCGAATGAAAGCCTGAATGTTTTCTGTAACAACAAGCTGTTCCATAATAACGGTTCGACCTTTATAGCCAAATGGGTTGTCTTCGGTTGGAACTGGGCGATAGAGTACTAGATTATCCCAGTCGATTCCCTCTACCCCGTCAAGTTCTTTTCTGAGATAGTTCATAGTGGCCTCGTCTGGAGCGTAGGCCTCTTTAGAATCAGAAAGTTTTCGTACTAGGCGCTGGGCAATGATGAGACGAATAGAGCTTGAGAAGATTGGATTAGTGCCAATGAGATCAATCATGCGTGAAAAAGCGGCGGAGGTGGAGTTGGCGTGGAAAGAACTTAGCACTAAGTGACCTGTGATAGAAGCTTGGATAGCAGTTTTGGCAGTGTCGGCGTCACGAATCTCACCTACCATTACAACGTCTGGGTCGAGGCGAAGCACAGACCTTAGGCCTTCAGCAAAGGACCCGCCGCTATTGGTGTTGATTGGAATCTGCGAAATACCTGTGATGCCATATTCGATTGGGTCCTCGAGCGTAATGATTTTTCTTTCAGTAGTATTAAGTGCGTTAATGATAGAGTAGAGCGTGGTAGATTTACCAGAACCAGTAGGGCCAACCATCAACACGAGGCCGCGCGGATGTGAAATTATTTCGGAGATTTCAGCCATTTCTTTTTCTTTGAGGCCAAGGAGATCAAGCTTGAGCAAACTTTCATCAAAGTTGAAAAGGCGAAGAACAGCATCTTGGCCATACATAGTAGGGATGGTTTCGACACGGATATTCAAAAGGTGAGTGGCACCATCGCGGTGAATTTCGGTTTGCATGTGGCCAGACTGTGGTTTATTTGAAGCCATGGAAACATTAGCACGAGAAGAAAGCTCACCCATAAAAACGCGGTAGTGATTTTTGTCGATATTAGCGACTGGGTGCAAAATGCCATCAACACGCATGCGAATGCGGATATCGTTCCTGAGGTTTTCAATATGAATATCTGAGGCACCAAGTTTGTCGGCTTGGTCCAAAAGAAAGTCGAATACTTTATCTGTAGAAACAGAGTTTAGGGTGCTACTAACTGACGCAATAGTCTCGGAATCGCCTTCATCGCTGATTTTTATATCGTCATAGTGTACGGTTTTTGGCGGATCGTAACGAAGCATAAAAACTTGATAGGCGGAATGTGAGATGAGGAAGAAATCAGTGCGTTCGCCTTTGTCAGAATATTCTTGTTGGATGCGAGAAATGACTGAGCGTGGAGTTTGGCTGGTGACCATAAATTGGTAGTGCTCTTCTCCGCCGCCATTTTGCAATGGGATAATATAATCAGAATGCATTTCAGAAATATCGAGTAGCCCCCTGGTGAGTTCAATCGTGTTCTCAAATTCACGAGTATCTAGATACGGGAAGCCTAAAATTCTGGCCCGTTTTTCGGTGGCCTCTTCTTCATTTTGCCTACGCTTGCGCTGGACTTCTTGTTCATCCATAAGCTTATTATAACACTATAAAGCTTATGTTTATAGGCTATTCAGCTAGTTTCTCGTCGATCTTTTTGCGCATGAATTCCATAAAACCAGTTTGAGAGCTATTTTCGTACCAATCTAGCATCTCGCCATCCATATAAAAGGCCGGGGTGGCGGATATTTTGACTTTTTCGGCTAGCCCTATATCGAAGCTTACTTTAGCGGCAACTTCTTTGCTTGCCATGTCGGTTTTATATTTTTCTATATCGCCTTTGCCTTCAGTGACTTCACTAAAGTATCTAACAAAATAACCGCCTCTTTCTGACGCACTTGCATATTCCCATTCTGATTGATTAGCAAAAAGGAAGTCTGCATATTCTTTCCAATACCCTTGTAAACCGGCAGCTTCAGCTGCTGCAGCAGCGGCATGGGCGTTGTTGTGATAGCTCAAAAGATAACTTCGATACACAATACCGATTTTGTCGCCATATTCGTCTAGCAGTTTGTTTACCCATGGATTGACTGAAGCACAACCTGGGCACTGATAATCTGCATATTCATAGATAATGACTTTTGCATCTTTATTGCCTTTGACGTGATCGGCGATACCGCCATTGTCATCATTGGCTTCCATGATTGAATATTCATTATATTTAGTATAATCAACGGTTTGTTCGTTTTTTTTGGCCGTAGTCCAAATTGCAAAACCAGCGAAGGCAGCAACAACTACGCCAATGATAATCCCTGTAACTTTATTCATGCTATAATTATAGCATGAAACCGAAGTTGAACAAGTTGATGAAAAAATTTGTGAAGTGGGTTGATCCGAAGTTAGAGAAATACCGTAAAAAGGAAGAAAGCAAGCCATATACTCCAAAAGATTTGGAGGATTTACTTGGGATTTTAAAAAGAACTCCAAAAGATGTATTAAACTCTCGCCAAAAAAAAGTTATTGCAAATGCGATGTCTTTTGATTCTAGAAAAGTCAAAAGCATCATGCTAAAAAAAGAAGATATCGTTTTTGTGCATGACCACGATATGCTGGGGCCATTAATGCTCGACCGACTTTATCGTTCTGGTTATTCTCACTTTCCAGTGCTTGATAAAACTAAAGATGTGGTGGGGGTTTTGCACACTGATACTTTTAATAGCCTACAAAACAAAAACACGGATCGCGTGGAGAAATATTTGGACCCAGAAGTATACTATATTAATGAGAACTATTCACTAGAACAAGCTTTGGCAGCATTTGTGAGAACAAATTGTTATTTCTTTATTGTGATCAACAAGTTCGAAGAGATTACTGGGCTTTTGCTATTTGAGGATTTGATATACTACCTACTTGGGTATATGCCAGAAGATAGTTTTTCGCAAGATGCGGATAAACGCATGGTTGCAAAACGATAATATATATATGAAAAGAATCCCCTTGCAGGGATTCTTACGCATTTTTACCATCTTCTAGATTTCGATGAACTCTTGCCAGGCGGCAGGAGGAATTTGCGACTTTTTGCGCGTGTGAGTACGCTTAAGTCTGATACGCATTAAATTGCGACTCCTTTAATGTTTATCGCCTAACGACCGTATTTCTTTCAAAAAATTATTATTAGAAAAGGCGACGATGTCTATTCTAACAAATAATTATGAAGTTGGCAAATATTTATTTGAGATTGCGAAAAACAATCTTTTTAACTTTATCAACTATTGGACGAACTTCTGAGAGTTTTAATAAATAACTAAAAATCAAATACGATATCATGCTGGCGATGGCGATAATACAAAATTTAGGGAAAGTGGATAGGAACGAATTATCTGTAGCACGAAGTGGTAAAAGTTTTGTCATGAAATATGCAACAAAACCGGTAGCCACAGTAGTAATGAGCATGCGGAAGAAACCGCTCCAAAAGGCCTTATCTAAGATTTTGCCTTTTGACTGAATTTGCAAAATCGTCAGTAAAATAATAATTTCTGCTAATGCACCAATTGATTGAGCCCAGCCTAGGCCAGTTACGCCAAGATCCATTTTATAAAATAGTACCGACAAGGCAATCGTTGCGCCAATTGAAAAAATAGAAACTATAAATGGAGTTTTGGTGTTTTGCTTAGCATAAAAGCCGCGTGAAGCAATATGGAAAATTGAATGAGCAAATATTGCAATTATGAGCGTGCTGAGCACGTCGGCAATAGTGCGATCGCCACCATTTTTAATAAAGTTTACTACATAACCGCGGCTGAAATATGTAATCGCAGCAACTGGCAGCGTAATCCAAGTAATGGTTCTGAGTGCCGTACGAAAAGTCTCGTAAAATTTTTCATCCTTGCCATCACCGGTTTCTTCGGTCATTTTAGGAAAGAAAGCGGTAGATATGGCTACACCAATAAGATTTACAGGCATCTGATGCAAACTAGATGCTTGTTGGAACGACCTAAGTGAACCGGCACCCATTCTGGAGGAAAGGTTAGTACTTACTATGGAATTTGCATAATCAATTCCCTGGTCTAAGGAGCGGGCTGGCAAAAGTTTCAGGATGGTTCTAAAGCCCTGGTTCTTCCAATTTATTTTAAAATTATAATCAAATCCTAAACCAAAAAGGCCGATTAGGCTGACAATGACCTGTAATACAGCTCCAAACACTACGCCAAGTGCAACACCCATAATACCACCTTCAAATATTTGCCAACCGAATATATTAATGCCGCCAGTAAATACGGTAATACCCACTAAGATGCCCACATTGTAGAGTGCTGGGGCGAGTGCATAAAAAACGAAACGGCCAACAGCCTGCTGGATGGAACATAAAATAGTAGAGATGGAAAAAAGGAATGGGTTAATAGCTATTACACGCATCATGTTTATAGCGAGAATTGTGCCGGATTCATCTAGCCCTGGCCCGACCACATAACGCACTAGTGGATCGGCAAAAATCATAATTAGAATTGATGCCACTAAAGTGACTAACGCCATTAGATTCAAAATTCCAGAGGAAAGCTCCCAAGCGGATTTTTTATTGCCAGTGATGAGCCGTTGATTAAAAACTGGGATAAACGAAACTGCTAAAGCACCAGATGTAAGAATAAAAAACATAAAATCCGGAATGGTAAAAGCAGCGGTATAAGCATCAATGCCAGTTTTATAAGTGTCTAGATAATATGAATTTAGTAAACGATCACGAAAAATGCCAAGAAGTGCTGAAGCAAGTGTTGAGCTGGCAAGGATAATTGTTGCGGACTTGATGGAAAGCTTGGAATTAACAAGAGTTACAACCGATTTAAACTTAAAATGCTTCATTCTTTAATTATACCATAAGCCATCCCATAAAGTAGCCAGAAAACTATCCGGGACACGCTCAAAGCCGCTCGGCCAAGCTTATGGTCCCGGATAGTATTTCTTGACTACTTTTTAGTGCAATTTGGCAGCTGCTGGTAATGTAGCATCTTTTAGGAGTGGCTCTAGCTCTTTTTCTTCCAAAGTTTCGTGATCTAGAAGAGCTTGAGCAAGCCTATCTAGAACTTTTGTATTGGCTTTTAGAATCGCTTCGGCACGTGCAGCAGCTTCGTCGGTAAGAGTTTTGATTTCTTGATCAATAACTTCGGCAGTTTTTTCGGAATATGGTTTGCCCGTGCTGATCGTATAGTAACCCATATCTTGGTCTGGGAAGACACGGTTCCTTGTGGTTTTACCCATACCTTCTTCGATGACCATACCTTTTGAAAGCTCAGCAACATGTTTAAGATCTGAACTTGCGCCGGTGGTAATATTATCTACGCCAAAAGTGAGTTTTTCGGCAACACGTCCGCCCATAGCGCGAGCAAGGACATCTTTAAGTTCAAAGACGCTTTTATAACTGCGGTCCTCTGGCGGAATGAACCAAGTGACGCCACCGGTTTGTCCGCGCGGGATAATCGTGACTTTGTGAACTGGATCAGAATCTGGCAGAACGTGGCCAACAATGGCATGTCCAGCTTCGTGATAAGCTGTGATTTTACGTTCTTCGTCGTTCATAACTTTGGATTTGCGTTCTGGGCCAATAGCAACACGTTCGAAAGCTTCGGTAACATCAGCATTCGAGATCTCTTTGTGACCTTCACGAGCGGCAGTGATGGCAGCTTCGTTAGCGATATTGGCAAGATCAGCTCCAGAACTACCAGCAGTTTTTGCAGCAAGTGATTCAAGATTTACGTCTTTTGCAACTGGTTTGTTTTTGAAATGAACTTTCAGAATTGCAAGGCGGTCTTTTCGCTCTGGTAAGGTGACGTTGATATGACGATCGAAACGTCCTGGACGAAGAAGAGCTTTATCAAGCATGTCAACACGGTTAGTAGCTGCAATAACAATAACGCCGGATTCGTTGTCAAAACCGTCCATCTCAACCAAGATTTGGTTTAACGTCTGTTCATCTTCGCGACCAGCACCACCTCTAGCGTCACGTTTATGAGCCACAGCGTCAATCTCATCGATGAAAATAATACTTGGAGCGTTCTTCTTGGCTTTGTTAAATAGATCACGTACACGAGAAGCGCCAACGCCTACGAACATTTCAGCAAATTCGGAACCTGAAATCGAGAAAAATGGAACGTTTGCTTCGCCAGCAACAGCGCGAGCCATTAAGGTCTTGCCCGTGCCTGGATCACCTGCCAGTAAAACGCCGCGAGGAATCTTTGCACCAAGGGTTTCGTACTTTTTTGGTTTCTTTAAAAAGTCTACGATTTCAGCAAGGTCTTGCTTGGCGGATTCATTGCCTGCGACGTCGTCAAAAACTACTTTCTTTTTGTCTGGGCCATAAAGTTTAGCCTTGGCTTTGCCAAAACCGATGGATTGATTATTGATGTTTTGAGCTTGTTTCATCATGCGGCCAAAGAAAAAGACAATAATTATAATTGGTACAGCAATAAGAGCTACATCGAATACGATTCCCCAAACATCAGTCTCTTCTATATATTCGATTTTAGGATACTTCTCTTGACACGCCTCTAGAATTTCGCCGCTGTAACCAGCGCACTGATCGATTAAACCTTGGTCATATAGAGTGCCGTGAGGATCTTTGCGGGAGGATTCGGTTGGATGGTCTTGTCCTTTTAGTGTGATTTCCAGGCTACTACCGATAACGGTGATTTTTTCGATGTTGCCATTTTCGTCGTTAGCTCTGGAGATAACATCAGATATTGGTTTTTCTTCTAATTTGATATTGGTGCTAAATGATCCTAATAGCGCAAAGCAGCAAAGGACAACAAGCAAGACGAAAAGTACGCTGCGAATAGCGTTGCTGGTATTTTTATTTGCATTTTTCTTAACTGGTTGAGATGTTGGCACGGTAAAACTCCTTAAATAGTATATCTATTGTAGCATAAAAACAAAAAACTTGCCTGGCGGGCAAGTGATAAATAGTGGTAAGTTTGCCTCGCGCGCATTCGCGCACGAGTTTGCCTTTCCATAAACAATCCACAGGATTGTTTATGGTAGAGCTTCCTTGCTCGCTAAGCTCGCAAGACTGCTCTTCCAAAATAATCCGCAGGGATTGTTTTGGTCGGGGTGACAGGACTCGAACCTGCGACCTCAACTTCCCAAAAGTTGCGCGCTACCAACTGTGCTACACCCCGTGTGCTTTTATTATATCACAAGCACGCACTTTTTACAATTTTGGGAAGCTGAGTATGCAGACTATTTACGTTTTCGACAACGAATTATTACGCCTGATGCTATAAAAACAGCGACAATAAATCCAATAATAATGGTAGACTTAGCTGCAGATGGGAGTATTTCTTTGAAACCAAGATTCCCTACACTTGGGCCTTCGTTAGAATCTTCGCCGTCTGTGTTTGGCACATTTGGGCCATCTGGATTGTCTGGTGATCTTTCCCTAACTATAAAGTTGGTCATGACAATAACAGGGTCATCGAGCGCTGGCTCATCAAAGTAGACATCAATGGAGTGTTCACCTAATTTTAATCCGTCTAGATAATCCTTTTGTAGGTTTACGACTGTGCTGCCTTCTGTGATGACATAGTCGACATTCTCCTCAATCTCTTCGCCATCAACTTTGACAGTATGAGAAAAGTACTTTTTGGCGACGTCGATACTCAAAATAGATTTCTCATCAATGTCGATATCGAAAGTTTGGTTTTCTAACCATTCGTATTCAATTTCGTAAGGTTCGGCATTATAGGTAGCAACATACACTGTGTCACCAGTGACGGCTGTTTCTATTTCTTTATCCCAACCCGCAAAAGTGTACTTGTAGGCTGGACTATTTTCGCGCGTTGGGTTTGATGGAGGCGTAACACGATCGCCTGGATGATAACCTTCTTCTTCGAAAATTATTGTGTCGTCAAAATCTTTAAAAGTGATGACAGCGTCTTCGTAAATTCGTGCACGATCGATGGTGTTCTCAAAACTAATTGGTATCACTGAATCATTTTGATATCCGATCGTTATAGTCGGTGTTCCTTCGCCATTACCAAAAGTTACGAACTGATGCGTCTCCGATTCATCTCCATCAGACATAGTCATATTGCCAACTGCAACTTCTAAGTTTTTTGGATTTTTAAATAGGGCCTCATTAATATAGACGGCAGATTCGTCAATAGAAGCAGATTCGCCTTCTTTAGCGATCATAAGCGATACTGGCCACGGAGTGACTTCGTCGAATTCCCCCATCATTTCTTGCCTCATATAGTCACGATGATACTTACGCATCAGATCGAGGTAAACGGTTAATAGGTTCTCCGCACAATCGTTTTCATCGCTAAAGCCTGCTTTATAGTAGAAAGTATTTCCTTCTTCATCTATTCCTTGAGCGACTTTGCTATTAATAATATTTCCTTCTTCATCAATTACATTATATAGTGTGATAAATATAGGGTTTCCATCTTCATCTACGGCTATATCCATTGTACTCATATCGATTTCAGGAAGCATAACAGGATTGCCTTCTTCATCGGTCATTGGAGCAAGAGTTCCATTATCTATGTCTATCCTCCAGGTTTTATAGGCGGCAAACATCATATCTGCTTCAGACATATCTTCACTAGAACAGATTTCTGCAACTTCTTCTGGAGTACTTGGCATTTCTGATGCGATTTCTTCTTCGAAATTAGCCATGTAGTAATCTACTGTTTCATCTATAAGAGCTTCTTTTTCAATTACGTTAAATGATACGTCTCCGCCATTAATTTCTATAGCCGCACCACGTGAGGGCAGAGGCCCTCCAAGCGTATTTTCCATTTTTGCACGCAATAATTCTGGTAGTCTTTCTGCGAGGTTTGTGTTACAATCTGCTTCGTCTACGAATGCTCCATACCCAAGCTGAGAGCTAAGCGCGCTTAGCTCTTCAAAATCACTGACATTGGCGCATGTTTCAGCTATATTAATATTCGTAATTCCGTTGGAAATTATTTCGTCGATTGTCCCTGGATATAATATTGTGGACGGGGTTACGCCGGCAATATTAGCCTTACCACCATTAAAAATAGCGTACCCATTCTCAACAATAAGCGGGCCATGGTCAAGAGCGGGATTAATTGATGTAACGTTTAATTCTCCATCGTTAAGCAAGAAATAGCGCATAATCTCAAGCCCGTCGGTGACTATCGCATTTATACTGCCGCCGTTCATAATAAAAGAACCTGCGTTTATCTCATCGATTATCCCAGATATTTCGCCACCATTAATGATAATTTTGTCACTAGCCTCAAGATCGTCGCTCTCCATAATTAGCTTACCACCTTGGATTATTAAATTGCCGCCATAGGCTTCGACACCGCCTTTGATAGTAGCGCCGTCGTAAATGATAATATCACCTTCGTATGAATAAACGTCATCATTAATCTCTCCTCCGTTTATAACAATCTGGCAGGATGATCGATAATTAGGGCACATCTTAATCTCACTTTCAATGGTTCCGCCGTTTACGATCATGTTGTCTGCCTGGATATTGCCGCTTACTATATGACCGCTTTCGATTATCAAGCTAGCCGCATCGGTAGCTTTAATAGAGTAATAAGGGTTTGCATAGGTGTCGTTGTTCCCCAATGTTCCTTCGCCAGATACTATGATTGGCGTGGTTGAGCTTGTTATTTGAGTATCATTCTCGCCGTTGATAACTAGATTAATTGGATCTGCGCCATTGTCGAATGTTATGTTTGGCCCATTATAATTTTCTAGGGTGAGAGTATTAGAATTTTGGTCCCAAGAAATCGTTTCGTCGCCATCCACATCATATTCTTCGCCCGTAGCATAGTAGACTTTATCGTCTTTAACGACCAGGTAGTTTTGGATGTATTTCCCATATATATAAGCCCTCCCATAGCTGGATCGGTCTATCGGCATATCTGGGGTAAAATCGATTTCATTACCAGACCCTTCGTACGAATACGAGGATAGCCTCAAACTGTCTAGTATACAGGAGTTGTCTGGGCTAGACGTTTTGATCTCAGTGGTGATTGTGGTCCCAAATGGTATCGTTTCGTCTGGATAATTAGTCATTTCGTCGCTATAATCGCCGCAATAGTGGGCGGTTACATGATAACCTTGTTCGCTGTCATAATACTGATAACTATCACTCATGTCGAAATGGACAGTTACTGGCTTACGAGTTACTCTCTTATAGATAAAATCATATTGCCCAACGGAACTTTGAGTGTATCGATAGCTGCGATAATCATAGAATGTAGGGCTACCATTATAGCTTTTCTCACCGTCTACGATTGTGCCGCCGTACCAATAGGAATCGGTATAGTTGTAACGGCTTGAATCTATATAAAAATTCAAATAGTCATTGATGTGGAGATTTTGAGAATAGAGCTCTACGACGTCTATAATATTAGTGTAAGAATCATCATATACTACGGCATAATATGGGATAGTGTAGACTGGGAGCTTAACTATTCTGGCATAAATAAAATCAAATTGCCCAACTTCGGTTTCAGTATAAGTAAAATTGTTAGAGAATAATCTGTCGGTGCCATATACTGGTTCGCCATTGGCCAAGGTACCAGCATACCAACCCTTGAACTCGTAATCGGAAGAAATGCTCGGCTGACCCGGAAGAACTACAGTGTCTCCTACGTAGCCACTCTGGATGGAATCAAGATTAGCGATTGCAGTTCCGCCTTCTTCTTCGTATGTCACTACATAAAACGGAATTTCAAAAGTTTTTTTACGAATTAGCTTTGCCCAAAGGAAATCAAAATACTCACTGGAAGTCGTGCTTATGTTTGTTGGGCTATAGGTGAAATCGTTAGCGAATCTAACGTTCGTGCTAAATACTCTTTCGCCGTCTACGATTGTGCCGCCATACCAACCTTCAAACTTGTAGCCTTCTGGTATTTCAATTTCTGGTAAGTCAACTGTATCATACGCCGAAACAGTTTGAACAGAATTTTCTACGACCGTTGGTTCAGTGCCATCATCTTCGTCGGTCATAACAAGTAATGGGATGTTGTATTCTAATTTTTCGTATGAACCATAAAGGTCAATGTTTCTATTAGCGGTTAGGTCCATATCTCCAAGTTCAATAGTCATTTCTGGGTTTTGATACCAGCCACTAAACTCAAAACCGTCGTAAAAATTTGTATCACCCAACGAGCAACCGTCAGAATACACACTGTCAATAGTGAATGTTTCTCCTTTTTTGGCGCTTGTTCTGCCGGATCTTGTGCATATAGACCAATATGAATCGGTTACTTTTATATAATTAGGGTCGGTTTCGGACATAATATTATATCTCAGCCATTGATATTCTGTCTTATCTTTGTATTTTTTTATTACATTTTGATCGCTAATAACCACGTATGTTCCGTCGCTATAAGAATCTCCTGAAATCCAATAGCTATCATAGCCTGTCTCACCTGATGAGATTTGCCAGAGAATCTTACCGTTACTATCAATTTTGAAAAGATATGCTGTGACATTGGAATATCCTGAAACCTGACCGCCTAGAGCAAGATATTGATTGTCAATTGTTGGAATGGTCCTAGTCGCTAGATTGTAAGATCCTGATGTCAACGTATATGGTGCTAGGCCGCTAGGGATAATTGTTGTTGCTCCGTCAATAGTTTTCTCAATATATGATTCTCGAAAGTTTCTGTTGTTTATATTATTTGTAGTAATAAAGAACTCTTTGTCGAGAGTAGAGCTGGCGTGCCAAGCATTGATCGTGTCTTCTGACCATATTTCTGAAACGGAATCGCCAGCTGTAGATTCTTTAATCTTTTTGAGGTAGCCATTGTCTCCGGTTGTAAAAACAAATTCTCCGTCGCCAGTTTTAATGATCTTGTTTGTATAATTTAGCATGTCGTTGTTAGTGTTGGCGTTGTCATAACTAATTAGCCAAGCTAAATCTTCTGTGCAAATAGTCTTCGCGTTCACAGAACAATCGTGAGAACTTTTTAGCTTTGCGACAAATACATTGTTTTGTTCCCCACTAAGACCAGAGATAACATAATTATTGTCGGAATCTAACAAAATTCCAGTGAGCGTCGTATGCGATGAATCCTCGGTCGAATTATGTACAAATTCCCAGTATTCTGTTTCGGTGACAGTATCGCCATCGACATGGAATTTTGATACTTTACCAACTCTGTCTGGGTTATTAAATTCTGCGTTACCATAACCTACTGCGATATATTCGTCGGCTGAGAGTTGCAATACGGAAGTATAAAAACTATACGGACCACCACCTTTCGCATGCCATTCTAAATTCCCATCAACATCATATTTAAAGAGGCTAGCATAATAACCGACTCCTTGCTGAACGTCTGGGAAATAATTTACGAATCCTTGCCCAGCAACAATGAATCCGTTATCATTTGTGGCTTTTAGGTCATATGCTGTGATTATCGGATCCGTAGTTGATTTCGGAATTGACCAAACTTCTTCTACGTCGTTAGAGTCGGCGCTGGCGCTGAGTTTTGGTAATAAACAAGCCAGGGTCATAAAAACCCCTAAGGCTACTGAGGTTGCTAGCACCTTCAAAAATTTTTTCATATGATCTCCGCTTTAAATATATGACTCTTTTCTGAAATATTAGCATAATCTTTTTTCAATAGCAACTATTGTGACTTTTTTCTGGTGTTTTGAAGGGATTTTTGATAAAATTAATTCGTTATTTCTGGGTGTGGCGCAGTTGGTAGCGCGCAGCGTTCGGGACGCTGAGGTCGCCCGTTCAAATCGGGTCACCCAGACCATTTTTTATGCTTAATTAGTTCTTTATTTTCTTAGACCTGGGAATGAGTTTTTGAAATCCTCTATGAAAGAGGGGCTATCCGTATCGTCTGATGAATCGCCCTGATCTTCTGCTGGCGTATCATTTTGGTTATCGGAAGGCGTGCTCTCGGTCTTGTTGTAAAGGGTGTTTATTGGATTGTCTTCTGCGCCTTTTCTTTTGTATGTTTGGTTGTTTCCGAGCTGGTCTTTGATGATTAATTTGTCTTCTTCAAAATGGTATTCAAAATTGACTTGATTACCCTTTTTGTCGTATGTCACTTCAATATGATCACCTTTGTCTTTATAATGGAATGCCATTGGAGTGCCAAAACCAAGCCCGTATGAGCCAGAGCCGTCTTCCTTAAATTCGTAGGTCCAAACATCGTTTTCTCTTACCCAAGTACCTATTAAATCACTTTTTTTAGTAAAGACTATAATTGCAAAAATCAACCCGCCGATAATCCCAACAATAGCCGCAACTGTGAGAATAAAGCCGATTGGAGTTTTGCGACGGCGACGACGCGTTGTGGTTTTTTGTTCTGGGATTTCTTTTGCTTCTGACTTTTCTTCGGGTTTTTCTTCTGGTTTTGGTGGATCTGGTATTTCACTGTTTGGCTCTTTAATGTTTTTGCCAGTGTACTTATCCTTAACTTCAATTTTCATCTAAAATAACCTCCGTGCATAGGAAATATTATAACATAAGAAAATTCAAATTATTTACTTTTTTGTGTTGGTTTAGTTGAGTTTTCTGATTTTGACTGAAGATAATTAACGATTTTTTCACGGTAAATCCAGGCCGCAATAAAGATGGCGACCATGGCGACGCTGGCTATAACTACTGGAATAAGATTCTCGTTGCCGAGGCCACTGCCTACATAGTTTGTCGCAATGATTGATGGAAGGCGTCCAACTAAAATTAGTATCATGAGTTTTTTAAGTGGAATTGATGTGAGGCCAGCAAGGTAGCAAACCATATCGTCTGGAAGTCCTGGCAAAAGGAATACCATGAATAAAGCGAATGAGGCATGTTTGCTAGTGGTGAGAAAATCAAATCTTTTTAGAGCTTCTTTTTTGAAGAATTTCTCAAGCAATGGACGGCCAAAGCGACGTGCTAAGAATAGGACAATGATATAGCCGATAGCACTGCCAATGAGGGTCCAAAGAATTCCCCACCAACCAAATATGTAGCCACCTACCGTGCCGGTGACTTGTCCTGGGATTGGTGCAAAAACTGTTTGTAAGGTCTGAATAAGAATAAAGACGAGTGGCGCAAAAACACCGAGAGAATTGACGGTATTAATTATTTCTTCGCGGTTACTGAGAAATGAAGTAATTGGTCCTTTGAGGGCAATATCTAAAACTATGTACAAAAATAGCAACGCTATTAAAGCCACAAAGATAGCTGCTTTGACTTTAGTTTTGGTTGCTACTTTTTGCTTGAATAGTTTGCTCATTATTTAGCGTACTCAACGGCCCTAGTTTCGCGAATGACATTAACTTTGATGACACCTGGATAGCTCATGGTGGCTTCAATCTTATTGGCAATATCACGGGCAAGTTTTAGAGCGGTGAGATCGTCGACTTGTTTTGGCTCGACGATGACGCGAATTTCACGACCAGCAGAAATGGCATAGGCTTTATCGATACCTGGGAATGAAGTGGCAATATTTTCGAGATCTTTCATACGTTCGGCAAAGTTTTCGGCGGAAATATTGCGAGCACCTGGACGGGCAGCTGAAATCGCATCAACAATTTTGACGATGATAGCCTCTGGAGTTGTTGGTTCAATATCATCGTGGTGGGCAGCAATAGCATGAACGATTTCGTCTGGAAGACCATACTTGCGAGCAAGTTCAGCGCCAATATCGGCGTGCTTGCCTTCGATTTTATGAGTGACGGCTTTACCCATATCGTGAAGAAGCGTGGCGGTCTTGGTGATGCGTTTATCGGCACCGATTTCTTCGGCAATCATGCCAGCCATGTGGGCCATCTCGATAGAATGTAGAAGAACGTTTTGGCCATATGAAGTACGGAATTTGAGTTCGCCAAGAAGATGCAAAATTTCGCGTGGGATACCAATAACACCAACTTCGCGAGCGGCGTCTTCACCAGCACGCACAACTTCTTTCTCGATTTCCTTTTCGGCTTTAGCGACAGCTTCTTCAATGGAAGATGGATTGATGCGGCCATCTTTCATTAAACGTTCCATAGCATAGCGAGCAACTTGACGGCGGATAGGATCAAACGAAGACAAAACAACCATGCCTGGAGTATCGTCAACCATGATATCTACGCCAGTTGCACGTTGCAAAGCCTGGATGTTTCTACCTTCTTTACCAATAATGCGACCTTTCATTTCGTCATCCGGAAGTTTAAGCGCAGTGATGGTACGATCGGCTGTAACTTCTGAAGACATACGCTCCATAGCGGTGAGGAGCATTGCCTGGGCAGTTTCGTCGACGTCGTGTTTGATCTCTTTTTGTTCTTTGTTAATCAAAGCAACGAGATCTTGTTTGATGTCGTTTTCGGTCATTTGCATGAGTTTTTCACGAGCTTGTTGTTTAGAAAGTCCAGCGATTTTCTCGAGCTTTTCGTGTTGCTTAGTGCGGATGTCACGAATCTCGGTTTTTAATTCTTCAATTTCTTTTTCTTGTTTGGTAAGACGCTCGGTCTTTTTCTCGAGCTGATCGAGCTTACCGTCTAGAGCGGTTTCGCGTTCGGCGAGACGATTCTCGGTGCGTTTCCATTCTTTGCGACGGTCGCTTTCTTCTTGTTTGCTTTTTTCGGCTACACGAGTTGCTTCTTTTTTGGCTTCTAGCACGATGTCTGATGCTTCGTGTTTGGCCTTTCTGATAAGATCATCAGCTTTATTTTTACCACCGTTTTCGCGCTTTTTATTGTACGCAAAAATACCTCCGGCACCCGCGCCAACGCCTAAAACTGCGGCGATAATGATTGCGGCTATTTCCATATACCTCTTTTCCTAATTGTTGTTGCTGATATTTTTCTCTATATCAGCGGGTTAACAAAAAATATAAATTAATAATATTCCAATACTAATTATATCATAGAATTATTTTTTGGGCGGAGTAATGTTAGCTGGGCGGCCGTAATCTGGGATGATGACTTTGTGTTTGGTGCCGTGATGGTCATACAAAGGAATATTTAATTGATCGGATAAAGTGTTAACGACGGTAGCGCCAATACGAAGACCAGTGAATGAGCCTGGGCCGGAGAAAAAAGTAATTTCTTCTAGGTCTTGCCAGGTTTTGTGGTTTTCTTTTAGTTTGTCGAAAATAAATTGATGGAGTTTTTCGGCTAGTTCGTAACCGGATTCCCAAGTGTATGCTTTATCATCTAACTTCAGTTTGCAAACTGGAGTGGAAGTATCTAAGTATAATTTCATGAGACGATTATATCACGGGTGTTATCAGGGTTGATATTGATAGTAATTTGATAATGATTTTCAGGGAGGAGATTTGAGACACTTTCGCCCCATTCAACTACAGTGATGGAATTGTCGTCGGCGATGGATTCGGCGATATCCTCGTACATAATGCCAGGGTCTTTTAGGCGATAGAAATCGTAGTGTGTGAGCGTGCATTGTTTATTATCTTTAGTAAAAGCGTAGCGTTTGGAGATGGTAAAACTTGGGGAAGTGACAGGCTCTTTGAAATTTAGACCTTTGGCGAGACCGCGAGTAAAAGTAGTTTTGCCAGCGCCAACGTCACCGATAAGTTCAATAACGGCTGGAGTTTCTAGAGTTTTGGCGAAGTTTTCACCAAAATCAATCAGTGCTTGTTCGGAATTAATTTTGATAGTTTGTTTTTGTGACATAATGGGCCTATATTTCCATTATAGCACAGATTATGATTTTTGTCAATAGCGGTTATGGTTGATGGTGAATTCTGTATGGGGTAAGTTGGGGTGATGCTGCTCAAGAAAATACATCCTTCTTATATTATGGTGGGGTTTTTGTGTGGCATAGTTTTGGGGTGCGTTGTGGCGGTGGTTCTTAGGCTAGGATTTTTTAGTTCGCCGCTATTTATGATTGTTTCTGGGTTACTTTTAATTGTAGCTTTTATGCATCCGAGTATTTTGTTTGTAGGTTTTGGGATTGTGGCGGGGCTTATTTTGGCGTTTTTTCGAGTTTCAGTAGAGGTGAGTGGACAGAGCATTTTGTATAATCTTGTTGGAAAAAATGTGGAGATTAGTGGCACGGTGCAAGGTGACCCGGATCAAGATGGACGCAACTTTAGTTTTAAGCTTAGTGATCTTTGTGTGAATGATAGCTGTTTTGAAGGGTCGATTTATGCGAGTTTATATTCTGTTCACGACATTGTGCGATCTGACACGATAAAAGTGACTGGGAAAATGTCTGGTGGCTTTGGGGTTTATGGCGGGACGATGTACCGCGCAAAGCTGACCGGCCTTTCTCACAGTGATTCGAAAGATTTGTTGCTTAGCGCCCGGAATTGGTTTTCTGAGAAGGTGAAGGAGAATTTGCCAGAAGAAGAAAGTCGATTGGGGCTGGCGTATCTTTTAGGTATGAAAAATGGACTGTCTGATGAGATGGCGGAGGTGCTTAGGGTGGTTGGGCTTTCTCATCTTGTGGTGGCGTCGGGAACTCATCTTTCGATTATTGTGGAGTTTGTGAGAAAATTTTTTGGAAAACTGTCACGGTTTTCGGGGCTATTCTTTTCCACATTATTTGTGCTAGGTTTTGCGGGAATGATTGGTTGGACGGCGTCGATTACAAGAGCGGCGCTAGTGACTTTGTTTTCCCTTGTTGCTTGGTATGTGGGAAGAAAGTTTACGGCGGGAAGGCTGCTTGTTTTAGTGATGGCAATTACACTCATGATCGACCCAATGTTTATTTTTAATGTGGGTTGGCTTTTGTCTTTTGGGGCGTATGCAGGGATTACAATTCTTAGGCCACGCATCGTGCAACTACTATATGGAAAGAAAAAACCGCCGGGAGTGTCAGAAATAATTTTAGTGACGGTGGCGGCAACCATTGCTTGCGCGCCAATTTTGCTATATTTTTTCGGATCAATTTCAATTATTTCCCTACTTGCTAATCTATTGATTTTGCCAACGATGCCGATTGTGATGGGTTTAACATTCTTGACAGGTTTATTCTCTTTTTGGCCTTTTTTTGCTGAACTAGTTGGGAAAGTTACAGGACTTTTACTAGATTTTCACCTTTTTGTGATGAAATTTTTGGGGCAACAAAAAATGTTTTTAATTACGATCGAGAAAAATCAACCATGGGTGTTTTTGCTATATGTTCCGATTGCACTTTTTTTAATAACGTTCGCGATAAGCAAGAATGTCCACGTACGCAGAAATTACGCCGACAAGGATAATTGGACCTTCGATGGATTTGATGAACCCGTAGATTTCTGTCGAGAAGTTATCAAACGAGAAGAAATAAGCGAGCGGACCGGCAATAAGCGAGGCCAAAATAGCCGCAAAAATTACAGCCTCTACAACACGCAAGATGCCAAAAAGCCCACCGCGAGAAGATTTAAAATAAAGAAGCAAAGGAAAGACCAAGACCAACAGAAGGTTGATACAAGCTGAAATGAGTTTTAAGTCCAAGCTGGTTAGAATGTTGTTGTGAAGAAACTCCGATAGTTGCAAGCCAAAAGTATTATAAACGCTGACGCCGGCGATAACAGCAAGATGAGCTGGACCGGTATGTTTGCGAATAAAATAGAATAGCAGGGTTAGTGCAGCTAAAACAACTATAAAAGCCATAAGCTCATTATAACATAATTAATAATCTTCAACGAGGGTGAACTCTTTGCCGGCGATTTCGATAATGGAGTCTGGTTCGGCGCCCTGAGTGGTGAGTTCGGCACGAATACCGAGTTTTTTCATGATGTCACGGAGGCGGTTGACAGAGGCATAATTGTTAAGATCGGTGCGACGAGCAAATTTTTCGATTTTTTCGCCAGTAACAATAAACTTGCCGGATTCTTCGTCTTTTTTGACTTGCCAAGTATCTTTGTAGGCTTTGGGATTCAGAGATATTGTTGGAATATCTGTATCAGAAACGCTCGAAGATAGTTTCTTCGACCTCGTTCGCTCACGCCCGCCGTCGCGGGGCTCGCTCTCTTCGCTCGCCTCGTAAGGCTCGCGGGACATGGTCTCAGAAACTACTTCTGAGCTTTTCAGAGAAGATAATTCTATTGTTTCTTTTAGGGCACGGAGGAGTTCTTGGAGGCCTTGGTGGGCGGAGGAGGAGATAATGAAGATTTTGGCATCTTTGTTTTCTCTTAAAATGGCGTTTTTTTGCATTTCGATTAGTTCGCCGTCTAGACCTTCGCATTTAGTAAGAGCGACAATTTCTGGGCGGTCTTTGAGGTCGGAGTATTTATCTAGCTCGTTTCTAATGGTTTTGTAGGCTTCACCGGCGTCGTCGTTATAAACATCAATAAGGTGCAGCAGAACAGCGGTGCGGTCGACGTGACGGAGGAAGGCGTGGCCGAGACCTTTGCCCTCAGAGGCACCCTCGATTAAGCCTGGGATATCAGCAATCAAAATATCTTTATCATCGATGGTTGCGACGCCGAGATTTGGCGTGATGGTTGTAAATGGATAATCGGCAATTTCTGGTTTGGCGTTTGATACAACAGAGAGAAAAGTGGATTTGCCGGCATTTGGCAGACCTACTAAACCAACATCGGCAAGGAGTTTAAGCTCGAGCTCGGCCGTGAAGGCTTCGCCTGGTTCGCCGACTTCGGCAATGATTGGAGCTTGGCGTGTGGAAGATTTAAAGTGGGCGTTGCCGAAACCACCGTCGCCGCCTTTGGCGATCACAGCTTCTTGACCATCTTCAATGAGGTCAGCAATTAGAATTCTTTCTCGAGGCGCGTCCAAAACCCCTGTCGCCACAGGGGTTTTGGCGCTAATTCTCGCCTTGCCAGGCTCCGAACCCTCTTCGAAAGAATCTAATTGCTTAACGTCGTTTTTTGAACTAGAAACTTTGTAGACACAAGTGCCGATGGGGACTTCGACGATGAGATCTTTGCCGGAACGGCCGGCAGAACGTTGGCCAGAGCCATTTTTGCCATCTTCGGCAGTAAGAATAGGATTATAACGAAAATCTAACAGTGTATTAGTATCTTTATCAGCTTTAAATATGATTGAACCGCCCTTGCCGCCGTCGCCACCATCTGGCCCGCCTTTTGGAATATATATTTCATGGCGAAAAGAGACGGCACCATCGCCGCCTTTACCGGCTTTTAATTCAACTTTTGCGGTATCGACAAACATATCTATATTATCCCATAAAATGTGAAAAAATACAATAAGCTCTAGCAACAAAAATGAAATCTTCGTTTTATGATGCATTCTCTGTTTTTTATGGTATAATAGGTGGCGATATAAGGAGAAAATAATGGCAAATCCACGCTTAATTTTGATTACTAACCCTGGTAGTAGCTCACGTAAGTATGCGCTTTACCGCGAAGACGAACTGCTTTGTTCCCTACATTTTGAGTTTGAAAACAAGAAAGTTATTTGTACGCTAAAGAGCTCTGATGGTAGCAAGAAAAAGCTAAAACAAGATTTTAAGAGTCTTTCCAACACCGTTTCACATCTTAACGAAATCTTGACCGAGGAAGGCTATCTTGGTGGCGTGTCTAAGATTGATGCTATTCTTGCACGCATCGTGGCTACTGGTGACTACTTTACCGAGGACCACTTGGTGGATGACGAATGCTTGAAGATGCTCGAGATTGCCAAAAAACGCACTCCGCTTCATGTGCCAGTGGTAGCAAATGAGATTGAGAGTTTTGTGAAAGTATTTAAAGGTACCCCTGTGATTGCCATTTCGGATTCTTCTTTCCATGCTGACCGTCCAGATTTGATGAAATATTATGCTATCGATACAGAGCTTGCTGATAAGGCCGAGATTAAACGCTATGGTGCGCACGGTTTGTCTGTGGGTTCAATCGTGAACTACATGAAAGAGCAAGACATTTTGCCAGGCAAATTGGTTGTTTGTCACCTTGGTTCTGGTAGCTCGGTTACAGCAGTGTTTGAAGGTAAATCTCTTGATACTACCATGGGTTATACTCCGCTTGAAGGCGTGATGATGTCAACTCGCTCTGGTAGCATCGATCCAGCGGCAGCACTCGCAATTAAACGCGCAATGAAATTTACAGATGACGAAGACCTTGAGCAATACCTCAATAAAAAGTGCGGTCTGCTTGGCGTTTCTGGACAAACTGATGATATGCGTGAAATTATCCGCCTCCGTGATGAGGGCGACGATCGTGGCACTTTTGCACACGCGATGTTTGTTTATCGCATTCAGATGGCAATTGGCCAAATGGCAGCATCTCTTGGTGGTGTTGACGCAATTGTCTTTACCGCAACTATCGGTGAACGCAGTGACGAAATTCGCCGTATGATTTCCCAAAAATTATCTTATCTTGGTTTTGCACTTGATGACGGCAAAAATGTAGACGAAATGCCAGAGAGACACACTGATATTTCTGCCGAAGGTTCCAAACCAATTTGGGTGATTCGCACCGATGAATTTGAAGAGATGATTCGCCGCGCGAAGTTAATTCTCGACCAAAATGAAGAAAAATCCGAATAAAAACCAACCACAAGTTAACAGAGAGGAGACAGGCGAGATTTTGCGTCTGGCTTCTTTATCGCTTGATTTTGAGGGCGATTTAGTTGAACTAGGGTGCTACGAAGGTGACACCTCACTTTTGCTTGCAGAGCTTTTAAAAGGCGTTAAAAGTAAAAAGCGTCTTTTTATTTACGATTCTTTTGAAGGTTTGCCAGATAAGACAGAGGCTGACTTCTCTGTTGCGGGGGCCGCTTTTAAGAAAGGTGAACTTTATGTCACGAAAAAAGAAGTAAAAGCGAGGTTTCTTCGAGCAAACTTGCCGGTGCCGGTAATTAAAAAGGGGTGGTTTGACGAACTAGATAAAGAGGTGGATCTACCGGAGAAGGTTTGTTTTGCGTTTTTGGATGGTGACCTTTATGAATCTATCAAAACATCTTTACGGTTAGTAGAAGATAAGATGACGCCAGGTGGTGTGATTATCGTGCATGATTATAATAATCCAGAGCTTCCAGGGGTAGCTAAGGCAGTGGATGAGTGGTTTGACTCCAAGAATTATAAATTTGTGAAAAAATATTCATTAGCAGTCTTGACACGTGAGTGCTAATTTGCTAGAATAGAGGTAGATTAGCAGTCGGAAAGGACGAGTGCTAAATAATATTAAAAATGGAGGAAAGAAATGTCCAAAATTATCGGTATTGACCTCGGAACCACCAACTCAGCTTTTGCCTATATGGTGGCTGGTAAACCAGAGGTAATTACAAATGCTGAAGGTGATCGTACTACGCCAAGCGTAGTTGCTGTAACGAAAAAAGGCGACCGCCTTGTAGGTAAAGTTGCCCAACGTCAACGCGTGACTAACCCTAAAAACACGATTTATGGCATCAAGAGATTGATTGGTCGTAAGTTCGAAGATAAAGAAGTTCAACGCGATCTTGATATCATGCCTTATAAAATTGTAAAGAAAAAAGATGGTGTTGCCGTAGAGATGGATGGCAAGGAATATACGCCAGAAGAAATCTCTGCAATGACTCTTTCTAAGATTAAGGCTGACGCCGAGGCTTTTCTTGGTGAAAAAGTTACAGAAGCTATCATCACTGTGCCAGCTTACTTTGACGATTCACAGCGTCAAGCAACCAAGGATGCTGGTAAAATTGCTGGTCTTGAAGTGAAACGTATTATCAACGAGCCAACTGCTGCAGCACTTGCCTATGGTCTTGAAAGTAAAAAAGATGAACAAATCGCCGTGTTCGACCTTGGTGGTGGTACTTTCGATGTTTCGATTTTGGAACTTGGTGATGGCGTCTTTGAAGTAAAGTCTACTAACGGTGATACACACCTTGGTGGTGAAGACTTCGATAACTTGATCGTTAATTACCTGCTCGATGAATTTAAGAAAGAGTCTGGTGTTGATATTCGTAATGACGCCGCCGCGATGCAACGTGTGAAAGATGAGGCTGAAAAGGCTAAAAAGGAACTTTCTTCTGCAACTTCAGTTGAAATTAATCTTCCATTCCTTACTGCCGATGCAGATGGTCCAAAACACTTTGAGCATACTTTGACTCGTGCAAAACTCGAAGATCTCGTTGCACCTTTGATTGATCGTCTCGCTGGTCCAGTAGAAAAAGCTTTGAAAGATGCCAAACTTTCTGCTAAAGATATTGACGAAGTCGTGATGGTTGGTGGTATGACTCGTATGCCAGCCGTGGTTGCTAAAGTTAAAGAAATCTTTGGCAAAGATCCGATGCAAGGTGTAAACCCAGACGAAGTTGTGGCCGTTGGTGCTGCAATTCAAGGTGGTGTGTTGCAAGGCGATGTTAAGGATGTTCTCCTTCTTGATGTTACTCCACTTTCACTTGGTATCGAAACTATGGGCGGCGTATCAACAAAATTGATCGACAGAAACACGACTATTCCTACTTCTAAATCTGAGATTTTCTCAACTGCTTCGGATAACCAACCACAAGTGGAAATTCATGTTCTTCAAGGTGAGCGTGAAATGGCTGCTGACAATAAATCACTTGGTCGTTTCATTCTTGACGGCATTGCTCCTGCTCCACGCGGAATCCCACAAATTGAAGTTACCTTTAATCTTGATGCAAATGGTATTTTGAATGTAACCGCTAAAGATAAAGGTACTGGCAAAGAGCAGTCTATCACTATTCAAAACTCTGGCAACATGAGTAAGGATGATATTGAGAAAGCCCAAAAGGAAGCCGAGCTTCACGCTGAAGAAGATAAGAAAAAACGTGATGCAATTGATGCCAAAAACCGCCTAGAAAATGCAGTCTATCAAGCCGAAAAAATGCCAGATGAATATAAAGACAAGATTTCGGACGACGATAAAGAAACAATCAAGAAAGCCGTAGAGGAAGCTAAAAAAGTTCTTGAAGACGAATCTTCTGATAAGGATAAATTAGAAGCTGCTGCAAAAGAACTTAGCGATAAGATCATGCCTATTGGTGCGAAAATGTATCAACAAGCTTCTAATGACAATAAAGGCTCTTCTGATAATGGATTATCTTCGGATGATGATGCTGTTGAAGGCGAGGTAGTAGACAAATAGCCTACTGAATAAAAAAAGAACCCGGATCTTTCTGGGTTCTTTTTTTGATGTTTTAGAATGAGAGGCGGTTAGCAGCTAGGCGCACCGCATCGTTCCAGCCGGAAGCTGGGTGTGGCGCGCTGGCAAGATCTTCGACGGAAAGATGATGACGAATGGCAAGAACTACTTCTTCGGCGACGAGCTCGGCTTCTGGACAAATGATGGTTGCGCCGATGACTTTCCCTTGTTTGTCGGCAATCATTTTAACAAAACCGATATAATAATCATTTGTGTTGGCAGCAGTAATGGAAGAAAGTGGAACAATAGCTTTTTTAATCTTCTTGTCGCGCTTCAAACAATCATCTTCCGTGACGCCGACCGTGGCGATTTGAGGATACGTGTCTATAATACGCATAAATCCGCTGTAATTTGCCATGTCTTTATTACGGTTAAATAGATTGGAGGTAGCAAGAGCACCTTCGTATATTGCACGTTCGGTGGAACTTTTGGCGTCGATAGCATCGCCGGCAGCATAAATATGCTTGACGGAAGTTTGAAGCGTCCTGTTGACTTTGATTCCCTGTTTGGTAGCTTTAACTCCAGCATTTTCTAAGCCAAGATCCTCTACGGCTGGCCTGGAGCCAGTGGCTACTATGATGGTGTCTGCATGAAGCGTGCGCTCGATACCACCACGCATAAAGACCACTCGTTTATTTATTCTGTCTTGTTCGATTGAAATGGCTCGTGATTCGGCAAGAACTTTAATATGATGATTTTCTTCAAAATGCTGTGTCATAAGCTGACCAACTTCTAAATCTTCATGCGGAAGGAGGCGGTCGGTGAGCTCTAATATAACGACTTTACTACCAAGCTCGGCATAGTACTGAGCGATTTCACAACCAGTTGGGCCACCACCAATAATTATTAAAGTCTTTGGTGGACGATTAATACTGAGAGCATTTTTTGGAGTGTAGTGCTCGATATGGTCCAATCCAGAAATACTATTTTCTGCTAGAACCGCTCCAGAAGCAATCAAAATTTTGCTTGCAGAAATACGCTTTTCGCCGACAACGACTTCGTAAGGACTTAGGAAATGAGCGCTGCCGCGAATACATTCAATCCCGGAGTCTTCAAAGTTTTTCTTAATGTTTCTGCCAGAACGACGAGTGGCAAAACCTTGCCAATTTTGTGCGGTTGGATAATTATAACGTAGATTAGCGCTGGAAATTCCAAAACGAATACCGCGAAGGGCTTTAGTGTATAGATGAGCAAAATTAAATGCGGCTCTATACGGAACATCCCTGTAGTTTACGCTCGGGCCTCCCCATTTGTCCGATTCGATAAGTGCGACTTTTAAACCTGCCTTAGCCGCCATAAGCGCAGCAGTACCGCCGGCTGGACCGCTGCCGATAACGAGATAATCAAAATCAAATTTTGTCTTTCCCATTTTAGATTATTTTATCACGATTGTGGTAGATATAGGCCAAATCGGCACTATATTTTTTTAGTTCGGCCGTGACAATCCTTTCTAAATCGTTATTTGTTATAGTTGATAGCTTATTGACTTTATGCTCTACGGCGTTTGAAACCTTTTTACTAATAGTTGCAGCAAATCCAGGGGCTAAGTTAATAGATTTTGCATCCTTAAGGATTTCTTTTTCGAGATTGTCTTTGGAAAAAACTACTTCTTTCATAGTGGGATTCCAATTAGTCGATACGCAATGAGAAAAGTGCCAAGGACTAAGAATAGAATTCCAGAGATAATCCTAAGGAATGTTTTGTTTTTTTCGCGCCAACGTTGAATATCAACAACAGTTTTTCCTCTTCTGATACAAAACCTTGCAATAACCAATGGCAAAATCGTGATAAGAATGTAGCCCACTAGAGCAATGTTTCGTTCTACAATATTTAGCTCTAGAATACTATTTGCCGCAATAACAACTAGCGCAAAAGACAGAGGGAACTCAGCAAAACAGGCAAGGAGCCCTAACGAAAAAGCCTCGGTATTGCTATTCGTGACTCTAGCGCGCGAAGAGATAAACCTGGCGATAGTTTTTGGAATCCAGAGCTCTGTGGTTTTACCGCGACGATAGTAAAATGCCCACATAATGATGGCTACGGCGAAAATAATACCAATAAGTGCAGATAAAAGCTCAACTGGCAAAGAATGGCCGTCAAAAACTGAATAAATAATAAAACAAGAAGCAGCGACCGCGAGTAGGACGATCATACCAAAGCCAGAAATGAAGCTACTGACCAAGGTCTTGGTTTTTTCTTGAACATGTTTGCCTAGGCTTGCGTGATATAAAAGCAATAAAGAACCCAGCCCAAGCTGCAAAAAAGCGTGGGTAAGAGCGGCAAGGAAGATGATTCCGATAGAGATGATATCGCTCATACTTAAATTATATCACACTAATGCTTGTTCTTTGAAACAGCCCTGTGTTAATCTCCGGTCATGAAAAAATTTTTAATCACTATTTTGAGTTTTCTGGCCTGTTTGATATTTAATAACAGTGCACTTGCGGTTGACGCCGAAGATATACAGCCGCCAAAAATTATAATAAATGCGATAAACCCTGGGTATACCATAGATGGTAAATCTAACGTGGGAGAGTTTATAGAGCTGAGGAAACTTGGCAATGATGATTTTTTGCTCACCGGTTTTTCTATAACATATACTAATTCGAGCGGAACAAAAAATACAATTTTTGAATTCCCTGAAGATTCACGAATGGCCGGTGAGACTCTCCTCTTGAGGCTGGCTAGTGCACCAGAATCCGAATTGTCTGACGCCGTATACTCCAAGACTCTTGCATTTGCAGCTGGACCATTAGAGATTGTCGATGACAAAGGGGCCGTAATGGATAGTTTGTGCTGGACCGGAAAAAGCGAATGTTACGAGAAGTTCACTAGCGCTAATCCAACAAGTTTAGTTAGAAACTTGGACGACAGTTTCTTTTATCATGATCTGAATTATGAACCAATATTTATCAACCATGGTTCCCTGGTTTTAAAAGATACAAACGATGAACTAATTATCCCGCAGTGTAGAGACTTGCAATTCTCGGAAATATTATCATTCTATGAAACCAGCAAATCTGAGCAATTTGTTGAAATCTATAATCATGGTGACGAACAAGTCTTACTTGATGGATGCAGTTTGAGGTATAAAAATAAGACCTATAGTTTATCAGGAATAATAAAATCTGGTGGATATTTAGCTCGATTTGCGACGGACTTCACTTTGACAAAGAACCCTACATCGGAAAACAAACTGGAAATTATAGATACGGATGGCACGGTAGTAGACACTTTGATTTTTTATAATGGGCAGAAAAGAGGAGTGTCATTCGCGCAGTTTGGATATAGTGGAGATGGAAGAGAGCAGTGGCGCCAGACTTATACGCCTACCCCAGGAGAAGCGAATGATTATCAGGAATTTCAAAGTTGCCCAGAAGGCAAAGTGCTTAACAAGGACACTGGAAACTGTGTAAAAGCCACGACACTTTCTACACAAAAGGCATGCCCAGCTGGACAATATCGTAACCCGCTGACTGGACGTTGTAAGTCCTATAGTTCTTCTGGCTCATCTTCTTCTAAACCATGTCCGGAAGGTTATGAGAGAAACCCCGAAACAAATCGTTGCCGTAAAATCGTAAAAAATGAAGGTGCAGATTATGCACTTGAGGTGGATAACTATGAAGAAAGTTCCTCTTTTATAGCGCTCTGGGCAATAATTGGAGTAGCGGTTCTTGGAGTTTTATATATCGTCTTTCAATTTAGAGATGAGATTAGGAAGGCGTTTCTAAAAATAAAAAGTAAGGCTACAAATAGGTTCTCTTGTTTATTAAAAAAGAATAAAAAATGACGGTAGAATTGGGGGGGCAATTCTGCCGTCATTTTGGTGGCGGGGGCTGGATTTGAACCAGCGACCTTTTGGTTATGAGCCAAACGAGCTACCAGGCTGCTCTACCCCGCGATGTATACGATATTATACATCGCAAGGGGTAGAATTGTCAAGGTTTAGAGATTGCCAGAATCATCACATCGTGCTGCTTCCCCTGTGCCATCGCCAAGGTAATTTACCGTATAGCAGTTATTTGTGACCCAGAAGTGCTTTTCTATGCCACCTTCGCTTTGAAGCGCGAATTGAGGGTATGGAAATTCTGGATTGACACTATTAAGCCTGACTTCAAGGCGAGTGTAAAGGTCATTAGCACGGCCGGTGGAATCAACTACGTATTGGACGCCAAAGAAATTGACTGTGTTGCCTGATGCATCAGCCATGCTGACTCTAAAATCCGTAGCTCCAGTTTGATATGGTAGGCTAATTACTAGATACTGGCTAGCGCTAGTATCTGGGATACTAAATCGCGCTGCGCACATGTATCCATCGTTGTTTGCTCCCGAAGTAGCTCCAAGAGTTTCGTAACAGTTTACTTTTGTAGGATTATTATCGCTATCATCTCTTTTCTTGATGATATCGCCAACATTTGTAGCACCACTTGCGTGAAAGGCTGGGGTTAAGAATAGAAGACCTGTGCTGGCTGGATTAGCCGTGTAAGCATATTTGCCTATAGGATCCATGGCTGTTTCTGATTGCACGTATTGGAGTGAGATTACTGGTGGAACGACTTTATTTGTTTCTGTTGTAGATTGCTCTCCTTTCTTTTTATAGTAATCTTTATTCACAAGTTTTGGCTCTTCACTTCCTGATATTTTTTGCCAGCTGAATGTCACGAATTTTGGTTTATTCTTGGTCGGATCATATTGTAGAGGAATAACAATGACAGAATTAGCATTGTCTAAAGTACCTTTATAGTCAGGAGAGTACGGATCAACAGTGACACAAGTATATGCTTGTTGTGTTTCTCCTTCAGTAGTACTTTGTGTGGAAATAACAGTTTCCTTTTCGGTTTCAGTACTGCTAGTTAACATCTGTCTGACAAAATCACAATTAAGCGTCGTCCCGTCTGCCTTATAAAAACTCGCCTTTGGACCTGTGGTCTTGAGATATTGATCAACAGCCCTTTTAGCATCCTCCACGCCAGCTAAAGCGGCGTCACGCGATGAGCTAGATAGCTCACTGTTGATAGTACTAGTAGATTCACGCAGTATTAATCTAACGAAGCTGACAGCTATAATGCCTAAAAGAAGCGTGATAAAGACAACTGCATAAATTGATGCGGCGCCTTTTTTGGTTTTGCTCTTTGTCATTTTTTTATCCTCCATTGCCTTGTACGGCGAAATTAAATTTATTTATTGCACAATAGTTGAAATTCTCTTCACCCGTAGTACCTCCTGGCGGTTTACAATAATCTCCAGTTGACATTATATTGACTCCTCCTTCTTTAGTAGCTAGGATGAATGAGCCAGAATAGAATACATTGCTTGTTTCTTCACTGATTGCAAGCGGAGCAACGTAGACATGATACACCCATAGAGTGTTATCGCTTTGGGATATGAGTTCGTTCAGCTCCCAACCATTTTTAAGATCTGTTGTTGGGTTTGTTGAATAACTCTTTGAACTTGTATTTAGTAATGTTGCACAAATTCTTCTGTCTTCATCATGTATTTTGTAGAGTCTAAAGTCTAATTTGCCATTTACTTTAAATTTTTTTGAATTGTCGTTTGCATATGGTGTATTCCAAACATAGGAATATGAGCCCGTGCAAAATACACCACGGTAAGGTTTATGAGATGGGTCTGTAAATTCTTGGTAAATAAGTTTCATAGCTCTATCGTTGACACAATGAGTGTAGCCAGAGGTTGATTTATCATAATATCTTCCACATATACTCTCTGGACTCTGACTTCTATCCGTAGCGGCAATCGAGTTTTGAAAATCCTCAATAATACTTCGGCCAACAGTGTTAACTGAATCGATTGTAATACCTTTACGATAGATCGCTATAAGACTAATGGTAAGAGCTGCCATAATTAGGAGTATGAGAGAGATAAACGCAACCGCAAGAGATAGCTCTACTAGAGTAAAACCATTCTTTGTTTTTAGAGCATTTTTTTTCATGCTTTCTCTCCAAATGATGACCATAGTGGTGCTACTGGCACCATATAAGAAACTGTTGGGTTGCGAAGACGAATAATAGTGTTGATAGTGGTCGGGACTGAGCTGTTTACCCCGCTCCAACAAGTTTGAATATAGAAATCGTAATGCTCGGCATGCGCGGCATCTGCTCCGTCCCTAACAGCTATGACCCAGATGCCTTCGGCTTTTTGTGATCCTACAGTTTGATCAAAATTCTTGGAAATATCATCCCCGTACGATGATGTGGTGTGAAATACTCTAGGGAAGGTGCTAGTGGTAGCAATTGTCGTTTGAAAAATTCTATTCGCCGTTGCGGTCGGCGCTCCAGGAACTACATTCCCAAATTCAAAAGTGTCAATATAGAATGCATGATGGAGTATTGTGCTGTTTGCGGCAAACTCGTCACATGAGCTGACATTCTTAAGCAAAAAATCATTTACATCATAGTGGAATGTATCCTTACTATTAAGTGCTCTACTATCAATTTTTTTCCAAACCGCGTCCATGATGGCGTTCTTTTTAGAACTATGGATAAAACGTATAGCCTCGGCTTGGTCATCTATTTCGCTACGAGCCATGACTATTTCGATAGAAGATTGCGACTTACCAAGCATGCTATTCATGAGCGTAGTCACACTAATAGCAACCATGGCAAAAATAGCAACAGCAAACAGTACTTCTATTAAAGTATCGCCACGAAGAACCTGTTTTTTGTTCTTTACTAGCATCTATTTTCTCCTGCATCGTCTAACGGAATAAGGTTGATTGAATTAATACCATTTGCGTTCATAATGCGGATGTTGCGTCGTTTGCCACCATAGACATTGTCTTCGGTAGCAACACAAATATCAGTTTCTAGGCCTGCTTTAAAACTGGTAGTAAAGGTGCCAGCTGTGAAAAAGTCTTTTTCGTCAGATGCGCTACAACTGCCTGGCGTCATTCGCACCCCTTCATTTTTGAAGGTGATTATTGTACCGTTTTTTGGCGAGCGGAGAATAGCTATTGAAACACTTAGTTTTTTGTGATCGGATGCTGTAGTTTCTATCTTGTTTCCCCATTGTATAGAGTATGAGGCTCTTTCATCACATCTGACTTTTAAATTTAAACTTCCAAAATCTTTGTCGATGTCGGCTTTTTTAACAATGTCTCCAACCACCGTCCAAGAGTTGATCACAGAGCCTCCAGAACCGGACACTTCATCCTTATCAATGACTATCAGTTTTCCGTATATCGCTCTGTCGCTAAAACCAGGATTCGTAGATAGGTCACTAGTATTCTGTGGGCTAATGACGCTAGAGTATTGACTTTGGAGAAAACTGTAGATGTCCTGAACGGTATCATTATAACGTTGTTGAGCAAGCGAATTGGATGTGCCAGAAAGGATAAACATGAGTATAGCACCAGAAATCGCTAGAAATAAAGCTACCTCAATTAAAGTAAACCCTGTTTTTCCCTTTTTCTTTGTACTTTGTATACCCATATTATTCCCTTTTTAATACCTTGGCGGAAGCTCCATCACATAAGCTTGATAATAGCCAGAAGAATTCTTTTTGGCTGCATTATATGCCCAAATATAAGTGGAAGCTGGCAAGTTGAAGGTTTCAGCTGGATCGGCGGATAAACCACCAACGCCAGACCCACCAGTACGGTAATTTATATTATTTGAACTTCCGTTTTCAGTGATAACTGGCCCATTGATGGTGAGGGGAGTAGCGCAGGCATTGGCCGTAAACGTAGATTGGCTTGGAACTCCTATATTAGAGCAGGTGTTTACACGCCCTTTTTCAGCTACCAGCCATGCGTCTATTCGAGAAACGCCATTTGTAATATTAATACTACCATTTTCTGAAATAATTATTACCTGTGGCAACTCAGTCTCGAAGGCAGGAGCAGCATAGGTGATATTGCTTGTGATATTGATATCTCCTGAAGCATAGATGATATGTGTGCCAGTGACATTAGCTAAGCCAGTGATAGAACCACTAATGTTGTAATAACAACCGGCTGGATCGGCACAGTTAGGGCTGAGTGCGCTTATACTACTGTTTTTTGCTTTTTCCTTGAAATAACTACTAATGCGTTTTAGTAACTTTTCATTACTATCGACATCAGAGCTACCTAGATTATTTTTGTCATTATTAGCGATAGTGAGAGGGTTGTGAAGACGAGGGTCGG